>Ga0326728_10010622_pt1 | contig 21476 bp, 8 predicted proteins | sample MB3enrmetagenome_FD_207602 | JGI IMG/M metagenome (GOLD analysis project Ga0326728, IMG submission 207602) | Lab enriched peat soil microbial communities from McLean, Ithaca, NY, United States - MB31MN | ecosystem: Environmental > Terrestrial > Soil > Wetlands > Peat | place: USA: New York... | reverse complement strand
GTGACCGTGCTGCTGGTGCTGAGAGTGCCCGTGCCTGTGGTCACCGTCGCCGTGAAGGTAACGCTCTGCCCGAAAGCGGATGGGTTAAGGTTGGAAGTCAACGCCACCGTGGTCGAATTCGCCGAGGTGGCAATCCCGACCAATTCGATGTTCAGCGGCGAGTTGACGGTGTCGCCCAATGCTCCAATGTAGATATTGGCGTTCAGTGGCTCGGAGGAAACACCGACTCCAAACGTCAAGGATACAGAGGGCGCGTAGACCGCACCGATGACGCACGTGTCATCCACCGCGGCCAGGAAAGGGTTACTGGCGGGGCAGGTGGTCGGAGGCGCAGCCAACGCGGCATTCACAAAGCCTGTCGGGGCATTGGTATCGACAAAGATGTCGGGGGCGGTCAGACTGAGCGCGGCGTTGCCGTCGTCTTCAACTGTCTGGCTCTGCGGCGCGGATTCACTCCCCTCGCGGATCGGCGTGGCCGTGAAATTGAGAGCGACAAAGTTGCTTTGTATCTCCCAAACCGTCATATTCAACGCGTCGGCAAAGTAGAGATCGGCGCTGCTATCCAGGAAGAGCCCGAGGGGCCCGTGGATCTTGACTGGCGTGAAGACCCCGTTGTAGAAGTATGCGCCGGCGCCGTTCATGGCGATGGTCGAGATGATTCCGGGCGTCAAACTGGCCGCTGAGCTTACCTTTCGAATCGCGTTATTCTGCGTATCCGCGATATAGACGTTTCCTGCAGGATCGACGGCTACGCCGGAGGGCACGTACAGTTCCGCCGCGCTCGCCGGTCCGCCATTGTCCGTCGCCCGATAGCCTGCCACACCGCTTCCAGCAAGGGTGGTAATGTCGCCGGTAATGGCGTTCACCTGGCGTATGCGATTGTTGAGCGAGTCCGCAATGTACCAATTGCCCTGAGAGTCGAAGGCAACCGCATCGGGAAAATTGAGTTCGGCCTTGGTCGCGAGCCCGCCGTCGTCCGCCAGCCTGTAACCCGCCGTGCCGTCGCCGGCCACCGTGGTGATGATGCCTGAGATAGCATTGACCCTGCGGATGCGCTGGTTGTACGTGTCGGCTATGTAGAGGTTTCCGCCGCTGTCGAGGGTGACGCCCTGGGGAGCATCGAGTTCGGCTAGAGTTGCAAGCCCGCCGTCGTCCGTCAACCTGTAACCTGCCGTGCCGTCGCCGGCCACCGTGGTGATGTTGCCGGTCGCCGCGTTGATCATGCGCACGACATCGCTTCCAGTATCGGCAATGTATAGGTTGCCGGCGCCATCCAGAGACACGCCGGAGGGACTGCTCAAGATCGAATCCGCGGCAGGCCCGTTATCGCCTCCGTAACCCACGGCGCCGTTGCCAGCGATGGTCGTGATAATGCCCGCGCCGGTGCAAGTGGTGCCGCTGATCGTGACGCTGGTGGCGCTGCCGCAGACCATGCGAATCATATTATGGAGCGTATCCGCGATATACAGATTGCCGGCGCCGTCCACAGTCTCGCCGGAGGGCAGGTACAACTCCGCCTGCATGGCTGGGATGCCATTCGCCACCGCATCCTTATAAGCGCCATCGCCGGCCACGGGAAGGGTGTTGCCGGGAACCAGTACACCCAGTCCTCCCAGTCCGATCCCCGACAGATAGGCCGTAGCCAGAACATTGCCGCCGCCGTCCAGAAGAACCACTGCGCCCATGCGAAGGCCGGGAGCGGTAGGCTTGAAGATCACCGATTCCGTGCAGGACTTCACGCCGCTTGTGAACTGGAATCCATTTGCACAGGTGGACGAACCGGGGACACCCGTGAAGTCAAGGCCGGATGCCCCCAGCGTCAGCACCTCCACTGTGTGTACGGTGCCCGTAACCGGCGCCGTCACGGTGACGCTCTGCGCGCTGGAGATTACACCCACCGGTTGAGGCGTGTTGAATACGCCGTTCTGCGCCCATGCGCCCGAAGCGGCCAGCAGCAAGGCCGCCAGTACCGCCGGCATCCCGCTTCGCTTGCCTCTGGCCGTGAACTCCTTGATAAAACGGCAATTGCGGTCGCGGCGGGTCCGTCTGTCAGGCGCGCTCTGGCTCGCAGCGGCTGTTAGGGGCATACTGCATTCTTGATTCTCGGTGATCATAACTTCGACGGGAATGGGGAGCATTGAAGGGACTCCGTGTAGTTCTATGAACGCTGCCGCTTTGCCCTGGCTTTCAGTTCAACGGCTACGTAAGCAAGAACGTTCCCGTAGATAACTTCGCCCAGCCAGGGGGTGCCAGACGTCAATTTTCTGAAGTATACCCTGCAATGTTGCCGCAAGATTGAGCAATCGGGTACTGTGGGGATTCTTGCATCGGCGCTGACAGGAGAAGCGGGAAGGCTTTGCTTTTGTCTCTAAAGAGATCTCCGGAAACACCCTTATATCTGGTGGAAACCAATCCCCATCAGGGCCGCGGTCTTGCGAAGTGTTTCGGCCACGTGGCCTACGCCCACAGCGCAGTGGTGGGCCGGCCCCTGCGCATTCCAGGCGTTCACGAAGCCACGCATACCGAGGGGGAAGCGGTATCGACTGTTGGTGTTGCCAATCGCCATTATCTCGCCTGCCACGCACTCGCCCTCGGCCACGAGCAGCTTGTAGCGTGCGTCCGCGTCTTCCAGTACTGAAAGAAGGGTTACCGGACCGTGTTTCACGCTCATCTCGACAGAAAGTCCGTGTCCTACCTTGCCGTGATAGACCGTTAGTGGCCGCACCTTGGTTTTTCCTTCGCTGATGGCGATGTGGCCTGGGCCATCGTGACCCATAAGCACCAGATCATCGTTAAAGTCCATCGCATAGTATTCCGTGAATGAGCCGCCCGCGCCCAAACAGTCCATGATCTTCATGGCTAATGCATTCTTTACCTCATATTCGCCAGCCACGGGAATGTGACGCGCGGTCAGCAACGAAGTTCCCAGAATGATGGAGCTTATTGTGTCTTCATTCGACGTACCTGTGCCCTTGTAGTAGTAGGCCATTGCATCCAAGGCGTGCCGTGCAACGAACACATCAAGCGCCACCGAGGTACGTGCGGCACGGTGCAGTTCCTCGGGTGAGCAGTCAGGCTGAATATCGAATGCGTCATGGAACTCTTCAACCCGCCGTTTAACATCGGTTTCCTTAACCTCTGAGCACAGCGAGCTCAGCTCATCTACCTCCAGCATTTCTACGTGCGTGCCAAAGACGATCGAAACCAGAGTAACATCGGTCATAATGTCCAGCATTCCGCTGTAATAGTGACCCAACAACCCTAGCCGGGCTGATGCAATCGCGGAACGAACCCGCGCCGCCGCCAGCCATTCTTCGATCTCCCGCCAGGTTGCAGCCTCGTTAAGAACGCCGGTCACCTGATGAAAGGGAATCCGGGCTCGCATCAGCACATTGGCGATCTCCGGAACCGGGCAAGCCGAACAAAAGGCAAGCCAGTGGCCGGTCATGGCGGTCCGATCCTGGAACTGGTTAAAAGCCTGGTAATCGATAGCCGCTTCAGGTTGCAGGTTCAGTACAATCACAGGCACACCGGCGCGCTGCGCCAGCGGCAGAACGGTGTTCGAAAGAGCATAGGTGGTGACGTACAGAAACAGTATGTCGATGTCCTCGCGGCGGCACTGATGGCCGGCTTCGCGCGAGCGCTCTGGCGTATCTACCAGGCCAAGGTTGACTATCTCGACGCCCGGCCGCGCGAGTCGCGCAGCAACCTGCTCCACATAATCTTCCAACCGGGATTTGAGACCCGCAAACTGGCTCCAGTAGGCATCGAGTCCGATGCCGCAGAGCCCTGCCCGTAGCTGCTGTTTACAGTCCATAGAGATTCTTTTCCTCAATGCAATACAGAATATACGGAAGAGCACAGAGATTGTTATAGCGAGGGTCTTCTCAGAGTTTCTCTCCCTTGTCCTGCGCTGTGCGTGGATTGTGCAACTGGTAAGCAAACAAAGCGCTTACCTGAATCGCCGAATGTTTCCGAATTGTACAGTGACTGGATCGAGCAGGCCAGACGGAAGCAACGGAGAATCTTTGGTGTAAACACGAACATTTGTATGGGTGTAGCGCTCAGTTGCCGATGGCTGTAAGTCTCCGATGATCCGATTGGGCCAAAGATTGGTAACTTGAATCTCCAAAGTGTTGTCTCCCACATGGAGCACGGGATCAATGCGCACGACGAATGGAGCCCTCCACAATGTCTGCACTGAAATGCCATTGACTGCTACGGAAGCAATCTCGCGCACTTGCCCCAGGTTCAACCATAGCTGCCGTTGAGGCGTGAGCAGTGCACTTGGTATGTGAAGGACTGCATGATATGTGCCGGTGCCGGAGAAGTATTTCATCCCCGCATCCTGTGACTGGGTCCAGGATTCAAACTTTGGCACTGGTATTGAAGATGGCGCACCCCAACCGTCCGGAAAAGAAAGTGTCCATGACCCCAATATATGCGCTGCCGAGTCGTCCGGCCGGACCACGAAGGTATGGCTGCGCCCATCAGAGCTCTTGGCTAAGTAGGTTCCCGGCTTAGAGGTAACAAAGTCAGAGTAGCTGTCCGGGAAAACTCCGGCCCCCTGGCATACGGAGGGAAAGACTTCACTTCCATCGCGCCGCAGACTGACCAGATGCGAAGCATGGTTGCGCTCAAAAACGAAAAAGACTGATCCATTGGCGGGAAATGTGAGTGGGATCTCTGTCCTGCCATCCTTCGTTTCCTTGTACACCAGCGCAGGAACTGTAGTGCCAGTATCTGCCATCCATAGTTCAGGGGCGCGGCCATGCACTCTGAACGAAGCGGTTGCCTCCACGGCTCTTGCTTGCGTGTTGCGGACAAAGTAGATATCCGCGTTGGCGGTTCGCCGGTGCACATAGTCGAGGACTTCCCCGCCTTCATTGCTTGTATGGTCACCGTTCAACGTATAAGAGAAGTCAGGGATGGCGCCCATTGCAGTAAGGGCGAGTCTGGCGTTCGCTGTACAGTAGATGTGTCCCTGTCCATAGTGAACCTCGCTTGCGCCTCCGCCTTCGCAATTCCCCCACATCTCGTTGACCGTCCGAGAGTATTCCGCGTCTTTTTGAGGAGGGATGAGGCCGAGCGGTCCAGACGGCTTAAGGCCGATGACGACCCCGCCTTGTTGCACAAACCGCTTAACCCACATCAGCGCCGGATAAGAGAGGGAACGCGAATCAGGGAGCGCCAAGGCGCGGTAATGGAGGCCCTCCGGCGTGTGAATATCTAAACCGGAGAATTGCATGCGATGCAGCAGTGCGTCTTCATTGGTCACATCGTAGTCGAACCCGGGCAGCACATGGGCCGGATCGTCCTTCTTGTCGCGCACGAAGCCCGGCACCTGATCTCCGTAGAAATAGAGAAGATCGGAGACAGAACCGCCCTGTTGCAGAAGAAACTGCGCGCGGTTGAAAGCCAGCAGGAGAGGCGCGGCTTGGCGCCACCAGGTAACATTCGGATTCAGATGTGTGCCGGCGAAATACTCCTGGCCCGGCAATCCGTACACCGCGGGCGATGAGGTGAACTCGTGCCAGAAGAGGCGATTCAACCCCTCGGTGAGGGCATGATCGAAGGTAGGCTGCAGGTTGTCGCCAGGAGACTCCGACCATGCGGCCAGGTTCATGCTGGTGAGCCCTTCGGCTGCTGCGAAGGGTTTGCCATAGATGTGGGCGGCGCTGGAAGTTTCCTTGACAAAAAAACGCTCATCGTCCGCTACCCGGTGCCATCCGGATTCGGCCCAGAACTCAGTCTGCGGAAAGGATGAATTGCGGAAATTCTCCAGCGCGTCGATGGGCGCGCCATGTGGACCACCGGATTCCGGGTGCGTCCCCAGGCCGCGCTTCCTCGCATGATCGGCAAAGCGATCATAGTAGTTCGTGGCAATCAAATCGGCAACGGTGCGCCGAAGATCGAACAGGAAGCGCTCACTGGTTTCGCGGCTGGTTATAATGCGTCCGGCAACAATGGGCAAAAACGGGACCGGATCATACCCTCGTCTACGCTGGAACTCCGCGCGGAATTCGTCTGTCCAGTTTGTTCCGCCTGCTTCCCAACTGTCAGTTACCAGATAGCGAAGGCTGGTGCCGATGTAAGGTTTGGCAGCATCGAGCAGCGGTTCGATCGCCTGTTTCCAATAGTGATCGAAGGCCTGTGGGCTCATCGCATCCATTTCCAACCCGAGCGTGGCTCCTGTGTAATCGGTCAGACTCATGGGAGAGTCGGTATAGCCCATGCGAAGCACTTCCCATGTGCCGGTTGGAAATGTCCACTGCAAGGCGCCGTCTGCGCTCATGTGGGAGCTTATATCGATGACCTCATTTACGTCCGCGTCCTCCTCGCCTGAAACGGAAGGCACATTGCGCAACCCATCCTTGAGCGGTTGCATGGAGATGCCTGTTTCTTTCGACGCAGTTTTGAAAGGTAAATCTTCGACGGCTGTGCGACCGCTTCCCGGCGCTCCTGGGAGCGGGGCTCCATGCCGCAGCGGATAGGCAAGGATCGCAATGGGGCGATAGAAGCCGTTCACTGCCGGCGGAGGAGCAAGGTGCACCGTTTTGCCGCCGCTGCCTTCCACTACACTTTGTGAAAAGGTGAGCAGCTTCATGGCATCTTCTGGCTTTACGGTTGGTCCACCAATTATTCCCACATCCCAACGGCTGGTGATGTTGAGGCTGATCTCCAATCCGAGTTTCTGCGCTACTTGGAGAGCGTGCACATAGAGCGCGATCCACTGTGGACTGCCGATTGCAGGACCCATAGGCACTCCAGCATTTCTCTGTTGACCCGAGCCGGCATCAACCAGAATCGCTCCCGCGTAGCCATGCTCCTTCATCGCTTTCAGATCGCGTGTGATGGTTTCAGCCGTCGTGTTGCCGTTGAGCCACCACCAATAGCAGCGCAGTTTCGCGGCGGCGTGCGGCTGCTTGAAGCCTGCTCGCAATGCATCCGCCGGCGGCTTGAGAGCCTGCCCGCAGAGAACACCGGAGCACAAGCCGGCAAGCGCTATCTGAAGGACGCAACTCTTCCATCCCAATATCATCCTGGGTCGCACTTTGATCCTCATGTCCATGGCTGCGATGCAACCGCTTTTGTACCGGAGACACAAAACTACTGTGTCCTTGAATAAAGGTGGACTTCCGAGAGACTTTTAGTCTCTCGGAAGTCCAGAGTCGGAGGCTTCAAATTAGAAGTTAACGCGTGCCGTCAACTGCGTCAGGCGAGCATCGTTTGCCTGATTCGGCGACGACAGCGTGCCATAGGCGCTGCCGGTAGGAGATGTGTTCGGACCGCCGAAGTTCGGCGTGTTCAGGACGTTGAAGAACTCTCCGCGGATTTCAAAGGTGGTGGATCCGTGAATCTTGAAGGTCTTGAAGAGAGAAGCGTCCGCCAGCGGGTGAACTATCTGACGGATATTCATGTATGGTCCGAGAATGTTCAGCGTAAACAGGGGCATCTGCTTGAAGGCCGGCGTGGTATTGGCGCCGGTGCAGGTGCTTGCGTTTGCCCAAGTTCCAGTCGTGCCGGCTACTTGAGTCCAAGCCAGATAGCACGGGTTGAAAAACGTGTTGTAGTTACGGCTTGCCGGCGTCGGTTGAATCAGCTGCTGATAGGTGAAGCCTGGATTGCCAGCGCCTGGAGCATTCGCATTGCCTCCTGTGCTGCCCGGATTGGAGATCAAAGGAGCATTGTTGGCACGGAGCACCCCGCGCAGATTCCATCCTCCCAGCGCCTCCCGCACAGCGAGTGGCTTGCCCGCAAAATCCGGGAAGTGATAGGTTCCCCACGCATTGGAGAGCAGATTCGGTTGTGAGTCCTGATAACGGAAGAGATTTGTATCCTGAGGATTCAGGAATACATTCTTATCCATGATCTTTTCCCAGGTGAAGTTGCCCTGAATTTCAAAATGATGAGACAACCGCTTGTTTACCGATACCTGGAGCGAGTTGTACAGAACGGTCCCGATGGGCTGGAAGTTATCGGTGACACCTGTGAATTCAGGGTAAGTCCCATACAACCAGAACTGAGGTATTGTCGACGCAGCCAGAGCCGATCCTGTCATTTGCGAAAGACTGGAAAATGGGCTTGCAACCTTGGTTGTGAGGGCAGTGATTTGATTGCCTGTCAGCGGCGAGGCAACGGTGCCCATATACGACGCCGGCAGAACATCAATCGCCTTGTTGACGGGAAGCTGGAAGACCTTGTTTCCAACATAGCTGATTTGCAGCACGGTTTGGCCGGGCAACTGATATTGAAAGCCGGCGGACCACTGCAACTGCTTCGGTTGCACGGCGCCTGGATCGGTGTAGGTGAGGCCTTGGCCAAGCTGCGTTGACAGTCCAGCCGCGCTTCCTGACGGCAGATTCACTCCTGTGGGCCACGGGTTGCTGAGACTATTTTGCGGCACATAGGCGCCTGATCCAGAGACATAGGCAGTCGAGTTGCTGAATCCCTGACTCTGTGGTTGATCCTGTGTGTTGAAGTAAAACAGCCCCATGCCACCGCGCGCCACTAGCTTGGGCGTGAGCTGGTAGGAGGCGCCAAAGCGCGGCTGAATGTGGCCGAACTTTTGCGGCGCCACGTAGCGGCTGGGCGAGGCGGTGGTGTTGGCAAAGGTAAGTCCGCCATAGAGCGGCAGTCCCGGCACAGAACCCTGCAGCGGGTTGGTGCAGGTAGCGCAGAAGCCGGAATTCATCCGGTTGTAACGCTCCGTAAAGGGCGACTCATAGTCCCAGCGAAGGCCGACATTGACTGTCAGCTTGGAGCTGACGCGCCAGTCGTCCTGTACAAAGAACGCCATGTACTGCTGCGACAGAGCATAAGCGATCTGATTGGCATACGTACCGCTGGTCGGGTAGCCCAGCAACAGTGCTGCCATGGCATCGCCAGCAGTTGTACAGGTATATGTACCTGTACAGGCGTTGGACGTACTGGTCTCCTGCGTAAACGTGCGGTCAAAGGCGAACGTCCCTACGCCGCTCATCGGATTTTGCACGTTATACCGGCTCAGATTGCCCTCAAAGCCAGCGCGCAGAGTTTGCTTCTGCAGCATTTTTGAGAGCAGAACAGAGGTTGAACTGAGCGCATCGGTGCTGACCTGTCCGGCACTGCTATTCTGCAAACTCGCATAGCTGTCAGAGAACGACGCGCCGGGGAACGATTGATAAGGAAGACCGGTGGCGGCCATGTTGATGCTTGCAAGGTTGAACACGGCTCCCGGATATACCAGTCCGAAGGGATGGTAGATGGTGCCTAAACGCGCATTCAACACCATGGTGGGCGAGAAGACGTAAGTGTCTTCAATACTGCCGCCTTCGTTGTTGCGATAAACGGTGTAAGCATAGCTGGTGCCACCAGGTCCTTCTGCCTTCGGAAATCCCTCATTCGGTTCCCACTGGTGCAGGACGGCCTTGAAGAATTTGGCGTCGAAATGGTTCTTTTCTGAAAACTGATGATCGACGCGTATCACAAAGGAGTAGTACTTGTTGGGATTGGAGGTGTCTGTCGAGATGTAGTTTACGTTGCCTGACAGTGGGGTGTTCGGCGCGGGGTAGTACCCGAACAGCGCCGCGCCCGCCGGGTTGATGCCGGTAACGGTCGGAAGGCCCGTAGTTGCCGTATTTGGACCTGTTGCAATGATGTTATAAGGGTACGGGTTGCGTTGGCCGGCGGTTGACGTCCCGTATGTGTTGGGGTCGAAAATCTGGATACCAGATGTGCAAATGCCGCTCGTATTGAAAGTTGAGCAGAGGTTGCCGAAGTCGCCGCCCACATTGCCGTTGTCGGCAAGGCCGGTTTTTTGATTGGTGCCGCTGGTGGTTGGAACCTTCCCGCTATACGTCACCGGCTGGTGCAGTTGAATATATTCGTATGCCGCGGTGAAGAAGGTCTTGTCGCGCCCATTATAGCCGTGCGGGATAACCACCGGACCGTCGAAGACGCCGCCCGGCTGCACCCACTGGTCGTTTACACGGGGCTTGCCCGCACCGGCGTTTTGATGGGAGTTCGCGTCCATGTAGGTGTTGCGGAAGACATAGTAGGCCGCGCCGTGGTATTTGTTCGTGCCGGTCTTTAGCACGGTGTTGGTGACCACGCCGTCTCCATGTCCATACTCGGCGTCGTAGAGTCCCGTCTGGGTCTTTACTTCCTGCACCGCTTCCGGCGAAGGCACAAAGCCCGTGTAGCTCGCGCCGGAGAAGCGCTCGGAAGGATCGTCGGGCACGCCGTCCAGCGTCAGCCGGTTATGGCCGCTGCTGCCGTTCGAGTCAATTTGCACGGCCACTCCGCTGTAGGGGTTGGTATACGTGCTTGCCTTGCCCTGCATATAGCCGCCTGATCCGGCCGAATAGATGCCGGCCGCCAGCGTCGAGAGCACAAACGGGTTACGCCCAACGTTCGGCGTATCGGCGACTTCCTCGGTCAACATCGTCGTCGCCAGGTTGGCCGTAGAGGTATCCAGCAACTCGGTGTCGGCGGTAACGGTAATTTCGGTGCTGGCGCCAGCCGCTTTCAGAGAAAAATCAGTCTGCACTGTCGCGCCGGCTGTCAACACGATGCCGGTGCGCGATTGCCCGCCAAAGCCCTTCGCTTGAACCGTCACCGAGTAGGTGTCGGGCGTAAGGAAGGGGATGGTGTAATCGCCTGATCCATTGGTGACAACCTTCGTCTCAAAGTTTGTTGATGCGGCCTTCGCGATCACGCTTGCACCCACAACCTTGGCGCCCGTCTGATCGGCTACGCTGCCGCTCAATGTGCCCAGGTACCGCTGGGCCTGTATCGATGACGTAGCCAATAAGCCTGTCACCACGAATGCCACTAGAAAAAGGCAGAATTTCAGGGCTGCCTTTTGTCCGGTTGACACTATGCCATTTGTATCGCTGAATCGCATTTTTTGCCTCCTGAAAGTGTCCTTGCGCTTGTTGTGCGGCGCATGAACCCAGGTTTGGGGTTTTGCATCTGTCAGTCATGATGCTTTCGTTGGCGTGTCACAAGAAGATCCATGCCCAGAATGCCTTCGATGTCACGGGTACGCTCCGTCTCAATAGCGCAAACATCCACCTATTGGTTTCAGCGGTGATGACAATCGATTTGTGAAGATGATTGCCGTCGAAAGCCCATTCGCTCACACTCGCACAGAGACTACCCGCCGTCTCCGGCGGTACCGCTCTTGGATTGCCGAAAGACCAGGGTACCTGGCATATTTGCTCCTCTAAGAAATTCGAGAAGCAAACTCACAGTGGATTGTCAAAACTTGATGAAGCACTGACAAGTTAATTTACCGGAAAGTAACCGGTAAAATTTACTGTAAGGATATGAATAAGTTGTTCATTTTATAATAATATACAGCATTTTTCTCCAGGGGAGGTTAAACTGGAGAAACGTCTTCAATGGGCCTGTTTTCAAGAGGCCTGAAGTTCTCCCTTGCATGAGAAGAACTGCCCGCGCTAGACTTGCAGGCGTCTGTTGGGCATTCGGACACCACCCATGGCTACTATCTTGAATCATCTGGCGCAAGAGGCCGAGGATCAGCCAAGCGTAGAAGAACGGCGCGCTCTGATTGAGCGGGTGGCCGCCAGCGAGCATTTTATCCGCGCCGCTCGACTGCGTGATTTTCTGCTCTACGTCGGAAAACATTCACTCAAAGACGGCAGCCCGGAGATCCACGAACAGGAGATCGGCGCCAGGGTTTTTGGCAGACCCGAGACTTATGACACAAGCCAGGACAATATCGTCCGGGTCAATGCGACCGAGCTGCGAAAGCGCATCGAATCGTATTTTGCGTCGGAAGGCGCGCACGAACCTCTGATCCTCGTAATCCCCCGCGGCGGATATAAGCCCATCTTTCACCGCCGGATTCCGGAAGCCGAGGGGCATCGGGCGTCAGCGCTCGAAGAACTTCTGCATTCGACTCCCCCGCACCATGACTCGGATACCCTGGATCGGAGTCGTCCCCGTCTTCTTTCGCATTTTTTGTGGGCCACAGTGTGCCTGCTGCTCGCCATTGCCTGCGCGGTTCTCTTTGAACAGAATCGCGCCATGCATAAGACACTCCACCCCTGGGAGGACAAACCGGCGTTAGAGGCTTTTTGGGGGGATTTTCTTCGCAATAATCAACAAACTGATATCGTTTTGCCGGATGACTCGGCCAGTGTAATTCAAAACATCACCCACCACTCCATTACACTGGGGGACTACTTAAGCCGTGGCTTTCTCCAGCAGATTCAATCGTCTGATTTCAGCGCTGACCGGAAAGCGGATTTGAACGAGGTCTTTAATCACAACCTGACCACTTTCGGCGGCGTGCTTGCCGCGCAGCGGATTATTGCTCTTGATCCCTTCTCCCTGTCGCTTCACCTCACAGCCTCGCGCTTCTATGAGGCTGACTCTCTGAAGCGGGACAATACGATTCTGATCGGCGGTAAGAAGGCCAATCCCTGGGTTTTCCTCTTTGATGATCAACTGAACTTCAATCTGGATACCGCCGGGGCGGGTATGTTCGTGGTCAACAACCATCCCCAATCCGGCGAGCAGGCTGTATACACCGAATCCTCCACGCAGAAGGGACCGGTTGGGTACAGCGTTGTTGCCTACCTGCCCAATCCGAGCAGAACCGGCAACACAATCATCGTCGCGGGAACGGATTCAGACGCTTCCAGCGCCGCGGCCGAGTTCCTCACATCGGAAGATCAGTTGCAGAAGTTTCGCAACATCATTCACGCGGATCGCTTCCCATACTTCGAGGTGCTTCTGAAAACCTCCGAGGTTCGCGGAACGTCATTCAATGCCGAAATCGTCGCTTACAGAACCTATTCAGGACTTCGGTAATCTTGCTGTGGCTCGCCAAAATGGCAAATTGACACATATAGCTAACATATGAATGGAAAGCCGCTGCAAACTATTTATAATTAATAACTTAATAGTGAAGGCGGCGAGGCGCGGATTCAACATTCGCGTTGAAAACAAACAAGTTATTGACTTTAAAGGCTTCTCAGTTCGCAGGATACGGTCAATCCACAGCCCTGAAGTACGCCATAAGTACATGGGTTTTGTTGATTCTCAGAGGCTGGATTGTGCGTAATATTGGGTTTCTCGCTGAATCACGCGCAGATCCTACATCGGACTAACCGCGCGCGAGATCAATAACCTGTACTTGGTCTCTCGCTCGGCGCTCGATAGATCGCAATTGTTTTGCGCGCAATATCTCTGGCTGGTCAGGTAGTCGTAGATGAGCGAGGGAACGTTGTAGTGGTGGATGGTTTTGTGCCGCACCACCTTGCCGTCCTCCACCACCACGATACGGTTCAAGTGCGCACTATCGTCGATGTTATCGAGGTAATAAAAATCCTTATAGCTTTTCATTCCCTCGTCGAGTGGCGGCACATGGTCGGATACCAGGATGATCAGGCTCTTGGGATCGAGCTTAATCAGGGCGTGGATATAGCCGGCGATCGCCTGTGTGCGGTACCAATACTGGTTGGCGGCCCGCAGCAACTGCTGGTCGTCATGCGGCGCTATCATCGACAGAACCAGAGGCCTCCGATCGGTGTCGATATCGTGGGGCTCATGACCGTACATGGTAAGCACGTAGTTGAAGATCGGCTGCCCTGGATGCTCCCGCAGCGTTCGCTCGATAAAGGCGAGATTCTGATTGAACAGATCCCCATCGAACAAATACGTCTCGGTATCCGATGCGTTGGCCACCGTCAGGTAGGTCTCGCGATCGCGCGCGTATTCGATCGGATAGTAAAGTTTGTCGAACCCGGCCCCGGTATAGGCCTTGGTGCTGTTGAAGTAGTCCGGCTGATAAGCGTTGCTGACGTAGGTTGCGTAACCGGCCTGATGCAGGATGCCGGGCATGCAACCCGCCGCATGTCCGGTAAAAACATCGAACTCGATCTCGGAGAGCTCATTCAAAGCTGGCACACCGCATAGGGCCTCGAACTCCGCCTGGGCGGTTCCGCCGCCGAAGACGGGTGAGATGGAAAACCCCTGCTCCTCTCCGACCAACTGCGTGAAATCGGGGTGCCGAGGGTCCCTTGAATAGGTGACAGCGCGAAAGAGCGTCGGATCCACCCAGCTCTCAAGTACGACCAGATACACGTTGTGGCGATTCCCGTTCTTGCGGATGAAATCCGCCGTGGCGCGAACTTCCTGGTCATACTCGCCGCGCTTGCGGTAAGCGTCGGTTTGCTTGATCGTGACCCTTCGCGATGCCTCAAAATACAGCACCATGGTGAGACGGCCGTTGTCATTCACGCTCTCCGCATCGGAAAATGCCACCACTTCCAGGCGCGCGAACTGAAGTCCTGAGAGAACCGCATTTGGAAAGTACTCCACCGCCGCGGCCCCCACAAGCGCCAGCCCTGCTATGGTTAGCGCGCGCCAGTATCTTCGATAGTTGACGAAGGCAAGCAGCAGCACGGGCGGAAGGCCTATAGACAGCAGCAACCCCGCCTTCTTGGCGAAAGGCAACACCTTAAGAAGCTCGGGCAGGTTTTCGAGGTCGATGATGCGTAGAACGTCCCCGTAGGCGACGAAAAAGACATCGCAGGCGACATAAGCCACCACGAAGGGCAGCGTGGCGACGAATGCCGGCAGCTTTCCCGGCCGGAGCATGAAGTTGAACGCCCAATAAAGCGCCAGCAAAAGAGGCGCTTCTATAAGGAGGTGAGAACGGAGCGGGGATAGTCCGCTCTGCATGCCTAGAATTTCAGAGAGCGCTCCCATGAAGATCAGGAAGACGAAATAGCGAATCTCCAGGCGGCGAATTTTGTTCCCGGTCCAGGAAACGCATCGCCGCAAAGGAGAACGATAGTTTGCGACCTTCCCAGGCACGGGTACACCGCCGTTATGACCGCTCATCCTCAACTGGCGCCTTACTGGACCTGCCTTCCACTGATGTATCCATCCTAAGGGAGAGTCCTCCGATAGAGAAGGCTGCCGGTCAAACATTAGCCGAATACTCACTTCCTCGAAACACCGTCGAGGCTAATGGCGGCTGAAGAGATGTGTAGGCACTCCCCCTCATATGAACCGCTGCGGGAGCGACTCCAGGATTCTGGTGAGTTCTTGAATTCTACCAAAAAAAGACGGCGGCAGTAGGATTAGTTCCGGGTTGGCATCCCCCAAAGCGGCGTATGTCGCTGAAAAACTAGTGATAAGCGGAAGTGGTGGCGGCGGAAACACTTTTCCGATAAATCGTTGATTATTGCAAGATATAGAGAGGCAACCATTGCCGCATCTATAAATATATCCTTTATCGTCAATTGTTTATGGTGGGGGCGGCGGGAGTCGGATTATGCAGGTGTATTTAAAACACGCAAGTTGCAGATATTAAGACACTCACGAAACGCTGGAGACGATAGAAACGCGGTTTCCAAACACGTCATACACACGCGGAGATTTCGCAGTTTCTGACCCTGAAGCCGGATCAATAATTGAAAGAATCGAATTGCAGATGGCTGTTATCCTCCGGGATTGCCGATGGCAACCAGAACAGAGTTCCGGGTGAAGATGCCAGTCTCGCAGGTCTCGCGGTAAAGCAATTCGGCTGCGTCCGCGATGACAGGTTTTGAAAATAGAAAGCCTTGGATGTAATTGCAGCCTAACGCGCGCAAGACGCTCAGTTGCTCCTCCGTCTCTACGCCTTCGGCGATGACCTCCAGCCGGAACGAGTGGGCCAGTTGCAGGATCGCCTTTACGATGTCCAGGCTGCCTTTTCCCGCGCTCAACTCACGCACGAAGGAGCGGTCGATCTTGAGAATGTCGAAGGGAAGCCGCTGCAGGTAACTCAGCGAGGAGTAGCCGGTTCCAAAGTCGTCGATCTCCAGCCGGATGTTCATCTTCTTCAGGCGGTTAAGCGTAGCCAGCGTCTGCTCCGCATCTCCCATAATCGAGCTTTCGGTCATCTCCAGCGCCAGCGACTCGTGCTTCAGTCCGCTTTCGGCCAACGCCAGTTCCACATCCTCCATCAGACGGGAATCGCTCAACTGCCGTGCGGAAACATTGACGCTGATGTTGAGAGGCGGGTCGAGAGCGAAGCTCTTCTGCCATGCCGCCATCTGCCGGCAAGACTCGCGAAGAACCCAGCGCCCCAAGTGGAGGATAAGGTCGCTTTCCTCGGCGATGGGAATGAACTCATTTGGGGGGACAAGCCCGCGTTCGGGATGATTCCAGCGCACCAGCGCCTCGAAGCCGCAAATGTGGCGATCGATCAGCGAGACAACCGGTTGGTAATACACCACCAGTTGCCCTTCGTCGATGGCTTTGCGCAAACCGGTTTCCATCTCGAAGCGGGTGACGGCCTGTTTTCGCAATCCCTCGTTGAAGTATTCGTAGCGCGCTTTGCCGTTGGTCTTGGCGTGATACATGGCTGTATCCGCGTTGCGCAGCAGGTCTTCGGGGGTGAAGCCGGTGCTGCTGAGGGCGATTCCAATGCTGGCGGTGACAAACATGCGCCGCCCCTCCAGATGAAACGGATCACTGAGCCGCTCCAGGATTCGCCCTGCCACGATCGCGGGATCGTCCTCGCGCTGAATATGGCCGAGCAGAATGGCGAACTCGTCGCCGCCGATGCGCGCCACGACGGATTGCACCGAGTCACTCTGGCGGGAATTGGAGCGGATGCTGGCGCGCAGCCGTCCCGCCACGTCGATGAGCAACTCATCGCCGGCGGCGTGCCCCAGACTGTCGTTCACCAGCTTGAAACCGTCCAGATCGATGAATAATACGGCAAATCCCGTCTCTTGTTGACGGGCGGTCTCGATGGCCGACTCCAGGTGGTCAAGAAAGTAGAGGCGGTTGGGAATTCCGGTCAGCGGGTCGGCGGTTTTGCCTTCCGTGACATCCGTCTGTGAGCCGGCCATGCGGATCGCTTTGCCGGACGCATCGCGGATGGCGATGCCGCGGCTCAGCGTCCAGATATAACTGCCGGATTTGCGGCGCATGCGATATTCGCTCGCGAATTCCGGGGTTTTGTTCTCGAGATGCGCGGCAATTTCCGCGCGCACCCGCTCCCGGTCGTCGGCATGAATATGGCTGAACCATTCTTCGGGCCCGGACCAATGTTCGCTCTCCGCGTAGCCCAGCATATGGTTCCAGCGCGGGGAAAAGTAGATTTTGTCGGTAGTCAGATTCCAGTCCCACAGGCCATCGTTCGCGCCCAGGGCGGCCAGGGCATAGCGCTCCTCGCTCTCCTCAAAGGAACTGAGCGCGGTCTTGAGCGCTCCTTCGCGCGATTCGATCTGCGAGAGCATCTCGTTGAAGGAATCCACCAGAAGACCGGTTTCGCCGCCCGAACTGTTGCGCGCGCGCACCGAGTAGTCCTTGTCTATCGAAATGCGGCGCGCCACCGCGGCCAGTTGCACCAGCGGATCTCCGATGAGGCTCGCCAGGCGTAAGGAGACCAGAAAGCTGGCCAGAACAGAGAGTAGAAGCACTAAAACTGCGATCTTCGCGTATTGGAAAAGCAGTGCGCGGAAATCACGTAAGTCGAAGATCAGCGCAATCGAGCCGGTGCGTTCCCCGTTGAGAAGAACCCCGCGATAAAGTGTTAGGGAATCACCCTCAAAATAGGCACCGTCCTCACGCCGCGCGGGTAGATTCGGATTGCGCTGCGTGCCGGGACCGCGGTACTCGGCAAAGATGCGTCCCTGGCTGTCATACAGGCAGGCGGCCAGGAGATTTGGTTCGGTAGCCAGGGCGCCCAGCATCGCGTTGGCCGTTCCCTGATCGTTGAATGCCAGCGAAGCTGCGCTATTTGCGCCCAGTGTGTCGGCCAGGGCGGTCAGTTCGCGCACCGCGCTGGCGCGATAGCTCTGCCGCTCGTAAATGGCGAAGCCCAGCGATGCCAGCAGGACGGCAAGCAGGCTGGCGGTAAGGATCAGCAGGGCCAGTTTGAAGCGGATGGAGAAGTCTCTGATGCGCATCGCCTCACCTCCCTCCATCCGTCCCGTTGCCGCGATTCACCGAGGTGGCGAGCAGCAGCAGACGGGAGCTGATTTTCAGGCGAGACAAATCGGCGGCTCCGAGGTTGATGTCGAAGCGAATTTTATTGTCTTCCGTATGGAAGCGGATCATCCCGCCGTCGGTGAGAAAGTTGGAGGTTTCGCCCACCGTCAGCACCGGCGCGCCGTGCAGGCTCTTGAGCGTCGCGCTCTGCCTCCGGGCTACGTCACGGCTGAGAAAGAGCATCTGGCATCCCTGGATTTCCTGCCCCTGGCTGAGCTGGCGGACGTGAAATACACGGGAGCCGATCGGTTTGCCCTCGATGGAATTGCGCACTTCCAGGAGGTGCGGATCGTTGTCGAAGATGCACAGATTCACGGAAAGGTCTTTGCCGTTCAGGGTGCTGCCCGGCCACTCGACAAACTGCGCAAAATGATAAAGAAACGCGGCTTTAATCTGGTACTCTTCGGCGGTGGCTTGGCAGTAGGCAGGCTTCAGCGCTCCGCAAAAGAACGGAATCAGGCAAAGAAATACGAAGATCCGGGCGGAGACGCGGGCTCCCTCCGATGCTCTTTCCCTTGCCGGATTGTGGCCTGCTCGATTCAGTCGCTGCCTCCTCTTAGAAAGACCAGGCAATCTTGGCGTAGGCGGATCGGCGCATCAGCCCAGGCTGTTCGCTGGAATCAAGGCCGGAAAATTCCATGTGATGGTTGCTGAACAGGTTTTGCCCCACCGCGCTGATGGAGATGCGCTCACCCGCTCGCCAGGTCAATCCCGTGTCAACCCGGGTGTAAGAGTGAATGGCCAGCGCTGGAAGGCGGTTGACAAAATAAGCCGATGCATTCCACTGAAAATTTTTCGGCAGGCTTACGCTGGAACGCAACTGCGCCTGGTGGTCCGGCGTGCTGCCTTCGGTTCCCTGCGCGGTTGTCGTGTCCAGGCTGCCCGCGAATGGATGCAGGTGCATGGAGAAATACGCATAGCCGGGGCTTAGAGTCCAATGGCTCGCCGCCTTCCAGTTCGCAAAGACTTCAATGCCGTGCGTCTCGCCGTACAGGTTGTTGCCGAACGTAGTGGGAATGAGCAGGTGCGGCGGCGCGGGAGTCATCTCCACGCCCATGGCTCCCGGTTCCGACGATTCCATATCGTGATAGCGGTTGTAGAAGACCGTCGTATCCACCGACAAGTTGCTCGTCCATGTATTCCGGTAGCCCGCCTCGAAGGCCGTGAGCCGCTCATTCTTCCCGTTGGGATTCCCAAAGAAGCTGACCAGTATCGGCAGGTAGCCGGTCGCGATGCTCCCAGGGAGGGCCTCGTAATTGACTCGGATATCGCGATCACTGCGGGCTGGCGTGCGCACCGCGCCGGAGACCGCGCTCCAAACCATATTCTTGCTGTTCACGCTCCAGGCCACGCGCGCGGAGGGTTCCACGTCGAATCCGGTATATCCGTTGTGCTCCAGCCGCGCCCCCACGCTCAGACGCAGGCGGTCGGGGCGAATAATAACTTCATCTTGCGCAAACAAACTGAACAGCTGGGTAAGCCGGTTCTGTGGCGTGAAAACGATGCGCAGCGTCGGGCTAGTGCCATCCGCGCTCAGCCGGTAACCAAGCCCCCACACAATGTCCTGCCGCGTTCCCCAGGCTACATGGTGCTGAAAGTCGATGTCCAAGGTGTTCAGCCCGATGCCGTAAGTGGGGTCGCCGCGTGTCATGCGGTCAAAGTAGACTTGAAGAGAGGTCTCGGAGCGCGGCGAAATCGTTCGCTTCCACCGCGCAAGCAGGTTCCAGTCCCAGTATCGATTGCGCATCGCCAGGGTTGCGGTTACCGGAGGCTGAAGGGAGACCGGCACGGTTGCCAACTCTCCCGCATCGCCCTGGACGACATCTCCCTCGGTGGTGAGGGAATCCTTCGCGGAGAGGTTGCTATCGGTACGGAAGCCGCCGTGGATCAGCCGCCAGTCGTCCTGGCCGTTCAGCCCTGCGGACGTGGGCAGGCTGCCGGCATGGAAGCCCTCCGCGTATACCCGATAGGCTCCCAGGCCACGAGCCTTGTCGCCGTAGCGAATCGCCTCCGGCCCGGTGATGGCGTTGCCCGCGCCGGCGTCAACAGAGCCCCCCTGCGTCTCCCCGGCGCTCTTGGTGATGATGTTGATCACGCCATTCACGGCGTTCGATCCCCACACCGCCGCGCCGGGACCACGAATCACCTCGATGCGCTCGATGCTCTCCAACGGAACGTTCTGGCTATCCCAGAAAACGCCGACAAAAACCGGAGTGTAGACCGTGCGGCCGTCAATCAGTACCAGCAGCTTGTTGGAGTATTGACCGTTGAAACCGCGCGCGCTGATCGCCCATTGACTGCCGTCAATCTGCGCCACATCAAGGCCGGGAACCATGCGCAGAAGGTCGGGGATATTTAGCGCACCGGAGCGGCGAATCTCCTCCGCGGAGATGACGAAGACCGCTGCGGCGGTCTCCGAGGTCTTCTGCGCCTTTTTGGAAACGGAGGTCACATCGATGTTCATCAGGTCTTCCAGACTCTTTTGCGTAAGGTCAGGGGCCTGCGCGGAGCCGGCGGGAAATACGAGACAGGCAAGAACGGTAATGCAGGAGCACATTCGGACTCGCCGGACAACTCGCCGAGAAACCAGGGCGATGTTCCAGAGGCCGGGTGATTTCTGGAAAACAAAGCGCGCATAGTGATGAACTTGCATGATGATCAATCTCCCCGAATTGTCTTCACTTTCACCCGAGCTGCAAAGGACGGCAATTTGGTCCTCCATTTTCCCCCTCTATGTCACATCCGTGACCAAGGTAATAAGCGGGAGACGCGTTGGCCGTCTCACTTACAGTCTTCGGGCTCGCGCACACGGAGCCCGCCGGTCACGCGATCCGCATTTAAGAACAATATCGGCAACGATGAGCAATGAAGAGAGAGTTGTATTTCTCTAAGATTTCATCCGGGGGCGTAGAAAACCCGATTTTTGAATTCGGGACAGTTTGGCAATGATTCTATGTTGCCGGAACGTTCGTAAAGCATCCATCTGCTTCGCCGATAAAAAGGACTGGAGACTAACCATGCAAAATATATGCGTTCGGCGAGCGGCCGGGCGATGGGCTCTTTTGTCTCTCGTTTTCACGGTGAGTCTCAGCCTGCCTCCAAGCGTTGCGTTTAGCCTTGAGCCAGACGCCGGAAAGCCCGCCTCCTCGCAAGGAGATATTCTCTCCATGGATCTGGAGGCGCTTCTCAACGTGAATGTCATCACCGCTTCCAAGTTTCCCGAGGATCTTTCCGACGCGCCCGGCATAATGCACGTAATCACCCGTGACGAACTGCATAGATTCCACGCCCTGACTCTCGCTGAAATTCTCAATCATGTGCCGGGATTGGCCTTGACCAGCGCCTCGTTCACCGACCGCAGCATGGTAGCCTCCCGCGGAGACCAGACGGCCATCAATAGCGGACACATTCTCTATCTGATCAATGGGCGCCCCACCCGCGAAGTGCTCGAAGGCGGAATTGCCAGC
>Ga0326728_10010621_pt1 | contig 21478 bp, 20 predicted proteins | sample MB3enrmetagenome_FD_207602 | JGI IMG/M metagenome (GOLD analysis project Ga0326728, IMG submission 207602) | Lab enriched peat soil microbial communities from McLean, Ithaca, NY, United States - MB31MN | ecosystem: Environmental > Terrestrial > Soil > Wetlands > Peat | place: USA: New York... | reverse complement strand
ATTCAATGATCCCTCCTGGACTTGGTCCGCGCCGTCTATCGCGTAATCGATCGTGCCGACTTCGTTAATGCTCTTGATGACAAGACCGTGTGCGATGGCAAGGCTTTCGATTTGGTATGAGGTTGGTACTACAGCGACTTCGATATGTCTTGCACGTCGGAGTCTGGTCAGCTCCTTAACGACATACGACATGGTGGAGCCGCTTCCAAGTCCAATTATCCAGCCAGTCTTAATGGGTTCTAGAGCTTTGAGGACTGCCCTGTTTTTGGCGTCCTCAATCCAGGACAAACTCATCCTTCCGTTTCTATTTGTTCAAGCCGGTCCATAGCTTGAAGGATTTCGGTTCGGATCTGTTCGATACGCTTCTCAGCATCAGTGACTTCGGTCTCGACATGTTGGACTGGGAGAGTAATATGAGTGGGTTTCGGGGTTTCGGTGATTCTAGTTACGGGGACGATTTGCGCGGGCAGGGGTGGAGAAGGATTGCGGGGACGATTTCCTGCCCTCAAGTTTTCAATCCGAGTCTCTATTTCTGCCATTCTGGATTTGTAGTCTTTGGCGAGTTCTCTCCTTGCGGTTTCGAGGTCGTGAAGGTCGACAATTTTCTGTTTCTCTTCGATTGTTTTTTCAAGTCTGGTTAGGTCGACTTTGTATTTTTCAACAAGATGATCGCGTTCGATTTGGCTGATGATGCCTTTGCTTTCTGATTCGAAAATTGTGGTGATCGCCGAACCCAGTATTTGTTGTTCTAAAAGGAGGACTTTCAGTGCATCCTTCGCTTTGGCAACTTCCTCTTCAGACACTGAGTTGATCTGAGCTAGAGCCTTGCTTTGAAGAGGAGGCAACGGGATTATTCTTTTATTTTCAGGGAGTGAGAGATCTTTTCGTTTCCAAAACGTCAAAGTTGCGAGACTAACCAAGAGCTGCCCCTGAAGGACTTGTGTATCTGCAAAAGTCTGTATTAATCACTTCGCGTCCATTATTCGCTATTCCATTTCTTATCGCTCAACTCGATCATGTTAATTTTTGACATCACAGACAGAGTAGATCTATTCGTCTAACGCAAACTTACACTTCGTCGGTTCGTTGGAGCCCCGGGCGGGGTTTGAACCCGCGACCTACGCCTTACCAAGGCGTCGCTTTTGGCATAACAAGTTTCTACCAGGCTGAGCCACCGGGGCGACAGGCTTGAGCGGTACAGGTCAGCCATAATTAACCTTGGCGTCGCATCAAGTCCTGATTGCTGAAAATTCTTCCATCTATCCGAAACGCACAGTCAAGTTCGTTTTGTTAGATACGCAAATAACTGAGGCTAACAATGTGGGACAAAAAGTTCGGTAGACGATATTTTACCGGAAGGAAATTCCGGAGACTCACCTATCGTTCCCTTACCCGGTTAGAACGTCCAGCAAATATTTGACGTTCAAGACAGTGAAAGCCGTTCCTGTGAGGAGGTTGATCGCGTACCTGACTGAGCCAATTACGTTGTATATTGCGCGTTCGAAATCGACAAAATTTGGGTAAACAGGAGAAAGAAATCGGACGAGGAAGTAGTTGTTCACCACCAAGTAAATCAGCGCAACAATCATTGATGCAAAGAGAAGACGCTTCCTTTGCGGATTCCAAAGTGCTACGTCTATAGCGGCCAAGGCGAAGAGGTAAAGCGCGTACTGTTCTGCAACTTGAGCCTTAAACACTAGAAAGACGAGCGCACAAACAATTAGCGCTTGGAAAAGCCCGGCATCAGTTTCAGTTCGAAAACGCCTGATCGCGATGCAAGTAAAGACCCCCATGGCAGGAATCCAAACTAAGCCTAATGTTCCATACACATTCTGCAGTACGGGTGGGAGCAACCCCAAGTAATTGAGGTAGGGAAAAGCAGACCAGATTGACATAGACCACCCGCCTTTGCCAGCCGTAGACGCTAGGGTTGTACTGACAGTTGACAGCGGCCATCCAATAATGGCGAACGTGGCAACGGACAAAATGACTGGCAATCCTATGGTCGCAACAAAAGCAGACACATCTTTGATGCTCTTGAGGCTCTTGATAGTTATTGGAGCGGCGAAAATAATTGGGATAGATTTAACGAAAATGGCGAGACCTGTCCATATTGCCCTTCTAAATTGATCAACTGAAGACACCGAGAGAATCAGGAAACAGATTGCGATTGAGTCGAACATGCCCCAGATTCCGGAAATGATAATTGTGAATGGGGAGAACAACCAAAACGAGAGCACCCAGAATCCGGCAGAGCCCGGCTTTCTCGATGATACATACGAGTACATTAGATAGGCCAGCGACACGTCTCCGAATATAATCGGTTGCTTCAAGAGGAAATAGTAAATGAATCGGTTATTCACTCCAACTAACGAATATGTCAAGTAAATGAATCCCGTTACGAGCGGCCAGAATGGAAGGTATGCGATTGTAGGCGCATTAGTGGTTGAGTAGTCGTTTGCGAAACTTAAGCCCGGAACAGGCGACAGAACGCCGTAGGGGTCCCCCCCATGAGCCATTGCGTAACCCATCCTCACCCACAGTTCGAAATCAGATGGATGTCCTGTCCAAAAAGAGAAAACCTCGCGAATCAAAAGGCCGAGAAATAGTAGCGTCAACAACCTGCGCGGAAGCATGCCAGAAATGAGGTTGTGTTTCTTCATTATGCTTTCCATCAAGTAAATCATCATTCTAGTCGACATAATTCTGGTTACAGACTCACAATGTTTAACCTCATCATCCGTGATTCCTGCCTCCAACTTGCCATCAAGCGGAGAATATCTGCGCCTAGAAACAATCGGCCGACGAACAGGGTCACCTCACAACGTGTTACTCCGTTTCATCGTTGTGGGTGGCAAAATAGTAGCCTTCCCACAGAATCTGGGAAGACAAGACTGGGTTGAGAATGTCAGACGGAATCCCCAGGTCAAGCTGTTTGGTGCCGACAGATCATTTTCGGGGCATGCTCAGATCAAGCAAATATCCGGTTTGAAAGATCCACTTCTCGCAGTCTTCACGCGCAAATACGGCGAAGACGAAGTGCGGAAAAGATACTGGGGCCAAACCCGTTATGTCGACATAGAGATCGTGTCTGAGTCGAGCGCGGAAGATTACGCAGAACTGTATTACTCTGACCTGCAAGCAGCTTTCGATGGAGTCGCGGAACACTACGATGAGCACATTCTAGGGAATCCTATGAACGTGTGGCTCCGCAACAGATCCGTGAACTACCTGTCCAAAATTTTTAGACCGGGCGAAGTCGTACTTGAGATTGGCTGCGGAACAGGGACTGAAACTCTCCTCCTAGCGCGGCATGGGTTGAAGATACTGGCTGCGGATATTTCGCCCAAGATGCTTGAGGTTCTCACTAGAAAGGCAGCGAAAGCCGGAGTTTCTGATGCAATAATTCCAATCCATTCTCGGACTTATGCTCTGAAGGAAAAGCTTGAGGAGATGGGTTATAGCAAAATCGATGGAGCCTACTCGACATACGGTGCCATAAATACAGAACCGAAGCTTAGTCAACTATTCCACGACTTGCACACGCTTATTCGACCTGAAGGCCATTTGATTCTTGGTGTCTGGAACAAGTATTGCATTTACGAGATATTGGGCTATTCGCTTAAACTGAGACCATCGATGGCATTAGCACGTCTGACGAACCCAGTGCCCGTTGGCAAGTCCAGGTTCTGCATTACCTCATACGCATATTCAGTCGGCACTTTGAAGAAACACCTAGACGGCCTCTTCAAGCTGAGAAAAGTCTACGGCGTCCAAATACTGCTTCCGGCGTCGAATCTCATTCGATATCTCCCCCCAGAACCGATGCTTAGCCTTGTAAAGAGAGTTGACATGGTGCTGGAATCACGTTTTCCATGGAACCATCTTGGTGACCACTTTCTTGGAGTATACTCGCGAACTTAGCCGGCTTACGCCATTACCCCTGCACTGGTCCATTACTTAGCTTGATGAGCGTCCTACTATGTCGTTGTCTCATCGACGCTCTGAGAACACGCAGATTTCGGATTCAGAAGCAATTCGATTGTACCGAGGTTGAAAAGAGACGCAGGTTCGATTGGCTTCACTAGGAACGGACTATTGACGAGTTCGTACAAATCATAGAGTGAAACGAGTCTATCCCAGAGGAGCCGCTCATTAGCCTGAACATCGGGCACAAACATTGTCACGATCAAGGGTTTCGCTTTTTGTAGAACTTCGGTGGCTCCCATTAGTACGGTAGCTTCAGCACCACCAACGTGTATCTTCAGGAAGTCAATCTTTGGTCTACCTATAGATGCCCAGAATAAATCGAGGCGGGTTGATGCGACATTTATGCTTCTTCTGCCTTCTTGGAATGTGATGGAATGTGATTGCGGCTGCATGTGATCAGAGAGGTAGAGCTTAATCAGGCCCTCTTTGTCGCATAGCGCTTTTTGGTACACGTCGACGTGTCGCAGATCGTTTACCGAGACGGATTTCGATAGTAGTTCGAAATTAGTCTGTTCAGGTTCAAAGGCATACACGTGACCGGGTCCAACGATTTTGGCCGCTAGAAGCGTGAAGTAGCCGAGGTTAGCACCTACGTCAACAAACGTCATCCCGGGCTTCAGGACTTTCTTCATCAAAGTCGTTAGCGGAAGGTTTAGCCAACCTGAGGTTGCTATCGACGCCGAAACCGGAGAAAAATCTAGAGGATTCAGGTAGATCAAGAACCCTAATACCCGTTTAGGGCGGTCTTCGTAGATTCGATTCAGCCTAACCCATTCAGTCTTTCGCAGTTCGTGAATCCTAATTCGAACATCCGTTCCCGTTAGGACGTCAAGCAGGATTGAAGGATATTTCAGCGTCAAGTAGATAGAACGCAGCAAGAACGTCCAACTGAAAAATCTCAACGCCATCTTACTCAGGCTCTTCAGAGCAAACGTACCTCTCTGCATAGGCTTGGCCACATTTTTTTCCGATTGCTTGTGCATGCTTTTTGAGCAATTTGCTTTGATCATTTTGTGTAAGGTATAGTCTGCTGAAGACAACCTTTCTCTTTAACTGGTCAATACTCATCGGTTCATAACAGATGGATAAGTTATCGCAAGATCGAGACAATTCACTGACACAACTCTCGACTTCTACCTCGATCTCCTTCACTTTCGCGGCGTAGGGAAGATCCTCATAAAAGCAAAGTGTAGGCTTCCCAGCGCATTTTAGCCTCCAGTAATCGATCGCGATGCTTCGGACAGCCAGATGATCCGGATGGCCTGAAATGCCGAGCGGACAAAAGATGTATCGGAATGTTCCGCGAAGGCGGTTAAGCTTGGTTACGATATTCTGCCTGTCAATCGGGTCAGTTCGAGAAGAAGAATCTTCCATCCATAGGAATGATGATTTGATTCGGAGATGTGTAAGTATGATCCTCTCCTCGAGAGTTCTCATCGTCGTAACAAAGTACTTGGGTAATAATCCATGCTTAGTGAAGCGAGAAACGTTGAAGAAGATCACTGCCGTTCCGGCTCCCGATTGTTCCACTAAGGCGGAGAAGGCGGAGTAGACGAGGTCGTCCGGATGAGGAGAAAGAAAAAGTGTGGAAGTCACTTTCGTTTCGCTCCAGATTCGTTTAGGGGACTAATTTTAGCATGATGAAAGGCAGGAGGCTACTTGTACCTTGGTACAGATACCCGCCGTTCAGGAAGGAAGGAATAGGGGGGCTTTCAGTTGCGGTTTGGGAGCTCACAAGGGAACTGGCGCAACGAGGAGTCATTATAGATGTTTTAACTCCGCTCGGCGGTGCTAACGAAACCAACGCCATCCAAGCTGGAGTTAGCGTTATCAGTTCGGAATTAGGGGAGCGGTTCTTGAGAAATCAGCCGCTCAGAAAAGAGGACGGCAAATTTCTCGACAGGTACGAAGCGATTCTGTCTGTAGCCAACTATGCAGCAAGAACACTTCAATCATACAATCAAGGACTTGGTCGAATTACTAGACAGATTCATACGATTGGCCAAGAACGCGGCATCGACACGTACATTTCTTTGAAACCTAGCATTGGCGAATACTTGAAAATGTTTGCTGCAAGGAGGAGAGATAGAAAACTGCTACAACTTCTGGCAGGTACCAAGACAATCTGCGTGAGCAGATGCTTGAGGGATAGAATGCAAGATAGCCATTTAGAGTATTCCAAGAATTTGTTCACAATACCGAATGGTATTCAGACCGGAACCTTTCGACCTTTGGATGTTGAGAAAAAACACGATCTTCTTTTCATTGGTAGATTTCAAAAGTCTAAGGGACTTGATGTTCTCCTTCATGCTCTACGTTCAATCCAGAACACATGGGGAGAAGCCTACAGACTCGGGATCGTGGGTGAATTCACAGATGAACAGCGAACTTTCATCGTAAACAGTACCCCGGAAGCGGTAAGAGAAGGGATTGTGTTTCTGGGCACTGTTCAAAGGGTAGATATGCCCAAAATAATTAGCTCTGGAAATCTCGTTATCGTGCCCTCACGTTACGAATCATTTGGTCTCCCGGCCCTTGAGGCAATGGCCTGTGGTATCCCGGTTTTGGCAGCAAAGGTTGGCGGTTTGCCAGAAATTATCGATGAAAGCGTTGGTGCACTAGTGGAGCCAGATGATGATCAAGCACTAGCTAGCGCAATATACACTTCTATTAGAGATGCCTCGCTCGCCCAACGCGCAGCGATTAATGGCCCAGCGAAGGCACGGCAATACGATTGGAATGTAGTAGCTCCGAAAATCCTACGAATCCTGTTTCCCTAATCAAAGGGTTGCGATACGCCGATCAGAGTGTGAGTGAATTTCGGAGGTCGGCTTACGTCGCAATTTTGGTTTTCTGTCTGAGCTTTATATTTGCAAGTTTGCTCCAGTTTTGCACGATTCGCGTTATGTCGTATCCGCACACCTCGACTATGCCTGGGTAAGGATCGGTAGTAGGAGCAATTCTAATGCCAAGGCATTTCGAGCATATGAAAAAGAAGTAGGCTCTGCTCTTGGTTGTTATCGAAAACAAAATGCCCGTTCTCTCAATTAGAACCTTGAACATGGTGCGCTCGTAGATCAGCTTCTTCATGACTCGCCACTTACGCCTCTATTCATTCGTAGCCAAGCAGCTGGTTTAGCAAAGCCGTGTAGGAATTTCAGATAGAATATCGGGACGTAAAGAATATTCTTTAGGTTTCGACTGTTAAGACTTAGCAGGATTATAACCTTCAGGGCTAAGAACAGCTCTTTGGGGTTTGAGTCCGGCAGAATCCTCGTGTTAGCACCTTCCCATTCCGGTTTGAATTTTCTGAACTGCGATCGGTGAATCATTGAGTCATAGACATAAAATGTTCTTAGTTTCCGATCTTCCAGATGTCTTTGGATGAAGAACGTCTCTCTAGCATCGATATAGTCCGGTACAATTTTGCCTAAGAAGTCGTTCTTGCGCAGAACAAGTAAGCTTGCTGGTAGACCGTAGCGAAAGCGATGACCCACAGCCATCCCGACAACTGCGCCATACTCCTTACTACTTAGAGTTTGGATGGCAACGTCGAAGAAATCCTTTCTCACTATCTCAACGTCGCCGTCAACAAAAACAATGTATTCTGAGTTTGTGAGATCGAAACAAAGCTGTCTTGCGAACCCTAACCCCTTCGTTTCTGAAAATATTTCCGCGCCGAATTTTCTCGCAATCTTAACAGTGCCATCTTCACTATGATGATCGACGACGAGAACACGTAACCCCTCGGCGGCTACGTTTCGAATGCTCTTCAGACAACGTTCCAATGTCTTCGCGGAGTTGTAGGTGCAAACACAGAACGTCAGCGTCTTCAAGTCTTCCGATGGCATTGAACTTACACCATCCCCGTATCTAATATACAGTCCCTATTGCATTCCGTGGAAGACAATAAAAAAACTATGAATGATCTATTGCCCGTGGCTCCAAGTAGACGCCCAGTATCTTTGTTACTACTACAGTAGTCATAACACGCGGGTATAAATTCTGCCACACAATCCAGCAAGACTTGTTAATCCGATTCATATCATCCTAGCTGCGGAATGACGTGGATTGACTGACCTGCACCGAGGCCCTCACGCCAGATGAGGAGATGCATCTCCGCTGACCGCCAATAACGCTTATAGTGACAAGAAGTCTCTCTTCCGCGGTAGCGATTGATGCTCAGATGTCATCTCGGAAATATGTAGCACCTGGGTGGGATAGAATCTACGAGATGCTGCTCGAACTTGCTCTTGCTATTCGTTCATCAGGATTCAAAACGGATCTCATAGTCGGGGTATCGAGAGGTGGATGGGCTCCTGCGCGAGTGCTCTCGGATCTGTTGGAGAATACGCGTACCGCAAGTATGAAGGTCGAATTCTACGTAGGATTAGGGAAGACATCCTCAAGACCAGTTGTTACTCAACCAGTAGGAGAAAACGCGTTTGGCAAGAACGTGTTGATAGTCGATGATGTGTCGGACACTGGAGAGAGCCTGAAAGTTGCAATCGATCACGTGGCCGAGAAAGGCGCTAAGGCGATAAAGACTGCTACTCTCTACTACAAACCTCATAGCAAATTCAAGCCTGACTTCTTCGCTGAGTCTACTGGCGACTGGATAATCTTTCCCTGGGAACGGCTTGAAGCCACAAGATTACTCATGCAGGAGGCTAAAGCTGAGAACCGTGACATGGAAGCAGTTAGACAAACTCTGCGGGAATGCTCAATGAGCGATTCAATTATAGACGTGCTCTTTAAGCTGGCAAATGGGTCCTAGCCGTTGATTTTTGGTATTCCTGAATTCGAGACCCAAATAATGATCACTGCGCTCATTAACGATAATCTAGATCCTCAAACAATCCTAACCGAAACTCGGCAAGAGTTCAGAGACGCGACCATACAATTCGTGGACCTCGATAAGACCACCGGCCACAGACACATCCTACTCGCAACATACAACGCCTTGAAGTCCCGCTCCTTGGACCAGATGATTTCCAGATCATTAGCAATCGAAATCCTGCTTTACGTTGCAGCGGAGCGTCAAATTACGCAAGCTTTTGCGCGAATAGGCGTCCGAACGGAAACCAAAAGAATCGCCGTAATAGCAACGAGCAGTTCACCCGAAATCTTTTCAGCAGTCAAAGAGCATCTAGCCAATTCGTTCAGTCAAGAATGTAATGACGACTTGCTGGACGAGTGGACGGAACGGCGATGCGAAGCGATACGCGAACACTTCGGAATGACGGATAAGGAAATTCAGACGGTGACTAGAAGTGGCGATTCAATCCGAAAATCAATCCAACGGTTAGCGATAGAAAGGTCTGCTCTTCTGGTCGTTAAGAAGTGACTCTTCCCTGCTGATGTTTCTCTTTCTCAATGGATAAAACATCTTCAGGGCAGATTAACGATAATCCTACAGACTGCCCAATTATCTCTATCAAAAGAATCTTCTGAGGCGATTCAAGATTCACCTTTCGATCGATACGCTTTGCTACTGAGTCAATTATGACTTTACTTGAAAGATCGGTATGTCGCTTCTCGACTGTGACTCTGAAGTTTTCCTTCTCGCCTATTCCAGCGGCTAGGCTGACGGCGGTATTTTCGATTTCTGCAAGGCCCGCATGAACCACCTTCTGGATTGGGACAACTTTGAGAGCATACTTGAATTCCCACGGTCTTTCTTTGAATAGCACTCTCAAGGCGTGGATTGTTTTTATCGGCTCAAGTTTAGTTTTACCAACAACTAATCCTATAACAGATGTTGTCTCAATATTCGATCCACGATCTCCCACTTCGCCGATGAGATACCACATCTCGCTGCAGGCATTACGTTCATTGCCTCGACTAGTCGAGATTATCAGATTGAATTCATCCAGCAAGAGTAAACACACATTTGCGTAATAGCGGAGGGCATTTAATTGCTATCGTACGGTCTGCTTTCTAATGCAGCGAAGTAGTTCTTCTCTTGAAATAGGTCCTTTTCTCAACACGATGAGGTCACCGGACACATCAACTACAGTAGAAGCGATCCCAAGACTGGATCTACCTCCATCCAGGATCACCTCCACGTGGTTCCCGAGTTGACTTGCCGCTTCGTTCGCCGAAGTAGCTGGAGCCTGTCCACTCAAATTTGCACTCGTACCGACAAGACCCCCTCCGCATAGAGTGAGGAGGTTGAGGCATGTCGCATTGTTAGGCGAACGTACACCAATGGTACCCTTTGGAGCGACTAAAACTGGAATCCGATCTCTGGAAGGCAATATGATTGTAAGTGGCCCAGGCCAGAATTCCTCAGCCAATAACCTGGCTTTATCAGAGACCCTGCCGAGTTTTGCCGCTTCATCCAAGCCTGTCACTAGGATAGGCAGTGGTTTCGTGCGATCTCCCTTCGCACGAATCAGGGCGTTAAGTGCTTCAAAGTTGAAAGGATCGCACCCTAAACCGTACACCGTGTCGGTAGGGTAGCAGACCAACTTTCCATTGGAGACAGCGGCTGCAGCCGCCTTAAAACCTTCAGGATCCGCTCTCAAAATACGAACCATACCAATTCGCCCAGATGCGTCTTAAACTCCTCTTACTGAAGTTGCTGCCATTGAACTTGCCTTGCTTGGGGATAGAATCTTACGGGCCAGAGTGGGTGCTAGCCAAAAGACTTAAAATCTCACTCTTAGGGGGTAAGCCTAGATTTTCCGTAGGGAGATTCTTCTCTTGAGCGAAGATGATCAGAGCTGGGACGACGGTCAAGAAGACGATTGGACCGATGATGAGTGGAGCGAAGAAGAGGAAGGTTGGGCAGAAGAAGAGGAGTGGTGACTTAGCCCTAATCTCGGGTAACCCGCCACATGTCCGTTAATATCATACACCGACCATTTCGTTGTAGGCGTGTTTCAAATTGTTACGCGTTGCCACACTTGATAAGGAGCATTGTAAGCCAGACGACTGTGGCATTCCATGTTATCGGTTTTGTCCCGAGGTGCTTAACCGAAGTTACGCGATCAAGTTTCTCCCGGGACAGAAGAAACCAATCATTGACGAGGATCTTTGCACAGGCTGCGGCATATGCATCAAGAAATGTCCCTTTGACGCCATTAGCATAGTTAAGCTGCCTCAAGAGCTCGAGGGAGAATGCATTCACAGCTATGGCGTAAACGAATTCAAGCTCTTCAGACTTCCAGTCCCTCGAACGGGAACCGTAACTGGCATAATTGGAAGAAACGGAACGGGCAAGAGTACAGCTCTGCGAATTCTCTCAGGCGAATTAACCCCAAACTTCGGCTCTACCGAGAACAGTGCCGGCTGGGACCAAGTTCTCGCACGCTACCGCGGAACACTCCTACATGAATACTTCCAAAAAGTAGGAGACAAGAAACTGAAAGTAGTCCACAAGCCACAGCATATCGACAAGATAGGTTCACTTCTCGACGGAACAGTCGCACAACTGCTGACCAGAATCAACGAACGCGATAAACTCGATGACATAGTAGAAGAGATGGAACTTGAGGAGTTGCTTGATCGTAACGTAAAAGTTCTCAGCGGAGGAGAACTCCAACGTGTCGCCATTGCAGCCGCCATTTCGAGAAACGCAGACGTTTACGTCTTCGATGAACCATCAAGTCACCTTGACGTATACCAGAGGATTAGGGCAGCTAGAAGCATCAGAAAACTTGTCAACGAAAGTAAATCAATTCTTGTCGCTGAACATGACTTGGCAATGCTCGACTACTTATCAGATGAAGTGTACCTAGTTTATGGGCAGCCGAGCGTTTATGGCATTGTATCACACGCGCACCCAACCCGAGGCGGAGTTAACGATTACTTGGAAGGCTTTCTGGCCGATGAGAATATGCGTTTCAGAGATGAACCAATACGCTTTCACGTAAGACCCCCCAGAAAAAATAATTTCACACCAGACTTAAAACTGGAATGGCCAGAAATTACAAAAAATCTGGAAAAATTCAAGCTCCATGTAGAAGGTGGAGACGTTACTGCCGGCGAAATTATCGGCATTGTTGGACCGAACGGCATCGGAAAGACTACGTTCATCAAGGAACTCGTCGAATATTACGGCAAATTATCCCAGAACCAGCTAGAAGTCAGTTACAAGCCGCAATACATTTCGACGAACTTTGAGGGTAGCGTCGACCAATTGCTCGACGCAATCGCGAAGGATCGGTCAACAATATTTACGGAAGAAGTACTAAAGAATCTGACAATTAACAAACTACTCGACCGGGAAATAAAATCTCTGAGCGGAGGAGAATTACAGCGAGTCGCGATAGCAGCCTGCCTCGGAAAATCAGCACAAATCTATCTTCTCGACGAACCAAGCGCATTCCTAGATATCGAGGAAAGGCTGACTATGGCCCGGGCGTTGAGACATATCATCGACTCACGGCAAGCCTTCGCGTTTGTTGTGGAACACGATATTGTGGCACAGGACTTCTTAGCTGACCGAATCATGGTATTCAGCGGAATTCCAGGCAGAGACGGAGTTGGATCCAAACCGCAAGCCATGCGCGAAGCTATGAACAACTTCCTTTCAGACATGGAGATCACATTCAGACGTGACCCGGAAACAAAACGCCCAAGGATAAACAAACCAGGAAGCAAGCTAGATAAGGAACAGAAGGACTCCGGAGAATACTACTACGTTACAGCAAGCGAATAGCCTGCTACAGGTTTAACTAGCACTTCTTCGACTTAGGGGCGTGGAGCCAAAATTCCAAGTGACAACGAATTATTGCCTCGAATGCGGCGGAGTGCTATCTTATGATAGCGCGCTGAAGCAGTATACCTGCAAGAGTTGCGGGTTGACGGTCAATTTCCAGCAACTCATGGAAGGGCGCAATAAGATTCGCGACCGTGAGACGCCTGAAGAAGAACGAAAGCGCAAACAGAATGAATATTTGAAATGGTGGCTTTCAAAGAAAGCCGATTGATCAGCAGTCACGCTCTGTTGCCGCGCGGAATAGCGTAAGCGCATGTCATGCATCGTTGAGTTATTGTCCATCGGCAACGAATTGCTTTTGGGTAACACTGTCAACACTAATGCTTCTTGGATCGCTGCGCAGATAACGCTCGAAGGCGGTCAAGTAACCCGCATAACTACTGTTTCCGACAACATACAAGAAATCGTCAACGCAGTCAGAGAGACACTTAAGCGACGACCGGACTTTCTGATTACGACCGGCGGAATCGGTCCCACTTTCGATGACATGACGCTAAGCGCAGTAGCGAAATCAATTCACGAAACGCTAAGGCTTGATCCAAAAGCAGTCGGTTTGATCAAGCAGCAATATATACGGCGATTTGACGGCGTAGCAATCAAATTGACGAAGCCTCGACTCAAGATGGCCAAGATCCCATCTTCTGCGATTGCCATCACGAACCCGATCGGTACGGCACCCGCAGTGCGGCTTAGGGTTGGAAGAACTGAGATCTTCTGTCTACCCGGTGTGCCTCGAGAAGCCAAAGCCATTTTCAAGAACTCAATCGCGACTTTAATAAAATCGAAGGCGGCAGGAAAACGATTCATCCAGACTTGGATAGAAGTCAAAGGCATAATGGAATCAACTCTGGCACCGATAATCGACGAAACAATTCTCAAGTGCCCCGCAGTATACATTAAATCCCATCCGCGCGGGTTCGAACAGGCTTCACCAAGGATAGATGTCCACTTCTCAATCAATACCCCTAATATCACGCGAGGGAAACAAACAATAGACACTGCTGTCAAGCACTTCAAACAGCGGATTATGAATTTGCGCCGGGAGTCAAAGAGACCCCGACGGTAGAACTGCTAGCTAACTAGGGTTATACGATGCCAGATACGTTATTTGTGGTAGGCATGGCGGGGTCCGGAAAATCGGCCCTAACCGGAGCCTATCTGGACTGGTTGAGAAATAAAGATCATGATGCGATCGTCGTTAACTTGGATCCCGGCGCAACCTCACTTCCGTATACCCCTGATATAGACGCCAAGAAGTACGTTGACATTGAGCAGTTAAAGTTGGATTATGGACTTGGCCCTAATGGTGCCCTCATAATGGCATCAGACATCCTAGCAAACAAAGTTGAGGAGATACGTGACGAGATCAAAGCAGATAACCCTGAAACGGTGCTCGTCGACACGCCAGGTCAAATCGAACTCTTCGCATTCAGAGAAGGAGGGCGCTTCTTAGCAAACGAGCTAGTAGAGGAGAACGGTGCAATAATTTACCTAATGGACGCTCCATTTACACGCTCCCCTCTTAACTATATTTGTAACCTCTATCTGGCAGCCGCAATTTACAGCAGAATACAACAACCGCAAATCCATGTTCTCTCGAAAGTCGATTTAATCACAGAAGATGAATTGGAGAGAGTGATCTCATGGACATCGGATCCTGAAGGTCTTGAACATGAGCTCATCAACTCCAAAGAACAGAACTTAACACTAATAACCAGGGACTTAGCCGGCGCGATTTACGAGTCAGGACTTGTTACCGATCCAATTCCTGTTTCAGCGAAAAATAATTCTGGACTCTTGGAACTCGAAGCCGCGGCCACGAGGATTCTGACTGGAGGCGAGGAGCCGTCTTCTTAGTGGGCTATATCGGATCTCGACATATCAAATATCCTGATCACAATTGCAATTTACGCCGAGTATGGTTCATTAAAGGAGAACCACGCCAAACTATTATATCGAGCAGATCATTGAGTGAGACGCCAATTGGGAAATCAGAGCGTAGCCCGCCACATGAAATGGGGAGTTTGATTCTTGAGTCAATTTAGGTCGGGAAAATTCAACCACTGAATATGCCGCTTAAAATTTGGAGAAATGTTAACCAAATAATAAAACGAAGCTCTTGAGGAAAACACATGGAGTCCAACCAAGTCACGTCAACTACCGACGACCTCTATCATGAATTAGATGAACTCAAAACAGTCATAACAACAAGGAAAATCGAAATTTCTGAGCTGAGAAAAGAAGTAGATGAAACTCTAAAATCGCGTGACGCGCTCAACGCTGAAGTCAAGAAAGCATCCGAAGAAATAAGGCAACTAAAGGCGAAGAGAGACTCGCTCAACGCCAAGGTCAAGGAACTTAAACAAAAACGCGACGAACTTCAAGCGGCGGCCTCACAGAAACGTGAAGCATTAGCCGTCCTGCTTGAACAAGCACGAAAATCTTCCGAGCAGATACAGGGAAATATGTCCGAATTATACAAGCAGATCAAAAGACTGGAATGGTATATTCAAACCAACCCTCTCCAGCCGAAGACTGAACGTAACATTATAGGCAAAATAGCAGAACTTGAAGCCGGCCTCGTGAAGCATAAGGCACTGAAAAACGTCAGAGACAAACTTCTCCAACTTCGAGTTGAAGTTGGAGCCCTGCGCATGCAAGCACAATCAACACACGACGAACTGACGAAGTTAGCGAAGGAAAGCGAAAATGTCCACGCAACAATGCAGGAAACCGTAAAAGTTCTTTCCCAGAAAAAGAAAGAAGCCGACTCCAAACATGCACTGTTTCTTGAACGAAGCAAGCTACGCCATGAAGCGATCGTCGCATTGAAAACAAGTCTCGCACGAGTCGAGAAGATTCGGTCAGATATAGGCGAAATCCAAGTTACTTCGACAGCAGAAAAGGCTGAGAAAATCAAGTCAATGCATAAAGAAGCAGCCAACGAAAAGCTTCGCTCAGGCCGTAGGCTGTCCCTGGAAGAATTCCAAGCGCTGATGGCCGACACAACATCAGATTCCGATGAGGAGTAAAATCGTGGTAGACAGACATGCCTCGAATCGGAATTATTGGAGGAAGCGGGCTTGAAAAGCTACTCCAAAGCTCAAGCCACGTCCGCGTAGGCACACCCTATGGACCTGCACCGCTGATTTCGATCGGTTACATCGGAAAAGAAGAAATCGCGTTTGTACCAAGACATGGACCAAAACACGACCTGCCGCCCCACAAAGTCAACTACCGCGCAAACATGTACGGTTTGAAAAAACTCGGCGCAGAGAGAATAATCGCCACCAATGCGGTGGGTGGAATAAATTCCGAATATGCCCCAGGTGACATCTGTGTTCCTCAGGACATTCTGGACTTCACAAAGTCAAGAGCCGCGACGTATTATGATAAAGAACCGGTAACTCACATCGATGTTTCAGAACCTTACTGTCCTGAGCTTCGCGAACACATCGTCGAATCGGCGAAAATTCTGCAAAACAAGGTTTGGGCAAACTCGATACTGGCAGCTACAGAGGGTCCGCGATATGAGACACCAGCAGAGATCAGGATGATCCAGAAGTTAGGAGGAGATATAGTTGGCATGACAGGAGCGCCAGAAGTCTTCTTAGCAAGAGAACTCGAATTATGCTACTCGACGATATGTTTCGTCTCCAATAGAGCAGCAGGCATGCAACAGAAACTTTCAGCGAAAGAAGTTATGGAAGTCGGTGCTGACGTCATGCCTAGAATGAATCAAATAATTGAACAGACGGTTGAGATTATCCCTAAAGAAAGGAAATGTGCTTGCAGCAGAGCAACCGACGAAGCGAGAGTGTGAACCATGTTACCGACTTTACTCAAAACCGTTGGCGTGTATACGTTTTACGAAAAGTGGCTCCAAAACACAGTGACCTCCGGAGACATGCCCGAGCACGTAGGAATAATCCTCGATGGGAACAGACGTTGGAGCTTCGAGAAATACGGCGATAAGCTCAACGGCCACTTCTATGGAGCCAAAACCGCCGAAGACTTTCTCATATGGTGCCTAGACTTAGGAATCCGAACGGTAACACTGTACGTTTTCTCAACCGAAAACTTCCAGAGATCTCCAAAGGAAGTCTCTGTAATTCTGTCCATAATCGAAGATGAAACTAGAAGACTGATAACCGACGAGAAAATTCACACCAGCAAAGTTCACGTAAAAGCAATCGGCCGACTTGAACTTCTCCCCCAAACATTGAGAACGGAACTAGCAGAACTAGAGAGGGTGACAGCAGACTACGACGAACACTACCTCAACATTGCCGTCGCTTATGGTGGACGCGCGGAAATAGTAGATGCGGCGAAACGAATAATCGGCGAAGTCAAGAACGGCATGTTAGATGAAGCCTCTGTCGACGAAGACGTTTTTACGAAATACCTCTACACCTCACATCTTCCCAACCCTTATCCTGAGCTCATAATACGCACGTCTGGCGAAGAGCGATTAAGCGGTTTTCTAATCTGGCAAGCAGCCTACAGCGAGTTCGTCTTCCTCGATGTCTACTGGCCTGAGTTCCGACGCATCGATTTACTCAGAGCGGTTAGAACATACCAACGTAGAAGGCGAAGATTCGGCAACTAAGCGCGGTACCCTGATGGGTTTAGATGAACTTGTCTAAGCCAGGAAACAGCACCATGCCAACTTTGACATACGCCAATCCATATACTCACACATGAAAGTGTAACCAAGCCTTATCTTGGCAAGTTCGCAGCATGCAATGAACTACGTAACGTGCCGGAGTAACAAAATCGCGCAAGGGCGAGTCTGAAGAATACTTGGTCTATATCAAGAGGATTGACCTTAGAGGATTCAAAACCTTCGGCAAGAAGACGACCGTCCATCTTGGACGAGGCCTCACGATTGTTACCGGCCCAAACGGATCTGGGAAATCCAACATCCTTGATTCAGTAAAGTTCGCCTTAGGAGAACTCAGTCCAAAAGAGCTGCGAGGAGAAACTATCTCCGATTTAGTCCATAAAGGGGCCCAGGCCGCAACGACACGAGCGGCATACGTAGCAGTCCAGTTTGATAATACCGATAGACGGATCCCAATCGACTCCGAGATGGTAACCATCTCCAGAGAATTTCGACGCAGCGGTGAAGGCATCTATCGAGTAAACGGGAAGAGAACCTCAAGAAAGCAACTCACAGACATTCTATCATCAGCAGACATTCAAGTTTCAGGATACAATATAGTACCGCAACACGCGATAACCAGACTTGCTGAAGTAACGGCCGAAGAGAGACGCAAGATAATCGAGGACATGATAGGAATCGCAGTATACGACATGAAACGAGCCTCCTCCGAAGCCGAACTGCAACAAGCGGACTTGAACCTAAAAGTCGCCTCAGCGAAAATCGAGGAAGTGAGGCTACGCGTCGAATCTCTCGAAAGAGAACGCAACGACTACCTCAAGTACGTGCAACTTCAAAAAGAAGTTACTCATCTCCGTGCCAGAGAAACATCTTGCAAAATCAAAAGCCTCAAACAAGAACTTGCCGACATCGAAAAGAAAACCGCACATAATCAAGAACGTCTACAAGAACTCAAAACTAGGAAAGATTCTCTCATCAATACAAAATCACAGCTCGACGCGTCAAAGAAAGAATTCGAGGATACACTGAACGAGAAAGGCAGCAACCGACTCTTAGACCTTCAACGATCAATGGGTGACACGAGCACTAGAATTGCCAGCCTACGTACCTACGCTAACGGTAGCGAAGCCAACATCAAAACGCTCGAGAAACAGATAGTTGACGCAGAACAAAAATCATCAGAAGCATTACAGCGGATCACATTAGCAAAAAAAGAAATCGAAGAACTAAAGCTCAAACAATCAGAACTAGACAAAACGATGGAAGAGAAGAAGGCGATAGCCAATGAACACTATCACGGCCTGCAACAATTCAGACAATCATTAGGCCAGAACAGCAAAGAGGCAGATGGCATCGAACAGTCAATAAATAAACTCACTCAGCGCCTCATCAAGTTTGACGGACAAGCGAAAGCTAGCATAGCGAAAATCGAACTCCTAGAAAATTATCTCCAGAGCTTAACATCCAAGAAGGAAGAGTATGGTGCATTATGCGACACAATTACTGAACGCATAAAACAGCTCGAAGAGATTCAACAGCGAGAGCAAGCAAGCTCATTGAATACGGTGAAAAGGCTGCGAGAATACACTGACCTCAAAGCTCAGCGAGCAATCGAAATCAAACAGGCTGAGGGCGTATCCAAACGTGCTAATACAGCGTTCACGGAAATAGACGCGCAAAAGAAAATTGCTGAAACTCTCGCGTCGGAAGACAAAGCGATCATCATGCTCGAAGAGATGGCGAAAGCAGGCGCCATCCCGAATGTCTACGGGAGACTCAGACGGTTAGTCAAGATAAGAGACGAATATTCAAAAGCCACAGAAGCGGCCGCGGCTGGATGGTTGAACGCTCTTGTAGTCAAAGACATTGGAACAGCCGTCGCATGCATCGAGATTTTGAAGAAAACCAAAATCGGAAGAGTAAAGCTGATTCCACTAGAAGGCCTGTCCACACCTGAACGTCCCCACAATCTCAACGGCGTTCAAGGACTAATTGGTCCCCTAACGGATCACATGACATTTGATGAAAAATTTAGACCGGCAATTAATCACGTGTTCGGCGATACTACCCTAGCCTTAAGTCAAAAATCGGCTTTCCTAGCATCTCTGAAAGGTTTTCGAACCGTCGCAGTGAGCGGTGACGTTTACGAAGCCGGCGGAAGAATGGAGACGGGCTACTATCGAAGACCTATAGACCTTACATCATTCTTCCTAAGCGGAAAAGTTGTCGATCAGCTAAGGAGCACACTGATCTCACTGGAAGGACTCACAAGGAAAGCCAAGGAAGACGTGGAAAGAATCGAACGAGAACTCCAGGAACTAACTAAAATCAGTATTCAAACAGAGAATTTCGTTCAGTCGACAGGAAAAGAAATAGCGAATTCCCAAGGACATCTTCAGCGAACACACAAGATTCTCGATGACACAGAACTACGGATCCAACAACTCGCCCGCGAGATAGGCACTGAACAGGCTATTCTGCAAGCCAGTTCAACTCATAGTGTGGCCCTTCGATCGCGCCTATCCGAGTATGAACAGCACAGGATTTTACTGAACCCGGCAGAATCCTCCGCTCTTCTCGAAAGAGAAGAAGAACATTCGACCATCGAAAAAGAATTAAACGAATTGGTCAGAGAGAAAATAGAAGTAGAGAGCCGTCTCGGATCGCTCAACTCAACCCTCTCAATGCTTGAAACTTCTCAAGTCCAGGCCATGGAACAACTTCACGAGCTTCAGAAACAACTCGAAGAGCTCAAAACAAACCTGAATTCTACCCTTGGAGAATTAGCCGAATCCGAAGAAACACTCAAACAACTAGAGACGGCTCGCAATCAACTCTCCGAAGACTTATCCGTCGTCAAACAGAAACGTGACCAAACAGAAACACAACTCCGCGATACTGAATCCGAAATTGCGAAGACCCTAGACCTCCTCGATCCCATAAACACTGAACTAGGTACCTTGACAGCGACGAACAAGAACCTACAGATGCAAATAGAATTCAGCGTGAACGAACTAAAAGAACTTGGCTTCTCAGAAGCCCTCGAAGTAGCCATAGACGAAATTCAGGGTATACAAAGAACGCTATCCACACTCAAGAAAGAATTAAGCTCGATCGGCGGAATAAACGAATTAGCACTACAACAGTACGAAGAAGTAAAAGAAAACTACAAGCATCTTGCAACACGAATCTATGAGCTTGAGAGAGAAAAATTATCCATAATACAATTCATGAACGAACTAGACAAGAAAAAACTTGAAACTTTCATGAAAGCATTCAACCAGGTAAGCAAGTCGTTTAACGAAATTTTCTCGACGGTAACTAGCGGAAACGGAAGACTCTTCCTCGAAAATCCGGAATCGCCCTTTGAAGCGGGAGCAGACATCAGACTCCAATTCCCCGGAAAGATGGAAATGTCGATAGGGAGCGCCAGCGGCGGCGAAAAATCTGTAGGCACGGTGTGCTTCATTCTCGCGTTACAATCGATCCACCCCATGCCATTCTACATGATGGACGAAATCGACGCTCACCTAGATGTATTGAACTCACAACGTCTAGCGGAGCTTCTTAAAGGCAAGTCGCAGGGCTCACAGTTCATAGTAGTATCTCTAAAGGACGTCACAATCACGAGAGCCGACTCAGTATTCGGCGTCTTCATTCAAGATGGAGTATCACAGGTAATTAGTCTGCCAATGCAGGAGGCCAAAGTCACTGGAAGAGCTAGGTAAACCATTCTGGCTTCGTCCGCCCTACGTCATCCTGTTCGATCTACTACGTCTACACAGAGTTAAACCGTGGGACGTCGACTTAGCGCTGATCCTTAATTCCTTCCTAGCGGAGATGAAAAAGAAAGGCTACATCGACTTCTCCGCATCTGGAACCGCTTTACTCTCCTCATCAATCGTGCATCGGATGAAATCCGAACTCGTCCTAAAGATGGAAGAACCACCTAAACCACCACTCCCTCGACCGGACGAAGTAGTTCCACCCGCCCTGCCCTTCCCTCTACGATTTGAGTACACTTCCACTTCAGTATCCGAGATCCTACGAACACTACAGGAGGTTCTCATGAACGAAAAATTAATTCTAGAAAAAAAGCCATTCGTACTCAGCCCACCAGCAGTATTCGAACAACT
>Ga0326728_10010619_pt1 | contig 21478 bp, 16 predicted proteins | sample MB3enrmetagenome_FD_207602 | JGI IMG/M metagenome (GOLD analysis project Ga0326728, IMG submission 207602) | Lab enriched peat soil microbial communities from McLean, Ithaca, NY, United States - MB31MN | ecosystem: Environmental > Terrestrial > Soil > Wetlands > Peat | place: USA: New York... | reverse complement strand
CTGCGCCACCTGATCGCGCGACCTTACGTACTTCTGGCGCTGCTGAATCACCCGCACCAGTGCCGCCGCCAGGGCGGCCGGATCGGCGGGCGGCACGATCTCGCCCATGCCGGTGCGCCGCACCGCTTCGCGCACGCCCGGCAGGTCGCTGGCCACTACCGGCGTCCCCGCAAGCATCGCCTCGGCCTGCACCAGCCCGAAGGCTTCGGTACAGTTGAGACTGGTCACTGCCAACACATCGCACAGGGAGAAGAAGCTGGGCATCTCTTCGGGCTTGAGGAGATCGAGGAACGTCAGCCGGTCGGCGTAGCGCCGTAGCAGAGGAGACAGGCTGGCGAGATATTCTTCTTCCCCCACCGTGTCCTTGTACGCGCCAGTGAACACCAGTTGCAGGTCAGGCACTTGCTCCAGCACGGCGGGCAGGGCCTGGAGCAGGTACTCGACACCTTTCTCCGCTGCAAAGCGCGCCGCAAACCCCACCCGCGCGCGCCCGTTCAGGTGCCAGCGATCGACTAACCCTTGCGTGATCGACGGGTCGGCTGTCGGCATTTCGATGAGCGGCGGGATGGCGACGACCTTCGACATGAAGCGGCTGAGATATGGAGAATGGCGCGCGTAGTCATCCGTGGTCGTGACGACGCGATCCGCCAGTCGGGCAGCGCAATGGTTCAGCGGCCGCAGGCTGGACTGCACAATGCGGTTGAGGATGCCGCGCGGCAGGCTCAGATCGCACTGATACGTAAGCACCACACCCCGGCGGTACGCTCTTCCCAATACTGCCAGCAGAGCGGCTTCGAGCTGCGGCATGTGAATGTTGACGATGTCGTGGCGCGGGATCAGGCGCGCGGCATAGATGGGAAACAGCGGCATCACCACGCCCTTGCTGATTTTGGCGCTCACGGGGACGCGGATGATCTCGAGGCCGTCGACGCGCTCGCGCGCCGGCAGGGCCGGGTGAAAGCGCGAGGTGAGCACGGTGACCGCATGCCCCTGCCGCGCCAGGCCACACCCCAGCCGCTCGGCGTAAATCGTGAGACCGCTCACGTGCGGGCGGTAATAGGTGAGCGCGATGAGTATACGCATCCGCTCACCGCCGATAGATGGTCGTACCGCCGCGCGAGAAGGCGACCGGAAGCTGGGCGAACTTCGCCAAGCCCGCCGCCTGATAATCTTTGCGTTCGAGCTCGCCCACGACGATGTATTTCACCTCGTAGCGATCGAGGAGAGCTTGAGCGTCGGCAAGCGTCGGGGCATTGTACATGCGCACGACGTCCGCCCGGCGCTCCGCGATGCTGTGGTCATTGTTCCGCCACAGCCCTTCGTGGTTGGCCCAGCCCATCACCGTCGGCAGGCCGGTGTTGCTGGAGAAGCGGGCATAGTACGAGTACGGATCGCCGGTGGCTTCGAGCACGACGGGCAGATCGGGAATGGTCTCGCGCATCCAGCGGATCGCGGCAAACTCGTCTGGGTGCTCGCGCGACAGATACTCGGTGCCGTCGAGGGTGGTGGCGACTACGCGGTTGTGCAGCCGTGTGGCAGTGATGCCCACCGGGTACGCACACGAGGCAACCAACAGATAGCCGACGCTGGTAAGCGCCACCGAGCGGAAGCGGGCCGGCACCGAGCGGCAGTTCACGAGCTGCGACAAACACCACGGCGCCGCGATCGAGAGCAGGATCCAGGACTGGAAGTACAGCTTGAAGACGGTATTCATGCGGTACAGCTTTTCGCCGTAAGGATCTTTGATGTAGACGAGCTCACACGCCAGCAGGGCGATGCTGGCGCCGAGAACCAGCAGTAACGGCGTGCGTCGCTCGTCGTCGTCGTCGGCGTACGCCGACACCAGCGCCGCCCCGCCAAGCCCGAGGAGCACGACGAAGACAGCGTTCCCCGCCAAGTAGGCAATCACGGTCACCAGCACGCCGCCCGCCACCAGCAACTGCCGCTGCTCGGCGCTGATTGAGAGCTTGGATCCCAGATCCGTCGCCAGGAACAACGCTGTTGGAAGCAATAGCGCACCGAAGACGATGAGGAACTCGATGAGTGAGGTCTGGGCGAACTTGTAGCCGACTCCGCCGGGTGGCGCCGCGAAGTGCAGGTAAAACGGCACGTAGAGGATGTACGCCACCACCAGCATCACCGCCATCCTGAGCCCGAGTTGCAGGCGGGCCCACGTGAACAACGGCCGCAGGGGCAAGTCACGCCCGAGCAACAGAAACGTCATCATCGCCCCGACGGGAAGCTCCCATGGGCTGATCACGACCATCGACGCCAACGCAAAGGTGATCGGGAGGTACGGCCAGAGATCGCGCAGCGTCAGGTCCCGCCCCGGCGCGGCGCGTTTCGTGCGCTCCGGATCGAGCAGCAGCGCCAGCAGCAGGATGGTCACCGGCAAGACGATGAAATGCGGGTGCAGATCACCGTGGATGGTCGTGAAGTATGGAAATTCGTTGATCGTGTCGCCATGCGCCACGACGCGCGACGAGCGCCAGTAGTCGAACTGTGTGAAGCCGCGCTTCTCCCACAACTGCAGGAAGCCGTCGAGGTTTCCGATCACCATGGCCATGGCGCCGGTGAGCAGCCCGAACGGCAGCCGACGCGTCAACGTCAGTCCGATGGCTGCCATCTCGCTGAAGGCGAGGCCGCCGAGCGTGACGACGCAGAGATTGTACGCGATGTGGTTCGCCACCGGCGCGAGCCGCGCCAGGTTGGCGAACATCAGGTAGCCGAAGTAGTAGTAATTGAACGGCAGCCCCGCCATCCACGGGTCTTGCGGCGGCATCACGTTCGTGCGCGTCAGCGTGTTGAAGAAGGCGAAGTCCATGTACTTCTCGGCACCGAAGATCTCCGGGCCGAGCGAGCGCTGCCAGGCGAAAAAGAGGAAGCCTGCCGTCCAGAACAGGTCGTGGGTCAGCACGGCGCGCCGTCCCGGACCACTCCCCCACTCGACCAGCGCTTCCCGCCCGCTCCACGTCAACCCCACATTGATCAGCGCGAAGGCCGCCAGGGTCGCCAACAGCGCGATCTGCAACGGCACCCCAACGAGCGCCAGCAGCCATGAAACGTACGAGACCACCAGCAGCGCCAGGATCTTGCCGAAGGCATAGCCGTGATCGGCGCGCGCCGAGAAAATCCGAAATGTGAGTGGGAAGGCGATCAGGCCCAGACCTTCGAGCACCAACCACCAAACGACGAGCGGCCCCATTCTTCAGTATTCAACTGTCAGCCGTCAGCCCTCCGGGTAACGCTTTCTGTCAAAGAGAGCTGCACGCCTCTAACGTTAGCCGGAGGAAGCTATACCGATTCCGACAGGATTGCAAAGCGGGCCGCAGCATTTGCAGCGCTGAGCTTGATTGCCTACTTTCAACTGGCCATGAGTTGGAAGGCATCGGCTGCCGTCCTGGCCGCGTGTGTCGTGCTGGGAACCGGGGTGCCGGTGGCCGGGGTGGAGTCCGGGCCGCAGGCCGTCGTGCGACAGTTCTGCCAGGCAGACGGGCTCGGCCAACGGGTCCAGATCGCCGGATGGGCTGCAGTCGCCCCACTGGTGACCTGGTCGTTGGAGCCCGCTTGGGATCATGTCGTGCTGATCGGCGGCTATGAAGTGGACTCGCCACGCAGGCTCGAGGACGGCGGCGTCGCCATCGCAGTGCGCTATGCCGTCATCGGAGAGGTGTCGGCGCTTGGTTTGGACACGGCGGCGCACATGGAGACCGTCGAGTTTCGAATGGACGTTGCGAACGGCGTCTGGCGCGTTCTCGGCCCACCGCTGCCGCCGCACATCTTTGCGTACCGGGTCGATGTGAACGCGGTGCGGCACTCTTTGCAGTTCGGGGAGCTGAACTTCCTGCCCAACTCGCTCTTCATCTGGCAGGAGTTCCACTCCGCCGGTTGGAACGTCGCCTTCGTGCCGACCATCGACCTGCTGAACGGCCAGACGTATGGTGCCGTCGACAAACCGAAGGCGGGCGACGTTGCGGTCTACCTGCGTGACGGTGTGCCCTACCATGTCGGGGTCTTGGAAGCAGACGACCTCATTGTCTCGTCAACGCTGAATGCGGGCATCGTGCGCACGACGCCGGACGCATTTCCAGGCGAGATACAATACCTCCGGCTGGTAGAGCCCGAGCCGGTGGTCGAGGCGATGCCGAGACCCACGCCAACGGTAGCGGCCGGGTCCGCCAAGGCGTCTCCGACACGAACTGTGGCGGCCCAGCAGCGCGCTAGACCTTCACCAAGGGTGAAGCGCGGCAAAGGTAACGCGCCCAAATCGCACCGATCACATGCGCGACCTTCGAAGCGGAAGCACGTTAAGCCGTCAAGGGCTGGGCGGAAGCCCAAACGGCCGACCCCGATTGCGACAGGTCAGGTCCCATGATGGGATTGCAGTCGACAGTTGATAGTCGATAGTCCATAGTTGATCGTCGTCATTCTCCGGCTATCGACTATTGACTATGAGCTTTCTTATTGACCATGAGCTTCCGTAAAAACGATCCCGCCGACCGGCGCGTCACATCCAACCGAACACGCTCTTCGCTGGCGCGCTTTCTGGGGTACGTCGCGCCGCACAAGTGGTACATCGGCGGCGCGGCTGCGGCGGGTGTGCTGAAGTTCGGCATCCCCCTCGCCTTTCCTCTGACGCTGAAATACATCACCGATGTGGTGCTCGGGCGCGACCCGCAAGCCGTTAGCGAGACGACCAATCGGGTGTTGGAGTCGTGGTGCGCGAGCGTGCTGCGGGCGGTGCCGTGGCTCGGTGCCGGCAACAACGGCCGGCTCGCTGTGGTCGCGCTGTCGGTGCTCGCGCTCTACGCCGTTTTGGGCGTGGCAAGCTTCTATCGCAGCTACTGGGCCGGTCAGGCGGGGCACCGGCTCATCTTCGACCTGCGCTACGCCCTCTACCAGCACATTCAGGGCATGTCGCACTCGTTCTTCGACGAGCGGCGCTCGGGCACCATCGTTGCGCGCTTCGTCAGCGACATTCAGCTGGCGCAGAACTTCGTCGGCTCGGCGCTGACGAACGTCTGGATGGACAGTGCCTCACTGGGCTTCGTGGTCTGGATCCTGTTCGTGCTCGAGCACCGGCTGGCGTGGGTGGCGTTAGCGGTGATCCCTTTCTACGTCGGCCTCATCCGCTACTTCAGCCCGCGCATCAAGGCGGCGAGCCGGTCAGTGCAGGAAATGCTCGAGGATTTTTCGGGTGAGCTGCAGGAGAAAATCGCCGGCGTATCGGTGGTCAAGGCGTTCAACCGCGAGCAGCATGAGGCCCGGCGCTTTTATCGCAGCAGTCGCACGCTGCTGGACCTGACGCTGCGCAACGTGGCGCTATCGTCGGCGAGCCAGGCGGGGACGACGCTGCTCACCAGTGTGGCGCCGCTGATCGTGGTGTGGGCGGCCAGCGCCATGATCCTGCGTGGGACGTTGAGCGTGGGGACGATGATCGCCTTCTACGCTTACCTCGGCAGCCTCTACTTGCCGCTGCAGCGGTTCAGCGAGTTGAGCGTGGTGGTGAGCAATTCGCTGGCGGCGATCGAGCGCATTTTCGAGTTCTTCGACATCCGGCCCGAGGTGGCGGAAGCCCGCGATGCGCGGCCGCTGCAAGGCGCTGCCGGCCGAGTGACCTTCCGGGGCGTGAGCTTTTCGTACCCGTCACGCCGCAACGGTCATCCGGTACTGTCAGCGATCAACCTGGATGTGGAACAAGGCGAAACGGTGGCCATCGTCGGACGCAGCGGGGCGGGAAAATCGACGTTGGTCTCGCTGATCCCACGCTTCTATGACGTCAGCGAAGGGACGGTGTGCATCGACGGCATCGACGTGCGCCGGCTTACTCTCGCCTCGCTACGCGATCACATCGGCATCGTGCCGCAAGACTCGATCCTGTTCAGCGGCACGCTGCAGGAGAATCTCCTGTACGGTAAACCGGACGCGACCGAAGCCGAAGTGCTGGCAGCGACACGAGCCGCCAACGCCGACGAGTTCATCGTCCAACTGCCAGAGGGGTACCTGGCGATCGTCGGCGAACGCGGCATACGGCTCTCGGGCGGACAACGGCAACGGGTTGCCATCGCCCGCACGTTCCTGAAAGATCCGCCGATCCTCATCCTCGACGAAGCCACGGCGGCGCTCGATTCGGAGTCGGAGAACCTGATCCACGACGCGCTGCACCGGCTGATGCGGGGGCGCACCACTTTCATCATCGCTCACCGGCTCTCCACGGTGATGAACGCCGACCGCATCGTGGTCATCGAGCAGGGCACGATCCGCGAGATCGGCCGGCATGCGGACCTGCTGGCGCGCGGCGGCGTATACACGCAGCTGTACGAGGAGCAGTTCCGCCCAGTCCAGAGCGTGCTAACCGGTCCCCTCTCCTTCCGGGGCAGGGTGAGGGGGTGAGATGAGTTCTTCACTCGGTTGCTCGCGCTTGCCATCGGACTGGTTTCCGGGTTCATTGTGATCTCGCGCCATGAGATCGCCGCTGCTGCGCTTCGCGCTGATCTTTTTCTTCTGCCTGCTCGGCTTCAGTGTGCTCAGCGTCGCCACGGCGTTGCAAAACCACCTGCACACAGCCGAGACCGCAGTCGCCGCTTCCGCCACGTGGATGGCGCAGCGCGTCGGCAGCGGGGCCACGGTGCACGACAACATCATCAGCGTGAACACCCTGAGCTTGGACATCAACCACGAGTGCACCGGGGTCTTCGTGCTGTTCGTGCTCGTCAGCTTCATCGCCGCCTATCCGGCACGGTTGCACGCCAAGTTGCTCGCCATGGTGGTCGGGATCACTCTTCTGTCGCTGATCAACATGATCCGCATCGCAACCTTGGTGCGCATCATGGAGTTCTATCCCAACCTGTTCGTGTACTTTCACGAGTACGTCTGGCAAGGCGCATTCCTCATGCTGGTGACCTTATACGCCGTCGCCTGGGTCGAGTGGGTGCGCCGATGAAGTGGCGTTTCGCTCTTAAATTTCTGCTCGCGTTCACGGTGCTGCTGACGCTGTGGTCGTGGACCAACTTCGCCCACCTCTACCGCAACGCGGTGTTGACCGCGGTGCAGCAGGTCAGCCCGATGGTGAATGGGTGGTGGCTGCAATTCGACAAGCCTAACCCCGTCGGTGACGTCGTGTTTCGCTTCGGCACCCGCGAGCTGGCCATGCTGTTGGAGCTGCCGGTGCTGTCCATGGGGCTGGTGCCGCTTCTCTCGCTGATCGTGGCGACGCCCGGTCTGGGCGCGCGGCGGACTGTGCTGCGGGGTTTGACCGGTGCGGGGTTGTACTTTCTCGTCGATGTGATGGTCGTGCTGGCGTATCCGTTGATCATGGACCAGCCCAACGTATTCAAAGACACCATGGGCGTCTTCACGGGACTCATCGCATTCGTGGTCGCACCGCTGGGGCTGTGGTTCATCCTGACGTACTCAGCGCTGCGCTCGCTGTGGCAGCTGACGCTCAAGCCACCGCGCTGATGGATCACGGTGTCGCGCCGCGGCGCAAGCGGACGTTCGTGACCGCTACGAAAGAGCCGGTTACGCGTGAAGTGGGTTACGTGATCCTGGCTTCAGGTGGGTACGAGACTGCTCACGAGATCGTCTTCGCCGAATCGGGAGACATGATTTTTCTCGGCGTCCGCACCGTCACCGTCGAGAATATCGGTCATCGCTTCGTCGCACAGACCACAATCGTAGCGTGAGTCAGCCCGGCGCCGATCGGGTTTCGCTCGCCTCTTTGGCTTCGTGCTCCTCGTGGTGCGAGATTGTTTTCGCCTCAGGATGAGGTGCAGGCCAGTTTAGTGCGATCAAAGCACGCGCCGGCGCCGCAATCGCAGAAGCCTACGTCATGACTGCTCTGCGGCGAGCACCCGCACGCGCCGATGGCACACGTATCGGGGAAATCCGGTGCAGTCGCACAGCACATAGCCGTGGTAACCGTGCCGCCTGATGCCACGCAACCTTGCTCTTCCGCAATTGTGCACCCGTTCAACGCGTTGTTCACCGCCGTGAGGATCTCATCGACGGTAATTTGGCCGTCGTCGTTCGCATCGCCCGCCAGGCAGGCTGAAACATCCACATTGCCGAGCGCGATGTTCACCATGGTGAGAATGTCGTCGATGGTGACCCGCCCGTTGCTGTTGCAGTCGCCGACACAGGGGACCGGGACCGTAAAATTGACCGTCTGGTTCTGGCTAGGAACCGTGACGGACTGGTTGTTGACACACGGCAAGCCCAGTGAGTTCAAGCTGTTATCGCCCTGGCAGTTGAGGCCAACCTGCCAAGTGCCGTTGGCCACGCCGAACGCGTAATTGCCGTTGTCGTTGGTCTGACTGCCGGCGTTGTACTGCGTCCCGCTAATGTTGGCGAACGCGTACACGCCCAAGTTCGGGATGGGGTTTCCGTTGCTATCCTGCACCGTGCCGGTGATCGATGACGTTACTGCCAAAGCGACCGCCACGATCCCAGTCTGGTTCACGCCATCGGTCACGGTGAATGGGAGCTGTGGGCCGATCAGGTTCTGGTTGGCGAGGTCGTCGGATGAAAACGAAAGATTCCACGTGCCGCCGAACACACCAATGCTAAAGGTGCCGTCCGAGTTGGTCGTCGAGTTGGAACAGTTTCCCGAACCCTGGGGGCAAGCGTACACGCCGATGTTCCCAACACCGTTGTCCATCGTGTCGACCAACTGCCCCATCAAATAAGCCGTGACATGTTGGGCAATGAAATCCTGCTCCAATGAGTGGCTGTCAGTGACGTTTACGCTCGCACCCGTTTCCAAATACCCGAGGGCGGTGAGCTCGTCGCTATCCGGGCCGACGCTCCAGGTCCCGGCGGTGACGCCGACGACGTAGTTGCCGGTGCTGTCGGTAAGCCCGTAGCCTTCGTACTGATCCGTATCCGCATAGATATCCACGCCAGCCAACGGATTCCCCTGATCGTCTTTCAACGTGCCGTAAATCAGCGCTGTGGCTTTCGGCAACTGGATAGAGACTCCCGATACGCTGCCGCCGCTGATGTCAACCTTGTATTTACCATTGAGGGCCAAATACCCCGAGAGAGCCAAAGATTGCTCATCGGGATCAAGCTTCCATTGGGTCGACGCCGAAGACACAGGAATCGCGAAGTTCCCGCTGGCGTCAGAGAAGCCAACTGCAAGCAGTCCGCTACTCGACTTCACCGAAATTAGGACGCCCGGAATCCCTGCACCACTGTCCAGGTCGGTCAGGCTGCCGGAGATGCTGCGGTTGGCGGCGGTGAGCGAGAGGTTTTGGGGGACCGTCGCGCCGGTATTGACCGTTACGACCGGCGCCGCGGAGGAGTCAGCCACGAACCCGGCATCAAGGGCGAAGACCGCATAGCTGCCGGGCGCCGCGCTGAGCGTGAAATTGCCGTTAGCGTCAGCGAGCGCCATGATTATTGGGGCACCATTGAAGGCCGGGTCGATCAGAAAGGTGAATGCATACGGTACCGCCGCCCCGCCGGCCCCGCCGCTGGTGACCGTACCGGCCACCTTCTGGGCGTAGGCAGGCTGCGTGATGGTGAACGGCGCAGGCACCGGCGTGAACCCGCTGGTGGCCGGGGAGACCTGGTAGATGAACTTCGCAACGCTCGTGGTGACTGCGTCGAACCCATTGCCTGACCGTGCGAAGTTCAGCAGGGTGTGAATCTTGCCGTCGGCCAGGCCATCTTCGTCGCCGGGGACATTGGTGTTGCGCACGCCGCCGATGGTCAGTGCCTGCCCGTCAGTGACCTGGAAGCTTTGGACCAACAGGTCGCCGGTATCGATCGTGCCGTTGCCGTTGATGTCGAGGAAGGTTTCCACCAGTACGGTTTGGCCGGTCGCCAGCCCGGTGATGTCCAGCGCGATCGTCCCCGTGTAGTTGGCGGCAACGCTGACCGGCGTGATGGTCAGCCCAGCGGCATCGGCAACGCCCGCCATGGCCGCGGTGCAAATCGACAGTGCGACCAGCGCTGCAAGCGCCACCCCCCACCTTCCGGGGTTGCTCTTTTCGCCCGTCAGACACCTGCGCGTGTGCGTCATCGCTCGTCCTCCCATCTCAACAGTGTGACCCTGGGGAGCGACGCTGGGATCGTCGACTCTTCCGCGTGGTCGAATAGCGGCGTCTCCACCGTGGTTCGCAGGTCATGGCCGTTTGGGCCGTCGGAAACACGGGCGCTCTTTATGCTCCTCGCAATGCAAAAGCCAGGGACCGCCTTCGCTACGTCGACAGCGCGTTCGGTTAGCATCGGACCGGAACCGCATGGACCGACCATCGACGTCGCGGCAGGCCGCGGAGCACGCCCCTTAGCGGCAATCGCGATTGCGCCCAACAAGCGGTGAGGTCTACAGCTTGTCAGCCCAGATTGCGGGCAGGTCGACGAGGTCGGCCAGCTGCTGACCACCTTTCAGCAGAGCGACTCTATCGCCCCTCCCCTCACAGCTTCGATGCGCCTACCAAGCTCAGGATGTCGTTGCAGCCGTCCTCGATCATCGAGGCCCGGGCGTCGCGCAGCAGCTTCTCGATCGGGTACTCGCGGCTGAGACCGTTGCCGCCGAAGATCTGCAGCGCACTGCTGGCTACCTCGAAAGCGGTGTTGGTGCAGAACACTTTCGAGGCGATCGAGTACTGCACCTCCGGCGGGTTGGTGCTGTTGTAGAGCATCACGCGCCAGGCCAGCGACCGCGCCGCTTCCACCTGCATGAACATTTTGAACAGCCGGGCCTTGACGCTCTGGTGCTCGATGATCGGCACACCGCCCTGCACGCGTTCCTTCGCATACGCCAGCGCGTGCTCCAGTGCGGCGCGCGCCAGGCCGACGAACAGCGAGCCCATGGCGGCGTTGGCCATCGTGAGCACCATTTCCACCACCATCGCGTAGGCGTCGGCGCCGATGACCATGTATTCGGCCGGGATACGCACGTCGTCGAAGAAAACCTCGCCCTGGTTCAGCGAGCGCTGTCCCAGCTTGTCGAGCGGCTTGCCCCGCGACACGCCCGGCAGATTCAGGGGAACGAGGCAGACACCGCCGCCCTTGAACCCTTGCCCAGGCTCGAGGGTGCAGAAGAGGGTGGCTACATGGGCAATGGTGCCGTTCGACACCCAGGCCGATTTCTGCCCTGAGATGATGTAGTCGTCTCCGTCGCGCCGGCCGATGCAGTTCGCCCTCAGCTTGGGATCGTTGAAGTGGCGCTCGCTGACCATGAGGCAGTCGCTCCCATGATCCGGCTCAGTGACTGCCCAACACCCGATGTCACGATTATCGGGGCGGCCGAAGCGCTCGATGAGCTCTGGCCGTCCGGACATCTGCGCGAAGAACCTGTGGAACTCGCCCAGGCCGAGACTGATCGCCAGCCCGGAATCACCCCAGCCCAGCTCTTCATTGACCAGGAGGTGCATGCGTGCGTTTTCGAGCATCGACGCTTCGCCCATCCCATCGTCGAGCACGTTCAGATTCAGATCCCAGTACTTCTTGAACACGTCCCAGAGGATGGAGTCAGGCGCGATGACGGCGGCAGGGTCGGGCAACCGGTCGAGCGCGGCGCCAGCGGGCCGCATGACTTCTTGCGCGAATCTGCGTGCCGTATCACGGATCGCACGCTCCTCATCCGTGAGAGTGGTTTCGAGATCAACTAGAGGCATCACGAGCCCTCCTCTGCATTCATTTCACGGCGGTTCACAGCCAAAGAGTGGCACGGCCATATCCTGCCGTCCGGTAGGGAGGGATGATGAACATCACCGTTTCATGTGACTGGCGAGGCGGACCGCGGTGCTGACCTTCGAGCGCCCGTCGTGTACCGGGATTGAGGCTCAGGACAACGTCAGTTGCTGCGTCTCGGCCGGATCAGGACTTCCTGCGACACCGTTGCCAGGTGCCGGCCGGCGCGGTCGAAGATGGATCCGACGGACAAGCCCCGCGTGCCGACGATCTCGCGACAGGTGAAGTCGTGCAGGTGCCATTCATGTGCCCGCATCGCGTGGTGAAACCAGATAACGTGATCGAGGCTGGCGTTCCAAAACCTGCGCTCGGCGGCGTCGCGCGGCGGCCGATTTGGGTGCCGCGCCACCACGGCGTCGGCCGGCAGATCGTCGGAGAGGTAGGCCAACGCACAGGCGTTCAGGAGCGGATCATCGCCGATGTCCTCAGCGAGCCGCATCCAGGCGCCGACGCGACCCGGCGCGATGTCGTCGCGCAGGAGGCACCGTTCGAAGAGCGGGCTCCAGCTATTGCGGCCGAGGTCGTCCGGCGTCGGGACACGCGGCATGTCCTCCGTTTGCACCTCGGAGCCCTCCTCGGGCACGTGGAACGACGATGACAGGTTGAGGATGGCACCGACGGACTGGCGCGCGACGACGCGCCGGGTGAGAAAACTGCGGCCGTTGCGGATGCGGTCGACCTCGAGCCGGATGGGCTCCGCGGCATCACCGAGGCGGATGAAGTAGGCGTGCAGCGAGTGCAACCGAAAGGTCGGATCGACCGTGAGTGAGGCGGCGCGCAGTGCCTGCGCGATGATCTGTCCCCCGTAGAGCCCGCCCCACGGATAGCGCGGGCCCGTGGCTACGAAAGTGTCCGGCCCGTGCGGCTCGAGCGCCATCATGCCGCGGAAGTCCGGGCCGCTCATCTTTGGCCCTCGTCTGCGACTTGTTGCCGTTGCGGCGATTCGTCCACGCAGGGAGCAGCAGCGGACGGCGGTGCGGAGAGAGTCTTCACAACTCGGTCGACTCGCCTGGTTTCAAGTCGATGATTTGCAACCCCCGGATCTCCTTGGTTGCCGCGCGCAGCCCTTCCGGCGTACCGGTAAGCGCCGGGAAGGTGCTGTGATGCATCGGGATGACGCGCTTGACGGCGAGCAGTTTGATGGCCAGCGCCGCCTCGCGCGACGACATGGTGTAGAGGCCGCCGATCGGCAGGAGGGCGATGTCGGGCCGATAGAGCTGGCCGATGAGCTTCATGTCGCCGAAGACGTTGGTATCGCCGGCGTGGTAGACGCGTTTCCCGTTTTCGAACTCGATGACGTAGCCGCACGGGTCGCCGCCGTAGATGATCTGGCCATCGTCCAGGATGCCGCACGAATGATCGGCATAGACCATGGTGGCGGAAATGCCGGGCGCCACCTCCACCGTGCCGCCCTTGTTCATCCCGACGCAGTTCTCAACCCCTTTGCGTTCGAGCCAGGCCGTGGTCTCGTAGATCGCCACCACGGCGGTCGGCTTGGCCTGGCGCGCGGTCTCGACGGCATCACCGATGTGATCGAAGTGGCCGTGGGTAATGAGCATGGCGTCGAGCGGCCCGGTTTGCTTCTCCGCGTCCGGACAGGCCGGATTGCCGCGGGTCCATGGATCGATCAGCAGCATCTTACCGTTCGCGCTCTGGATACGGAAGGTCGAGTGCCCGAGCCACGTGATTCGGATGGTGTCACTCATGGTTATGTCCTTTCCGCCGGCGGAGCCGCCGGCGAGGCGGGGCGCAGCGTGCTGCGCCGCTACAGGTTGAGGCGCTCGGATTCCTGTGCGGGTCTCCGCTCCGGCCGCTGATAGAGCCCGACGTAGCGGGCGATCATCAGGTATTTCTTGAAGAAGCGGTTGGTCTCTTCCTCGTGCTCGCTGACCGTAGTCGTGTCGACCGGGTCGAAGAAGCAGGTCGGGTCGTCGGCCATGTAATCGCCGGTGTGGAAGTAGGCCATGGCGCGACAGCCGCCGCAGGTGTACTGGTAGCGGCAGCGCCCGCAGCGCCCCTTGAGCTGGCTGCGGTCGAGAATGGTCGCGAAAAGCTCGCTTTCGTTGACCAGGCGATCGAGCGGCTTCTCGCGCACGTTGCCGGCGGAGAGCACGTCGAGCAGCACCGGGCACACGGACACGTCACCCTCGGCATTCAGCGTCAGCCACGTGCCCACCCAGCAGCCGATCGGCGGGTTGTGCGGCACGGCACCGTTGCGCACGCCGCCCGAGACCTCGGCGTGCAGCTCCGGTGAGAGAAAGAACGGCGTGTAACTCACGTAGCCGTTCACATGCCGGCGCAGCGCCGGGTGGAATTTTGCCTCCAGATCCTTCCGATCGAAGGCCTTCTCCCTGAAGGCATCGCAGCCCGACCCACGGGCCACCAGCGGCGAGCGGTTGTAGGAGATGTGGCGATCCACCAGGTATTTCACCGTGCGTTCGAAGCTCTCGGCGTTGTGTTTGCCGATGGTGATGATGACGTGGCGGTCGATCTTCAGCTCATCACAGAGAGCCAACACTTCCAGCGTGCGGTCCGGTGCCGCGTCACGGCTCCAGACGTTGTGTTCATCGATGGAGTTCAGGCCAAGGGCGACGGTCACCCGCCCGCCGGTGGCCTCTTTGATCTGCAGCAAGACATCGCGCGTCAGCAGCTCCCCGTTGCTGCACAGCTTGCACTGGTAGCCCAGGTCGATGGTCAGACGAAAGAGGTCGAAGGCATCCTTGCGCAGCAGGAACTCGCCGCCGCTCCAGCCGATGGCCAGCACGCCCAGGCGCTTGGCGGGTACCAGCACCAGATCGCGGATCTCTTCGAAGCTCAATTCCTGCTTGCGACTGGCGCGCACGCGCTCCGCGTCGTTACTCGCGGACATGCACACGGAGCACTGCAGGTTACACAGCCGCGTCGCTTCAAAGTAAATCGCCGGAAAGCGGTATTGCCTTTTCTCGACTTCCACCAACCCTCACCTCCGTCGGACTCGGCGCACAGTATACACTATTCCCGGCCGGTGCCTCCAGCACCTCGGTCGCATTTTACGCGGCGAACGGGCCGAGCATACGCACCCCTACTATAGCCGAAGTTGGCAAACTGCGCTGAACGGCATCCTTGAATTCCTTTCGCGGGACGCATATTAAGACGGCTGCGTCCCGGCCTGCAGGCCGGGACAAGCTTTCTTATGAGTCTAAAGGAGAACCTGGAACAACTCGAGCGCCTGCACCAGGAAGCCGAACTGGGCGGCGGTGAGGAGCGCATCGAGCGGCAGCACGCCTCCGGCAAGCTCACCGCACGCGAGCGCATCGAGGTGCTGCTCGATCCCGGCTCCTTCGTGGAAACCGACAAGTTCAAAACCCACCGTTGCACCGATTTCGACATGGACAAGAAGAAGATCCCGGGCGACGGCGTGATCACCGGCTCCGGCACGATCGATGGCCGCCTGGTGTACGTCTTCTCGCAGGACTTCACCGTGTTCGGTGGCAGTCTGAGTGGTGCTTTCGCGGAGAAGGTCTGTAAGATCATGGATCTGGCGATGAAGACGGGCGCCCCGGTGATCGGCCTGAACGATTCGGGCGGCGCGCGCATTCAGGAAGGCGTCGTCAGCCTGGGCGGCTACGCCGACATCTTTTTGCGCAACGTGCTGGCATCCGGGGTCGTCCCGCAGATCTCCGCCGTCATGGGGCCGTGCGCCGGCGGTGCGGTGTACTCGCCGGCGATGACCGACTTCATCTTCATGGTCGAGAAGATCGGCTACATGTTCATCACCGGCCCTGACGTGATCAAAGCGGTGACCCACGAGGAGGTGACGAAGGAGGATCTCGGCGGCGCGGTCACGCACAACACCCGCAGCGGCGTGGCGCACTTCTCCGCCCGCGACGACCGCGAATGCCTCGCCATGCTGCGCGAGCTGTTCTCCTACATCCCGAGCAACAACCTCGAGGATCCGCCGTTCCTGCCGACCGAGGACGATCCGTTGCGCCGCGATGAGAAACTCCGTTCGATAGTGCCGGACACCCCGAACAAGCCCTACGACATTCGCGACATCATCACCGCGGTCGTCGACGATCGCCGCTTTTTCGAGGTGCAACGTGAGTACGGCAAGAACATCGTGATCGGTTTCGCGCGTCTGGGCGGGCGTTCGGTCGGGATCGTCGCCAACCAGCCGGCCTTTCTCGCCGGCTGCCTCGACATCAATGCCTCCAAGAAGGGGGCGCGTTTCGTGCGCTTCTGCGACTGCTTCAACATCCCGATCGTCACTTTTGTCGACGTGCCGGGCTTCCTCCCGGGGACGGCGCAGGAGTACGGCGGCATCATCACGCACGGCGCCAAGTTGCTGTATGCATATTGCGAGGCCACCGTTCCCAAAGTCACCATCATCACGCGTAAAGCCTACGGGGGCGCTTACGACGTTATGTCCTCGAAGCACATTCGCGGCGACATCAACTTCGCGTACCCGACCGCCGAGATTGCGGTCATGGGGCCCGACGGTGCCGTAAACATCGTGTTCCGCAACGAGCTCGATCGCGCCGGCGATCCCGTGGCCGAAAAGGAGCGCTTGGTTGCAGAGTACCGCCACACCTTCGCCAACCCGTTCAAAGCCGCCGAGCTGGGATACGTCGACGAGATCATCATGCCAGAGGACACGCGCCCGAAGCTGATTCGCGCCCTTGAGATCCTCGAAAGCAAGCGCGACAAGAACCCGCCCAAGAAGCATGGCAACATTCCGCTGTGAAATCGTGAAGCGTGCTCGTGAATCGTGCTCGTGGAACAGAGCGAGCAGCCGCAGCGGTGCGCAGCACCGCTGGAATTTCCGAGCACGAGTCACGCCCACAAACCACGATGTTTAGGCGCGTCCTCATCGCCAACCGCGGCGAGATCGCGGTGCGCATCATCCGCGCGTGCCGTGAGCTCGGCATCGAAACGGTGGCGGTTTTCTCCGAGGCCGACCGTACGGCGCTGCACGTCAAGGAGGCGGACTATGCCTACCTGATCGGCCCGCCGCCGGCACGGGAAAGCTATCTGGCGATCAACAACATCCTGGCTGCGGCGCGCCGCAGCGGGGCCGACGCCATCCACCCCGGATACGGTTTTCTTGCCGAGAACCCGGAGTTTGTCCGGCGTTGTGACGACGCCGGCATCGTCTTCATCGGGCCGAGCGCCGAAGCCATGGAACAGATGGGGGACAAGGTCGCGGCCCGTACGCTGATGCAGAAGGCCCGCGTGGCGGTGGTCCCCGGTTCCGGTGGCACGCTGGACAGCGCTGAGGAGGTTACCGAAGTCTGCAACCGCATCGGCTTTCCGGTGATGCTGAAGGCTGCTGCCGGCGGCGGTGGCAAAGGCATGCGGCTGGTGCACAAGCCCGAAGAGCTGCAGTCGGCGCTGCGCGCGGTGCGCTCGGAAGCGAAGTCGTCCTTCGGCGATGACCGCATGTACGTCGAGAAGTACGTCACCAAGCCGCGCCACGTCGAAGTGCAGGTGATGGCCGACAAGCTCGGCAACACGGTGCATGTGTTCGAGCGGGAATGCTCCATCCAGCGGCGGCACCAGAAGGTAATCGAGGAATCCCCCAGCCCGGCGATCACCGATCGCATCCGCACGGAGATGGGGCGCGTAGCGGTGCAAGCCGCCAAGGCCGTGCACTACGTCGGTGCAGGCACGATCGAGTTTCTCGTCGATGCCGATCGCAATTTCTATTTCCTGGAGATGAACACGCGCATCCAGGTCGAGCATCCGGTGACCGAGATGATCACCGGCGTCGATCTGGTGAAGACGCAGATCGAGGTGGCCGCCGGCAAGCCCTTGCCGTTCCGGCAGGAGGACCTGACGGCGCGCGGACACGCCATCGAATGCCGGGTCTACGCCGAAGATCCGTACAACAATTTCTTCCCGTCGCCGGGCAAGATCACGTTCTTGCAGCCGCCCGGCGGCATCGGCATTCGCGACGACAGCGGGGTATACTCGGGCTGCGAGGTCACGGTGCACTACGACCCGATCATCTCCAAGCTGGTGGCGTGGGGGAGCACGCGCGAGGAGGCGATCCGACGCATGTTGCGCGCCTTGGAGGAGTACAGCATCCACGGCCTGGTGACGAACCTGGCACTGCACCGTTGGGTCCTGCAGCATCCCCGCTTCCTGTCCGGCGATTTCGACACCAACTTCATCCCGCAGGAGTTCCATTCCTTCAAAGCGGCCGCCGAGGCGACACGACGGGAAGCCGCGCTAACAGTCGCCGCGCTGGCGCAGCGTGAATACGAGGTGGAGCGCACGACGCGGATATCGCGCTCGGCGCCGGCCCAACAGCAACGCTCGCGCTGGAAGGACGCGGCGCGGCGCGATGGACGGCGCGACTGATGGCGTACCTGGCGGAACTCGAGCAGCAGACGCACCGCATCGAAGTGCACGCGGCCGGCGATTCCGCCTTTACGGTGGAAATCGACGGCGTACCACGCATGGTCGACAGCCGGCGCATCGGGCCCAACACATACTCGCTGCTCATCGACGGGCATTCGGTCGTGGCCGATGTCGGGATCGACGGCGATCACTACACCGTGTCGATCGCCGGCGAGGTCTTCCGCTTGCGCATGATCGATGAACGGCGTCGGCAAATCATGTTGGGCGAGCCCGAAGAGGAGAAAGGCCGGCACGAGGTGCGCGCCTTGATGCCCGGTAAGGTCGTCGAAGTGCTGGTGCAGGTCGGCGATGTCGTGATACGCGACCAGGGTCTGCTCGTCGTCGAAGCGATGAAGATGGAGAACGAGGTCAAGTCCCCAGCCGCCGGGGAAGTGAAAGAGGTGCTGGTCGAGCCGGGGCAGGCGGTGGAGTCGGGCCAGGTGCTGGCGGTGATCGAATGAGCGCAGCAGCCCTCGCCGTGACCCTCTCCCGGGGGGCGAGGGAACCCTCGAAGAAGCCGACTGTTGGAAGGACCGCAGCCCCATGAGCGCGGCGGACGACATCAAGAGAGCCCAGCAGGCCTGGGAAGAGCAAGTGCTCAAGCGCACCCTGTCGCGCGCGCCCGAACGCCGCGAGAGATTCGAAACCACATCCGGCATCGAGGTGGAACGGCTGTACACACCGCGGGAGCGCGCCGAAGAGCGGTATGTAGAGCGGGTCGGGTTCCCGGGCATATATCCGTTCACCCGTGGGGTGCAACCCACGATGCATCGCGGCCGCTTCTGGACGATGCGCCAGTACGCCGGCTTCGGCAGCGCGGAGGAGTCCAATCGCCGCTACCGCTATCTCTTGGAGCAGGGACAAACCGGCCTCAGCGTGGCGTTCGACCTGCCGACGCAAATGGGGCGGGACTCCGATCACCCGCGCGCGCGCGGCGAGGTCGGGCGCGTCGGCGTGGCCATCGACTCGCTCGCCGACATGGAGACCTTGCTGGCCGGCATCCCGCTCGACAAGGTCACCACCTCGATGACCATCAACGCCACCGCTGCCATCCTCTTGGCGCTCTATCTGGTGGTGGCGGAGAAGCAGGGTGTCAGCTGGAACAACGTCGGTGGCACCATCCAGAATGACATCCTGAAGGAATACATCGCGCGTGGAACCTACATCTACCCGCCCGCCGGTTCCATGCGCATCATCACCGACATCTTCGCTTTCTGTACCCAGGAAGTCCCCAACTGGAACACGATCTCGATCTCCGGTTACCACATCCGTGAGGCCGGCTCGACCGCGGCACAGGAAATCGCCTTCACGCTGTCGGACGGCATCGCCTACGTGGAAGCGGCGATCAAAGCCGGCCTGAATGTTGATGAGTTCGGCGCTCGGCTGTCGTTCTTCTTCAACGTGCACAACAACTTCCTCGAGGAGGTGGCCAAGTTCCGGGCGGCCCGGAGGCTGTGGGCGCGCATTATGAAGGACCGCTTCGGCGCCAAGGATCCACGCTCGATGATGCTGCGGACGCATGCGCAGACGGCAGGTTCCTCGCTCACGGCGCAGCAGCCGGACAATAACGTGGTGCGCACGACCATCCAGGCGCTCGCCGCGGTGCTCGGCGGCACGCAGTCGCTGCACACGAACAGCAAAGACGAGGCGCTGGCGCTGCCAACCGAGGAGTCGGTCCGCTTGGCACTTCGGACGCAGCAGATCATCGCGCACGAAAGCGGTGTCGCGGATACCATCGATCCGCTCGCCGGCTCCTACTGCATCGAAGCGCTGACCGACGAGCTGGAGCGTAAGGCGGAGGACTACATCGCCGCCATCGACAAGCTGGGGGGAGCCGTCCGTGCGGTGGAGCTAGGATACCAGCAGCGCGAGATTCACAATGCGGCGTATCAGTACCAGCAGGAAATCGAGCGCGAGTCGCGCATCATCGTCGGGGTGAACGAATTCACGCAGGCGGAAGAGCTTGCACCGGAGCTCCTGAGAATCGATCCCGAGATCGAGGGGCGCCAGAAGGCCAAGTTGGCAGGCGTGCGTGCGGAACGCAATCAGGCCACCGTCGAGCGGGCGGTGCGGCAGGTCGAGGGCACCGCGCGCGGTGAGGGCAATCTGATGCCGGGCATCATCGAGGCGGTGCGGGCCTACGCCACGCTCGGCGAGATCGCCGATGCGATGCGCCGGGTTTTCGGCGAATACCAGCCCTCGGTTACCTTGTAGCTGACCGGCGGGCCATTATTTCAAACTGAGCAATTTCCCCGGGCGGTTGTAGCAACGCTGCAATCGTGTTAAACGCGCCGCAACCTCGGTGGCTTTTGAGGAAGGAGGAGCAGCGATGTCGATGGTGGCCAAGAAGATCTTCCTCACCCGAGGAGTGGGAAAGCATCGTGAGAAGCTGACCAGCTTCGAAATGGCCCTGCGCAGCGCCAAAATCGCGCAGTTCAACGTCGTTCGCGTCTCAAGCATTTTCCCCCCGCACGCCAAGTTGATCACCCCGCAGGAAGGCCTGAAGCTGCTCAGGCCCGGTCAGATTCTGTACGTGGTCATGAGCGACAACGCCACCAACGAGCCGCACCGCCTGATTGCTGCCTCCATCGGCGTCGCCATCCCGAAGGACCGCACGCAGTACGGCTACCTGGCCGAGCACCACAGCTTTGGTCAGACCGATGACAAGGCGGGCGATTACGCAGAAGACCTTGCCGCTTCGATGCTGGCGACGATCTTGGGTGTCGAGTTCGACGCCAACAAGAGTTACGACGAGCGCAAGGACGTATGGCGGCTGTCGACCGAGATCGTTGTCACTCGCAACGTGACGCAATCTGCCATTGGTGACAAGGACGGCCTGTGGACATCGGTCGTCGCCGCGGCGGTGTTCGCGGAATAGGTCGCCGCACCCTTCAGGGTGCGCTTCTCCGCGACCCCACAGCGCAGGCTGAAGGCTGCGCTACCGCTGTCCTTCTTGACTTGGTTCCGTCCCTCCTGCACTTCACAACCTATGCGGTTACAAATACTGTTCGGCTCTCTTGCTCTCATCGCCCTGCCGCTGGCAACGCACGCGGAGGTCAATCCAATCCGGCGCACACCGGTGGTCGAGGCGGTCCGGAAGGTCGGTCCGGCCGTGGTGAACATCTCCACCGAAACCATCGTGGCACGCCAGACCAGCCCGTTCCCTGCCTTTCGGGATCCGCTGTTCGACGAGTTCTTCCACGATTTCTTCGAGCCACGGGTGGAGCGCTACAAGCAAACCAGCCTCGGTTCCGGCGTTGTCATCCGGCCCGACGGCTACATCCTGACCAACCAGCACGTCGTCCTGCACGGCAGCGACATCAAGGTGACGCTGGCGGACGATCGAGACTTCGAAGCGCAATTGGTCGGCGCGGATTCCGACTCCGACCTGGCT
>Ga0326728_10010618_pt1 | contig 21479 bp, 20 predicted proteins | sample MB3enrmetagenome_FD_207602 | JGI IMG/M metagenome (GOLD analysis project Ga0326728, IMG submission 207602) | Lab enriched peat soil microbial communities from McLean, Ithaca, NY, United States - MB31MN | ecosystem: Environmental > Terrestrial > Soil > Wetlands > Peat | place: USA: New York... | reverse complement strand
GCGCCGAAGGAAATTTCACCTGCCCGGTTGAGCAATTTCCTTAACGGCCTCCGGGATCCGATCCAATGGGCCTAATCGTCGTCCCGCCTTTTCAAGATATGGTTGCGCGTCGGGATTTTTGTGTTTGCCGAGGGCCTCGCATGCCCGGGCCGCCACGTATGGATTTTCGTGTTCCGTAAATTTAGCGAGGATTTCAAATGATTGCCGGCACGCTAAATTCCCCAGCACGCTCAGCAGACCGGCTTTTAGTTCGTCGAAGGCCGGGTTCTCCTCCAGCACGAGGGAGATAACGGGTATTGCTCGTTCGCCATTCTTTTCAAGGCAGCACAGACACTCCTGTGAAAAGTGAGGATAGCGAAACATTGAAAGCTCGGCCAGCAGCCGTAGACATTCATCGGAGCCGATCTCGCCGAGAAGTCCGGGAATGAAAAGAGCTGCCCATGAAAAGTTGTAGGTAAGGGGCAGAAGGAATGGAATCGCCCCGGGGCCCTCAGACTTTATGGTTTCGAGGACCGGCGCCAGGGCTGCCTTTCTCGCTTCGAATCCTTCTTCCCGCTTGGCCGGGAAACGCTCTACATCGTTTGCAGCCTTAAGCTTTTCGATAAGCGGAGAGCTGCTGCGCGTCGTGAAAGTCTCATCGTACCGTTCCCGCCAGGTCCGCGCCCGCTGGGCGATCCAGAATTTTTCGAGCCAAGTGGAGGGAGAGTAAAAATGGACGGATCCGGCGCGGTCGGTTGCTTCGCGTTTGTGGTAGCCGTTTTCCTGGAAAAAAAGCTTCTCTTCGACGGATGTCTGCCATCGTTTCCGCGCGATTTGAAATGCGGCATCATAATCACCTGAGGCCAAACAGGCGCTCATTCGGATGTCGTGGAACCTGTCGTCTTCCGGGAAACTCTCGATCTGTTTTTTTGCGAAGCCGGCTGCCCGTTCGAACTCCTGTGAAAATATAAGCCCAAAGCCCTTTCGGACTTCCCTTTCGATTTTTTCCTTTGCCACGGCCTCTTCTTCGATCTGCTGCAGGCGTTCCCGGGGGATCAACCTGCGGGCTTCCTCATGCGCAGGAAGGCAGCACTTCTTATATTTCTTTCCGGAACCGCATGGGCAAGGGTCGTTACGGCTGGCCTTGGACGGAGCAAAAGCACCGGCTACGGCGCTACTGCGCCGCGAAGCCTGATAATCGTCGAACATTTTCTGGAGTCGGGCCCTGCTAATGCCGTATTTGGCGCAAACGAGGTCGGGATCGTTTCCCTGGATCAGGTCATGTACGGGTTGAAGGGCATTTAAGCGGCTACTGCCCGATGTAGTGGAGCTGCCTGCCCGCTTACCCGGCGAGCCCGCCTCGCCAGGAAGGGCTTGACCGGGACCGAGGTCCTGAGTCGCATCGGGCGAAAGGCCCTTTGACTTCTCTTCTTCCATACGGATTTCCTTTCGATTTGGCGCTCACGTCGGGATTTGCCGCGCCCGCCCGCGCAATCGATATTATCTTTAACAATTTGCGTCGGATAAGTCAAAAATGCGATCCTTAAAAGCACTCCGGATTGTCCCATTCGACAGGTCTATGCCGGCCGAATGCACGGGACTGAAAGAGGGCTTTTCGGCAACCATGCGATTGGCATGGGATTGGCTTGACTCAATGCGCTGGAATGAAGTAATCTTCCCCAGGGTGGTTGCGATTTGTCGACCATTGCAGGCAGTGTTGAGCTGGATTAAGTGTACGAGGAAAGTCTGTATCCTGTGGCCACCGTGTGGAATTTGAGAGCCGGGATATTGCGGAGAGACCGATATGCTCTGTGGTGAGAACCCCGAGGGGCTATCCGCCAGCCTGGAAGATTATCTGGAGGTTATTTTCCATCTTGAGCGGTCGAACCGCGTTGCAAGAGCAAAGGATATCGCCGATCAGATGAACGTGCAGCGCGCATCGGTGACAGGGGCATTGAAAGCTCTTGCAGGACGAGGTCTTATTAATTACAGCCCCTACAGTTTCATTACTCTCACGCCAGCCGGGAGGGATATAGCGCGGGAGGTGATCCGGCGCCACAAGGTTCTAAAGGATTTTTTCATCAACACGTTGCAGCTCGGCCCCGAAGATGCCGAAGCCAACGCATGCCGCATCGAACATGCTATCGATCCTGTCGCTATCGAGCGCCTCGTTGCGTTTGTCGAATTCATGAGCATATGCCCCAGGACGGGATCTGACTGGTTCGAAGCATTTGCCCGTTTCTGCAAGATCGGACTCCAGACTTCCGACTGCCTGGCATGTTTGAAACTTTGTGCGGAGCGCATGCAGACAGAGCGCCCTGAAAGCCCTATGGACTAGAGCAATGGCAATTAAACCCAGAATTCTTATCGCCGACGACGAACCTCTCACGATGGAATTGGTAGTTGAACGCCTGCGGGATGAAGGATACCAGGTCGAGGTCGTAGTCAGCGGGAAAGAAGCGACGGAGGCTGCCGTCAACAGCAGCTTCGAGGTTGTGCTCACCGATCTCTGGATGCCCGGCGTAGGCGGTATGGAGGTCGTGGAACACTTCGTCAAGCACTGCCCGGAAACACCCGTGATAGTCCTTACAGGATTTGGAACAGTTGAGACTGCTGTCGAAGCGATGAAACGAGGCGCATACGATTATCTCTCAAAGCCCGCCAATCTGGACGAGATTGTTTTGACGGTAAAAAGGGCCGCAGAGCATAAAGGCTTGAAGGACCAAAACGTCGCGTTGCGCTCCCAGATCCACGAGCAGATAAAGCCGAACCGGCTTATCGGCCAGAGCGCTCCCATGCAACAGCTCTATCGTATAGTTAAACGGGTCGCGAAGACTGATTCGACCGTGCTCATAACCGGAGAAAGTGGAACTGGAAAAGAACTCATCGCAAACGCCATTCATTTTTACAGTCCCCGCAACGAGATGCCTTTCGTGCCGATCAACTGCGGCGCCATCCCTGAAGAGCTTCTGGAAAGCGAACTGTTCGGCCACGAAAAAGGCGCCTTTACGGGCGCTTTCAAGGAAAGGCGGGGCCGATTCGAACTGGCCAACAGAGGTACGGTTTTTCTCGATGAAATCGGCGAGATGAGCCCGAAGCTCCAGGTCAAGCTTCTTCGTTTTCTTCAGGAGACCAAATTCCAGAGGATCGGAGGATCGAGAACAATCGAGGTCGACGTGCGCATCCTGGCCGCCACGAACAAAGACTTGGAACGCGCGGTGGCTGAAAACGTATTTCGAGAAGATCTCTTTTACCGGCTCAACGTGATCCCAATCCATGTCCCTCCTCTCAGAGAACGTGTGGGCGACATCTCCATTCTGATCCAACACTTTCTCAAGCAGCACTGTTTCAAGAAAAATATAGCCCACAAGCGAATGTCGGAAGCCGCCGTAGAAAGCCTGGAGCAATACGATTGGCCCGGCAATGTACGGGAGCTCGAAAATGTCGTCGAACGAATGGTGATCCTTACGGACGGAGATGAAATCCAGGTCCACGATCTGCCCAAAAGGATGCAGAACGTGGAGCAGATTGATGCCGAAGAAGGAACATTCATAGAGTTGGGCGAAAACGGCATAAACCTCAAAGAGATGCTCGACAACCTTGAAAACCGCCTGATTATCGATGCGCTCCAGCGGGCCGGGGGAGTAAAGAATAAAGCCGCCAAGTTGCTCGGCCTAAACCGGACCACTCTGATCGAAAAAATGAAAAAGAAACAGATCGATTTTCCGTCAAGCAGCGTGGCTTAAAGCCGCTTTTCACTCACGGCGCGTGCAACAAAGAACGCAGCATGGTTGGACGTGAAAAAAGGCGGCTCATTGGACAAAATGGGCGCTACTGCCGGATGCCTCCTGAATTCAGAGTCCAGAAACCGTCTTACCTTCAGTCTGTCCCATCCCTTGGGGTGAGAAAAGCCGGTATAGAGTGAAAGGTCTCCGGCGTAATGAGGAGAGGTTGCCAACCTCTGTGCGTCGCGGCTTGTGACTGGCATGTTGAAGATCGCGAGATTGAGAAAATCGATAAGGGGTGCGTGGCTTACAGTGAAATCAAGCGTTTTGCGGGCCTCCGGCTCGGACTCCGAAGGTGCGCCAAAGAGAAGATAAACGTAGGTCCCTATTCCCGCCTGTTTAAGTGATGCAAGCGCCCTGGACGCAACGGCGAGGTCGATTCCTTTGCCTTCTGAATCTATTACTCCCTGGTCGCCTGACTCGATACCGAGCTTCAACATTACACAACCGGCGCGCTTGAGCGCCCGGCAAAATTCGCGATCGCCCAACCGTTTTGTAACTCGAGCAAACCCGTACCAGGAGGCGCCGGGCGGGTTTTTTGAAATCTCACTCAGAAGGGCGGGACTTAACGCGCTGTCCACAAAATGAAGCATCTCCGGTCGGGACGCCGAACATAGCTCAATTGCCTCTCGGACAGCCTTCCTGGGTGAAACCGGCTCATAGCGGCCCCCCTCGGATTTTTCCGGACAGAATGCGCAACGATTCCAGTAACATCCGCTGGATGTGCTGTAAGGGATAATAGGGCCGGGCGCGAAGTAATCTCCTGATGGAAAAGGGTCATAGGAGAACCGCCGCTTCGGGACGCCTTTATCGATGCCGGCCAACATGAGAAGAGGCTGTTCTCCGGGGCCGCTTACAACCTGGTCTATGATCCCGGTGAAGGGGTTTTTCCAGTGTGGATTGCTGGCCCAGGAGTTAACCAGGCTGCCTCCCAGCACTATCCGCATCCCTTCGTAACGGGCCTTGATGAAACCGGCTATCGCGAATGCCGGCAGCGCCTGGCTCAGGTAGTTCAAGGAGATGCCCACCAGACCGGGCGAGTGCAACTCGATGGCTTGTGGAATACGTTTTGAGAAATATCCGTGGAAAGGGTCATCTTCGTAGCGTTCCGCCGCCCTTAACAGGTCCGCGCTGCGGACCGGGGAGAGTTCGATGTGGCGGTAGTCGGACAGGGTTAGCCGCACCCTGCTCCCAATCTCAGCCGACTTTGCGATCAGCCGGTTCAGGTCGGAAACCGCACGCTTATAGCGCGTCGGGTCGAGATAACCTTTTTTACTTCGGATAAGATCGAGGTTGCGCGCACGATTGCGAACCGCCCTAGTTGTCCATTTGTCGGAATCGGGCGGGACCTTTTCGAGCAAATGTAATATTCCTTCGATATTTGCATCGATTACAGCACATCTTGCTCCCTGCGCACACAAAGTTCCGTACAGCCGTGCTATGCCGGGGGGCGGCTCTGACGGCTTGACCAGTGGAGGATTAATTAACAGAATCATTTGGTGAGGGCATAATGGACTGGCAATATTCTTCACACAGCGCGTCCGGGTCATCGCAGTTCTGTGCGATGATGTTCCTCAAATGAATGAAGGAATCCAAATCCATTTCCTGAAATTCGATCGCAAACCCAGTGTCGGTATGCCGAACCGCCCTGCCTTTGAGGATAATTGAAAGCTTGGAAGACGACCCGGACAGGGTGATCGAAATCTCAAGAGGGCCATCGCCGGGAACACGCTGGCCGGTAGTCAGAAACATGCCCTTCATGCTCAGGTTTTCGACCTTTCCGTCAATGCTCGCCTTATCCGCACGTACGGTAGCCGTGACTTCAAAACGCACTCGCCTGTGTTTGCGCTTCTCCATTTGATCTCCCGATTCAAAAATTAAGTGCCTCGTGTTCATTATCGTAGTATTCGTTGCTATAATCAATTCCCATTTTGTATTCGTGTGAACTTTCAGTCGATGTGTCAATTATACGTCAGCCGATGATAACACTTATTCCTTTTCCCCTCAAAGCCGACTGATAAAAGAAATGACGGTGGTTCGCAATTGGCTGTGCAAAATTTACCGAGTTGGCCTCAGCTTTGCTGTCAAATATCCGATACGGAACTTGGCTAAGAGTCGAAAGAATTTTGGACCAAAGCAAGAGCGTCACAGGAGAGGTCTTCCATGTCCGAGTTGAAACGAGAAGAGCTTTTAATGGCCGTAATTGCCGGAAGAGGCCCGGCCTATCTGAGGGGAGTGAATTTGAGCTCAGCGGACCTCTCAGGCGCCGGATGGCTGGCCGAGGCCGATTTGCGAGGAGCAGACCTTTCCAATGCCAATTTGAAGCGCGCCAATTTAAAAGGGGCTAATCTGGAAATGGCCAACATTCATTCGGCCAACATGACAGGCGCCAATCTTGAAGGCGCAAACCTCTTCAAGGTGAAAGGCAACGTTGCCAACCTGAACATGGCCAATCTTCGCGGAGTGAACCTGAAGGAAGCCAACCTGATAGGCGCATCCTTGGTGCGGGCCAATCTGGAGGAATCCGATCTGGAAGGGGCCGATCTCGAAGGCGCCAACATGGAAAAAAGCAAGCTGGCAAGGGCAAGAATTACGAAAGTGAATCTCAAGATGACAAACTTGGACGGCGTGGATCTGACCGATGCTCTGCTGGAGGCCAACGGCGAAGAATGGGAAACCGGGATGGGTGGCTTTCACGGCACATTTACCTCAATAAGGCTGACAGACCTGCTCCAGGTTGGGTGCCTTTCGCGCTCTAACATCAATGTAGAGGTCTATTCGGCAAACAGGATGGGCAACATACACATAGGTTCCGGGCGGGTCCTCCATGCGCTTGCGGATGGTGTCGAGGGTGAAGAGGCTTTCATGAAAATACTCGGATGGAAAAGGGGCCGATTTATTACCTATCCTTTCACTTTATCGAGCACTGTCACTATCGACAAACCGGTTGAGCAGCTTGTGCTTCAGTGGCATCGGATTCACGACGAATCGAAATTTTCGGACAAGTTTTCCGGGCTGTTCCACAAAATAAGAAAATACATGCCCATCCAGGCCCAGTCTTCAAGCGAATTAATAGATTTCCTTGAAAAATCGGGCAACAGGATCGGCAGCGGCGCTACCAGCGTCGCAATTACCGATATATTTCCTGCCGAAGAAGACGACGATATTTTGTGTTCTATATCCATTAACGGTCAGGCGCTCGTGGCTCCGCTCAGGTTCGTTGACCTCGACAGCAACCACCCGCTTTTCGACGAGCTCGCCGGTACCAAATAAGGCGACGGACCGCATCCGCCGCATGGTTCTTGCATATCAACACCGTACACATGGTCACCACATTTGGAGAACATCCGGCAATGGATCTTGTACTGACAAAAAATGATATTGGCAGGCTCGAGGAGATCATCTCCGACCAGCTTCTTGATTCAGGCGCCGAACACGTAGTCTTGGTCGACCTTTCGGGCAACCTGATCATGGAAGTGGGATCTTTGGAAATGGACGATGTCTTCTCTCTGGCGGCGGTTTCGGCGGCGAATTTCGCAGCCACGGCCGAGATAGCCAAGCTGATCGGCGAAAAGGACTTCGCTCTCCTGTACCACAAGGGAGGCAAGCGCAACGTGCACTTCAGCCGCCTGGCAAGGGACTATCTCATTATAACGCTCTTTAATGACAACGTTTCTCTGGGTCTTATCCGGCTCAAGCTGGGAAGCGCGATAGATGAAATGGGAGCAATATTTGGAGAAGGTGAAGGAAAACGCCAGTGGCATTCATAGACCTGAGCAAAAGAGAAATCCAGGCAAAGATAGTCTACTACGGCCCGGGCCGCGGAGGGAAGACCACGAACCTGCTCTATGTTCATGAATCCATGTCCAAACAGGTTTGCGGTAAGATGGTGACTATTGACACAAAGGGCGACAGGACCCTCTTCTTCGACTTTCTGCCGTTAAACATCGGCAAGGTCCTGAACATGACCATTCGCATCCAGCTCTATACCGTTCCAGGACAGGTCATGTACAATACGACCAGGAAGCTCGTGCTGCGAGGCGTTGACGGGGTCGTTTTCGTCGCAGACTCTTTAAAAGTGCAAAAAAATAAAAATATCGAAAGTCTGGAAAACCTCGTACAAAATCTGAGCGACGAAGGACTCACTGTCGGGCAGGTTCCGCTCGTGTTCCAATATAACAAACGCGACCTGGAAGAATCCAATATCCCGCTGCTTCCCGTGGCGGAACTCGAGTGCGATCTGAACGAGGGGTTGAACGTACCGGCATTTGAAGCCAGCGCAGCCTCCGGAAACGGCGTCTATGAGACTTTGCGCGAGATAAGCAAGCGGACGATCCGAGGGGTAATCCAAAAGGTCGGAGGCCAAATCACATGTTGAGAAGGACCGCCTGATGCCTGAAAAAGAAGCGCGCAAAAACGAATCGGGCGCAAAAATCGACTTCAAAGCGCTTGAAGTGGAGGTCAACAGGGAGATAGATTCCTTGTTCGTTCCTTCCGCAGACAGAGCCGGGGTGGCTGTAAGGGAGACCCGGAAAGATGATTTCCCCGGGATCGATCCGAGTCCCGAAAAAAGCAGGCCGGCAGCGGCGCCGGAGGCCCGTGTCGATTTCGAAGCCCTCCAGGTTGAGATAGAAAAAGAAATAGACAGCCTTATAGTGCCTGCATCCAGGACCGATTGGGACGCAGGACCGGCCCCGGCTGTCGCCCCGGAGAAGACCGACAACAAACCCCGGGGCTTTGATGATATCAACAGATATTACCTGCACGAGTTATCCGGGTTAATCGAAATGTTTAACGCGGCTTACCTGAGCCTCGACTGGGACTTCTCGCGCGAAAATATACAAAAATTCATCACCTCCCTTGAGCGGCTTGAACCATTTGCGGCCAGGTCTCACGAAGCAAAGTCCGTTCAAAAAATATTAGACGTCATTCTAAGGCGCCTTCTGGAAAGGCCCCACGCAATAAACAGCATCCTGATCCAACTAATCCGGGATTCCCAGGGCCTCCTGGCGCACATCCTTCTCTTGGAAGGCAACACGGGGCCTCATGAGAAGCTGCGGATCAAAGACCTTAAGGAACGTTTCCAGGATCTGCGCCAAAGAGCGATTGCAGCCAGGGCCGGAGCGAAAAGCCAGGATATTTCACAGGTCTTAAAGGCCCAAGTGGGAACTCCGGGGCAGAAAATCGACGAAGTCGCCGGTCAAACCCCTCAAGCAAGCGAAGAGATCGAGTCCTTCCAGCCACCCTCGACGGTTCGCCGGGAAAGTCTTTGCCTGATGGTATTGCGCGGGAAGTGCCTTGCGTTGCCTTCTTCCTGCATACTCAAAGTGGCGCATACGGCCGGGAAAAAACGCCTGAAAATCATGCAGCGCGGATATGCAACCCTCGCCGACTTTGCGGATCCTTTGCGCGGTATCAGGCGCGGGATCATGGGCGACTGGACGGAACTGCCCACACAAGAACTCAAATCCTACAGGTTCGAACCGCTGCTGGATCCACTTGGACCCGACAAGATTGTCATCGACGCCCCAGTGGCGGTGCTGGCCAGCGACGGACTAACTCACAGAATCATATTCTGCGAAATCGCCAACTTCATAGCCGATGCGGAAACCTCGAACGAAACTGCAACCGGCAAGGCACTAGGTCCCTTTGAACACAAACGGCGCCTTTCGGTTCCCGTGTTCGACTTACCGTTGGCAGAAGCTCCCGCAAAAATGTCTTTTGTCCGATCTCCGGCGAGGCGAGCGGCAATCCGCTTTTCGAACAGTGCGTCGAACGGCGGTGCTCATAGCAGCGGAGGCAGTCTGTGGCGTCCGAAGAGCTGGTTCAAAAATTAATCGGTCGTTTGGCGGAAGCGCGCCTCTGCATGGAACAGGGTCTTGCGGACGGGAGCGCCGACATAATCGGCGGAATACTCGCGGAAATCCATGGACAAGATCTGCCTCAAGCGGCCAGGGAGAAGATTCTCGCCAGCGCCAATTCAATTCTTACCAGCCTGGAAAAAAGGTGCGCCCCGCAGCCAGTTGTAAAAGATGAATCTCAGGCAACCGACCCTGTCCATTTTTACAATTACGGTCTGGCGCTCATGGACGGGCAGTTTTGGGAGGAGGCCATCCAACAGCTGAGCATTGCTGCAGGACTCGGCTTTATGCATCTCAAGTGCTGGGACTATTGCGGGGACTGCGCGGCCAACCTCGGAAAATGGCAGGACGCTTTTCGCTTCTATGAGTATGTCTACTCGGATGAAAGCCTGGAGAGCGAGCAAAAAAAGTCTATAATGGCAAAGATTGCAAAGTGTTCGCAAGCTCAGAAAAAAGAGCATGCAAGTTCAATCTCCGCGGCGCGCGTACCTTCTAAGAATAATCCGGAAGAAGACCTGCCGGCAAAGTCCGAACCTGTCAGCCCATCCGTTTTCTCGTTCGGATCTCGATCGGTTGACACCATTATTGGCAAAACCGTCAAATCCTGGACGGATCGGACCGGCAAGACCCTCGCCCCATGCGCTTGTTCCTACCAGGTGACCGATCTGCTGCACATAGGTTCAAGCTCCATCGTCGTGGAACTCGAAGAGACGGAGAGCGGGCAAAAATATGCGGGTCAGGCTTTGAACGGAAAACTGAGCAAAGCTCTTTCAGCCGAGAAGCTGGCAGCGTGGGTCAGGAAACAGATGTCGCTAAGGTCCCTCCATCTGGTAAGAATTTACGATCTCGCGTCCTTAAACGAAGACCTGTTCATAGTCCGGGAACACATGGCGCTTTCGCTGAACGACCTGCTGACAGCGTCCCGCAATATGCCGATTTCTCTGGCCGTAAGGTTGAGCTACCAAGTCCTGGAAGCATTGGGTGACCTTCATCTTCACATGTCCTCAGACGGGAGGATAGAGAACCTCTTTCATCTCGACCTGCGCCCATCGAGAGTGCTGCTGCGAAAAGACAGACCATTCGTCAAAATCTATAACGGCGGCCTGTGGAAGGAAATGGAAACGGCCAGCCCCGGCAGGACCGATATAAGAGAACTCCCTCTTCCTCATCTTGGCTACAGAGCACCCGAACAATTCAGGACCTACCTTGCGCGCAAAAGACCTCCCGTTTTCACCGATATCTACCTTTTCGGGGCGCTCTTTTACGAATTGCTTACAGGCAACCCCGCGTTCAAGGGTTCTTCTTTTGGAGAATATCAAATTCAGCACTGCGAACAATATCCATCTCCGCCCAGGGTATGGAGGCCTGAAATTCCCGAAATACTAAACGACATCATAATGGACTGCCTGGCAACCGACCCGACAAAGCGTTACAGGAGCACAACACAGTTATCACTTACCCTCGAAAAGTCTTTCCCTGTCGAGGTTGCCCGCCCCAAAGACGACTTTTATCAAAAATACCTGGAAAAACTTAGACTCGTCTGAGAGAGGGGAACAAGAAAAGAACAATGCGCAGAGGGGAAGACATGACGACGCGCACAAAACCTGGCGCCCTTGCGACCACAGGCGGGGTCTTTTCCCTGTCAGCGTCGCAGCACTGCCGCGTCGATCCTTTTGCCGCTTGGGAGAAGATGTGGTGATCGGCGCCGGGCGGCCTCAATATTGTCTCATCGAATTGTAGGAAGCTTCCGATATTTTTGACAAGACGGAACTCAAGTGAAAGCTGGTTAACGGCGGTTTGGACTGGTTAATTTCCGGCTTCGGTCGGCAATCTTCGGAGTCTTATCGATCCGATTTGTGAAATGACGGGGAAACTTTCCCGAGGGAGAATGGAATTGGACTTTTTCACCCTGGGTGTGAAACAAAAGAAGATGGAAGAGCAGCTTGCCGCCGCCAACCGACGGATAGAAGCTCTCAGAGAGGAAGCCAAAATAATCGCTGACTCGGCTGGAAACAGCATCATTTTAAACGTAGCCCACGAACTTCGGACTCCCTTTAACGCCATCATCGGTTTTAGTGAAATGATCCTCGACAGGCAGTTCGGCGACCTGACATCTCTGCAGGAGGAATACCTGGGAGATATTGTTCTGAGCGCCCGCAGCCTCTTCACGTTAATAAACGACATCCTGGATCTCAGCAGGGTTGAAAGCGACGCCTTGGAGCTGGAGACTTCCGACGTGAAGATGGAAGATCTGGTTCAGCGTTGCCTCGCCCTCGTTAAAGAAAAAGCCCTGAAACACGGCATCAAGCTGACCGCTGAAGTGAACGCGGCTGCTGAACCCATAGAAGGTGACGAGCGCAAACTCAAACGGATTCTCTTTAACCTTCTGGCGGGTGCTATTCGATTCACACCCGATGGTGGAGAGGTGAGGCTAAATGTTGAAATGACGGAGCACGACGTCCTTATCTCCGTTGAGGACACTGGCTGCGGAATCAGAGAACAGGACCTGGAAAGCGTTTTCACGCCCCTCAGGCAGGAAGACGGCACTCCGGACGATTTCAGCAGAAGATCCCAACCCGGTCTTTACCTGGCTCGAAAGCTGGTGGAATTGCACGGGGGAAGGATATGGGCGGAGAGCCAGGGTGTAGACAAAGGGACGAGCTTTCGTTTCACAATTCCCGGAAAACGCAATCTCTACTACTCCTGACACATAAAAGAGGTAAGCGATGCAGTCGCCTGCTTTCGATAAGATCAAGACTCTGATTGTGGAAGATGACAAGTCCGTCTTGACGATTTACAAAATCGGTTTGCGTGAAGAAGTATTCGAGAAAAACTTTCTCACCAACGGCAACGACGCTCTCGAAGCATATCTGAAATGGAAGCCCGATATTCTGATCTTGGACATCATGCTTCCCGGAACGAGCGGGTATGCGATACTGAAAGCAATCAAGGAAGAGGCGCAGAGTGTGGAAACCGCCATAATGATGGCCACATCCCTGTCGGACCGCGAGGCTGTGCTGGATTGCCTGAGCCTGGGAATTCAGGGATATATCGTCAAGCCCTTTACTCATAAGGAAGTAAGCCAAAGAGTCCTTGGCTATTATCGGAAAACGAACCCCGAAAGGGCCGAAGCGGCATTGGCGCTGCTCGACGCCCTGAACGAGGCTTCCGCAGCGGACAACTCTCAGGCAAACGCCGCCCCACAGAACGAACCCATTGAAAGTGAGACCCCCTCCGCATCTCAGGATCTCCAAGAAGAAACTCCCGGCCATCCCGGCGGTGTGAGCGTAGAAGCTGGATTGTCTTAGATCGCAGTCAGGCAAGGGCTGGCCCCTCTCCCGGTGTCCCCCAAAACCCCGGGAGAGGGCTAGCACTTTAGGAGGTAAACGAACGTATGAGATAAATGGCACAAGTTCAAACAAATGTCAAATAAAATGCGCAAAAACATCTGTAAAGACGAAAAATCCACCCAGATGCACGCAGTCTTTTTGCGACCCTGTCGTTGAAGTTTGGATAAAGGCCAATCGCTTCGTCCCCGGATCGCCCAAGCCGAAACCGATTATATCATAGCGAGCCCGATAGCAGGGCAGTGGCAGGAACTTCCGAAACTCTGAGCGACGAATTCGGCCCGAATAGACCACGACTGGAATTCAGGAGACTTGCTTTTAACCGTTAACGGTTCACTGATCCCCGTTTCAGGCCGAAAGGCAATCTGAAGGCATCAGGATCGGAGTTCGGGCGGCGTACCCTTTTCCATCCATCAGTTCGGTGAGAAAACGGCTGTGCAGTCCATGGCCGGCCTTGTGGATATTGAAACTTCCCAGAACCGGAAGGCCTGTAAGAGCCAAATCGCCTATGAAATCAAGAATCTTGTGGCGAACGCATTCGTCGGAGTAGCGGAAGCCGTCCACGTTGAGCAGTTCACTGTCGTCAAAGACGACCGCGTTGGATAGAGACCCTCCCTGGATCAATCCCATCTTCTGAAGGTGGCGCACATCTTTCAGAAAACCGAATGTGCGGGCCTTGGCAATTTCTCTACCGAAACTGCCGTTTTTCAATGCCCAGGAGTATGCCTGCCGGCCCACACAAGGGTGCGGATAGTCGATTTCGTAGCGGACCTCGAACTGGTCCGACGGCCAGGCAGTTATGAATGAATCCGCTTCGGCAACTGTCAAAGGCTTGCGGATCGTCAGGTAATTTCTCGGAGCATCCTGCTCCACCACGAAAGCTTTTCTTATCAGCTTAACATAAGGCGCCGCACTTCCATCAAAAATAGGCGCCTCCGGACCGCTCAGCTCCACCAGCACATTATCCACCCCGCATCCATACAAAGCCGCCATGAGATGTTCGATGGTGGAAACGGCTATGCCGGCCGAACCGATCGTCGTTGCCTGGAAAGTGCTGACAACATTGTTGTAGTGAGCTCTAATGGATGGGACGTCAGGTATGTCCGTACGAAGGAATCTGATTCCATGGCCGACCGGTGCGGGTTTTAACACCAGCGCCACCTTAAGGCCGCAGTGCAGAGCCACTCCGCTGCACCACACGGATTGGCCGATAGTGTGCTGTTTTAGATAACTCACGCCCCTTTTCTACCTCCCGGCGCCTGCTTCAGCATCTTTCGTGCCAAATTTCACTTCGGAAGTTCGATCCTCCGTCTACAGGCTGGGGGGTACTTTTACATGCACCTGCCGGAAATGACAAGCACTTAAATTTAATCGAAATGTGTGAGAAAAATGATACACGCCGGTATAGGGTGTGTCTTTTTTAAAACAAAAGAGCATGGAAGAAATCCGCGCCGGGATGATGGGGGCGTTTTCTCCGCGTCTTTTTGTCAGGCTTTTTCATGTCAACAAGCGTTTTCAACGGGCATGGCAAAGCCGCATTCCGCTCTACCACTCTTGTCTTCGGTCCCTGCGTCCCCGTGCCGCCGTTTTCCCGCATCGCCACGTCGATTTTTTCATCCTCTTCGCGTCATTTGTCTTCCACCGCCTTACCTCTTGATTATTTGCCTGCAATATTTGATACTTGCAGGGCCGGGAGGCTGTACGCTTTATTCATTGCCCGCGCAGTCCATAAAAGTGGAGAACGATACGTTTTTGTACCGCCGGAGCCTTCATGAAACCAGATCAGTTCCCTTTGGAAATGCAAAGTTGCGTCATCCCGCAAATCGGCGGCCAATACAATTACCGCTGCCTTGGGTGCGGGGGCCTTTTCGGCATCGAGCAGCTCCTCTACACCTGCCCTGAGTGCGATTCGGTTCTTCTCATAGAAGACGGCCAATGGGATCGCCTGAAGGAAGTCCGCGGACCGCAATGGCGCAAAATCTTCGATTACAGAAGGATGCTGAACATTCCGGCGCTCAGCGGCATATATCGTTTCCACGAAATGATAGGATCGATAATTCCCCTGGAAGACATCCTCTATCTGGGTGAAGGCCACACGCCTGTCATTGCGGCCAATGCGGCCATGAAGGAATGGGCCGGAATCGAGTTCCATTACAAAAATGACGGCCAGAACCCAAGCGCCTCCTTTAAAGACCGCGGAATGGCAAGCGCCTTCAGCTACCTCAATTATTTGATAAACAGGCGCGGCGTTCGGGACGTCCTTGCGATCTGCGCGTCCACGGGGGATACTTCGGCATCGGCGGCCCTTTATGCATCTTATCTGTCGGGAAACGTGAAGTCTGCGGTCCTTCTGCCCCGGGGCAAGGTGACGCCCCAGCAGCTCGGCCAGCCGCTCGGAAACGGCGCAACAGTCATCGAGATTCCGGGTGTATTTGACGATTGCATGAAGGTGGTCGAACACCTTTCCGAAAACTACAACGTAGCGCTCATGAACTCCAAGAACGCATGGCGAATCCTGGGACAGGAATCTTACAGCTACGAGATCGCCCAGGCGTTCGATTACGACGTGGCGGACCTGGCAGTGGTGGCGCCGATAGGAAACGCAGGGAACATAACTGCAATAATGGCCGGATTCTTAAAGATGTACGACCTGCGCATCATCGACTCGCTGCCTGCCGTCATAGGCGTTCAATCGGAGCATGCGAACCCGGTCTATCTTTATTATCTCGAACCGGAAGAAACCAGGCATTTCCGCCCCGTCAGCGTTCGCCCCAGTGTCGCCCAGGCGGCCATGATCGGCAATCCCGTTTCCATGCCGCGAGTGATAAAGCTGGTCGAGCAATACCGCAAAATCGCCGGCGAAGGATCGGTCCGGATCATTGAAATATCCGAGCAGGACATCATGGACTCGATGCTTTTTGCCAATCGCAACGGCCATATAGCCTGTACGCAGGGTGGGGAGTGTCTTGCGGGCATTCGAAAAGCGGTAAGTGAAAACAAGGTCGATAAGAACCGGACGGCCGTTCTCGACGCGACTGCACATTCACTCAAATTCGCCATATTTCAGGATAAATATTTTTCCAACGACTTTGAACCCGACTTCCAGGTGATACCGAAAGCCGAACTGCAGAACGCCCCGATATCGATCTGCCTGCCCGATTCGATCCCAAGCCCGGCCGGTCGAAAGCTGGATTTCGAGCAATTCAAGGAATTCGTCGAATATACTTCGTTGGAAATAGCCGGGATTCTAGGGCTTCAACGCCTGCCTTAACTTACGAAAGTGAGTGTCAGCACCACCTGTCCCGGGTATTCGGATGCAGGTGCATCTCCCTGGGGATCGGAATTACACCGTTAATAACACACCTTCCGATCAACTCCCCCGCTGCTGAGATCAGGGACTCCTCGGTCCCGGTCCACTTGGGCAGGGCATTTTCCAGTGTCGGCGGCTGTTCGCCGTCCATAAGCGCGCAAAGCAGTATATAGAGCGACGTCGCTTCAACGCTGATATTGAGATCAAATATTGAACGGTCCATGTTCAAGGGCTTTCCCTCCTCTTCAGGGTCTGGCCTCTTCACCAATTTACCGATCCGCCTGAGCATTTCATGGACTGTCGGGCACCGAAGCGGCGCAGTAGAGCAAGACGCGGGCGAAAACGTTTACAAGGCCCCAGACAAGGTCCAACAAGCTAAAATGAGTGGCAATGGTCTCGTCGAATAATATATGGAAGGAAGGTTCAAATTCTTCATCGCTTGACCAGAAAATTATCTGAACCGGAATTCGAGGCAGTATCCTGAACTGGAAGGAGACGCCCTGAGACTTTACCCTCTCGCCTCCGATACTTCTCGCCACGGCGTCCAGAAGACCCGGACGGGCATCGAATGCCTCCGCAAGCGGTCCCATCGGAAGCGTGTGCGATGCGGTGAAAAAAAGCCCCCCGCCGGGAAGGTCTTTTTCGCTTACCCACTTGTTGGCAAGAGGCTTGTTCCGGGCGAACAGGAGATAATGCAGAATCACCAGGGCGAGCACAGAATCCTTTGAAAAGTCTCCCAATCGCCCGAGCAATTCCATTTCCTCGGTTTGGGGGTAGCACAAGACCGCCGTGTTCAAAAACGGCACTACGTAGACACTCTCTTCCGAATCGAACTGGACAAGGGCCTTATCCAGGATTTCTTTGGGATCGGCCTGTCTCAACGCATCCCACAAACCGGGTTCGATCTGAAAGTTGCCGTCAAGCTCAACGACTCCGCCACCATCCGCTTTAGAGAGGCTGGATATGATTTCGCGGGCCATATCGGCCATTTCTTTGGGAACCATTATCCTCCCCCAACCCCTCTGGGGAATGAACAGGCCGCCATAAGGCGTCTCCTCGAACGGCCTGACGAACACCGGTATTCCTTCGCGGCTCAAAGCATCCGCAATTACATCGGCTTCGAACCGGTTGGAAAGTGTGTGCACTTTCACGTACTGGTATTGTGCTGCAGCCAAAGGTCCTTTATACCTCCCGGAATTTTCCGATTTCTAATGCGTCCTTTCATTGGGATAAATGGATTTCCACTTTCTCCCAGTCGGGATTGTACCTCTTTTGCGAGTTCTCATAAACAGTTTTAAACTGAAAGAGGATCGATCGGCTGGCTTCAATGTCCGTTTAGGTGTATATAAACCCCGCAGCAGATGAAGAGAGCCTTTTCCATAAGCGGCAAATCCGGCGGTTCAGGAGATCCTCATGAATATTCTGGTTACGGGCGGGGCGGGGTATATCGGTTCTCATACGTCAAAGCTTTTAAAGAAAGCCGGCCACGTGCCGGTAGTCTTCGACAACCTGTCGAACGGCTGGGCCGAATGGGTAAAATTCGGGCCTTTTGCCTACGGGGACATCCGGGATGAAGAGGCTCTTTTCCGGGTGCTTAGCGGCTTTAAGATTGAAGCCGTCATCCACTTTGCCGCCAAGGCTTACGTTGAAGAATCCACCAGGTTGCCGGTGACGTATTTCGACAATAATGTAAACGGCACTATATCGCTTTTGAAGGCAATGCAACGCGCCGGCACTAAAATCCTTGTATTTTCAAGCTCATGCGCCACATATGGCGATGCCCGTACACCGACGATCCGGGAAGACCATCCCCAGTCGCCGACCAACCCCTACGGCCTGTCCAAGCTGATGTGCGAACAGGTAATATCGGCCGCCGCCCCGGTATTCGGATTCAGGTATGCAATGCTGCGCTACTTTAACGTCATAGGAAACGATCCTGAAGGGGAGATATTCGAAAGACATGAACCGGAAACCCACGTTTTGCCCAACCTGGTGAGAGCGGCCATATCCGGCGGTTCCTTTTCCCTTTTTGGAACCTCCCACGCCACTCCCGACGGCACAGCAGTTCGCGATTACGTGCACGTAATGGACCTCGGGCAGGCGCACATAAAGGCAATTGCCGAACTAGCCGGCAGGAAGCGGCTGATTTCCAACGTAGGGACCGGCTCAGGCGTATCCGTGCGTGAACTTCTTGCTATAGTGGAAAAAGAACTGGGAGTTCGGGTAAATGTAGAAGAAAAGCCGATCAGACCTGGAGATCCGCCTTGCCTTGTGGCCGATAACGGATACCTGCGCACTTGGTTTGACCACACTTTCAGACCGGTAGGGGAAGCTGTGCGCCAAGTTGCTGCTGCGCGGCAGCTATGAATTTATAGATCGCCTGCAATCCCGGCGCGCAGACGACGCCGCGGCAAAGCGTGTGATTTACAATTCGCAGCCGGATTTGAGAACCTCGATATATTTTTTTATAGCTGAAATGTTGCTGTAGAATCGATGCGACGAGAGGGCCTCGGACAACGGCTTCGGATCGAAAGGGATCCTGAGCATTGAGATCGTTTGTTCGTCGGAATCGAAGAGCACCGCGTTAGCGAGGGGTATTTTGTCCCGGTAAGGTCCGCCGACGCTGCCGGCCTTGATCCAGTAGCGGGAACCCTCATTCAGGCGCAGCCTCATCTCTTCCCTCCGCTCAGGCTTGTGCACTATAACCCCGCCGCCTTCGGGAAGTTCATAAACGGCGGGAATGTGGTCGTGGCCGCTGAAGATCAGGCGCTTTGCGTAGTCGCGCCAAAGCGGCAGAACGCGAGAGAGAGCCCCTTCGTCCAGGTAGCGGAAACACTCTATGGTCGGAGGCGAACCCTTCGCCGGCAGATCGAAAGGGGAATGATGCACTACGGTGAAATCTTCCGTCTCAATCGAAAGCGGGAGGGCGTCGATATACTCGATGGCCCCTTCCTCTTTGAACAGCAGCCCGGCGTTGTATGCCGAGGCCTGCATCCTGTCCGTCTTGTCGGGAAAGTCCGTGATCGTGCCGGCTATCAGCAGGTCGTGATTGCCGGCAACCGTTGGAAAACCTGTCGAACGCAGCCTCGCAAAAGTTGTGTCTCCAAACGGGAGCCACCCGGCAAGGTCTCCCAGGCAATAGACTTCATCGGCCTTTTCTTCGTCCAGGCGCCTCAGGCAGGCGTCCAACGCATCAGGGTTACCATGGAGATCCCCAAAAAAATACGTCCGCATAGACGGTCACCTCCGGCGTCTCGATATCAGAGAACTGCCTAAATTGACAGCGGATAAGTTCAACATATTCACGTCCACGCCGCCCGCCCGCCTCCAGCCTTTTAAGTTCTGCCCATGAAGGACAGGCAATCTCTTCAAAGAACATATGAGCCGCCGCGCAGGCTTTAGTCCACCTGAACGAAGAATTCGGAGGGCTTCTGGCAGTTCGGGCATGCTTCAGGACGGCGGGATTCTTCTACCCAACCGCAGTTCGAGCATACGAAATAGGAGACCTTTCGCTCCGCAATCATGTGGGTCAGTGCAGCTTTGTAGAGTTTGGCATGCCGCTCTTCAGCATTGCGGGCTGAAGTGAAGGCCCAGATGGCTGCTTGATCCTCATCGGCCCAGGCCTGCCGAAGAAATTCCGGATAGGTTACCTGGTTGACAAAGCATTCCTTCTCAAATGAGTATTTCAGATTCTCCTCAGTACTCTTCACTTTTTCAAGCAGAGCGAAATGCTGCTGGGCGTGCACTTTCTCCGCCCGGGATATCGTCCGAAACAGAGCGGCAATCTGCGGATAGCCCTCCTCTTCAGCCTTTTTCGCATAAGCCTGAAGACGAAAATAAGCTTTGGCCTCTCCGACAAACGCCTGCGTGATGTTGTCATAGGTGGAATTTTTCATCTTGTCTCACCCGATGCGCTTTAAGTCCTGAAAAATGTATGACCTCGACTGCCAACAAATTCAGAGGAACCCCTCAGGGTCGGATTCCACCCAAAAAGCTCTTGGAATGTCCCTGGTTGAGTGTGTCCCTCGAGCGAAGAATTGCTATAATAGATTGGCTAAATTTTAAGTGCATGATATAAATCGCCGAATAGCGAAATCCCCTTTCATGAATTCGAGCGATTTACTGCCAACTGTCAACGACCAAATAGGAAAATAACATCGCGGGGGATCTAGTCAACAGCCCTCTTTGGCTCCGCTGCACAGTAGGTATTTTTGTCGCTATCGTTGCCGCCGCTGTTCGGCGGCAGTGTCCGGGAGTTTTTGAACTCCGCTTCGTGTTCCTGACTTTTGACCCATCTCTTTAATCTTCTGGCACAAGGAGAAAGGCCAATGACAGATATCAAAGACTTTATGCCCAAGAGCATGGACCCGGCGGTCCGGGAAATGATCGCCAAAGCAGCAATAATGGAAGTCAAGACAGTATGGGACCGATATGAAGCCATGCAGCCCCAGTGCGGGTTCGGCGACACGGGGCTGTGCTGTCGTCACTGTTTGCAGGGTCCCTGCCGGATCGATCCTTTTGGTGAAGGGCCCACCGCCGGGATTTGCGGCGCCACGGCGGATACAATGGTGGCGCGGGGCCTTGACCGGGCAATTGCCGCGGGAACAGCAGCCCATTCCGGCCACGCCAGGCATTTGGCCCACACCCTTTTGAAGCTGGCCAAAGGCGAGACAAAAGGCTATTCGATCAAGGAAGCGGGAAAGCTTAAGGCAGTGGCTGCGCGAATGGGTATCGTGGTAGACGGCAGGTCCGATAATGACATTGCACTGGACCTGGCAAGGGCGGCCCTGGCGGATTTTCATGAAAAAGACACGCCGGTCCTGTGGGCGGCCACAGTGGTCAACCCGCAACGGGCAAAGGTTTTGACCGATCTCGGACTAGTGCCGAAAGGAATCGATTATGAAGTTTCCGAAATAATGCACCGCACGCTCTACGGGGTGGATGCCGATCCTGTCAATCTGCTTTTGGGCGGATTGCGATGCGGGGTTGCCGACCTTGCAGGGTGTTACATGGGGACGGACCTTGCCGACATTCTTTTCGGAATCCCCACTCCACGCATGACGGAAGCCAATTTGGGGACCCTCAAGGCCGATGCGGTGAACATCGCGCTTCACGGTCATAACCCCGTATTATCGGACGTTCTTGTAGCCAGGACCGAGGGCAAACAAAAGGCGGCGATTGCGGCCGGCGCCTCGGG
>Ga0326728_10010617_pt1 | contig 21480 bp, 20 predicted proteins | sample MB3enrmetagenome_FD_207602 | JGI IMG/M metagenome (GOLD analysis project Ga0326728, IMG submission 207602) | Lab enriched peat soil microbial communities from McLean, Ithaca, NY, United States - MB31MN | ecosystem: Environmental > Terrestrial > Soil > Wetlands > Peat | place: USA: New York... | reverse complement strand
ACGCCAGGGATAAGGCTTCAGCCATTGTGGAAAGCCCGGTTTGACCGTCGGTGAGATCGTGACCTGGCTGCCCCAGGGCGACAGCGTCCGGCACAACTCGTTGATGTGGCAACTCCGGATCCAGGTCTTAAGCAGGTCGAATGATGATTTCACGGAGCCGTCCACCACGTCGGTGTCGTTGGAATTCCAGCACGCCCCCACGGCAGGATGATTCGCCACGCTGAGAATACGATGAGCGTTGTGCGGAAGCATGGTGCCCCGCCCGTGGATCTCCAGCCAGATTTCCACCCCGTGGTCGCGGGCAATGTCTCCACATCGGGCGAGCGCGTGGCCAATTTGATCGAGAGTTTTGTCCTCGGGAACATTTTTGGGGAATCCGTTGGGGCGTACCTTCACACCCACACAGCCGAGGTCCTGCGCGAGCTCGCACCAGCGGCGCGTCTCCTCGATGTTTTTTTCAACTACGGCGGGGTCGGGTGACTCATATTCACAAGTGGTGCCCAGACTCATCAAGCGCACCCGGGAAGAGGCAAAGCGTTGCTTCACTTCCGCACGCTGCGCCTTGTCGAGAGAAATTTCCACGCCGTGTTTATGCGTAGTCCGCAGCTCGACGCCTTCGAATCCCGTCTCCTCGCAGTTTTTGATGATGGTGTCAATATCCCAGTCATGCGCCAGATTGTAAGTAACCAGACCCAGTTTGAAAGGCGGCGGCGAAGGCGCAGCGTCCATCGGTGGAGCTTTTTCGCCCTTGGCGAGAAGACCGCTACATTCCACGGTCCCGAGCGTGCCCAGACTCGCGGCGGAGAGAACCCCGGTTTTAAGAAAATCCCTTCGTCCAGATTTGATCATATTTATTCCCCCAGTGCGTTGCCCTGCGCGGCTCGTGCCTCCGCGCATAAACGCTTTAAGGCCGGCGCACATTTTACTCCCTTCTAATCTTTCTAAGCTACGGGTGAAAAATGCAGGTAAGAAATGCAGGATGGAAGATTTCGCGGGCCGGATGTAAGGGGTGCGGCGGGATTTCAACCGGGTGAGTGATGGAGTTTGCGTACCCCGGGATCGATGTACTGCCTAAGGAACGCCATAGACCTGGCGGAAAGGCGCGGCTGCAAGGATTGGTTCAGCGTTTGGCCGGCTTAGCGGAGGCGCCAGGCATTGCCGCTCTCGCTGCTGCCCTCCCCTCGGGCGGAACAAAGACGGGTACTACCAACGCGGACAGAATCAGCAAGATGGCTAAGCCCACCAGAATATCAATAACCGTCACAATCCATTTTCGCTTTGAGTTTTTCATTAGGGCCTTCCTCTCCCTCTCGCATCTGCTTGGAGCAATTCAACTTCCAGATTCCGGGGATGCATTGCCCTTCGAGGAATGTCACAACCCCACAAGAATCAAGCTGTTGGGAATATTCCAAGGGTGGCCAGCCTACGGAAAAGCGATTGATTAACAAAGTGACGGAATTCGGCGATCACTCAGTGACACTCTACGGCTATGCTGGCGAGGTGAGCGCCTCTATTTTCGAGAGTTTCACTTTGCCACGGAAAACGCAACTAGCGTCCTCATCAGCCGGTGCTCCGTCATGAATTACACAGCCGGGTGTTTTCTCCTATAATGGTCTGGAGGGGTTCCATCGAAAGGCGTTCTCATGATTTTGGTCATCGATAACTACGATTCTTTTACCTACAACCTAGTCCAATATTTGGGTGAATTGGGTGCGGATCTTCAGGTCGTTCGGAATGACCAAACCACCGTGGAGACGATCGAAAGGCAGGCTCCTGAGCGAATCGTAATCTCGCCGGGCCCGAAAACTCCTTCCGAAGCCGGAATCTGCCTCGAAGTCATCACGGCTTTCGCCGGGCGGATACCGATCCTGGGGGTTTGCCTCGGCCACCAGGCCATCGGACAGGCTTTCGGGGGGCAGGTAATCCGCGCACCGGAACTGATGCACGGCAAGACCAGCCAAATCCAGCACGATGGCAAGACCATTTTCGAGGGACTGCCCAATCCCTTCCCTGCCACGCGTTACCACTCCCTGATCGTGGCACGTGAGGCCCTTCCCGATTGCCTGGAAGTCTCCGCATGCACTTCCGACGGGCTAATCATGGGGCTTCGCCACAGGGAAATGGAAGTGGAAGGCGTGCAGTTTCACCCCGAGTCCATCTTGACCAATGCCGGCAAGCAACTCCTTGCGAATTTCCTGCGCCTTTAGGGATTGACGATTTTCGATTGACGATTTTCGATTGAAAATAGTCACTCATCAGCATTTTAGTATTCAAAGAACATTTGCTGAGGGCTGAGAAGGGGAGATTTGGAATTTCTTGTGGCTCAATCGACCATCGGCAATTCTAGCGCCGTTGGGTAAACTCCACGAGCGCTTGAAGTTTCGCGCGCGCGGCGCCGGAATCCAGCGCCTCTGCGGCTCGCTCAGCCCCCTCTGCAAAGTTTTGCGCCTTTCCCGCCAGGGTGAATGCCGCCGCGGCATTCGCCAAGACCACGTCACGATAGGGGCTGCGCTCGCCCTCCAATACTCTGAGCAGCAACCGTGCGTTGGCGGAGGCGTCGCCTCCGTGCAGTTGTTCAATCGAGGCGCGCGGCAGGCGAAACTCTTCGGGGTGCACGTCGCGCGTCTCGATCCCGTTGCCTGTGCTGGAGGAAAGCCGCGTCGGCCCCGTGGTCGTGATCTCATCAATGCCATCCGAACCTGCCACCACATATGCCCGGCGCGTGCCCACTGCGTGGAGCGTCCGCGCTATCATCTCTGTGCGGGCGGCATCAAACACCCCCACCAACTGCACCGTCGCGGCCAGAGGATTCGTAAGTGGGCCAAGGAGATTAAAAACCGATTTGGTTTTGAGTGCCCTCCGCGCGTTCATGACGTGCTTCATGGCAAGGTGCAGCCGCGGAGCAAATAGAAAAACCATGCCGACTTTTTCGAGACAGGCGGGAATCCGTTCCAGCGGCAGGTCGATCGCGACCCCCAAGGCCTCCAGCACGTCGGCGCTCCCGCATCGGCTCGAAATCGAGCGGTTGCCATGCTTGGCCACGCGCACTCCCGCCGCCGCCGCAACCAGCGCCGCCGCCGTCGAAATGTTGAACGTCCCGCGGCCGTCGCCGCCTGTACCACAGGTGTCGAGCAAGGGCTCGTGATGCGAGATGCCTGCAAGCTTCACTCCGGCCACGCGCAAGGTGTCGGTGGCGTGGGCCCGCATCTCCTCGGCAAACCCCACCAACTCCTCAGCCTGCTCGCCTTTGTCACGCAGCGCAGCGAGGAATGCGACGATCTCCTCGTCCGGCACGGAACCTGACAGGAGCATTTGCATCACTTCGCGAGCTTCGTCGCGCGTTAGGTGCTCGCCAGTCGCGATCTTGCGGATTGTCTCTTCAATGCGCATTTGCAAGGAGCTAATCCCTTAGCCGATTTCTTCCTGAAATTTCAGCGTCGCCAGTAGTCTCCGCAAGTCAAAGATCATGGGTTTCCTTCAGTTCGCCTGAGTCGATCTTGCCTTGAATTCGCTCGCGCAGCAGTGCGTATTCAGATTTTGTGTTTCGCCCTTTCATTGCAATTCTTGCGCGGATTCCCTATACTTTTGGGTTTCGGAGTATGCGCGCTGAACATTCTAGTTTAAGCCGCTTCGCGAGCTTTGCCAAAGTTTGATTTCATACCAAGGGAGCGTGGGGACACATGGACATGTGCCCCTCCCCTCACAATTGACTACGGACAACTGACAACGGACAACGAACAGCCTCCAAAATGAAAATCCACGAATACCAGGCGAAACAGATTCTTGCAAAGTCCGGCGTCACCGTGCCGCGCGGCGAAGTAATCGCTAAACCCGAGGACGCTCGTGCGGTGCCGGAAAAACTGGGCGGTGGCGCCTCTGTGGTGAAAGCCCAGATTCACGCCGGCGGCCGGGGCAAAGGTGGCGGCGTAAAACTGGCTCACAATCCCTTGGAAGCTGAGGCCTTGGCGGGCCAAATCCTGGGCATGACTCTGGTCACACACCAGACCGGGCCGGAGGGCCGCGTCGTCAAACGCGTGCTGATTGAGGAAGGGTTGGATGTGGCGCGCGAACTTTACCTCGGGATCGTCATCGACCGCGCTTCCGGCAGGCCCGTATTCATGGCCTCGAGCGAAGGTGGCGTGGAAATCGAAGTAGTGGCCGCCGAGCATCCGGAAAAAATCCTGAAAGAATTCATCGATCCGAGTGTGGGTTTCCAGGCCTTCCAGGCCCGCAAATTGGCCTTCGGCTTGGGCCTGGAAGGCAAGGTAGTGAATGAGGCGGCGCGCCTCTTTCAGAACCTCTATCGCGCCTTTGAGGCCACGGACGCATCGCTGGTCGAAATCAATCCGTTCGTCATAACGCGCGACGCCCGCGCGCTGGCGCTCGACGCCAAGATGAACTTTGACGATAATGCCCTCTTTCGCCACCCGGACATCCGCGAGCTGCGCGACCTGGACGAAGAAGATCCGCTGGAAGTGAAGGCCTCAAACTACGGCCTCAACTACATCCGCCTGGATGGCAACGTGGGCTGCATGGTGAACGGCGCGGGCCTCGCCATGGCCACCATGGACATCATCCAGTACGCAGGCAGCCGCCCGGCGAATTTTCTTGATGTGGGTGGCGGCGCTAACGAAGAGCAGGTGCGCCACGGATTCGAGATCATCCTGAGCGATAGAAACGTGCGCGCCGTGCTCATCAACATCTTCGGCGGAATCATGCGCTGCGATATTGTCGCGAGCGGTGTGGTGGCCGCGGCGAAAACTCTCGGCGTCAAGGTACCTATCGTCGTCCGGCTGAAGGGCACGAACGTGGAACTCGGCCAGAAAATCCTGAAGGAGTCCGGGCTGAATTTCGAGGTTGCGAATGATATGAAAGAGGCAGCGGAAAAAGTCGTAGCGGCAGCAAACCGATCCTATAGCGCATAACGGTCATTGGAATTCTTTATGTCGATCCTAGTCAATGAAAGCACTCGCTTAGTCGTGCAGGGCATTACTGGCCGCGAGGGAACATTCCACACCCAGCAGGCCGTTGCCTATGGCACCAAGGTTGTCGCCGGCGTGACTCCCGGCAAAGGCGGGACCAGTGTCGACGGCATCCCGGTGTTCAACACCGTGCAGGAAGCCGTGGATAGGACGGGTGCGAACGCCTCTGTCATTTTTGTTCCGCCCGCTTTCGCCGCGGATGCCATCATGGAAGCTGCGGATGCCGGCCTTCCCCTCGTTGTCGCCATCACCGAAGGCATTCCCACGCTCGACATGGTGCGGGCCGCGCGCTTCCTGGCCGGCAAGCGGACGCGCCTGATCGGCCCCAATTGCCCCGGCATCATCTCTCCGGGCAAATGCAAGATTGGCATCATGCCCGGACCCATTCACTTGCCAGGGCACGTCGGCGTGGTTTCGCGGAGCGGGACCCTGACCTACGAAGCGGTGGGCCAGCTCACCGCCCTGGGCATCGGGCAGTCGACCTGCATCGGGATCGGTGGCGACCCGATCATTGGCACAACCTTCGTAGATGCCCTGGGGCTTTTCAACATCGATCCGGAAACGCACGGCATCGTGATGATCGGAGAAATTGGCGGAGCAGCGGAAGAAGAGGCGGCGGCTTTTGTCCAAGCTCACGTCAAAAAGCCGGTGGTAGGATTCATCGCGGGCCGCACGGCGCCGCCCGGCCGTCGCATGGGCCATGCCGGGGCGATCATTTCCGGCGGAAAGGGAACCGCGGCGGATAAAATCGCTGCCCTTCAGGCAGCCGGCATCGCCGTCGCCGAAAGTCCGGCGCTCATCGGTGAGACGATGGCAGCAGCGCTGAAGAAATAGTGAATGGTGAATAGTAAATGGTGAAAGCGCCGAACCACCCACGAGGACTAAAGGCGGGCTCTCGCGTTATTGGAAATTTACTATTCACCATTTACCATTTGCTATTCCGATCGCAAACGAGCAAATCCATCACCCGGAGAAATATGCCAATCGAACGCACATTGACCATCATCAAGCCCGACGCCGTCGCGGCGGGACACGTCGGCGACATCATCAAAATCTTCGAGGCCAATCAATTTAAGATTGTGGCGGCCCGGCTAATGAAGCTCAGCAAGAAGGAAGCTGAGGGCTTTTACGCTGTCCACCGCGGCAAAGGCTTTTTTGAGAGTCTGACGAATTTCATGAGCTCGGGCAGCGCGCTGGTGATGGTTCTGGAAGGCGAGAACGCCATCGTCCGCTTACGCGAGGTGATGGGCGCCACCAACCCCGCCTATGCCGCGCCAGGCACCGTTCGCAAACTCTATGCGGCGAGCATCGAGAGCAACGCCGTGCATGGCTCCGACGCCCCGGAAACGGCCGCCTACGAAATCGGTTACTTCTTTCCCGGCATGGCCCTCGTTTAGCCTCAATCAAGAACTCACGCAGAGGCGCTAAGAGGCAGAATAGGTATCGGGTATCGGGTGTTAGGTTTCTGCCCGCATCTGACACCTAACACCTCCTTTGCTCTGCGCCTCCGCGTCTCTCCGGTGAGGTTGTTGCCGGGCTTGACATCTACTCGCCCGGCGGCGAGGATAGATAGACATGAGCGATACAATCCATTTTCAACTCGGACGGTTTCTTCTCATCCTGGGCATTGTCCTTGTGGTATTGGGGCTGATCGCGATGGCAGGATCGAAATTTTCTTTCGGCCTCGGGCGGCTCCCCGGCGATATTTCGTATAAAGGCAAGAACTTCCAGTTCTACTTCCCTATTACATCTTGCTTGGTGGTGAGCGTTGCGGTATCGCTGATCTTCTGGGTGATTTCGCTTTTTACAAAGAAATAGTGCGTCGGTTGCCCGTGGTCGGTCGCAAAATGCTATCCGGAGCAACGGACTAGGGACCAAGGACGCCGGACGGTCTTCCCATGACCCAACCTTCCCTAAATTTCGGGCCGGTGCGAAGGATTTACAGCGTGGCGGAGCTGAGCCTGGAGATCCGCAACCTTCTGGAAAAGCAGTTTCCGGACGTTTGGGTGACGGGGGAAGTTTCCAACCTTCGCGCCGCCGGATCCGGCCACCTCTATTTCACGCTCAAAGATGCAACGGCGCAGGTTCGCGCCGTGTGCTTTCGCAACCAGGCGCGTTACTTGAAATTCAAGCCGCAGGACGGGCTGGCGGTGATTGCCCGCGGCCACCTGAGCGTCTATGAGGGGCGCGGTGAATATCAGCTCTACGTGGAGTTTCTGGAACCGGTGGGACTGGGCGCGCTACAACTTGCTTTCGAGCAACTGAAACAGAAGCTCGCGGCCGAAGGGTTGTTCGAACCAGCGCGCAAAAAGCCGCTGCCCACGCTCCCGTGCGTGATCGGTATGGTGACGTCGCCCACGGGCGCGGTCATCCGCGATATCCTCCGCGTTCTCCGGCGGCGTTTCCGTAATATCAACGCACTGCTCTACCCCGTGAAAGTTCAGGGGGAAGGGGCGGCGCAGGAAATTGCCCAGGGCATCGAGTATTTCAATCGCCACGCGTCCGTTGACGTCATGATCGTGGCCCGCGGGGGAGGCTCACTGGAAGACCTATGGGCATTCAACGAGGAGGTGGTGGCCCGCGCCATCGCCGCGTCGAAGATCCCGGTGATTTCCGCCGTTGGCCACGAAACGGATTTCACCATCGCGGATTTTGTCGCTGACTTGCGGGCGCCCACGCCGTCGGCCGCGGCGGAATTGGTGGTGCGCCGGAAACAGGATTTGGCGACCGAGCTTCACGACCGTGCACGGCACGTGGCGCAGATGATTCGCCTGAGAATCTCCCAAGCCCGGCAGGCGCTGACGGAACTTCGCCTGCACCAGGTTTTTCAGACGCTCGCCACACGCATCGCGGAACGCGCCCAGCGTGTGGATGAGTGCGTCGGTGCGCTCGAACGGTTGCTGCGCTCGCGCCTGCACACAGCGCGGCAGGATTGGTTGCACGCCGCGGCGGGCGTGGTGCGATACGATTTCACGCGGCACCTTCGACTGAAACGCGCCGCCCTGGAAGAGCGCGAGCAGAGGTTTCAAAACGACTTCCGGCGCTTCCTTACCGAACGGCACAATCGTCTAGCGCAAGTCGAATCGGTTCTGAAGGAGCGCAGTCCGCGCACGATCCTGGAACGCGGCTATTCCATCACACGGGACGCGGATGGGAAGGTCGTCCGCGACGCTGCCCAGGTCGCGATTGGCGCCGATGTGTTTATCCACCTTGCGCGCGGAGAGCTAAGTACGATCGTCAAGGATCGAAAAGCCTGAGCAGATTGCCAACCATTGGTGATTGATGATTGGTGATTGGTGATTGAACAAATGTCGCAGCCAGCACAGGCGCAGCTTCCCAGGCAAAACCCCCAACCGCCAAGTTAAGCCGAGCAATCACAAATCACCAATCGCAAATCACAAATAGTGCAAGGGGCCGGTCTACCTCCTACCTCTTATCGGCCAGCGCCAACTGCGTGAGGACGCGGCGGGCGTCGGCAAAGCGCGTGAGCTTTCCGTAAGCATCCAGGAAGACCATGATCAGCGTGCGGCCCTCCGCCTTCACCTGCATCACCAGGCAGCGGCCCGCTTCGTTGGTGAATCCGGTCTTTTGCACCTCGATGTCCCAATCGGGCCGGCCAACGAGCCTGTCCGGGTTGTAAAACGCAAGAATGTACCGGCCGATTCTCACATCGTAGTGGGGATCTGTGGTGAATTCCCGAATCAGCGGATATTGGTCGGCTGCTCGGACGAGTTTGGCCAGGTCGAAAGCGGTCGAGACGTTTTCATTCGTCAAGCCATTGGGATTGACAAAGTGCGTTTGGGTCATCCCCAATTCCGCCGCCTTGGCATTCATGGCTTCAATGAATGCGGGGCGCCCACCGGGATAATAGCGGCTGAGCGCGGCGGCGGCGCGGTTTTCCGAAGCCGTCAAGGCCAGGTGCAACATGTCTTCCCGGCTCAACGTCCAGCCGACTCGCAACCGGGAAGTCGTCCCCATCACCAAGTCCCGATCGTCGTCGCTAATTTTGAGCATCTCGTCCAAGGGCAGCTTGGCATCGAGGACGACCATGGCGGTCATCAACTTGGTGATGGAAGCGATGGGCACAACCCGGTCCGCATCCTTCGCCAGCAGCTCTTCGGATGTATTGGCGTCAACCACTAACGCGATCTTCGATTTCACGACCGACCGTAGTCGTGAATCCCCGGGTTCGGAAGCTTTCGTTGCAGTCTGCTTTGAGGAAGGCGTGCGAGCGGCAGGGGGCGTCCGCGTAGGTGTGGGCGCGGCGTCGCCACCTTGCGCACCGAAGACCATTCCAGGAATGATGGTGCGGCCGGAGAAAAGGGAAGGGTTGAGGACTGCCAGGGCAAGCACGGCAGCACCGAAATATCTACACATGCGGCAGTCCAAAGACACGCGTGATGAAGTAGAAATCATTCTGCCCTAGGAAGTCGCTTGCCGTTTTCGGACCGGCAAGGCGCTTCGATGATTTCAGGAGTCTTATTCCTGAAAGTCCTCCTTCTATAATTTGTACCCGGTTTTCCGCAGGAATTCCTTACGGAATTGAATGTCGGCATCGGTCTCGATGCCGCGGGATTTCAAGCCGTCAATGACCCCCAGGATTCCCCGGCCATGTTCGGTTTCCGCGACGATCACTTCCACGGGATTCGCAGTAGCGCAGAAGACCTGGCAAACTTCCGGGACGCTCTTCACGGTGTTCAGAATGTTGATAGGGAATCCGCCTTCCATGAAGATAATGAAGGCATGACCGCAGGAGAGAGCGAGAGCGTTCTTCTGCGCGAGATCGATGAGTTTGGGTTCATTCCCTGCAAAGCGAACGAGCGCCGGACCGGAAGATTCGCAAAAACCCAAGCCGAATTTCATCTGGGGCGCGGTTTGCACAATAGCTTCGTAGAGGTCTTCTACCGTTTTGATAAAGTGCGACTGGCCGAGGATGAAGTTCATATCCGCAGGCTTTTCGATGCTGACGGTTTTGAGTTCCATAGGTGGCTCCCTGGATGATGTCGTGACGATTCTATCGCGAGTGAGTGCTGGAGGGTAGCAGTTCACGCGCGTGCGCTGGGAACAGATCCTCACTCCTCCGAAACCTTGAGAACGGCGAGGAACGCTTCCTGCGGAATATCGACGCGCCCCACGCGCTTCATGCGCTTTTTGCCTTCCTTCTGCTTTTCGAGCAGCTTGCGCTTGCGCGTGATGTCGCCACCGTAACACTTGGCGAGCACGTTCTTGCGAATGGCCGCGACATTCTCGCGGGCGATGACGCGCGAGCCGATGGAGGCTTGGAGAGCCACCTCGAACATCTGGCGGGGAATCAGTTTGCGCATCCGCGTGCAGAGCGAGCGTCCGCGCGCGAAGGCGGCGTCGCGATGGCAGATAAAACTGAGCGCGTCCACGGGTTCACCCGCGACCAGGAAATCCACCTTGACCAGGTCCGAAACCCAATAGCCTGCAAAGTGATAATCGAGCGACGCGTACCCGCGCGAGACTGATTTGAGGCGGTCATAGAAGTCGAGAACGATTTCGTTCAGCGGCAACTCGTAGGTCAGCAGCACGCGTTTGCCGGAGACGTACTCAAAACCTTTCTGCACGCCGCGCTTCTCCTCCAGCAGCGCCAGGATTCCCCCCAGATACTCATCCTGAGTGAAAATCTGGGCGCGAATGATGGGCTCCTCGACCTTCTCAATATCGCCGGCCACGGGAAACTTCTTGGGGGTGTGAACTTCCAGAACTTCTCCCTCCTTGGTGGTGATGCGATAACGGACGCTGGGCGCCGTGGTGATGAGGTCAATGCCGAATTCCCGTTCCAACCGCTCCTGCACAATCTCCATGTGGAGCAACCCGAGGAAGCCGCAGCGGAATCCGAAGCCGAGAGCTTCGGAATTTTCCGGCTCGTAGAGGAGCGAAGCATCGTTGAGGCGCAGCTTATCGATGGCGTCGCGAAGATTCTCATAGCCGCTGGAGTCAACCGGGTAGAGGCCGGCGAAGACCATGGATTTGATTTCTTCGAAGCCCGGCAAGGGACCGGGGGCTGGGCGCGCATCATCGGTGACGGTGTCGCCGATGCGCGATTCGGAAATGCGCTTGATGTTGGCGATGACGAATCCAACTTCTCCGGGCCCCAGTTGTTCAACTCGAACGGGTTTGGGAGTCAGTACACCCAACTCCTCGACGTTGTACACCTGGTTATTCGACCAGAGCTTGATGCGCATTCCGGTCGAGAGTGTGCCCTGCACGACGCGCGCCAGAACCACGACGCCGCGGTAGGGATCGAACCAGGAATCGAAAATCAGCGCCTGAAGCGGCGCGTCCGGAGACCCCGCGGGCGGAGGGATGCGCGCGACAATGGCCTCCAGCACCTCCTCGACCCCGGAGCCGGCTTTGGCGCTGATGAGCAGCGCTTCCTTGGGGTCAAGCGCCAGGGCGTGCTCAATCTGCTGCTTGGTGGATTCAATGTCGGCGCCCGGAAGGTCGATTTTGTTGATCACAGGCACAATGGTGAGACGATTGTTCATCGCCAGTTGCGCATTCGCTAGCGTCTGGGCTTCCACCCCTTGCGAGGCATCAATCACCAGCACGGCGCCTTCGCAAGCGGAGAGGCTGCGCGAGACTTCGTAAGAAAAATCCACGTGCCCGGGCGTGTCAATGATATTGAGCTGGTATTCGTTGCCGTCGCGGGCCAGGTAATGCAGGCGGACGGCGTGGGCCTTGATGGTGATGCCGCGCTCGCGTTCCAGATCCATGGAGTCGAGGACCTGCTCCGACATTTCGCGTTTGGAAAGCGCGCCGGTGATCTCGAGCAGGCGGTCGGCCAGCGTGGACTTGCCATGATCGATGTGGGCGACGATTGAAAAATTGCGAATAAAGCGAGCGTCGGTCATGCAACCTTCGTTTTGCCGGTTCCGCGCAGAATGCGAACCAAGGAGAGTGTCACCGCGTGGTGCGAGGGGGGGGAGCAGGCCCTTGCCAACCTCAACATTATCGAACCCTTTGAAAATCTAACAAAAGGGAGCTATCCTGTCAAACTAGGAGTCGGCAGGGAGTTCCGCCGGGGGCGCGAAAGCCTTCACACGAGACGATGCCAGACGTCGATAAGCTTTACGAAAAAGCGGACAAGTATCTCCAGCGGCAGAAGCTTGAAGCCGCGATCGAAACCTACCAGGAAATTCTTCGCTACGAGCCCAACGACGAAGAAGCTCTCGTTAACCTGGGTGACCTCAGCATCAAATTAAATCGCACTGTTGAGGCATTGCGCTACCAGGTTCAGTTGGTGGATTTCTATATCAAGCGGGGTGACAATCCCAAGGCTATCGCCGCCTGCAAGAAAGCCTTAAAGCTATCGCCGCAGGATGTCGCGACCTGGATGAATCTAGCAAGCCTGCTCGAAAAGAGCCAGAAAAACGCCGACGCCCTCGAGGCGTATCGAGAGGCGCTGGGACATTACCGCAAAGCCGGCTTCAGCCCCCAGATGCTCGATTGCCTGACCCACATCGTCAAGCTCGACCCCAACAACTTGGAGGAGCACCTGGAGCTCGCCGAGCTGGCCAGCCGCACGCGTCAAACCAAAATTGCCATGCCCGCGCTCCTCGACGCCGCGCAACTCGCCCGTCGCGCCGGGAATGAAAGCCTTTGGGAAAAGCTTGTGGACCAGGCGCATGCGCTCGACCCGGCCGATGAAGTTGCCTCCACCCTCGCGGCGGGGCTCCATTTGAGGCGTGGGAACTTCGCCGAAGTTACAAAATTGGTTACCCCGATGCTGGCGAAGAAACCTGATGATCTGGAGTTATTGGAGTTGGCCTGCAAGGGCTTTCTCGGGGCTGAAAATTACATCCAGGCGCAGCCGTTATGCTCGAAGCTCTTTAATGCCAATCCCGACCGCGCGGATCTTGTCCTGAAGCTTATGGAAGGCCTGATCCAGACCGGAGCTGTCCAGCAAGTGTTGGCCATGGTGAACCAACTCAAAGACCGCCTTTTCCAACAGGGCAAGCGGAACGAATTCGTGAAAATCATGGAGAAGGTGTACGCGTCGGACGAGTCGAAATTGGAAGTCCTGGAAGTCCTCAGCAACGTTTACAACGAAATGAACAACGATGACGGGCTGCGGCGTTCTCTCTCGCGCCTGTTCAACCTCTACCTGGCCAGCGAAAACTATCACAAGGCAGGAGACACGCTGGAACGAATTCTGGACGTCGACCCGTACGGCGAAGGCCACTACGAGCGGTTGGTAAATCTGGAAGGTCATATCGACTCGATCTGGTACAAGAATATCCTCACTCGCATGCAACCCCCTTCTTCCACCCGCACGTCGCCGGCCAAGAACGCGGCGGCCGCGGCGGCGGAAAAAGCCGAATCCTTGGAAGACCTCCTCGTCGAGGGGGAGATGTACCACCAGTATCAACTTTCCACCAAGCTGGAGGAAGCGCTGGAAAAGATCGATCGCCTTTTCCCTGGTGCGGGCGACAAGAACCAAAGGGTCCGCGACCTCTTCGAAGCTGCGGGATACACACCCAAGTTCAAAGCGCCCGCCGCCATTGCGACAGCTCCCCCGACAGATGCAACTTCCCCTGGCGTGGCATCATTCCAATCTCTTGACGACCTGCGGAAAATTTCCGAAATCACCGCCAACATTTATCGTGAATCAACTCCACAGGGAGTGCTCCAGGTCGCCGTCAATGAGATTGGCCGGGCGATGAACGCCAGCCGCTGCTGGGGAGCTGTAGGCGTACCGGACCGGCCCCCCGTGCTCACCGCGGAATACTGTTCGCCGCTGGCTTCGCCCTCCGACCCGCCGGCCGCGCTGAAGCTTTTTGCTTTCCTTATGGGACAGGCCACCTCCAGCCCCGACGGGTGGTCGCTCGAAAATGTCGCCCAAGCCCCTTCACTCTCCGCGGTCGCTGCGGAAATTCAGAAATTGGGAATTCGCTCTTTGCAGGCGTTGCCCCTCATCGACAAGGACGCAGCCGTGGGGCTATTGATTCTGGAACAGTGCGAGGCGCCGCGTACCTGGTCACCCGGTGAAAGCCTGCTGCTCAGAGCCATCGCCACACAAGTGCTCATCGCCATAAACAACACCAAGTTGCGACGGCTTGTGCGTTCGCTGGCCGGCACCGATCCCGAAACTGGCTTGCTTCCGCGTAGTGCATATTTGGAGTGCTTGCTTTCCGAAGCTCAGCGCTCCAAGGATCAGTCACAACCGCTTTCGGTGTGCCTGCTGGAGCCGGAAAACCCCCATGCCCTGATGAAGGTCTTGGGCGATGCAGGCGTGCAGCGCTTCGTGCTGCAAGTGGGCAAAGCCCTCACTCCCGCCCTGCGGCAAAACGACATTTCCATCCGCTACAGCCCGCTTTCGCTCGTCATCGTGTTTCCGGATACGGCCTTGCCGCAAGCAGGGCTGGCGGTGGAGAAAGTGCGCCGCGCGCTAGCGCAAGTGCGGGTGAATGGCGCGGAGGCGACCAATTTTTGCGCGGCGCTTTGTGACGTCCCCCTGGGACTGAACTTTGATGCGGTGGATGGAGTGACCGAGGTGATCAACCGGCTGGAAGTCTCCCTGGACCACGCGCATAAAGAAGGCGGGAAACGTCTTCTCATTTCCAAATTCCCCGGTTGATTCCACGTCAGAATCTCAATTTCACGGGAGCAGAGTCATGAACCTCCAGAAGGTTGGCGTGGTGGGTTGCGGCCTGATGGGGTCCGGAATTGCCCAAGTGTGCGCAATGGCGGGGTACCGGACGTGGGTGCGAGACCTCGCACCGCCCCTGATCGACAAAGGCATAGCGGCGATCGAAAGATCGCTGAGCAAGTTTGTAGAGAAGGGAACGCTGCCCGCGGAGCAGAAGACCGCTGCGCTTTCACGGCTCCAGCCCACGCTGCGCCTGGAGGATTTGGCGGACTGCGACCTGGTGATTGAAGCGATCATTGAGAACCTTGACCGCAAACGCGAGCTATTTGCCGAACTCGACAAGATCGTCAATCCTGACGCGCTCTTCGCCAGCAACACTTCTTCCCTTAGCATCACCGAATTGATGACGGCCACCCGTCGCGCGCCGCACTTCTTCGGCCTGCACTTCTTCAATCCCGTCCCGCTCATGCAACTCGTGGAAGTCATTAAGACGGTGGTTACGGAGCCTGCGGTGGTCGGCCTCGGAATGGAATTTGCGCGCCAACTGGGAAAAGTCCCGATCCTCACCTCCGACCGCGCAGGCTTTATCGTGAACCGGCTATTGGTTCCTTACCTCCTCGATGCCATCCGCGCGCTGGAAGAAGGCGTGGGCAGCATCGAGGACATCGATCAGGGAATGAAACTGGGATGCAACTATCCGATGGGGCCTTTCACCTTGCTCGATTTGGTGGGGATCGACACCACCTATTACATCGCTGAAATCCTATTCGACGAATATCGCGAGAGGCGATTCGCCCCGCCGCCGTTGATGAAGCGCATGGTCCTGGCGGGATTGTGCGGACGCAAGACCGGCAAGGGTTTTTACGATTACAGCGATCCCAAGAATCCACACGTGAATCGCATGCTGGAAGCGTAGGGAGGAATTCATGGCTTACGAAACACTGCTCTACGACAAGCGAAACGCCATCGGCTACGTTAAGATCAACCGTCCGGAGAAGCTGAATGCCCTGAACCGCCAGGTGATGGAGGAGTTGTTCGACTGCTTTCAAGCTCTTCAGAAAGATGAAGAAGTACGCGTAGTGATTCTCACGGGAAGCGGGGAGAAGGCCTTTGTGGCGGGAGCGGACATCAACGAACTGGCCCTGCAAACCCCCGTGGAAGGAAAGGAAACTTCCCAGTTTGGGCAGCAGGTGCTCAATTTGATCGAAAACCTTGGAAAGCCCGTGATCGCGGCGATCAACGGTTTCGCGCTGGGAGGAGGCTGTGAATTGGCCATGGCCTGCACCCTCCGCATTGCCGCAGAAACTGCTCGCCTGGGGCAGCCGGAAGTCAAACTGGGACTCATCCCGGGTTATGCCGGATCGCAACGCCTGCCGCGCCTGGTGGGAAAGTGCCGGGCGCTGGAGCTGATCTTGACCGGCGAGCCCGTGACCGCGCCGGAAGCCCATCGCCTGGGACTGGTGAACCAGGTTGTGCCGGCGGCGGAATTGCCGGCGGCGGCGGAGAAAATGGCTCAGAAGATCATTGCCAACGCCCCGCTTGCCATAAGGTTTGCGCTGGAGGCGGTCAACCACGGAATGGAAATGCCCGCGGCCGAAGGACAGTTCCTGGAGGCCACGCTCTTTGGACTCTGTTGCACCACCGCCGATATGAAAGAAGGAACGCGCGCGTTTCTGGAAAAAAGGCCCGCGAAATTCACTGGAAAATAGTCCGTGGTCCGTTGTGTGTAGTCCGTTGCTGTTTGCCATCGGAGATCGAAGACCGCGACTCGCGCCGATTTTCGGGTTTCGCCCTGGTTGCCGCTCGGGACTAACCATGTACTGGGGACAACTGACTACGGACCACGCACAACTGACAAAGGCCACATGCCTTCAAGACGCAAATCCCGCGAATACGCAATGCAAATGCTCTACCAGTGGGAACTGGGGGGCAACACGCCGGAACAAGTTAGCGCCTCATTCTTTCTCGAGCGCAAGGCCGGCAGTGAAGTGGAAAGATTTGCCCGTGAGCTGTTTCATGGGGCTGTGAATGACATCGATCGGATTGATGTTTTGCTCCGCGAGCACGCGAAGAACTGGCGGTTGGAGCGCATGGCGGCCGTCGATCGGAGCATCCTTCGCGTGGCCGTTTACGAATTGCTTCACTACTTGGAAACTCCGCCCCACGCTGTGATCAACGAGGCCCTCGAAATCGCGCGCCGCTTTTCCGGCGAGGGCTCCGTCGAGTTCGTCAATGGAATCCTCGACAGCGTTCTGAAATCACTTCCCGCCGGCAGAACTCAGCACTGAACCCTTATAACCGTCCCTTGTGCCTACTGCCCACCACCTTTGCTTCTTCGGCCGTTCCCCCCCTGGCCGCGCACGAAGCTGTCGATGTTCTTGATCAGAGTGTCTAGCATGGCACGTGTGACCTTTTGCCCGTCGGCGAGTTCATCTAATTTCTTGCTCACAGCCTCCAACCTCGCGTCCGTGCGCTGGTGCGCATCGGCGAGCTTGTCCAGCGCCCGGAACAGCTTTTTCTCCGCCGCTGCCAACGACGCGACGACTTGTTCCACCCGGGTTAAGCGGGAATCGTGTTCGGCAAACCGTTTTTCCCACCGGCGGTCGGACGTGCGGTTCATTTCTGTTGCCACCAACAGGTTGTCATCAATCTTCGCCAACCGCGCTTCCCATCTACGGTCGGCTTCTCGCCTCATTTCCGCTGTGGCCAGCAGGGTCTCCTCAATTTTCTGAAACCGCTCTTCGGGTGTCATGCGAATTCCTTTCCCTTGCCCGGTCCGGCGTCGGATGTCCGTATCTGAAGCAATTCTACGCCCTTTCGCGCGAACGGGCAGGGAGAAGCAGGTCGATTTCTGCCTACTGCCTACTGCCTTCCTCCTCATCCGGCACGCCGAGTTTGGCCAAGCGGTAGCGCAGGGCGTTGCGCGACAGGCCGAGCAGGCGGGCTGCCTGGCTTTTGTTGCCGTTGGCGCGGCGCAAGGCCTCGCGGATGATCTCGTCTTCGAATTGTTCCAGGGTCATGCCGGCGGGCGGGAAGGGCGTTGAATCGGCCGCGGGTGAGGGGGAAGATCCCGATGGTGAAACATCCAGACGGATATCAGCAACATCGATAACCGTGCCAGAGGAAAGAGCCACGGCGCGCTCGATGATGTTTTCGAGTTCACGCACGTTGCCGGGCCAGTGGAAGTCCATCAGGAGTTTTAACGCGGCGGGAGTAATGCCGGCAAGGGGTTTGCCGGATTCACGCGCGAAGCGGTCGATGAAATAGTCCACGAGGTAGGGAATCTCTTCCTTGCGCTCGCGCAACGGCGGGATACTGATGGGCACCACGTTCAGCCGGTAGTAGAGGTCCTCGCGAAAAGTTCCCTGCTCCAGCGCCGCGCGCAAATCCTGATTGGTGGCGGCGAGGACGCGGACATCCACCTTGAGGGTTTTGGTTCCCCCCAGCCGTTCGAATTGCCGGTCCTGGAGGACGTGCAGCAGCTTCACCTGAATCGAACCCGGAACATCACCGATCTCGTCGAGAAAGATCGTGCCCTTGTCCGCGAGCTCGAACCGGCCGGGCTTGGTGGTGTTGGCGCCCGTAAATGCGCCCTTCTCGTAACCGAACAGTTCGCTTTCCAGCAGGTTTTCCGGAATCGCCGTGCAGTTGACTTTTATGAAGGCCTCGGCCGCGCGCCGGGAGTGCTCGTGGATGGCGCGCGCGATCAGGTCCTTGCCCACGCCGCTTTCCCCGCCTAGCAGCACGGTGGAATTCGTGGGGGCGACCCTCTCCACCGTCGCCAGTACTTCCTGCATCTTCGGGCTGTACGCAATGATGTTTCGAAACTGGTAACGCTGGCCCAGCGCCTCACGCAGCGAGCGGTTCTCCTCGCGCAAGCGATGAACATCCAATTCCTTGCGGAGGATGAGCTTGATTTCCTCCATGCCGAAGGGCTTCAGCACATAGTCGCTGGCGCCCGCCTTCATGGCTTCCACCGCCGTCTCGACGGTGCCAAACGCCGTCATAACTACGACGGGCAGGGTGGCGTTGGTGCGCTTCACGGCCTGCAAGAACTCCAGGCCATTCATCCCAGGCAGCTTGAGGTCGGTCACAATCAGATCGACCTTCTCTTGCCGCAGGATGTTCAGGCCGGCCTCGGCGTCGGCGGCCGTCAAGACGGTGTAACCCTCCTCTGCAAGGTTCAGCTCCAGCAGACGCCGCATTTTGGCTTCGTCTTCAATAATCAGGATAGTGGGCATGATTTGTCATTTGTCCGTTGTCCTTGGTCCGTCGTCCCCTAGTGCGACACGGGGCCACTGACCAGGGACAAATGACAAGGGACTACGGACCACGGACTACTGACAACGGACCACGAACGACCGGCGGCCAAAACGACTACTTTAACTCGCCAGCATAAATCTTCATGATCGTCTCCAGGAATTTCAGCGCGTGTTCCTTGGGACGCTGGAAGGAGTTGCGGCCGATGATCGAGCCGAACCCGCCGCCGTCGCGGATGGCGCGGGCTTCGTCGAACACCGCATCGTCGCTGTCTTTCTTGGGGCCGCCGGAGAAGATCAGGATGCGATGGCCGTCGAAGGCGGCTTGCACCACATGCCGGACGCGCTCGGCCAGCGTGGCGCGCGGCACGTTAGCCTTTTCGTATGCCTTCTTGGCCTCGGGCTGCTCGATGTATTCCGTGGGTAGCTTCACCTTGATCACGTGCGCGCCTAATTCCGCGGCAATGTGGGCGGCGTAAGCGCACACATCCAGCGCCGTCTCGCCCTCCTTGGAAAGGCTTGAGCCCCGCGGGTACGACCACACCACCACGGCCAACCCGCAGGCCTTGGCTTCTTCCGCGGCCTCGCGCAGTTGTTCGTACATGGTCTGGGCATGCGCGGAGCCCGGGTAGATCGTAAAGCCGATGGCCACGCAGCCCAGGCGCAAGGCATCGGCCGGGCTGGCAGTCACGGCGGGAATGGGGTCCTTCTCGTCGTGCAACACGTCGTGGTTGTTCATCTTCAGGATCAGGGGGATTTCACCCGCGTGCCGGGCAGCCGCGGCCTCAATAAAGCCCAGAGGCGCAGCGTAGGCGTTGCAGCCCGCCGCCAGCGCCAGTTCAAAGTGGTAGTTGGGATCGTATCCCGCCGGGTTCACGGCGAAACTTCGCGCCGGCCCGTGCTCGAAGCCTTGGTCCACGGGCAGAATCACGAACTTTCCCGTGCCCGCCAGCGTCCCGGCATTGAGTAACCGCGCCAGGTTGGTCTTGGTGCCGGGATTATCACTTTCGTACCAGCTCAGAATCTCCCGGACCCGGCTGGTGTTGCCGGTCGCGTGCTCACCTTGAGTCCTTACCGTTGTTCCCGTAGCCATATACTATTGCCTCCAATATGAATTGTTATCGCATGTGTCCAACCTTTAATTATCGGTTCGGGCCAGAGCCTGCGCAAGGGCAAATTTCACCCGGTCCCCACACTCGGCCAAAATCAAAAGTCGCAATCCCACTATCGCCGCCCCGCCGCCGGCAGTCGCGCAGTTTGGTCCGCCTTCGTTCTGGTTATCGCGCAAGCCCCGTATTTTTAGCCAAAATGTGGCCTCGATTATCGCCCGTCTCGAGCATTTTCGGTAAAAAACGCGCTCGATTTTTGTCGGTTGTTGCTCAATTGCTGCATTTTCATGAAAAAACCGTGTTTTTCGCTGGACATTTTGTCATCGTCACCTGTGTTTTCATGCACATAACCGGTTCGATCTTCATATTTATTTCTTCAACGTCCAGGCCCCGTTCCGCGCCTTGGCATAGAACCCGTGACCCAGATTGGTCGCCGCGATGCGGGCCTTGCCCTCGGGCGTTACCGCACGCCGCGAGTGGGCATCCTTGGTTCGGGGCGCGGCCAAGTTCTTCTCGGTCATTTCCGGCTTGTGGACGGAAGACATTGAAACCTCCAAAGGGCAGTGGACAATGGTCAGCGGCTCGTGGGCAGTCAGCGTTCAGAACTCAGGAGGCAGCATCCTGTCTACCTTCTGCTGTCTACGGTCTACTGCCCGCCACCTAGACCCTGAGTCCTAGCCGTGCTGCGCGATTTCACCCAGACGCAGCTCTCCTTTTTTGGCCTAGCAATTATGCCTCCATTCAGCAGCAGAAAAGAGGCTACAATATCAAAGTTGTCGGCTAGGACAAAAGGTCATAACCGGAAGTCTAGTCCCATAATCCAGACAATTTTTCACCGGACAAATTCTCTAGTCAAATAATCTGGAGGTATCCCCATAACCGGTGCGTATGTGACAACGTAGAACGGCCATCCTGGCCGTGCCGGTCACGGCCAGGATGCCGGTGCCACGCCGACTTGTGTACGGGGGCGCCCGTGCCTTCCTGATTGCGGCTTCCGTATTGCGGCGAGCGCAGCTCGCCGGCCCCCCGGCGATTTTCAATCGCCGCAATCCGCCCCGCCCACGCGCCCCGATTTGCGTCGATATGTATTCGCGAACCGCCGTCACCTGTCACTGTTCACTGCTTTTTCAGCAGCGCCGGCCAGTTGAGGACCACGGTAATGGGCGCGGGCTTGGCCTGCTCGACGGCGGGCACGAACATCCGAAACCGCTGGCCATCGGGCGAGGCAACGTAGATATTTCTCCAATTCGATGGTGGGATGACTGGGGCTTGAAAGAGCGGTTTGGGGATGCCGGCTTGAAATTGCCCCGCCTCGGTCTTCACGTCCACAGCCATCAGCCGATTGTCGCGGCTCGCGCAGCAGTCTGAGAGGGGCGCGGCACTTGCCTTGCGCATCAATAAGAAAAGGTATGGACCGTTCGCTGCCCTCAGCATGGCAGGCTCCCTAACTCTTTTAGCATCCTAACTCTTACGCCGATTGATAGCAACCTACCACATCTGTTCGCCACCGGCCG
>Ga0326728_10010616_pt1 | contig 21481 bp, 17 predicted proteins | sample MB3enrmetagenome_FD_207602 | JGI IMG/M metagenome (GOLD analysis project Ga0326728, IMG submission 207602) | Lab enriched peat soil microbial communities from McLean, Ithaca, NY, United States - MB31MN | ecosystem: Environmental > Terrestrial > Soil > Wetlands > Peat | place: USA: New York... | reverse complement strand
ATTCCTGTCGCCGTTGACTTCGCATTTGGCCTCGTATTTTCCATGAGAGACACCCGGCCAGGGTTCCGGAATGTAGATCAGGGTGAAGCCATCGACGCCGGAATCCGGGTCCATGTTGCAGGCGAGACAATGGAGATGGGCGGTTCCGCTGTCGCTGGCCCAATGCTTTGCTCCGTTAATGACCCATTCGTTCCCGCTCCGGGTGGCTTTGGTCCAAATCAGTCTTGCCTCATTCAGATGGTTCTCAATGTCACAGGCGGACTGCACCTCGCTCATGCTAAAACAGCCAAACCTCAAGTGATCTTCAACAAATTTCGGAGCAAATTCGTCGAGCGCCGCCTTTCCCCAGACTTTGGTTGTCGGCGAAGTGGCGAAAAAATAAGCCATGGTCGCCGGTGCGAGCGTCCAGTCAACGCAGGCTGAGGCGAGGCTTATCCCGTCGTCGGCCCTCGACAACTCTTCTTGCTTGAGTGCAGCCGTGACCAGAGACATCATTTCATTTCCGCCGCATTGCTTGGGGACCATCGATTTCTGCCAGCCCAGGTCAACCTGCAATCCCTTCAAGATTGGCTCGATCATTTCTTCATGCGTCACATCATCGTCGATGTTGTGCCGTACCGGCATGATTCCACGATCGACAAATTCGGCAAGAGTTCGTTGAATCATTCTTTGTTCATCGCCGACGAAACTGTCGGGGTAATGCAGCTTGTACCACTGGGTATCCTGGTTTAGCATGGCCGGCGATCAGGGAACCGCATCGAGGTCCTGCCCCTTGGAGTGAAACGGAAGAAAAGCTGTTCGGGACCTTACGAGAGGCATTTTACTGCAAACCGCCCCGTGCTTCACGCCTTCATAGGCAGTCATAGGACCATGATTCGTATAGGCGTGCAAGGGTCATGCCGCCCCGACTCCGAGATGGCCTTGCTCCAGAACCGTAAACGCCAGCGGCTGAAAGCTCTAAGGCTTTGGCAGGTTGCGGGAGCCTTTGTCTGTGAACCCATCGGGAACCATGACGCAAACTCGGTCTTTTCGACGCCGATTCCAATAAAGTATCCGTATTTCTCCCTGATACGCTTTACTTAAAAATAGGTACTTTATGACGGATTCTTATCTGCCCATTATGATCTATAAATAGTGCTTGAAGAAAACGATAGGAGTGCCTGTGTCTGTGAAACCCGAGAAAGAGAAAAAATGCACCGACTTCCAGGGAATCCCCCTGTCAAGCGCTGGGCAGCAGATTCAACAACTTCTGGATGCACTCCCTTTCTATGCGTTCCTGGTCGACTCTGCGCACACCCTAGTCGCCGTGAACCGAAAGGTAGTGCAAGACTTCAGATTGGACGCCACTCAGCTCGTCGGCTCCTGCTGCCCCATCGTCGTTCACGGAAAGAGCTCCCCCATTTCGGAATGCCCTTTGGTGGAAGCCCTTGAAAGGGGAGAAGCGGTTGAGCGGGAATTATTCGATTCGGGCGGCGCCCGGTGGATGCGAGCAGCTGTTTTTCCGACCGGGCTGATCGGTGACGACGGGGAACCGGTCTACCTGCATTTCGTCCGGGACATCACCGATATCAAAACAACAGAGAAGAGGCTTTCGGAGAGCCTGGAGCACCACAGCGCCCTGTACGATCTTCTGCAGCAATTTCAGCACTGCCACTCGAACTCTCAAATCTTAGAAGCTCTCGTCGACGAAATCATTTCGCTGTCCTGGCTGGGAATGGCCACAATGGCTGTCGGTTTTTTAGCGAAGGACAACCATCTGGAATTGACGGTTCAACGCAATGTGGCGCCGGGGCAGCTTGCCCGCTGCAAGCGCGTGCATTTGGGCGAATGCCTTTGCGGGAAAGCTGCTGAGACCGGCCGCAGGCTGGTCTGTTCTTCCACCAACACCGATCATACGATTGTGTACCAGGGAATGGGCGAGCACCGCCACGCTGTCCTTCCCATCAGCCACGAGGGACGGGTGCTCGGAGTTGTCGCCCTTTACATAAAACCTGGCGATGAGCTTAATTCTTTCAAGTTGAATTTTCTTGATGCTGCCGTATCCGCCGCCGCCTCTGCACTCGCTGGGCAGATTGCGAGGGAGGACGTCAAGCGGATTCGGGAAAAATCGATGGCCCAGGTGATCTCTTACCAGGAGGATGAACGCAAGCACATCGCGAAAGAGTTGCACGATCAGGTGTGCCAATCGCTCTCGGCGCTCCTGCTGGAAATACAGACTCACGCCGCCCTGGATGACTCCCTGCGCGAAGCGCAGCGCGGCTGCGAAGCCCGCATCCGCAGCCTTATCGACGAGGTCCGATGTATGGCCAGCCATTTGCGGCCGACCATCCTGGATGACTATGGGCTCGAAGCGGCATTGGCTCGCCACGTCGAGGAACTGTCGTCCCAAAAAAGCCTTGTGATCGACTACCAGTACGCATCCTCCTCCGAGCAGCACCAACGGATGCCTGCTCCGATCGAGATCGGGCTTTATCGCATCGCCCTAGAGGCGCTTGACAACGTTGTTTCCCATGCCTCCGCCAACCGGGCCAGCTTGATCATTTTGCAGCAGCATTCGAAGCTTACGCTCCTCGTGGAAGATGATGGGTGTGGTTTTGACTACTCCGCGGTTCGCAGCGATCTGGACAGGTGCATGGGGCTCATAGGGATGGAGCAAAGGATCGGGCTCATGGGAGGAACGCTCAGGATCGAATCGACGCCCCGAAAGGGGACGACGGTCCGCGCCGAAATCCCCCTGTATGTTCCGGCTGCCGATCCAGTCTGAGCCCCGCTGTTGAATCAGGCGGAATCCTTCGTGCGGCCCAAAAGAGATTTCGCATTTTCCATTTGTCCCGTGAGAAGGAGCCCGAATGGGAAAGTTCCAGCCATGCCAAACCGGGCTTTGAAGCGGCCCGAAATTCCCAGAGATACCTGAGAAAAATCCATCGGTTGCTTGACCTTCCGAAGGAATATTCTCTATGCTGCTAGGAAATTGAAAGGGAGGGCACCTCATGGCCGTCAAAATTCCAGAGGGTTGGTATGACATTTCCGTCCCGCTCAAACAGGGAATGAACTATTTCCCGTCCGATCCCGCGCCCCCGAAAATCTACCGCTACCATGACGTCGAACTCGGCGCCAAGGTAACGATGTCAATGATGGAAATCATCTCCCACACGGGGACGCACATCGATACGCCGTTGCATTTCATCCCGGGGGGATCGACGGTATCCGATATGCCGCTCGACGCCGCCATCGGCCCGGCACGCGTGATCGAAATCAAAGATCCGGTCAAGATTAAGGTGTCTGAGCTGGAGGGGCACAACATCAAAAAAGGGGACCGCGTGCTGTGCAAGACGCGCAACTCGCCGGTTGTCTATGAATCGCCGCAGTTTGTGGAAGACTATGTCTATCTGGACGGCGCCGCCGCGGAATACCTGGCCGAAAAGGGAATCGTGCTGTTCGGCCTGGACAATATTACAATCGGCCACTTCAAAGAACAGGACAACCTTACCCAAACGCACCAGACTCTGCTTTCGGCCGGCATTTACATTCTTGAGGACTGCGCTCTGGCCAATGTGCCTCCCGGCGATTACGAATTGATTTGTCTGCCGCTTCTCATGTACAAAGGGGATGCGGGCCCGTGCCGCGCCATCCTGCGTCCACTGAAGTGACGACCAGTTCCTTATGAATGACCAGCTGAAAGAAGTTTTGGAATTTTCTCTTGTCGCCCTGAGCTCGGTCTTCTTCATCGTCGATCCGCTGGCCGCGATCCCCTCATTTTTGGTGATGACGGCCGAGGATCATGAAGAGAAGCGCCGGCGCATGGCGCGCCAGGCCGCATGGACCTGCCTTAGTGTCTTGAGCCTTTTTTCCATCGCAGGGACCCTGATTTTCAAGATATTCAGCATCACGCTTCCGGCGTTCAAAATTGCCGGCGGCATTATCCTGTTTCTGGTCGCCATCGACATGCTTCAGGCCCGTCGATCTGGAACACAGGAAGTGAGCGAAGAGCGTCTGGAAGGAGCCGAAAAGGACGAAATCGGGGTCACCCCTCTCGGCATCCCAATGCTGGCCGGCCCGGGGGCCATTTCGACAGTGATGGTTCTGATGGGGCAGTCGCGCAACTGGTGGCAAGTCATCCCGGTTTTTGCCGCTATCGGAATCACGGCTCTTGCATCGTATTACATCCTTGCGGGCGCCGGCCGGGTCCGCAGATTTCTGGGTGAGACCGGAATCCGCATCCTGATGCGATTGATGGGGCTTGTCCTGACGGCCCTCGCCGTTCAGTTTGTGCTGAACGGGTTCATCGATTTGCGCATCATCCTGCCGCACGAGTGACAGGAGCATTTCGCTTAGGATTTCAGATAGCGGCGGCGGAGTAATATGTTCATTATGGATGCCTGCGGCGCTATACTGGCGCCATGATGAAACGCCTCCAGATCCATCCGGAAAACCCGCAGAGCCGGTATTTGAAAGCTGCCTCCGACGTTCTCAGGGACGGAGGGCTCATCATCTACCCGACCGACTCGGTTTATGGTCTGGGATGCGATCTCCTCAACAAAAATGCCGTCGAGAAGATTTATCTGCAAAAGGGTAATGACAAACGCAAGCTGTTGAGCTTCATCTGCCCCGACTTGAAAGGCATTACCGAATATGCCTATGTCTCCAACACCGCCTACAAGGTCATGCGGCATCTGCTTCCGGGGCCGTACACATTCATTCTGAATGCGACAAAACAGGTGCCCAAGATTCTCCTCGAGAAGAGAAAAACCGTGGGCATCCGGGTGCCCGACAATGTTGTCTGCCAGGCTTTGCTTGCTGAATTCGGGAGACCTGTCATCAGCACCAGCGCCTGCTTGTCTGATCAGGATTTCCTCTCTGACCCCGATGAGATTGGCGCAACCTTTGCCAAAATTGTTGACCTGTTTCTGGATTCGGGCCCGGGGGGCATGGAGCCGTCCACGATTATCGACTTCACCCAAGAGGAGCCGGTTGTGGTCAGGCAAGGGAAGGGAAAGGTCTAAGCATTGACGATCACGATTGACGATTTGATGGCGATCGTCCGACTGTCGTCAGTCGGAAAATCCGATCAGGGTTAGAACAAGGAAGGCGGTCTGGTTTCGGCTGTCGACGATCTGGCGCACGGCGGTTCCAAAACTGCGGGGTTCTTGCCCGATGTGCGTCCGGTTGGGGATGTTGAGGTTTTTGGGGTCGTGCACCAGTTGCACAGTGGCATCCACACGCGCAATTTCAGTCCTGCCGTCCCTATGCAATTCCGCCGCGGACATGGCGAGCAGGTTTTGAATTTCTTCCCGCCTTATCGGCACATCGAGCGACGATACCGAATTGGATGCCAATTGCTCGAGCCTGGGATCGGGCACCAGCGAACCGGCCCCATTTTGGAGCAGATCACTGACGCGACTTAAGAGGGCGTCGTAGACTTCGGTCGTCTGGTATTGCTTGCGCGGAGCCGCGAAAATTTCGGTGATGTAAAGCTCCCTATCATATGGGGGTGGGCATCGGACGATGCCGATGCCCACCTGGTCGACATCGTCGGCCAGGATGTTGTGCCTGTGTTCGGGGCTGTCCATCAAAGCGTTTTGCGCGATCGTCACGCTGGCTGCGCTGGCAACATTTTCGCGGGCGGTGGCGTACGGATAGGCAATGTGGGACATCCTGACCCGAAGATCCCCGGAGGGGAGGTCGTGGCTGATGAATCCCTGTTGAGCCATGCCGCGCGAATGCTCGCGGGCCAATTGCGCAAGGGATTCTTCGGGCACAAGTGGGTGGATTCCTTGCTGGATTCTTTGCTGATTCGTCAACAACAGGAGTTCGTTTTCCAAGTCCCTTTCAGAGCCGGCCGCGATTGTGCGGATCGACAAAGCTGGCAGCGCTTGGGAGCGACACTCCGGCTGGAAACCAGGAACAAGGCATCCACACAGAAACAGCGAAATCAGCACAATTGATAACTTGCCTGACATGATTTATAATCCCCGACCTGATCCCAGGTATTGCTTATCGGCACGTAGTTCCAGAAGATTAAGACGAGTTTTCGATGGCTGCGGCTGGTTCTTCATTCATTGAATTTGCTCACGAGAACCTGCCCTAATACCGATACAGGGCAAAGAAGGTTTGCTAATCAAGCCGATCGATGCCACGATGTTTCAACGGATTCGGCTCGCGCGGCAGAGTTCGTTCGGCCTTGAGGTGACAATCGGTGTACATTCGGAAAAGAATCGGCAGAAGGCGGAACTTCTTTCAAAAGCATCGAATTCTGGTACTTTTTCTGGCCGGAATGGGTGCCTGCCTGGCCTCTTTCGTCCTTACGCAGCAATTCAAAACACGCTCCGAACAACTCCTCCGGACCCAACCCGCTGTTCCGGTCCCTGCTCCGGAAGCGCAAGGAAAGCTGCCGCCGACCAAAAACGAGAGGCTCATCTATCCGTATTCGGTCATACCCGGGGGAGTTCTGAACAGCCGGGAACTTGTTAGAGAGATGAGCCGCGACAAGGTTGTGGCGCAGCACTATGCCAATTTCGAAACCGGCAAGGCAAATGTCGTCAACGCCGAAGAGACCCGGTTCATGCATGTGTCGTACCGGATCGGGAACAGGGTCTTTTGGACAGCAAAAAAAATCAAAATTCTCAAGGGAGAAACCTTGATTACCGATGGCCGGCAATATGCCCGGACTCGTTGTGGAAACAGGGTTTCAGCCGAGGACGAGCAACCGGTATCTGAAGAAGAACCGGCCGTCGAAACGTTCGACCTTCCGGTTCTTGCCCGAGTGGAAGTGCCGGAACTTGAGGCTCCTCAGCTTCCGTCCCGCCTGGATTACCGTGACGTCCCCATTTTTGCACCCCAAATCCCGGTCGAGCACCCCCCAATACTTCCTTACTACTATCGTCCGCTCTTCTCGGTGCGCCCGTACGATTTCATCGTCCCCGAGCCGGGCACTCTGAGTCTATTGACGATAGGGCTGATAACGTTCGTGACCATCAGGTTCACCCGGAAGAAATAGTCCAATTTCTTATCCCGCACGACCGGCTCTTGCACCGCAATTTATTGGCCCTGCAGGCTGACCGTGATCGTTTTCTCCCACGCTTGTTCCTTGTGCGCGTGCCGGCATTTTCGCAAGGCAGGCGGCTCTCGACGGGACCTAAACCGGCAATTTCGGCGCGGGGGTCTGCATTCACCGGAGGGAACACGGATACCAAAAACCTCGTCTTCATTTGAAGCGACCCGCCTCCCGAAGGCCGGCAACGTGACAAAAGCGAACGGATTGCATTTGAGCTCGAGTGCCAATAAGGCAACGATTGCCCAAGGGCTGCGATTGAGCTTCCGGGATCATTATCCGCTTGCCAAGCGCGCGGCGATGCCTAAGCGGCCCTTTTAAGGACATCTCATATCTGTTAAATCCCCAGGGCGGGCTGGAATTCAACATCCGCAACTCGGGGAAGACGTCATTTCCGGTGGCTGCGCAGGCGGTGTGTGGGAAAAGGAGGGCTCGATGCGCACTCCAGCGTAAGTCTCAGTGCAGGACAAAGCTTTTCCCAAAAGCTGTCCGCCGCCGCCAAGCCGGCGCAGAATCTGACGAGGATGTGGAAAACTCGGGAATTTGCGCACGCCCTGTGCCATTTCGATATCGCTCTCGTAGCCTCTGAAAGATGGCAACCTCCGTGTCCGGATCGGACTCGGTCCCGGCGACCCCCATCCCTCAGGTTCTGTCCGAGAGCCGATGGCTGACGGCTGAGTCTCGTGTTATCCTCATAGAGGTTCAGAAGGCAGAACTCCGGGCTGCTTGAGCCGCGTCCTCCTGCTGACCGTGGTTTAAAGGATAACTTTCTGTATGACGATTCCAAGCTGTTACGCAGGCAAGATTTTGTTTGTCGATTTGACCGAAGGAACTTTAAGAGAGGAAAGACCCCCCGAGAGCATTTATCGGGAGTTTGTCGGGGGGAATGGCCTGGGTGTCCGTGTCCTGTACGAAAGAATCAAAGCCCGGGTTGATGCCTTAGGGCCGGAAAATATTCTGGGATTTGTAACAGGATGTTTGACGGGCACTCTGGCGCCAGGCAGCGGACGGCATATGCTGGTCACGAAATCTCCTCTCACCGGCACCTGGGCCGAATCCAATTCGGGCGGCACCTTTGGCCCGGAGCTAAAAACCGCAGGCTACGATGCGGTCTTTTTCTCAGGCATCTCTCCCAAACCGGTCTACCTGCTGCTCGGGGACGGCAAAGCCGAACTGAAAGACGCCGCGCATCTGTGGGGGAAAGATGCCTACGAGACGCAGGATATGCTGCTGCAGTCCTTCAAGGATCCGCGCATGAAAATCTCCTGCATCGGGCCTTCGGGAGAATCCGCTTCGCTACTGGCCGGCGTTGTCAGCGAGCGAGGACGGATGGCCGCCCGCAATGGCGTAGGGGCGGTCATGGGTTCCAAGAGGCTCAAGGCGGTTGCCGTAATGGGAGGCACGCAGACGATTGCGCCGGCGAACCAGGAAAAATTCAATCAGGCGCTGCAGCAGTTTCTTGCTCGCATAAGCACCAACGAGTATGCCAAAGAGCTGGCGGCAGCCGGGACCGGGAGCAACATCAGCTTTCTCGTCTCAATCGGGGACGCTCCCCTGAAGAACTGGCAATTGAGCGGACTGAAAGCGCTCCCCACCGTGACCAACCTGGATGGCGGCAATATGGACAAGTATAAGGTAAGCAGTTACGGCTGCCATGCCTGCCCGATCAGTTGCGGCGCCATCATCAAACAGAAAGACGGCCCGTTCGCCATCAAAGATGAAATGCACCGTCCGGAACAGCAGACGTTGGCCGCGCTGGGCGGAATGCTGATGAACGATAACCTCGAGGCCGTGATTAAGGCGAACGATATCTGCAACCGTTATGGCATCGATACCATGGGCGTCGGAGGGACCATCGCGATGGCCATGGAATGCTACGAAAGAGGTCTGCTCAGCCGGAAAGATACCGATGGGATCGAACTGACCTGGGGCAATGCGGCCGCCATTGTGGAGATGGTGGAGAAGGTGGCAAAGCGGGAAGGGTTCGGTGCGCTGCTGGCGGACGGCGCTCAAAAAGCAGCGGAACGTATCGGAAAGGGTGCCGAAAAATATGCCGTGGCCATTCGCGGAAAGAGCCTGGCGTTTCATGATCCGCGCTTGTCCCCGGCACTCGGCGCAGCCAACATTGCGGATGCCAATCCGGCTCATCACATGGATAGCCAGATCACCGGAATGCTCAATGAAGGCGCCGCAATCGGCACGGATCCGGCCTTGAAAGCCGCTAAGGCAAGCCCATTTGCAGCCTATGTCATCGGGAGCGGATATCACCAGCTGTTGAACGCGTCCGGCTTATGTTCCTTGTACACGGTCGCGACGCAACCTCCGCCTATAGCCGAATTGATTGCAGGCGCCTGCAATTGGGATTTTGGGTGGGAAGAAGCAATGACCACGGGGCGCCGAATTCTGACTCTGAGGCAATCATTCAACGCCCGTGAGGGTTTGACTCCTGACCAGTTCGAACTGCCCAAACGCATTGCCTCCAGCACCAAGGTGGATTTTGCCGCGCTGAGGGACGGTTATTTTGCGGAAATGGGATGGGACGCCAAATCGGGGAAACCTTCCCGGAAAGCATTGGCCGATCTGGGATTGGCGGAATTGACAGGAGACTTATAGGAAGCTGGCGGCTATCCGCGTTTTCTGACGGCTGATAGCTGCAAACGGGTTCTTCGAAGCATTTTGGCGAAGTCGAACGAGACGAAACAGGAAACCGAATTGGATTCGTAGCAAGCACTCCCGCTTCATCCGATTTTGCAGGTGACGTTTGAGGCTGGACTGAACTCGACCCAACCGGAGAGGCCGTGAATTTCGGAGATATCCCCTGTCCACACTGTCGCGCTTGCCAGCCCCAAAAAAATTTGTTCCGGCCCTTTCCTTTCGTGGGACCGGTTGCCTGGGCAGAGCCTTGCTGCAGATTTTCTGCTGTTCCGCGGGCTTGACCGGAATAGCGGGAGCCGGCGACCCTGATCCGATGAACCGGCTCGACTGACATTCCCCCCTCAAAGCTGGCGGCCAGCCCGAGTGAGCTGAGCGGACGGCTGGAGAAGTGGTTGTCAGAGGTGGCTTTCGCGATTCCCACGGTGCCGAACTGGGTCCTCAGGCCGAAACTGCGCTCGACAGAGTTGGTCCGGTCAATAGTTGCCCTCCCGGAGCAGAAACCCTTCTTCGCCTTTCCGGCTGGCGCCGCCCCCGGATCGTGCTGCTGCAAAAAATCCGAAGGGCGACGCAGGAATCGTGGATCAAGATAGGCATTTCCGATTCCGTTGCTCTGGAACAATCCGCTGCTTGTGGCGGAGTTGGGAATTCGGACAAAATAAACCGGCCATCCGCAGCCGACCTCCAGATCACCGTTGAATTTGTAACCGGCCGCCGGGTTGAGTTTGTAAACCCGGCCCGGGTCATTTGAGGCTCGGGAAAAGTCCAGGAGCAGCAGGGGGCCTTTTTCGTTTTCTTCCCCCTGGGCATGGCCAAAGCAAGAGATCAAAAACGCTGCCGGCAGGAAGGATCTGAAAGGAGTTCTTGGGAGTGCGGCAGCAAGCGCCGCACTCCCAAGAACGAGTGCCGGGATTTTACATCAGCGCCACTTGTCAACCGACGCGCTGGAGATGTAGCCGAAATCGGCGGCCTGCCAGAACAGATTCGTCCCTCCTCCGACAGAAAGAATGTTGATACTGGACGGCCTCGCGATCAGAGGAATTTTGGTTTCTCTCGGAAGCTTCATCCACGAAGCAAAGGGCTCTGCTCCCCGCCTGGCGGTCGGCAGAATGAAATTCTGCACGCTATAGAAGTTATCCAGCCATTCCCCCACGGTCACGGTCGTGTTCTTGAAGATGTAATCGATCAGCTGTTCTTTCGACTGAAAACCCTCTCTATCCTTAAGCTGCTTGATAATGGTCGGGTCCAGCAGCAGGGTTGCCGGAGAGAACGGACTGATGAACTTCAGCCAGAACGGGATCTGTTCGGCGAAAGGTTTTCCAAAGCTCTGGTCCGGGTGCGTAATGCCCCAACCGCCGAATGTGCTGACCACGCTTTCCTGCGGCTTGTGCCCCTTTTGCACGTGAAACGGATTCCATCCAGGCGGAAGCTCTTCCTCATTTTCCGGCATGCAGAGGTTGTTGTACATGAGGTTGTTTCCCTGGCTGCCCATGTACACCTGTCCCGGGTGAGCCCCGCCGTCCAGGTTGATAGACATCAAGGTCCAGGCTCTTCCGATGACCGAATTGGCCTGATTGAACGGGCCGAGAGCACCGATCCCCGCGTTCATTTTTATTTCATTGCGCACGGGACCATTGACCACGACCATTCTCGCAAAGGACGTCGTCGAGGTGAAAACGGATGGGACTCCCGTGGAAGCCAGGGCGAGAATGACCGGAAAATGCTCCGGCTTGGCCCCGGCCATCACCGCATTCACGGCGACCTTCTCGACCGTGTAGCTCCAGGCGGGGTGAGGCGAAGACGCCTGCATTTTCCCTACGACCTCGTCAGGCTGGTGGCTTGTTGCCTTGAGCATTTCCGCGACACGGTCTTGTGTCGGAAGTATGATCGGAAGCCCATCGGTCCACTCCTTTTCAAGGAAGAGACGAGTCAGGTTATCCGCTGTGTCGGGCTCCACGAGCCTGGGTGTCGGTTGTTCAAGGAATCCTTTCTTCTGATCGTCGTCGCTGAGCGGAGTTGTCAGTGCTGCAACGATTTCCTGCAGAACGGGTTTACCCGTTATCGGATCGTTTCCCAGCAGGTACTTGCGGCAGGTGTCTGAGGGAACTCCGGTAATGGGGTGAGGAACAAAAGTGAAACGCTGGTTGGGCATTCCTCTTTTGAATGCATAATTTGTTACGAGCTCATGGAAGGTCCGTGTGACGACTGGGGCGGTAGGAACTCCAAGCTTTTCGACTGTCAAGCAATGGCCGACGACCGACGGCGAGCAGGAACTTCAATGCCCGACCCCCATGATCATGCCGCCCCCCTTTTCCTTGATTTCGGCCCAAAGCTTCGGATCGTCTTCAAAGTAAGTTCCGATCTTGGTCCTGACGATGAAGGTTGTCTTCGGGTATTTTTCGCTCAACAGCTTTTGCATTTCGGTAAAAAGCTGATGGGTGTCTGTAAAACCAATGTCGACGATGTAAATGGTCTTCCCGTCCAGGGTGGTGAACCGGGGCGCCATTGGGACGCGGGCGATGGGCGGAGGCTGTCCCATAGGGTTTAGAACCGTTATCTTGGGTTCTTGCGCCTGCGAGAGGCCATAGAACAAGGGGACGAAGAAGATAACTGCAATGAATGAAGCCAGTTTTTTCTTTTTCACCGTTCTCTCCTTCCAATTGGGTGGCAGTTTTTTGACCTCCCTACTTTAGCAAACAAATACGGGGACAGGCTACGTGATTCCGTATTTCTCCAAACACGTCTTAGCTATCTCCGCTGCAGGGAACTGTCGAATCACCCAGCCTGTCACCGTAGTCTGAACTTTTTTTGGTTCATAGCGTATCTCTGGGATAGAATCTTGGGGAAAGAGATCTAAAGCCCTGGGGAGTGAGCATGAAAATACGTCAGGCCGTCGTTGTCTCCATTCTGATCCTGCTTGGAATCGCCGGTGCCGGAGCGGTCTTGGCCCTCTACACGGAGGTTTCGGTCAGAGCCTCATCCCCGAGCCTTTCAGATGCCCTGAGCAATATTCCGTCCGATTATCAGTTCGTGTTCGGAATGAATGTGAAAAGGTTTGTGCAAAGTCCCGCCTATACGAAAGTGCAGCAGGGGAAACAGATCGGCAGTGATCTGGCGGTCTTCACTGAAAAGACCGGGGTAGATCCTGCCCGCGACATTTCATTCCTGGTAGGCGCCGGGCATGCCAAGGAAGGGACCGGGGGCCAAGGGGTTGTGATCGTTGCCGGAACTTTCAACAAAGACGCGATCACCAGCTACATCCGGTCCAAATCGGGTTCTGTGGGGAAAGACTACAACGGCAAAACTGTCATCATGATCCCGGACCCTAAGACCGATGCCGTGCAAAAGGGGATTGCTTTCCTGAATGATCAAGAGATCGCGTTGGGCGATCTGGAATCGCTCAAAGCCACCGTGGACAACGGCGGAGAAGAGAGCAAAAGCATTCTATCCAGCGCTACCATTTCCCCTTTGATCCCCAGCATCAGCGCCGACGATATGTTCTGGTTCCTCGGGGACGCCGCCGGCGTCCTCTCGAATGCCCCGGCCGCCACGCTTCTGGGAACAAGTATTCCATCGATCAAAAATATAGTGGGGACCCTGAATTTCGGCGCCGCGGTTATTACAGGGAAAGTCACTGCCACAGCCCTCAATCCGGATGCAGCTCAGAAGCTGGCTGATATGCTCAAGGGACTCATTGCTATCGGGCAACTGACGGGAGCTCAGCGCCCCGAATTAAAGGCGCTGCTCGGCGGACTTGCTGTTTCCTATACCCCTGCCTCCACCCAAGTCAGCGTTGAACTCAATTTCCCGGCAGACATGCTGGAGAAGTTCGGCCAATCCCGCCAACTCGGACGGTAGGGGAGACGGGGTGGGTCACCGTGGTTCCCCAATGGGCGAAACCTTGACTGGGCCAACACCTGCCAGCATCGGGAACTATCGTGACCGTCCCCAGTTTTCCTTGACTATCCCTTTATCCTCGATTGCGCGAACCTGCGGGCGCCGGCGTGCAACAGCAAGCGCGGGATCCAGCGGGAAAACCCCACAAGCAATCTGTAACGCCAGCCGGGTATAACGATCGGCTTGTTGCTTTTCAAGCGGCGCAGCGACGTATCCACGACCTCCTCGGCAGTCATCCACATATAGCTGGGAATCATGCTTCGATCCATCTTCACGACATCGTGGAACTCGCTGTGGGTGAAGCCCGGGCAAAGCGCCTGGACCCGCACGGGAGAGCGGGTCGCCTGGAGTTCCATCGACAATCCTTCGCTGAAACTGGTGATCCACGCTTTTGTGGCGCAGTAGCTTACGTTGAAGGGCGTGGGGAAAAAACCTGCGACGGAAGAAACATTGATGATGTTTCCTCTCCGGCGTTTTACCATCCCCCGGAGCGCGGCGTGCGTGAGCCGCTCGATCGCGATGACGTGGAGGCGGTGCATCCTATCCTGCATATCCCGGGGCGTTTCAGGGAAGACACCCTGGACGCCGAAGCCGGCATTGTTGATGAGAAACTCGAGTTCTGATTCCGCGGCAATCCGATCTTCGACTTTCCGCAGATCGGAGTCGATCGCCAGGTCCGCGGCGAGGACGTCGGCATTTCGCAGTTCTGACGCGAGCCTATCCAGCCGCGCTTTCCGGCGCGCCACGAGAATCAAGCGGAAGCCCAGGCCGGAAAGCCTGCGTGCAAAGACCTCCCCGATTCCGCTCGAGGCTCCAGTTACCAGCGCCGTGCCACCCATGATTCCGCATCCGTAAAAACGCTGCGGACTCCACGGATTTCAAGCATTCAATTCTTATTTATCCGCGAAATCCGTGGAACCTATGCGTTTTTGTTTATTGGGCAGTTGCGGTCCACCTCTGTTCGCGGCCGTTTGCCTTGACCATGCCGTCGATAACTTTCCCGTTGATCTGGCCCGAAAACTCCTGATCGCCGCAAACAAAGGAAATCTGACTTCCGTAGAGCTTCCCGTTTTTAAGGGCCTGTTCTTTCCCAGCCGTTTTCAGCGTTCCGTCAACCATCTGATAATTCTGGGTCAGCTTTAGCTCGGCCTTCCCGGCTCCGGACGGCCATGTCCACACACCTTCGACCTTGGCGGGCACAATCCAGAGATAGGCTGTGCGCCCTTCTTTTTCCACGGTTTGATCGAATTGCCAATCTCCCATGTTGAAGGCGTGCGAAACCACGCGGGTGCCCGGCTTCAGACCCAATATGGTCGGCCGCAGTTTCAAGTTCAGCCGGGGAAGCAGGTACATGGTGATGACGGTCGCCTTACTGAAGTCGGTGGCAAAAAGGTCAGCGTTTATGAAAGTGGCTCTATCGGATACGCCCGCTTTCTCCGCATTACGTTTGGACAGCGCCACCATATCCGGATTGTATTCGATGCCTGTAGCGCGCACGCCCCGCTTGGCCGCCGCAATCACGATGCGGCCGTCACCGGAGCCAAGGTCCATGACAAAATCATCGGGAGTGACCTGGGCGAGGTCCAACATGGCACTGACAAGCTCGTCAGGCGTCGGTACCCAGATGACATCCTTGCCCTCCTGGCCGACACTCGGTTCGTACTGCTGAGCGTTCGCGATTCCCGACAAAAGAAACAAAGATGCTACTAGCAGGGTAGTCCAAGTTTTCATAGCAATCTCCCGTTAGGTGCTGGCTGCAGGATGCAATAGACGGATGCAGGATACAAGAGGCAGGATTCAAACAGAAGCACGAATTACGAATGGAACTGCGACCCACGTGGCGGTTTGCAATTCGTCATTCGTAACTCGTCCTTCGTGATTTTGTTCTAACAGCGGGAGGCAATCCAGCCGCTGCCGCAGAGGGAGAAGCATTCGCCGCACGCTCTGCAGGCGAGTTCCGCGCCTTCGACCAGCGCCGGCTTCCGATCAATGCCGCGGCCCTTGAAATAGATCTTGTTCCCCTTCTTGACGTCGGAGCAATACCGGAGACACAGGCCGCAGAGACTGCAATCGGTCATCCCGGTTTTGAAGCGCGATGACGTGACGCCGTATTCCTTCGCATACAGCTGCCAGGAAGGCCAGAGCAGCTCGATGATCATGCGTCGGATCTTGTTTACTTTTTCGGTGCTGGTTTGAACTTTGAGCCCTTCTTCCACCGGATAGACGCAGGATGCAACCAGCCTCTTGCGGCCCCATTTGGTCTCGATCTCGACCACGCACATCCGGCATCCGCCGTACGCTTCCAGCCGATCGTCGTCGCATAAAGTCGGAATCTTGACTCCAATGGATCTTGCCGCGTGAAGGACCGTGGTTCCTTCTTCGGCCTGTGCCGCCCGGCCATCAATTTCCAGATTTACTTTTTCCATGGTGACCTCGCTACGCTTTGCCTGCGGGCAGGTTTGCCGCCGCTGATTGTTTTTGAATCGTGTATGCCGGCATCTTGATCACGGCTGCGCACTTTTCGGGACAGGCCGAGAAACAGGCGCCGCACTTGATGCATTTTTCCTGAATGACCGTGTAGACCTTGTCCTCCGATTTATTGATGGCGCCTACCGGGCAGTTGCGCAGGCAGGCTCCGCATGCCGAGCAGCGCTCCTGATCGATTTCGTAAGCGATGAGGGCCGAACAGACTCCGGCCGAGCAGCGCTTATCGCGGATGTGCTCGAGGTATTCTTCGCGGAAGTACTTCAGGGTGCTGGCCACCGGGAACGGAGCCGATTGACCGAGGGCGCAGAGAGAGGCCGATTCCATAAACTCGGAGAGCTCTTCCAGAAGCTCGAGATCCCCTTCTTCCCCCCCTCCGGAGGTGATATTGTTCAGGATATTCAGCATCTGACGCAGCCCCTCGCGGCACGGGACGCATTTCCCGCAGGACTCATGGGCGAGGAAATTGGTGTAGTAACGCGCCGTGTCCACCATGCAGGTGTTTTCGTCCATGACGATCATGCCGCCGGACCCCATCATGGAGCCGACCTTGGTGAGCTCGTCAAAATCGACCGGAAGATCCAGCAGGGACTCCGGGATGACTCCGCCCGAAGGACCGCCCGTCTGAACCGCCTTGAATTTCTTTCCCTTGGGCACGCCACCGCCGATTTTAAAGATGATGTCGCGCAGCGTGATGCCCATCGGAACTTCGACCAGCCCGGTGTTTCTGACTTTGCCGACCAGCGAAAAAATCTTGGTTCCCTTGCTTCCCTCGGTTCCCATGCTTCGAAACCATTCCGAGCCCTTATTGATAATGTGAGGGACATTGGCCCAAGTCTCGACGTTGTTCAGGCAGGAAGGCTTGCCCCAGATCCCTTTCTCGGACGTGTGAATGTACTTCGGCCGTGGCTCTCCGACCCGGCCTTCGATGGCGCTCATCAAAGCACTCGATTCGCCCGAGACGAAAGCGCCCGCGCCGCGGTGGATTTTTACGTCGAACGAAAAGCTCGATCCGAGGATGTTCTTGCCCAGAATGCCGTATTCCCTCGCCTGGTCAAGCGCCCGCTGCGCATGATTGCGTGCAAGCGGGTATTCCTGGCGCACATAGATGAATCCTTCCGATGCGCCGATTGCGTACGCACCCAGGATGAGGCCTTCCAGAACTCCGTGCGGATTTCCTTCGAGAAGGCTGCGATCCATGTAGGCGCCAGGGTCTCCTTCGTCCGCATTGACGATGACGTATTTCGGTTCGCCAGGCGCCTTGCGGGTCGTTTCCCATTTTCTGCCTGCCGCGAATCCGCCGCCGCCGCGACCGCGCAGGTTCGCCGCCTTCACTTCGTTGAGCACGGCTTCGGGAGTCATGCCCGAAAGGGCTTTTGCCAGGGCCGAGTATCCACCGACAGCAATATAATCGAGGATTTCGGAAGCGTCGATTTTCACGTTGTTTTCGAGGAGCACACGTTTCTGATATTTGTAGAACGGAATCTCATCGAGATGGGTAAGGCGCTTACCGCTGTCTTCGTCGAGGTAGAGAAGTTTGTCGATGGCGCCGTCTCCCGCAGCGAGCTTGTCGACAATGGCCGGTATGTTTTTCGGCTGAGCTCCCAGGTAGCAGACGTCCGAAGGCTGGATGACAACCAGCGGCCCGCGCTCGCAGAAGCCGTGGCAGCCGGTGCGCCTCACGCCCACTTTGTCGGCGAGGCCGCGCTTTTCAACTTCTTCTTCGAGCGATTCGGCCAGAGCCTCCGCTCCGTAGGCCCGGCAGCCCGTTCCCGCGCAGACCGCAAGCCACGTTTCCTTGGCATTGCGCTGGGCTGTAATCTGATCTCTCAGTCTTGTAAGATCCGCAGGGGTTTCTAAGCGAGACATGCTTGCGCCTCCTCCTTCTCCAGTGTCTTGATAATTTTCTCGAGTTTGCTCCGCGCAGGATCGCGATGGTACTGCGCATCGATCTGAACGACTGGAGCCAGGGCGCAGCAGCCCAGACAGTGGACTGTCTCGAGAGTGAATGCCTGTTTGCTGTCGGTCTGCCCGGCCTCGATGCCGAGGACCGCGGTGAGCCTAGTCAGCACTTCAGAGGCTCCACGCACGTGGCACGCGGTCCCGGTGCAGACCTGAATGATGTGGCGGCCGCGCGGTTCGAGGCTGAAAGCCTCATAGAAATTTGCAATGATATAAATCTCCCTGAGAGGGATGTTGAGCCTGCCCGAAATCCAGCTCAGGATATGGCGCGGGAGCCAACGGAAGGTTTCCTGCACATCAAGGAGCACCTGGATCAGCGCATTTTTCTGGAAATCGTATTTGCGCATGATGGCGTCGACCTTCAAAAGCTCATCTCTGATGTCGAGAATTGCCCGTTCTTTCTTTTTGATCTGTCCCAGGCTTTCGGCATGGTACTTGGCCTCGGTTTCGAGGTAGGTCAGCTCATCGAGCAGTTGCCGCTTTTCGAGGCCGAGTGAATAAGCCTCACCCAGCACATCCAATCCCTGAAGCAGCAGGTCGTACTTGTCGGATGGGTGCGGCTGCGCCTCGGCGGACGTTTTCGAAGCTTTCGCTTCTTTTCGAAGGATGCTGAGACCGAGAGCCCGGCGCACGGTCTCCAGCAGCTTGTCCGGCTCGCATGGTTTGGTCAGGAAATCAAAGGCTCCGAGCTTCATCGATTCGACGGCTGAATCGACCGTGCCGTGCCCTGTGACAACAACCGGCACCGCGGCCGGATCTATCTTCATGAGCTGTCCAAGCGCCTCGAGACCGGACAGGCCTGGCATTTTCAGGTCGAGGAGCACGACCCCGGGGTGTGCCGAGCCAGCCATTTGCAGGCCCTGCTGGCCGGTCTTGGCAACCGCTGTTCGATAGCCGCCTCCTTCGAGAATCCGGCTGCACGCCTCCAGAAAATTCTCCTCATCATCAATGATTAATATATCGAGAGGGGGCGTCGCCCCTTTACTGGCTTCCATAGGCAACCTCTGTGATTAGCGTTTTGACCGCTTGTTGGCACATAGCTTCAATCAGCCGAAAACATCCGGGCAGATTCATTCTTTGCCAGCAGATGGAACAGCAATATCCGTGCCACAATCGAGTATTCGTCGCTAAGTATCACTCAAATATAAGACAATTAATGGTTTAATCCGTATTAGCCTCAGAAAGCGAACATAAGCAAAGATTTAATCGGCTGATACTTTTTGTTCCAGCTATTGGCTCTTCGGTACATAACCCGCCACTGCTCTTAGCAACGAAATGCACGAAGTTCTCTTAGGGCTTCACGAAACTCGCAGCTTTTTTTCAAATGGTTGCAGGCGACCAAAAGGGCATCTGCCTAAACTGATTTCAGTTATTACAAAGCAACAGGATACCAACATCGTTTCAAATGAAAGAGCCGATTTCTCGCCAGTTTTGTAGCGCTTCATAAGGTCAGTTAGGCATTTTACAGTTTCGTGAAACCCTGCAACGCGACAGGTCTTTTCTCCTTATTTTCTGTCGATTTGATCTGCCTGAACCTGTCTGTTTCGTTACCCTCGGATGATTTTCTTTCAAGCCTCCTCCGCGAAGCCGGTGGGGACCCTGAGCCAGCTTCCGTCGCTTCGCGGCGCATATTTGCCTGCGCTGCTGATCCTTCCCCGCAAGAGCACGGGACTTGAATATCGCCAATACGGATGTCCGCTTCACCGGCGAAAACAGCTGCACAAAAAAATGCCTGCTCTGTCCAATGGGTCATCCGAGGTTTCTGGAGCAAAAAGGTTGCAATGGCCTTGATCCGGTCAACACCCAATATTCGTGCTCACATTGCATACGGAACAGATCTATTCAACCCCACATATCACCAACGAGCAGCGCCGAAGGATCGAACGCTCCTTGCCCTCACGACGCGGCATTCATAAGAGGGCTCCAGGCCACAGTGCAAACCACTACGCTATTGCTCACATTGCCACTCTGCTAACCGCAATCACTGCAGTAAAGCAGGGTGTAAGAGGATAAGGTGCGATGGATAAAGTCTTTCGTGCCGAATTTTTTAGCGGCCAATTTGGTGAAGCGACTGGAGGTTCTTTCAGAATTCCCCTTTTTTTCTTGACAGGCGGGCAAAGCCCAATTAACAATAGTGGCAACTAATCAATTGGTAAATGTGCAGATAGTCGCTTAGCTGGCATGTAACTCATTCGCATTCTCGCACAAAGCACATCGACCGAAATGCATTGAGCCGCGTTCCGTTCAAAATGGTGTCCTATGACATACAACCAGCGTCAGCTTCTGAAAGAATTGGATACGCTTGTGGCCAGTACTCCGCGCATTCGACTGTCCGAGATTGCCCGCACTCTTGGTGTTGATCGGCACACGATTGAAAATGCGATGCGTTCAACCAGGAGCATCTCCTTCCGGGAATACAAGCGCAAGGAACTTCTGCAGATGGCGCAAGCCATGCTCGATGAACCCAACGTTTCCGTCAAGGAAGTTGGACAACGTTTGGGGTATGCGTCTCCAGCCTCGTTTTCGCGTTTTGTCCAGAAGTCGACGGGCAAGAGTCCAAGTCAGCTGCGAAAGGAGCTTTGATTGGATTCAGCCATCGTCTGCGGCATTCAGGGTTCGCGAGCGGTCAACGCAGTGAAAATGAGTGCGTTGCGACAGGTTTTTTCCCGAGGAGATTGTGTCGACTCCTAACGGTTTCGGATTGGGAGGGGGTCACACGAGTCTTGCCTCTCTCCATGCCCCATTTTAAAAACGAGAAAACCATGCGCATCAAGCGGGACGCCGGCGCTCCGAGCGGAGTGCCGCAGCTTGCTGCCTCTTTGGCTGCCCATTCCGCCCGCGTTGGCTTTCCCGTGTTATTCCGTTGCGAAAATCTGTCGCGCTATTTGGCGCTGTCAACCCACACGATGGACAGATTGGTGACGCAATTTTCTTTGAGATTCGACGCCACAACGTTTGAGGCCTTCCTATAGAAATGACTCCGCTATCGGCCAGCGGATCGGCGCCTTGTCTTGATTCTCGACAATGCTCGCTATCACCCTTTCTTTCGGAAAAGCGGCAGGTCTTGTCGTTTTCATTCCTCCCGCCACCCCAGCCCAAAGCTGAATCCGCTGGAAAGGGTCCGGAAGCTGGCACGCAAGCTGTGTGCACACAATCAGTCTTTTCCAAGGCTCAACGACTTGGTCGCCGCGGTAACACAACCATTAGCTCCGGCGACAGACCCCATAAAAAGTTGCTACGATCATGCGGCATTACTCAAGTTGCGGCATACAGAAATGGATCGGGGATTCAAAGGCTGATGAGATGAACCGGCTTCGAGGCTTCGAGCCATGGAGACTCGAAGCCTCGATAGGTTGCTGGACTACTTTCCGCTCAATGTGGCAATCACTTGTTTCGCCACTTCAACCTGATCGGGCTTCTTCCCGATTTGGACAT
>Ga0326728_10010614_pt1 | contig 21481 bp, 12 predicted proteins | sample MB3enrmetagenome_FD_207602 | JGI IMG/M metagenome (GOLD analysis project Ga0326728, IMG submission 207602) | Lab enriched peat soil microbial communities from McLean, Ithaca, NY, United States - MB31MN | ecosystem: Environmental > Terrestrial > Soil > Wetlands > Peat | place: USA: New York... | reverse complement strand
GATGACGTGCTGCCGGTAGATAAAGTCGTATTGGTTCGTCTTGTCCAGGGCAGCATGGATGCGTCCTCCAATCTCAGGAAGAATCATCAGCTGAATGTACTCGTTCTCCAGCATGATCGCCCGGTAATTAACATCTCTCTTCTCCAGGGATACGCGATCTGTGAAAGGATTCGGATACACCTTTCCACTGCTTCCCTGATAAACCCGCTTTTCAAGAAACATCGGATTAGGATCAGCTTCCTGCACCGGATACGTGGGAATGACAACCTGCTGTTCCCAGCAACGGACCTCTTCGGAATCATGCCTTTCAGTCATCGGATTTCCAGCCTCAATGCCTGCTTCTCCTCTTCAACAGCAGCGATGCGCCTCGCTCACGTCCATGCCACCGCACTTCGACTTCCAGTTCATTCCAAGTCCTCCCGTTCAGATTACGAGAGAACGCCCGTTTTGATTGGTCGAGTTTTTCGGGAGGCAGGCCAAATGCACTATCGTGTCACACTCAAATTGTCGAATTGGACGTGGTTCCACTCCGTGCCCAGTCCAATCATCCCGTGCGAATGGGCCGTGCCTTCGACCGAAGCCAGGATCTTTCCGTCAAGAGACACCACCACCGTGGTTCCTCGAAAACTCATCGCCAACCTGTGCCATTGCTGCTTGTCCAACGTAACTGAGCCCGATGCATAGGTTGCTTCCGGCTGCTTGTAGGCGCTAGAAATCAGTTTCCAATTCCCGTCCGGTTTCAGGCGCAACACGTACCCGCTTGGCCAGTGAGCGTTGCCCCCTTGAAAAACGTCTGACGAGTCAATCCTGCCCAAGATCACCGCCGGCGAATCCGAAACAAAATGTACATCGGCAGAAACCGTGTAGTCAGTCCAATTTGCGTCACCTGCAAGCGTAAACGGATCGGGCAGGGGAGACCACGGAATAGGCTTCTCGGTAATTACCTGCTCGAGGCACTGGCCGGGCCGACCATCGCAAACGTGCACTTCAAAAGCTCCATCTTGGTCAGACAAGTACTTCGGCGTGTGCCCCAGCTGTGTCTTTTCAAAATCCTCGGTGTACGGGAAGGGAAATGAGCTTGCCGCGGGAGGCTGTGCCGTACCCTTACCCTGTCCGATGGTTGTTGTCAACGAAAACAAGGAATCGGGATCGAACGTGTAGGCAAAACTGCCATCGGCAACCTGGATGTCCGCAACGTGCTCGAATGTCCGCGCGTTGTTCGTTTCCCATACGTGAACTTCTTTTGCTTCCAGTCCACCCGCAAGCCTGAAGATCACCTTCTGTGGCTGCTTTGCATCGATCGTTTCCAGCACTACGCTCCAGTTCTTCGCATCCGGCGACCGTAGCGAAACGTAGCTTCCCTGGTCAGGCAGGTAGCCCGAGGCTGAATCCAGGTACTGCCATCCCGGCTGCGCAAACTGGGTGGTGTGCGCCGTGGCCCAAATCGTTCCTTGCACGGTGTAATGCCCTGACCACGGTGTATTCGCGTACATGAGCCCGGAGTTCGGCGCCGCCAGGTTGTCATAGTAGGACGTGATCGGGCTCCAGATCTCCGTTGAGGTGAAGGCGCCTTCCAGATAATTACGGTTGTAGAGATGCGCCAGGATGCGGCCGCCGAGCGGCCAGTCGCGCGTGACAAACGGCCCACCGCCGCCATTCGGCTGGTCCTCACTCGACCACAGCGGCTTTCCGGTCTTCCGGGCAGCATCCGTCGTCGTGATCCTTCCTTTCACCAGGGGATAATGCACGCCAATCACATCAATATCGGCTGCAAGCTGAGGGTCCTTCAGAATGTCATCCGCAATCGCCCACTGCCCCTCTCCCTCACCAGGGTATTCGTCGCAGCACACTATCTTCGTGGTCAAATGCTCTTCCTGGAGCCTGCGGTGGAGCTCTTTGATGTAAGCGATGTCGTAGACTCGCTCATTCCACGCGCCTGTAATCGCGATGTCCAAACCGTAATCACGCTTCGCCAGGCGGATGAAGTCGGCCACATACTCCGCCATTCTGGGTGTATACAACGTGTCATGACCGCCCGGGTTCGGGTTCACCCAACGCGGTGCACCCCAGGGAAGTATCTCCAGAACGATCTTGGGATTGCGCTTATGCGCCTCTGCCATGAGCCACCATTCGTACCCGCGTGAGGAGTCATGGTCCGTCGCACTTCGCATGTGACTGGGCTCGGAACCGTCAGTCGAATTGACATCGGCCCCAATTTCCACCTTCAGATGCTGCAACGCGGCTCCGTATCCCGGCTTGAAGAGGTAGTCCAGAATCTCACTCCTCTGCGGTTCCGGATAATCGATCAGCAGACGGGACGACGCTCCGGCGCTTGCAGCTCCCAGGCCGTCAAACACCCGACCTTTGCTCGCGCCATCGAGAATGACGACTGTCTGCTGGCCATTGGCTCGAACGCCATGAAAGCAAAGCGCCAGGAGCATGACAACGGCTGCGCAAATTCCATTGCGGAGCACTATTCCCAGGAAACATTGCTTCAGCTGCATTTCGCTCTCCCACCAATTCACCATTCGCGTATCTGATTCAATCTCCTCCAGTGTCGCCCATCTGTCCGCCTATTTACCGATTTATATATCGGTTCCAATCTAAAGGAGGCTCTGCTCTCGATGAGAGCTTCTTCCGGTTGCGTCTTCCCCACTGCAGCCTGATTCCGCACCCCGTAGACGGGCTTGACAAAGCCATAGCGCTCGTCAAGCCCCTATGCTTCAGGAGGATTGCCTGGTGTTCGTTTGCGCTGATTGCAGCGTCACTGGAAAAGTGTTTGTGGAGGCGGGATTCCGCGGACGGTGCCTGATACCCATGCGCAGAATCCGCCACGCCCGCGGCTCGCTTATGATGGACGGGGGTGAATATTCCTGTGAAACAAATCATGAAAGTACCCGTTGGAGATACCGGTCCCCTATCTCGCCCATTGTATTCGGTTGCCCTGCTGGGCCTCTTGTGTTTTTGCCTGCACTCTGCGCCGGCTCAAACCGCGCCGGCGGCGGGACCGGCCGCCAGCGTCAATCCCTTGATCGGCACCGGCGAAGGACCCGGCGGAGGCGTCAATCTCTTTCCCGGAGCGGCCATGCCCTTCGGCATGGTGCAGCTCAGCCCCGATACGGAAAACCGCGGCTACGGCTACCATTACGGGCAAACCGACATGCAGGGCTTCAGCATGACGCACATGAGCGGCCCCGGTTGCCCGAATGAAGGTGAAGTCTTCTTCACCGCAACCACCGGGCCGGTACATACGCGTCCCCTCGATCTCCGGTCGGCCTATTCGCATAGTGACGAAGCCGCGGCGCCCGGCTATTACCGCGCAAATCTGTTGCAGTGGAACATCGACGCCCAGTTGAGCGCGACCGAACGGACCGGCATCGCGCAATTCACATTTCCCGCGGGACAGTTGGCCAATATTCTTGTGCCTATCAGCCACACCCTCAATTTCACCACCGGCGCATCCATTCAAATTGTGGGCGACCACACGATGGAAGGTTATGTTGAGAACCGCGCCTTTTGCGGCAATCAACAAAGTTACAAAGTTTATTTTGTGATGGAGTTCAGCCAGCCGTTTGCCCAGTTTGGGACCTGGGGCGATGCCGCGGGCAGCGGGCCGGATGCGCTCGATCCTGGCGGGCGCAGCGCAGTGCAGTCGCCCGATCACACGGTGATCGGCGCATTCGCCTCATGGCCTGCGGCCGCGCATCCGCAAACCATCACCGCAAGGATCGGTATCTCGTACGTCGATCTAGACGGCGCACGCAGCAATCTGAAAGCCGAGTCAAAGGACAAGGAATTCTCGAGCATCCGTCGCGAAGCACTGACGGCGTGGAATCGCGAACTGAGCACGATTGAAGTTTCGGGTGGCAGCGCCGTAAATCGCACCATCTTCTACACCGCGCTCTATCACAGCCTTTTGATGCCGAGCATCTTCAGCGATGCCGATGGGCGGTACCTTGGATTCGACGGCAAGATTCATGAGGCCGAGAAAGGCCACGTAATTTACGCCAACTATTCCGGCTGGGACATCTATCGCAGCCAGATGCCGCTGGTGGCGATGATCGAGCCGCGCCGCATGGAGGACATGGCGCAGTCCATCGTGCTGATGTACCAGCAGGGCGGATGGATCGACCGCTGGCCGCAGATCAATCTCTACACCAACGTGATGGCGGGCAGCCCGCTGACCGTGGTGATGGCGACGGCATGGCTCGATGGCCTGCACGGATTCGACATGAACGCTGCGTGGGAGGGAATGCTCAAGGACGCGACCGAGGCTCCGCCGCCCGGCCATCCCTACAAAGGCCAGGACGGCATCGACTGGATCAACAAGCTGCACTATCTGCCCAACGATAAAAGCAGCTACGGCTCTGTTTCGCAGATCCAGGAGGACGCCATCGCGTACGCGTCTCTTTATCGCCTGGCGATCGCTCTGGGAAAAACCGGCGACGCGAAGATGCTCTACGATCGCGCCCTCTACGTGCGCAACGTCTTCGATGCCGACGACCGTTTCTTCCGCCAGCGCAACGCCGACGGCCAGTGGGTGCCGAACTTCGATCCCATGCAGGATGGCCGCGGCTTTATCGAGGGCAGTGGCTGGCATTACCAGTGGCTCGCGCCTGCGGACATGGCCTGGCTGGTCCGCGCTGTCGGTCCCGATCTCTTCAACCAGCGCCTTAGCGAGTTTTTCAACTACAAGTTTCCCGGCTGGTACGGCCAGTATTACAACCCGTACAACGAAACCGATCTCGAAGCTCCGTTTGAATTCAATTTTTCCGGCCGTCCGTGGGAGACGCAGCGGGTGGTGCGCCGCGTGCTGAACGAAAACTACACCGCGGCCGCCGACGGCATTCCCGGCAACGACGATTGCGGCGAAATGTCGTCGTGGGCGGTGCTGGGCATGATGGGCATTTACAGCATCGATCCAGCAAGCCTGGCCTACGAACTCACTGGCCCGGTCTTTCCCAAAGTCGTCATCCATCTGCACGAGCCTTACGCGGGCAAGACCTTCACCATTGAAGCCGCGGGCGCGGCCAAAAATGCGCCGTATATCCAGAGCGCGGCGCTCAATGGCCGCCCCCACAGCCAGAACTGGATTTCGTTCCACGACATTGCCGCCGGCGGCACGTTGCATTTCGTGCTCGGCGCCAAACCCAACCTGGCATGGGGCTCCGCGCCCGACGATGCACCGCCCTCGTTGAGCGATACGCAGCCTTAGATTCCGAGAGAAGGAACCTTTGATGAAGCGAGCCTTGATTTTCTTGACGGGCGCCACAGTTTCGCTGATGACCTCGATCGCACCAGCACCGGCCCAGAAAAGCAACGACGCGGCGCTGGCCAAACAGATCCGCGACGACCAGAGCCTGCGCCAGGTGCATCAGATGGCGCTCGATCTGCTCAAGGGCGGGCTCAATGCGGGCACGCATTACCCGCAGGTTTGGATTCGCGACCTGAATACGTTTATCATTGTTGCCCTTGAAGCCAATCCTCGCGGCGCTTTGCGCGACGCTCTACTGACGTTCTTCAAGTTCCAGGGGCCGGAGGGCGACATCGTCGATGGCTATCGCCCGCTCGACCCGAACCTCAAGGAGAAGCCGTACCGCGTCACTCCGCTCGCTCCCGGTCTTCAGTCGCACAAGAATACGGTTGAAGTCGATCAGGAAACGTCGCTCGTGCAGGCAGTCTACAAATACGTCACCGTCACCGGCGACCGCACGATTCTCGACGAGCAAATTGACGGCCGCAGCGTGCGCGACCGGCTCGGTTTTGCCATGCAGTATCTGCTCAACGAGCGCTTCGACAAGCAACACGGTCTGATCTGGAGCGGTACGCGCGCCGACTGGGGCGACGTGCAGCCCGAGTCGCCCATCGGCGCGTGGCTCGACGATCGCACGCATCGCTCCTTCTCGGTCTACGACAACGCCATGTTGCTTCTCGCCATCAACGATTACCTCGAACTCCTCGGCCCCGGCTCGCCCGAAGTTGCACGTTGGACGAAGACCCGCGGCAAACTCAAGCACAACATTCGCAAATCTCTGTGGGATGAAAAAAAACAGAAGTTCATTCCGCATGTGTATCTCGCCGGCTCGCCATTTCCGGCGGATTTTGACGAGAACGCGATCAACTACCACGGCGGAACGGCTGTGGCCATCGAGGCCGGTCTGTTGACGCCAAAGGAAACTGCCAACTCTCTCAAGCGCATGGATGACGATGTGCGCGATGCCCATGCGGCAACGATAGGGCTCACCATGTACCCCGCGTATCCGCTCGGCTACTTCCATAACCCGCAGATGACCGCGCCATACACCTATCAGAACGGCGGCGACTGGACGTGGTTCGGCGGCCGCATGGTGCAGGATCTGATTGACGAGGAAGATATCGCCGATGCCTATCGCGAGATTCGTCCCATGATCGATCGCGTGGTGCGCGTGGGCGGATTCTACGAGTGGTGGACGCCTGACAATCAGCCGCGCGGCTCAGCCGGTTTTCGCGGCTCGGCCGGCGTGCTTGGCCACGATATCGATCTGCTGGAGGCGTGGGCGGAAAAGCGATAGGTATCCCCCGGCAGTGGGTACCAGACCGAAGGTCTGGACAATCAGGTAAGGAACAGGGGTCGAATCTCGCGTCCAGGCTGGAAGAGTATCGCGGGTTGGCAGTTGCCCGGCTTCGCTGCGCAGTTTGTGCCGCATCGCCTTGTTCGCCGTGGCTTGGACCGGCGGCGGCTCGCTGGCAACCCGTCGCAGCGCTTGCCCTTGCCGGACTTCGCATCCTCGGCGGTGTCCATATTCTTGGCCTTCTGCAGTTGTTGCTCGCCAGAATATCGATCTCCTTTGCAATCAGTATGATACTCCCGATTCACGCAGATAGCATTGCGGCGAACTTCAGAAGTGGTCTCCTCATTGACATCCGCGCCCCGCACCCGATACTATCCGTTTGCGAGACCGGTCTCTCAGTTTGGCGCTGCGAACGGTCCCGCCCGCAACTGAGGAACCCGCAACGCGCACCGCTGCCACTTGAACCGCCTTGGTCTGCTGCGGCCCTCACAGCGCGGCAACCTTTTCACACATTCGAATGAGCCGAAGAATCGAGGAGCTTCATGGACAGGAGAACGTTCAACAAGCTGGCCGGACTGACCGCGCTGGCCGCACTCGCTGAAAACATGGAACTGAGCGCCGAACAGGCCGCCGCCATCACCGGAGAAGTCGTCCTGCAGGATAACGACCTCGTTGTCGCCTTCGATCCCGCAACCGGAGCGCTCACCCGCATGGAGCACAAACCCACCAAGTGGGTGATCGAGCGCCGGCCCGCTCTCGGCGTCTCTTTCCGCATGCACGCGCCGTTGCCCACGCAGCGCACCAACTTTATTTTCGGCCAGAAGCAGCGCGCCAAGAGCGTGGAAAAGATCACTGACAACCAGGTCCAGATCCAGTGGTCGAATTTGGAGAGCCAGCACGGCGGGGTTCTGCCCATCACGTTCACAGCGACAGTCACGCTCAAAGACGGTGCGCTTTCCTTCGACGGCATCCTCGACAACCAGTCCTCCCTTTCCGTCGAGTCCATCGACTATCCCTACTTCGGCGACCTGAACCCGCCCACGCCCGACACGCGCATGGTGGCCGAGCACATGTTTGTCGGCGCGCTCTCCGACGAGGAAATCTACCCGCACTTCAGCAACAATCTCGGCTACTGGGGAGTCCGGTATCCCACCAAAACCTTCAACTCCAACCAGAGCCAGTTCTGCTTTATCCAGTCTCCCGAACAGGGCATTTACGTGGCGCACCACGATCCCGCCATCCGCTACCTGCTCCAGTTCACCTTCGAACAGCATCCCGGAACCATAGACTGGAACGGCAACGCGGTCCCGCAAACCGACGAGATCTCAGGCCTGCCTGTGCATCTCGACTTCCGCACCTGTCACCTCATCTTTGCGCAGCCTCACTCTTCAGTGAATCTTTCGCCCGTAGTCATACGGCCCTACGCGGGTGATTGGCACGTAGGTCTGGACATTTATCGCGAGTGGCGCGCCACATGGTTCGGCAATCCGCACATCCCTGAATGGGTCAAGGACGTGAACTCCTGGCAGCAGTTACAGATTGACGGCGCCGAGCAGGACTGGTCCATTCCCTATCGCGAGCTCATCAAGTACGGTACCGAGTGCGCCGAGAACGGCGTGGGTGCGATTCAACTGGTCGGCTGGCACCACGGCGGGCAGGATGGCGGCGATCCCTGCATGTCCACCGATCCCGGCCTGGGCACATGGCAAGAACTGCACGACGCCATCGCGCAGATCCAGGCCAAAGGCGTGAAGATGATCCTCTTCGGCAAGCCCATCTTTGCCGACATGTCCACCGACTGGTACAAGGAAGTGCTTTACAAGTACGAGTGCGCCGATCCGTGGGGCAACAAGTACGAGTCCGGCGGCTACAGCTACGAAACGCCCACGCAACTGGCCGGCATCAACAATCGCCGCCGCGCCATCATGGATGTTTGCAGCCAGGAGTATCGCGACATCGCCACGCACGAGTTCGAGAAGACGCTTGCGCTCGGTGCCCAAGGCTGGCTCTTCGACGAAGTGATGCAGCACAACGGTGTGATGTACAACTTTAGCGCCGATCACGGGTACGAGCCGCCGGGCTATCTCTTCAATTCCGATATCCCGCTCGTGAAGCAATTCCGCGCCGCGGCCGACAAGGTCAATCCCGACTTCCTCTTTTCGGGCGAGGGCCCAGGCGACTGGCTCATGCCCTACTACGTGCTCGGCTACTACCGCATCGGTTGGGGCACGCGCCACGCACTGCGTTACATCGATCCCCAGGCACCGCTGATGGCCGCCATCCGCGGTTGGAATGCGCGCGATGAGATCAACGTGGCCCTCCTCTATCGCTACATCCTCGAGTACGAGCCCTACAACTTCAAAGGCAGCATCATGGCCTTCCCGCTCACGCTCGAATACGGCAAGAAGGTAGATGGGCTGCGCCGCAAATACAAGGCGTGGATCTGGGACGCCGAATTCCGCGACAACCTGGGCGCAGGCGTGACCGCCGACGGCTCCGTGCGCCACACCGTCTATCGCAAGTCCGACGGCAAGCGCGCCGTAATCATCGCCAACCTTGAACAGGAGAAGGCCATTATGGCGAAACTCGATTTGCCCAACGCGGGCGCGCTCGTCTCCGCAACCCCAGAGGAGCCGGACGCCAAACCGGCATCGGCAGGCTCTCTCCGCATCCCCGCGCGTTCCGCCATAGTGGTCTTGGAACAATAATCGCCGCGGTGAGGGAATGGTTTTTCACGCCTGCGCAATGCTCGACGCTGGGCAAACTCGATTGCGGATCTCGGCAGCCAAGGTTCTGTTGAGCCGGTCGTCATTGCCAACCCGCAAAAGATCAATCTGACGGCCTACGCGGTGGGAATAATGCACGATCTCTACGTCACTATCATCAACGAGACGCATTTTTCGACGCATGATGCCATGGATGCCGCATTAGCCACCGACACGTTAGGCGGAGCCACGATTTTGAATGATGCGCCTTGGTCGGGTAAGTGGACGTCTCTGGGCCGCGTGCACAACGGCAAGTTCGTTCTCACCGTCGAGAGCACTAGCGCCGTTGTCGTGAGGATTGATGCCGCCGGTCACGAAATCTCTGCCCAGCCCCATCCGATACGCTTGATGATGTTCACAAATCACGAGGAGTGTTCCCAAAGCCCCGAACTCGACAAGAATTAAAGAGGTACGAAGTGTTCATCGCAGGAATCCTCCGAAAGATATCGGGAGATGCAGCAGTTGCCCTGGCATTCATCATGCTGTGTCAGCCAGGACGAAGCGAGCCAACGAGCGGCTATCGGGACGTAGCGTTCTGGCAGGAGCCGGGCGTGAAGGTAGAGTACAGCTCGTTTCTATTTCGCAGTAAGAAGGCAGAGGAACAGATTCCGTGCCCGGTGAATCGTGGGAAGGACGCGGCCGACGCGCTGGGACCTTGCCATTGGCAGAGCAACGTTTTCCAGCATCTGCCGCAGTGGGTATGGGTGCATTTTGCGGGACCGCGGCGGATCGATAAGGTGGTGTTACATGCCGCGAGCCTGGCTACGATGCCGGTTGAGTTTTCGGGGCAATATCGGGATCGTGGCGCGGCGTTCCACACATTTTTTCACGTGCAGCGGGCCCAATTCGATCCCAAGACTCTTACTTACACGGTGCACTTTGCGCCGGTGGTTACGAACAACTTTCGGCTGGTGATTGAGCGAACGCCGGCGACAGCAACGCCGCAGTCGTGGTGGGCCGAGCTGGCGGAGTTGGAGGTATTCGGGACCGATGCGGCAGCCGGTGTTGATGCCGATTCGACCGGCGCATCGAAGAATGATGTGGTGGCTGCGGCGGCGTTGGCTCCCACGCATTGTTTTCCGAAGGTGGAAGATCTGGGACAAACGCTTGCCATCAGCACGCCGTGGTACCGGCTGGTGCTGGACAAGCGGCAGCCGCGCATCGTGTCGCTCGCGCTGGATTCGCTGGGTAAAGGCGAGTTGAGCGTGAACTTGCTCGAGGCGAGCGGGGCGTTTCCGGTATTGGACCAGCCGTTCGAAAAGGCGATGCCGCTGGGAACCGGAGCGCTGACGCGAACAGGGAACGTCTTCCGATACGCGCCGGTAGAGGTTGCGCCAGGCGCGTATGAGCAGGTTGCACTACGTGCAGACGCCAAGGGGTTTGACCTGTCGCTTGCCGCCGCGGCGAAACACACGATGCTACTGCGCGGCGGATTGTTCCGATTCGAGTTCGCAGCGAATCAGACGCCGACGACATTCGTAGGTCATCCATCGAAGCTGATGAATTATGTGGATGTGCCGACGTACCTGGATGCACCGGATTTTGGAACCGTCTACATCACGCGCACGGGCGACGCGGCGGCGTTTTACCGCAGGCCCTCGTCTTTGTTTCCGGCAACTTCGTACGATGTGGATGTCACGCCGCAGCAGCCGGCAAGCGAAGACGGATTGAATGAGATCGGGCCGAGGGCGTGGCATACGACGCTGCATTTCGGAGTGGACGCCGTGGAACCGCTGCCGGAGCTTTTGAGCCGGGATCCGCGACTGGAGCGTTTCCCCAAGTACTCGCTGGACATGATGCAGTGGCGGCCGGATACGGGCGTAGTGAGTAACAGCGTGATGAGCATCAACTGCGGGCTGGCGATGCTGTTCTATGCAGAGCAGGCGGTGTGGGCGCCACACCTGGAAGACGGGATTTCGCCGATGGCGCTGGTGGGCGCGTCGGTGGACCAGTATTTCAAGGGCGCGCGCGGGTATATGATGCCCAACCTGAATGTGCTCTCGCCGGAGTGGAAGTCGTCGCGTGAGACACCGGCGTACCTGGTAATCTCCGCGTGGTACGTGATCCGTACGATCGGGGGCTTGCCCCAGGCGCATGAGTGGCTGAAGCCGATGGAGGCGATAGCGGATCGGATCGAAGCGCACTTCGGCGGCGACGGCCTTGTGGACGAACCGGGCAAAGAGTGGTTCGACGTTTACGATTTTCAGGGACCGGATGCGTTTTCGAATGCTGCGGATTACCGGGCCTTCCTGTGCATGGCCGATGTGGAGACGCTAGCGGGGCGGCCTGTGTTGGCCAGGCGCTACCGCGACGACGCCGAGCGCATCAAGGCGGCGTACTTCAAGACGTTCTTCAATTCTGCGACGGGCGTGCTGGCGGGATGGAAGTCACCGGATGGCAAGCTGCACGATTACATGTTTCCGTGGGTGAACGGCTTCGCAATTTACCAGGGGCTGGTGCCGGCCGAGCAGGCGAAGACAATTCTGCAAACCATGCTGGGGAAGATGGACAGCATCGGATTTCACTCTTTCCAGTACGGCCTGCCGACAAATCTCATTCCGATAAGCCCGGCGGATTATATTCCGCATACGAGTGGCGCGCCGAAACAGGCGGATGGGAAGGACACGTGGCAGGTCTACATGAATGGGGGCGCGACCTCGCCGTATGAGTACTACTTCATCCAGGCGCTTTACCAGAACGGGTTGAAGGACGAAGCGGAGCGGCTGTTGTGGCCGCTGATGCAGTCCTACGAAAAGGGAACATTCAATGCCGGGATTGAGCTGCCAGGGCAACAGCAGCGGAACCCGGTAGGCAGTGCGTTTTACGAATGGGATGGATCGCGCGGGCGGGGCGAAGGGTATCTGCCGGAGGACTGGCAGGGATTGGATGCGCTGTTTACCGGGCACTTCGGCATCGGCTTCGATGAGCACGGCTATTTTCTCGAGCCGTGGTCGCGGCTGAAGGGACAGAGAATCAAGTTGGAAATGCCTTACATGGGAAGAGTGGTCCCGTATGTTAGTTGTTGCCGGGCCGCGCAAAATTGAGGGCGCGCGAGTATAGTGGTCGCGCCCAAGGGAATAGTGAGTATTTGGACGTAGGTCTGAATAGGACTTCTAGCAGGATAGCCTCTTTTGAGAGGGACAGGACACAGTTCGCATGAGACACAATCGCAGAACATTTCTACGCAATAGCGCGCTGGCCAGCACAGCAGCAGCGCTGACGAAACTCACTGGCAGGGCCCACGCTCTGGCAGGCGCCCTGTCATCGCCGGAAAACCAAGTGGCCGAGGGCGGCGGCAGCGGCGCTTCGATTCGGCAGCAGTTTCTTTCGCCGGAAAAGAAGTACCGGCCGATTGCGCGGTGGTGGTGGCCTGGGAACGATGTGACGGAGGAAGAACTGCGGCGCGAAATTAGCGTGCTGGATAAGGCAGGGTTTGGCGGCGCGGAGATTCAGGCGTTCAATAAGGGCTTTGCGTTCGAGGACATGCCGGAAGCGGAACGCCGCCGGGTGAACGCTTTCGCGACGCCGCCTTTCTTTGAGCATGTGGCCGCGGTGATTGACGAAGCACGCAAACACGGCATGTTTATCGACTACACGTTCGGATCGGGATGGCCCTTCGGCGGCGGGTACGATATTACGCCGGAGCTGGCCTCAATTGAGCTGCGATGGACGCATATGTCGCTTGCGGGACCGACGAAGTTTCGCGAGCGCGTTGAAACGCCGCAATTGGATGATGGCGATCCGGCGAATCCTCCTGCCTGGCTGAATGGATTGCCTGAGGGATGGGCCGAGCGTATGAAGAAGCGCACGAAAGTGGTGGCCGTGGTGGCAGTGCGCGGAAGCGATGCGCGGTGGGAAAGGAATCAGGGCGGCGGACGCCAGCGGAGCGCGGCGAAATCGGGTGAGTTGGAAGCGGGCACTTCGGTCGATTTGACGGCGCACCTCGAGCCCGATGGAACCTTGAGCTGGGATGTGCCCGAGGGGACGTGGCAGGTTTTTTTGTTTTCGCAAGTGCCGACGGGACAGCGCGTGAATGCGGGTGCAGGAGAGGGTCCGCAGTTTGTGATGGACCATTTGAACGCTGAGGCCTTTGCGGCGCACGCAAAACGTGTTGGCGATGATGCGGTTCCCTACATTGGGAAGTATTTCGGCGATGGATTGCGCGCGGTTTTCTGCGACAGCCTTGAGGTGGGCGCGAATCTTTTCTGGAGCGACGATTTTCTTGCTGAATTCAAGCGGCGGCGCGGGTACGATTTGCTGCCCTACCTACCGATTTTGAAAGTGCAGAGTTACGCGAATCCGTATGGCGAGTGGGTCGATCGGCCCGTTTTCGAGATGGCGGCGATTGGCGACGCGGTGCGCCGCGATTACCGGCAGACCGTTTCCGATTTAATGGCGGAGAGATTTTACGGGCAGTTTAACCGGTGGGCGCACGATCATAAACTGCTCTCCCGCACGCAGGCGCACGGCTCGCCCACGGACGTGCTGCGCATCTACGGCGAGGCCGACATTCCGGAGACCGAGGACCTGTTCGCTTGGGGCGGTTACGACTTTTTGAAGATGGCGGGGTCGGCGGCGCATGTCTATGGCCGTGCCATTGTGGGCAGTGAATCGTTTGTGTGGTCCAACAGTTTGTACGAGACTACGCCCGAGAAGGTAAAGGTGGCGGCGGACGAATTGCTGACGGCAGGCGTGAACGCGATTGTGTATCACGGCTTTGGTTACATCATGCCGGAAGTTCCGGCGCCGGGCTGGCACCCATTCACGGGAAGGTTCGGCGACGGCAACTACTCGTCGCAGTTCAACGAGATGAATCCGCTGTGGCCGTACTTTGCGCCGCTCAACGATTACATGGCGCGCGTGCAGTACCTTTCGCAGGCGGGAACGAACGTGGCCGCGGTGGCGCTTTACCGGAATGACCTGACGCATGGCGCGGATGAAGCGCCACCGGTGCCGAAGTTGAACCTGGCGCTGATGACGGCCGGCTACAACTACGACCACATCAATGTTGATTCATTGATGCGCTCGACGGTGCGCGACAAGATGCTGGTGACGCAGGGCGGAGCGGAATATCGGGCACTGGTTCTGCCAGCGCTCGAAGCCATCGACGCCGCGCTGGCGGAGAAGATGGAGAGTTGGGCGAGCGCCGGATTGCCGATTCTGTTTGCGGGGCGGATGCCCATGCGCGCCGACGGGCTCGAGGAGAATGCGGAGAATACGCGGCGGGTGCAGTCAGCGATGGAGGCGATGCGCGGATTGCCGAATGTGGTTGTGGTTGCGAATGGCGCGGGGCTCGTGACGGTACCAGAGCAAATTGGGGAGCCAAATGTGCGATTCCATGGCGAGGCGGCGCCATTTATTCAAAAACGCATCGCGAAGATGAACGCGTACTTTCTGCGCAACGAAACCGATGCGCCGCGGAGGCTGATCTCGGAGTTTCGAGCGGATGGCGCGCCGGAGTTGTGGGATCCGTGGACCGGGAAGACGGCGGCGATTGCAGGCGCTCGGCGCAAGGGGAGTTGGACTGCGATCGAGCTTGATCTTGAGTCGTTCGGCTCGGCGCTGATTGTGTTCGATCCGGAGGGCGGAGGGTCGACTGCGGCGATGGCCAAGCAGCCTGGCACGTTGAATCGGACGGAACCTATTGGCGCGAACGGATGGAAGCTTGCAGCGACGGGTCTTGTGCCTTCAGGAAAAACAGCGGAAATTCGGCGCGAGCTGCCGGAGTTGATTGACTGGTCGCTCGACAGCGAGTTGCGGGGATTTTCCGGGCGCGGAGTGTACACGACGACGTTTACGGTGGCGGCGGACGCGAGCAGCCGGTTGATTCTCGACCTGGGCACTGTGCGCGATGTGGCCGAGGTGACCGTGAACGGCAAGCATGCCGCGACATTGCTGCTGCGACCGTATCGGGTGGACATTACGGACTTCGCGCAGACGGGAAAAAACGCACTGGAGATCGCGGTAACGAATACCCTCTACAATGCCATGACATTGCGCGATCCGCGGGCGTTTCATCCTGGCCCGGTGGAGAATCCGTCGGGACTGATGTCTTCCGGCCTCATCGGTCCAGTTCAGATAAAGGTGATGGACTGACTTGTTGTGACCTTAAGAGCGAGCGCTCGAAGACTTCCGCTTGGCCGGTGCTCACGGGGTGTTTTATGGCATTGGCGGCAGTGGTGGATCGGCCCACAGCGCACCGCGCGCAAGGAAAGGACCCAGGAGAGCGATGAACCGGAGAACCTTTAATAAACTGGCGGGACTGGCCGCAATGGGAGCACTAACGGCGGAGATGGAGTTGAGCGTGGCGCAGGCTGCGGCCATTGCGGGAGAAGTGGTCCTCGAGGATAGCGAATTCCTGGTGGCGTTCGATCCCGCCACTGGTGCTCTGACGCGCATGGAACATAAGCCGACGAAGTGGATCGTGGAACGTCGGCCCGCACTCGGCGCTTCTTTCCGGATGCTTGTTCCCATTCCCGGGCGCCGGGCCAACTTTGTGCTTGGGCAAAAACAAAAGGCTGCGAGCGTCGAGAAGGTTTCAGACAGTCAGGTGCGCATTGTGTGGAGGGATGTGGTGAGCGAACACGGAGGCGTGCTGCCCATTACCCTCACCGCCACTGTTACGTTGAAGAATGGCAAACTCACTTTCGACACCACGCTCGAAAACAAGTCCACCTGCACGGTCGAGACCGTCGACTATCCGTATTTCGGCGATCTGAATCCGCCTTCGCAAAACACGTCGATGGCCGCGCGAACCATGTGGTACGGCAATCTCGGCTCCGACGAGATCTATCCCAACTTTGGCAACGAGAAGGGATACTGGGGCGTTGATTTTCCCATCAAGACTTTCGGATCGCATCGCAGCAATTTTTGCCTGATTCAAGCTCAAACCGAGGGGCTCTATGTGGAATTGTCCGATCCCACTCTGCCCTATCACATGGAATTTACCTTTGAGCAGCATCCCGGTGTGGTGCACGGCGCTGTGGTGCCTAAGACCGATGAGATTTCAGGTTTCCCGGTTCATCAGGAGTTCCGCATCTGTCACTTTGTCATTGCCGATCCCAATTCGACAAAGAAGTTTGCTCCAATCGTGTTTCGCGGCTACCAGGGTGACTGGCACGCGGGCGTCGATGTTTACAAAGAATGGCGCAACACTTGGTTCAAGACGCCGCACCTTCCCGATTGGGCGAAGCAAGTTCACTCCTGGACCATGCTGCGCATGAACACGCCGGAAGAGGACTACACCATCTCGTACAAGACATTTGTGGAGTATGGCGAGGAGTATGCCAGGTACGGCGTGAAAGCGGTGCAACTGATCGGATGGAACATCGGCGGCCAGGACCGCGACGATCCTTCGCAGGACACCGATCCGAACCTGGGCACGTGGCAGGAGTTTCATGACGCGATTGCCAAGGTGCAATCGCTGGGCGTAAACGTGATCCTGTTCGGCAAATTGAACTGGGCCGATCTCACGTCAAGATGGTACAAAGACGAGCTATATAAATATGAGGCCAAGGACCCGTATGGCATCCGCTACGAGCAGGGCGGCTACGATTATGTGACTCCCACTCAACTAGCCGGCATCAACACGCGGCGCCGCGCGGTGATGGACTTCGCTGACCCTGGCTATCGCGAAATTGCCTTAAAGGAATTCCAGAAGATCCTGGCGCTTGAATCCACCGGTTGGTTGTGGGACGAGATTTGCCACCATGCAGGAGTGATCTACAACTTTGCTCAAGGGCATGGGTATGTCCCGCCGGGATACATTTACGCTGGTGACCTACCGCTTTCCGCCGAGCTCCGTGCCGCCGCCGACAAAGCGAGTCCCGATTTTATCTTCGCTGGTGAAGGACCTCAGGACTGGCTGATGCAGTATTTCCCAGTGAATGAATGTGGCGTGAGCGCGACCCCGATTTGCCAGTACCTCGACACCAGGAATTCCCTGATGATTGCCGGAGTGAGCGGCTTCGACGATCGCGAACAGTTAAACATGATCCTGCTGAATCGTTGTGTGATTCAATACGAGCCGTTTCTCTACAAGGGGCACCTGCACGATTTTCCGCTCACCATGGCCTACGGGCAGAAGATCGATGACCTGCGCCGTAAATACAAAGCCTACCTTTGGGATGGCGATTTTCGCGATACGCTCGGCGCGGATGTGAGCGCCGATGCGACGTTTCGCTACTCTGTCTTTCTGGCGCAAAACGGCAAGCGGGCAATAGTCGTCGTCAACCCGGGCTCCGATTCTGCGATCACCGCCAAGGTGAACCTGCCGAATGCAGGTAAACTCGTTATGGCCACGCCGGAGCGGCCGGAGGCCGAAGTGACCGACGGCACGCTGAAGATTCCCGCGCGATCCGCTGCTGTAGTAATGGAACTATGAATCAACGCAGGACGATCGGGTAATTGAAAGCCGGCTGGTTTCGCCGGGCAATGAAATGACGAGTGGGGCGCGAAATGTCTGGCACGATGACTCCGCGTGAACGCATCCTGGCTGTGTTCAACCGCAAGCCGGTTGACCGCCTTCCAGTTGATCTTTGGCATACGCCCGAAGTCGGCGAAGTTCTGCGGAAGCATTGCAGGGTGGCGGATGACCTTGCAATGTATCGGGCTCTCAACCTCGACAAGATTGTCTGGGCGTTCTTGGATTACAAAACTGCAACAGGCGACCGCGTAGGCGCGCAAAGCGGCGCCGGCGCTGAAGAGGGCGGTGATCGCACCATGTGGGGCGTGCCACTGAGGCAGATTCAGGCAGGGGATGCCCACTATGCCGAATTCGGCTCCGCGCCGCTGGCCGGTTACGATACCGCGGAATCGCTTGCCGACTATCCATGGTGGCCTCTCGTAGAGTACTTCGATTACGATTCCGCGGTGGCGAAGGCGCAAGAGGCTGCACGGCACTTTGCCGTGATCGGGCCGTGGGTTTCGCATTTTGAGATTTATTGCCAGTTACGCGGTTTGGAGCAATCGCTGATGGATCTGGTGGAGGCTCCGGAACTGGTTGATGCGATTCTCGACCGCGTGGAATCGATTCAAACGGAGATGATGCAGCGCTTCTTTGCCCGCGCCGGCAATTCGCTCGACCTCGTGTTCATCAGCGACGACATTGCGGGGCAAAGGTCACTCTTGATGTCGCCCGCATTATGGAAACGGCATCTGCAGCCGCGGCTCAAGCGCTGGTGCGACCTCATTCATTCTCATGGCTTGCGGGTTTTTTACCACACCGATGGAGCGGCTCGCCGCCTGCTCCAGCCGATTCTTGACTGCGGCGTAGACGTTCTCAATCCAATTCAGCACGCCTGCCCGGGAATGGACATGGAGGAATTGAAGAGTGAATTCGGCCATCGCGTCACGTTCCATGGCGGCGTTGACAATCAGTTTGCGCTACCACGCGGTACGCCGGAAGATGTCCGTCGCGAAGTTCGGCATTGCCTTGACACCTTGGGTGCCGATGGAGCAGGTTACATTTGCTGCTCTTGCCATAATGTTCAAGCCGGCACGCCGCTTGAAAACATTCTCGCAATGATTGAAACCGCGCAGTGCGGATCTACTCTGAGATAGCCCGGACGATTTCGTCGCTCCGGCTGCGGCCCGTTCAACCGCGCGGCCAACTTCTGGCATGCCAGACGGATAGTTGTCTATTGGCTGTCGCTAACGATAGCGAGCTCTGTTTCCTGGTCAATCTCTCTGGGATCCAGGGAGGATGTGCGTATCCTGCTCACAACGAGTTAAGAATGAAGCGCATTGTTGTTGAGAACGTGGAAGGGCTCTCAACGAATGTTGCAACGCAGGGAATTTTCAAGACAGCGGGCACGGTGACGGGATCCGCATTGACCTTAGGGAATCCGCCCGTAGCCGAATTAGCTGGCGGCAAGGACTCCACCTTCCACTTCGGCTCGGATCACGTGGAGTTACGGGCGTCGGCTTCCCCTTCATCTCTTCCTATGGCGTTGCTTGTCAGTGGCGCGAAAAGCCCGCTGGCAATCGATCGGGCCGCGACGCGGTTCACGTAGTGCTCTGTGAGTGCTGGCCGGCGAAAGATGCAACAGGATTAGTCCGTCCGGGGCAACGGGTTCGGGAGCAAAGTGTCCGGAAGGCCAGCTCGTTACCAGAGCCGGTGCCTGTCACCAGCCGGTTACTGAACCGGCATCAACAGACCCAGTCTCCCTAATTGCGAGTTTCGCGATGTTGTCGATTGTCTGGTGTGCAAGAGGTGTGCCGCAGAGTAGCAAGGTATCCGCCGCCAGCAAATGCTCAATTCGTGTCAGCTAAAAAGCTGAGAGCTGGCAACCTTTGTCGTTTACTATTTGAGGTCGGCGACCGCAATGGATCTCTGAGTCATCTGTCCGAGCAGCAGGTTTTACGGCCAGGTGGATCGGGTTCGTAAACACTGGCCAACACATGGGGACCAATCTGCCACCGGCTTTTCCGTCAGGGAGGCGATCTAGCTGTGAGCGCAAATCATTAGATTCCCGCTCACTTCGCAGCAGATGCGAAACACCTTTAAAAGCGCTGTTCTTTGGTGCATTTTCCGATGGGGTTTTCCGCTCACTACCGGAACCCACAGCTTCGGGTCCTGTCGTAGCTAAAAACGCGCGTTGGTCTGATATCGCCAGTTGTTGGCAGCCAAGCCGCAACTGGCTCGAGTCGGCTTTCCTTCCACGTGCGCAATGAGCGGAAGCAGTCCCAGGATGGCGAGAGCGGTCGCGCTTTTGCCCGCCCCCGATTCGTCTACCAGGCCCAGCACTTCGCCTTCCTCGAGGCTCAGGCTCGCGTGGCCGGCAGAATGGTGCCTTCGAGTTGCAGATGCAGCTCGGCCTTGGGAAAACGGCGGATGAAGGCGTGGATTTCGTCCATTTGACTAGTTTACGAGGCGGGTTTCGGGAGATTCGTAAACTGACGGCAAGCGTGAGGTCCATTGCGGCCCGCTTTACGCGCCTTTGAAAGATGCGGCGTGCGGGATGGCTATCAGCGTTCGAAGCGGCCCGAGCCTTAAGAATTGTTAAGCAGGTCGCCTCTGCGTTGATCTGTGCGAGACTTAGAAAGCGTTGGGGATTGCTCGATGGCCGCCCAGTCCCGAGGCCGTGCAGATGGAGACTGCGAAAAATCCAAAGCAACTATCGCTGCTGCTCGTCGACGACGACGTTGAGTTATGCGGGATGATGAAGGAGTTCTTTGCCGAGGCCGGCCATCGTCTGGATTGTGTTCACAATGGCCGGGATGGCCTTACCAGAGCATGTAACGGCGCCTACGATCTGGTGATTCTCGACGTGATGCTACCCGTCTTCGATGGCCTGACGGTGCTGCAGCAGTTGCGGCGGCGAAAAGACCTGCCCGTGATCATGCTGACCGCGCGTGTTCAGCAGCATGACCGAATCCTGGGCCTGAATACGGGAGCCGACGACTATCTTCCCAAGCCGTTCGATCCCGATGAATTGCTGGCGCGGATCAGGGCGGTATTGCGCCGCACCGATACCGCGGACTGGAAGGGCCGCGCGGTTTTGACCATCGGCGATATCTAGATCAATCCCAGCACACGCGAGGCGTGGGTTACAGGCTCGCCGGTGGAGTTGACTTCCGTCGAGTTCGACCTACTGGAGATGCTGATGCGTTCCGCGGGCCGGGTTGTCTCGCGAGACGAAATCACCCAAGCCCTATTCGAGCGTGAAGCAACACCGTACGATCGCTTTCTCGATGTGCACATCAGCCATTTGCGCAAAAAGCTCGAGGGCGGGCGAAATCTGATCCGCGCAGTCAGAGGAGTTGGGTATGTATTTACCGGAACAGATTAAGTCATACCCCTTGAAGTCTCTCTATATCGGCGTCCTGTTGGCGATGGTGATTACGCTGTCGCTTTCCTTCCTTGTGTTTCACTCCATCGCGGATCGCATGCAGAGGAAGACCATCGATCCCGCCTTCGAGCGCATCGACGAGTTGGAGTTGGAGAGTGCGCGCGGAGCATTGGCGGGCAGCGGGCCGAAGGCGCTGAAATCCTATTTGACCAGCCTGGATCGCGTCTTTGCAGGATCAACGCATTGTTTACTCGACGCACACGGCGTAGATGTGCTGACCGGTGAAGATCGGGCCGAGTTGTTGCCACCCGCTCCCCGCACGGAATGGCGCACTCACGTGAATGGCCATTACATCAAAGCTCAGCGGTCGCCG
>Ga0326728_10010612_pt1 | contig 21484 bp, 18 predicted proteins | sample MB3enrmetagenome_FD_207602 | JGI IMG/M metagenome (GOLD analysis project Ga0326728, IMG submission 207602) | Lab enriched peat soil microbial communities from McLean, Ithaca, NY, United States - MB31MN | ecosystem: Environmental > Terrestrial > Soil > Wetlands > Peat | place: USA: New York... | reverse complement strand
CCAGCCAGCAGCTGAATCCCAGCAAGTACGACGTCTCGCCCCGCATCGGCTTTGCCTGGAGCCCAAGGCAGCAAAATGACCTTTCTGTCCGCGGTGGTTTCGGCATTTACTATGATCGTTTTTCGGATCGCTTTGCCAACTTGCAGGTCTTCAATTATCCCTACGACACGGTCGCGACCGGCCTGTTCACGGCTGGGTTCTTGGGAACTCCTTTCCCCAATCTCACCGGCTACACCTTCCCGCTTCCCGCGAGCGCGCCTTCACCAATCCCACTCCTCATCGATAACTTTTTCTATTACGAGCAGAATCCGATCAACGGCTTCTTCGCCTCGCCGAACATGAAGATCCCATACACGCTCGACTACAACCTCGACGTGCAATACTCATTCGCTAATAACTGGCTGATGGATGTCGGTTACGTCGGCAACCACGGCAACCATCTCATCAACCTTTACAACTTCAATCAAGGCGCCTTCGGAACTCCCACCGCGCCCTATACCATCGATGGTTTCTCCAACAACAAGGCTTTGTTTGGAGTTGACCAGGTCCAAACCGAGGCCGAATCGAGCTATAACGCCTTGCAAACAAGTCTGACCAAACACTTCAGCCATGGCCTGCAGTTCCTCGCTTCCTATACCTGGTCGCATTCGATCGACAACAACTCCGGCGACAACATTCCCAACGCCGAGAGCGAACTCGCTCCGCTGCCCGGTGATCAGCAGAATCTTAAGTCGCAGTTTGGAACTTCCGATTTTGATCGCAAACATCGTTTCGTTTTCAGCGGCGTCTACGATATGCCGAGCTTTTACCACGGCACCTCCGGCTTCGCGAAATCTGCAGCTAACAATTGGGAGACCAATGGACTAGTGGTGTTGCAAACGGGCTTGCCCTTCACGGTCTACTGCTCGGACGGTTCCGACACGAACGACCGTGCCTACTTTACCGGCGCGCCTGTAATCACTTCCTCAGGTTCGACTGTCTCGCGCCTGACCGATTACTTCAATCCTGCCGCATTCAGTTGCGGATCCTCGGGTCCTCCCGTCATCCTCCCCAACACCCCGCCCTTTGGCGACACTTCGCGCAACCTCCTCCGTGGCCCCGCCCAGAAGAATGTCGACTTCAGCGTGGTCAAATTCTTTCCCATTACCGAAGTCTCGAAAGTGGAATTTCGCGCCGAGTTCTTTAACATTCTCAACCTTGTGAATTTCGCTCAGCCCAACAGCAACACATTTGTCCCATCAACTCTGGGCCAGATTACGGCCACCAGCGCTGGCCCGCGCATCATTCAATTCGCGCTGAAGTACAACTTCTAGCCGACCATCGAAAGCGGGCAGGCCGCGTGCGTGCCCGCTTTCACAGCCTTCTATTAACAGCAGCCCAGTAAAGGTGTGCATGCAATGAATCCTAGTGGCTTGCGGGAGAAAGTAGTGATCGTTACCGGCGCGGCGGCAGGCATTGGCCGCGCCACGGCAAAGCGGTTCGCCGGCGAAGGTTGCCGCGTGGCGGCGTGGGACGTCAATGACGCTGCCGGGCCGGATCTGCTGCGTGAACTAGAATCCGCCGGCGGGCAGGCGTTGTTTCGTAAGACCGACGTCACCAATGCGCAGGATGTGGAAGAGGGCGTCGGCAAAATCATTGGTCAGTGGGGCCGCGTCGACGTTCTCGTCAACAATGCCGGCATCACCCGCGACGCGCAGTTAATCAAGTGGAAAGATGGCGCGACCGCCGGCACCATGACCGACCAGGCTTTTGACGCGGTGATCTCGGTTAACCTGAAAGGCGTGTTCGTGTGCACACGCGCCGTGGTTCCTCACATGATCCGCATTGGCGGAGGCGTGATCCTCAACGCGTCATCGGTCGTCGGTCTCTACGGAAATTTCGGCCAGACGAACTATGCCGCCACCAAAGCCGGCGTGATTGCGTTTGCCCAGACCTGGTCGCGCGAACTGGCAAAATACAAGATTCGGGTGAATGCCGTCGCTCCCGGTTTTATCGCCACCGAAATGGTGCAGAAGATGCCGCCGAAAGTAATCGAATCCATGGTGGCGCACACGCCGCTTGGCCGCATGGGTACGCCCGAAGATATCGCCGAGGCTTATGTCTGGCTGGCTTCCGACGCGGCGTCCTTTATTACGGGCACGGTGCTCTCCGTGGACGGCGGATTGGTGCTGGGAACGTGACGACCGCGCTTATTACACTGCACTTATGAACGAAGGATAAGTCATGACGCGCTATGCAACCATCACCGCGACGGGCAGATATGTTCCTGAGAACGAAGTTACTAACGACATGCTGCGGGAACGGTTCAAACACATTCCCGACTTCGTCGACAAAATGGAGGCATCGAGCGGGATCAAGACACGCTGGCATGCGCCGGAGAACTGGGCCACCAGCGATGTGGCTCTGCCTGCGGCCAAGCTCGCCATCGAGAGGGCGGGCAAGAAACCGGAAGATGTCGATCTGATCATCCTCGGAACTGACTCGCCCGATTACATCACGCCCTGCACATCGGTTGTTCTGCAGCACAAGCTGGGCGCCAGGAATGCCGGCACCTTCGATATTGGCTGCGCCTGCGCTTCTTTTCCCACTGGACTCTCCGCCGCCGCGGGCATCATCGCCGCAAACCCTGGCGTCAAAACCGTGCTCGTGATCGGCGTCTACCTCATGCACAAACTAACATCGCCCGCCGACCCCATGATCTTCTTCTACGGAGATGGAGCGGGTGCGGCGATCCTCGAGCCGGCGTCAAAGCCGGGCTTCATTTCTTCGACCTTCCGCGCCGACGGCTCTTATCACGATTACTGGGGCATTTACTCTGGCGGTACTTTTGAGCCGGCGAACGAAGACTCCGTCAAAGCCGGGCGCACCATGTGCACAATCAAGAATCGCTATCCTCCGGAATTGAACGAGGAGACGTGGCCGCTGATTGCGGAACGTCTCGCCAAAGACGGCGGCTTCGACCTGCGCGACGCCGACTGCTTCATCTTTACCCAGGTGCGCAAGCCTACGATTAAGCGCGTCATGGAACGGCTCGGCGTGCCGCCCGAACGCGCGCACACCATCATGGAGCGGTACGGTTACACTGGTTCCGCCTGTGTGGGCATGGCCCTCGATCACGCCATCGAACAGGGCAAGGTGAAATCGGGTAATCTTGTCGTGCTGGTCGGCTCTGGAGTCGGCTACAACCAGGCAGGTTGCGCGTTTCGCATGCCGTAAAGCCACGCTCAGAGCCGCATTGCCCACTCGCACGAAAGGAGCGGAATGAGCCTGGCAGTCGAAGTTCTGTTGTTGCTCGTCTGCTGCGCCGTCTCCGCCTGCATCATCTTCGCGGTCGTTTTCGTCGCGCGTCCCATCGCCACGACTTTCTGGTTCCGACGAAGATCTCTCCTCCGCTCCGGCTTTCGCAAAACCAAAGTCGCCACAACTGTCGGACTCCAGACTGTGTTTCACGGTGGTGAGGGGCCGGTGGTCGTGTTACTTCATGGCGCGGGAGATCAGGCCGGAACCTGGCACAGGATTGCGCCCGATCTCAAGCGCCAGTTCCAGTTAGTTATGCCCGACTTAGCTGGCCACGGCGAAAGCGATCCCGCCGAAGGAACGCTGAGCCTCGGCACACTTCTCATCGGGCTCGAGCAGGCGCTCGAGGACATCCCCGGCCGTTACGCCCCAATCACGCTCGTCGGCAATTCTCTTGGAGCGTGGATGGCCATGCTCTTTGCCGAAAAATACCCGCAGCGTGTGACGCGAGTCATTCTCATGGGCGGCGGCCCGATCCGCGGGGCGTCGGAGCTTGGCCTGATGCCGAAGAATCGCGAAGAAGCTCGCCGCGCCTTCGAGGCTACGCTCGATCCCTCAGCCCGCCGCCCGCCCAACTTCTTGCTTGACGATTTGATCCGCGTGGCCAATACCGGCCCCATCTCGCGTCTGTTCGCGGCCGGCGATGCCGACATGTCGAAATACCTGCTCGAAGGCAAGCTGTCGAATTTTCAGCTTCCCGTCGATCTCGTCTGGGGTGCCTCCGACCGGCTGGTACCTCTCGACTATGCGAAGAAACTGCAAGCACAGCTCCCGCATGCCACGCTGACCGTGCTTGAGCGCTGCGGCCACGTTCCGCAGATCGAGCGCCCGCGGCACTTGCTTGCAACGCTGTTGCCCCTTCTTGCCGCGAATTCGTCCCATGCCCCCGCGCAATCTGTTTCCCCTCAGCCCGGAGGCAACTCATGATCTCCGGCGACATTCTCGGCGAACGCGCCCGCCTCAGCCCTGACGCCATCGCGCTCATTCATGTTCCGAGCGGCCGCCAGTTTACGTATGCCGAGCTTAATCGCCGCGCCGTTGAGTGCGCGCACGTGTGGGCAGACCTCTGCGGTCTCACCCCGGGCGACCGCATCTGCATTCTCTCCGAGAACCGTGTGGAATATGTCGATGCCTTCTGGGCGGCGGGCAAATCCGGAGTGATCCTCGTCCCTCTCGGCACGCGCAGCACCGCCCACGAGCTGCAACAGGTACTCGCCGACTGCGCCCCGCGTTGCCTGATGTATTCGGCGCGCTACGAGAAGCTCGTCGACGAACTGCGCCAACTCGTGTCCTTCGAGCGCCTCATCGCCCTCGATGCGCGCGACGACACCACGTCCGCGCTCAGCTACTCCAAAGCCGTCGCGCGAGTTCGTCCCAGTTCTCTTCCCGCGCGCCCGCAGCCCGAAGACATTTTTTGCATGCTCTACACCAGTGGAACCACCGGCCGCCCGAAGGGCGTGATGATTCCCCACCGGCAAGTGGTCTTCGACGCCATCTCCACCATCCTGTCCTGGCAGCTCGAAGCGACCGACCGCGTCCAGATTTTCACGCCCATGTATCACGCCGGCGGGCTTACCGTTTTCATGACCCCGCTGTTTGCCATCGGGGGCAGCATCGTTTTGCACGAGAGCTTCGATGCCACCGAAATTTGGAGCGCGTTCCATGAACACAAATGCACGCTATTTTTCGGCGTGCCGACCACGTTCAAAATGCTCCATGAGGCTCCCGAATTTACCTCCGCCGATCTCACGCATCTCCGTTGGGCTGTCAGTGGAGGCGCTCCGCTCCCCCTCCCACTCCTCCGCGCCTGGCAGGAGCGCGGCATTACTTTTCGCCAGGGCTACGGGCTCACCGAAGTCGGCGTCAACTGCTTTGCCATGAGCACAGAGGAATCCAGAAGCAAAGCCGGTTCGATCGGCAGGCCAATAATGTTCACCGAAGCCAAGCTCATCGATGCCGCCCGCAATCCCGCCGCGGCGAATGAGGTGGGCGGGCTTGACGTCGGCGAGCTGTGCCTGCGCGGCCCGCACGTCTGCCGCGGCTATTGGAACAATCCCGCCGCGACTGCGCAGGTGCTCGATTCCGAAGGATGGTTTCATACCGGCGATCTGGCTCGCCGCGATGAAGACGGTTTCTATTACATCGCCGGACGCTCCAAGGACATGATCATCAGCGGCGGCGTTAATATCTATCCCGCCGAGATCGAAAAAGAACTGCTCGACCATCCGGCGGTCGCCGAGGCCTCGGTTATCGGTGTGGCCGACGAAAAGTGGGGTGAGCTTCCCGTCGCGGTTGTCGTGCTGAAATCGGGCGCCGCTGTCACGGCTACCGACTTGATCGAATTTCTCCGTCCGCGAATCGGCAAAATCAAACTGCCCCGCCAGGTAACTTTCATCGACGCCCTGCCCCGCAACGCCTACGGCAAGGTCCTCAAGCTCGAACTCCGAGAACGCGTTCGCCATCTCGAAACCGCCGCAACCCGAGAAGACCCTTCGCCTACTCCAAGGCCAAATTCATCCTGAAAGCGGCCTCGCGGCGTGCACGTTGATGACCGTGAGCAAGGTGTAGAAGAACTAAACGCTCTTACTAGCACCGCCAGCCCTCGATATAAGCCGGAGTAGCTAGCACCTTGATCCCTTGGGTGGCACTTACTTCGTCGATAAACCCGCTCCAGGCATAGAGGTTTTCATCCTTCCTTAACAATGGCGCTTTCCGCGCGGGACAAGCGATTTCGCTTGACAGAGGCTGGAAACTCGATTAACTTGGATTCCCTTTGGGGCGGGCGGAGTAGTTCAACTAGTTGCTGGTTGGACAGCCCTGTCCACACCTTGCCGCTCGCCAAGGCTCAATAGATTTGCCTGACTATGATCTGGAGGTCGCCAGTGACCACAATCGGAAAGAACTCTTGCAGACAGTTCTTTAGTGTCCGGATTTTCGCCGTCGCCACGCTCGCGCTCTTGTGCGGCAGCATCTCCGCTCAAGCGCAGACCGTTTCAGCCCAGGTGGCGGCGCGGTTCCTGGAGCAGGCCAGCTGGGGACCAACTCCCGCCACAATCTCTCAGGTGCAAGCGAGTGGCTTGCAAACCTATCTGCAACAGCAGTTCGCCGTGCCCGCTTCGACTTATCCAGCCACTACCAATTTCGCCTCGATCCAGCAGCAGTTCTTCGTAAACGCCTTGCAGGGCCAGGATCAATTGCGTCAGCGCGTCTCTTTCGCCCTGTCCCAGATCTTCGTGGTCTCCGATGTCGGGCCCAACATCAAGAGCCCGGCGGCGTTTCCGCTGTGGATGAACATGCTGCAAAACGATGCGTTTGGGAACTTCTTCACGCTGATGAACGACGTCACGATCAGCCCGGTCATGGGTTCGTACTTGAGCATGGCCGAAAATAATGGATGCTCCCGTAACTGCCGGCCCAACGAGAACTATGGGCGCGAACTGTTGCAGCTTTTCACCATTGGGCTTTTCCAACTGAATCCCGACGGCACGCCCGTGCTTGACCAATACGGCAATCTGATCCCGACCTATGGACAGACCACCATCGAGGGATTCGGCGATCTGTTCACGGGTTGGACATACAACAATCCCGCCTACAATCCCCCACACTTTTTCGCCCCCCCAGTCTATGTCGGCCCGATGATTCCGGTTCAGGTCCATTACAGCCAGGCGTCAAAGACATTGCTGAACGGCTACACACTCGCCCCCAAGGGCAACATTCAAACCGATCTCACGTCCGGATTGCAAAACATCTTCACCCATCCGAACGTCGCTCCTTTCATTTGCAAACAACTGATCCAGAAGCTGGTCACCAGCAATCCGAGTACAACCTACGTTTCGAATTGTTCCTCGGCTTTTCTTAACGATGGGACGGGCGTAGCCGGAAACATGCAGGCGGTCATTTCCGAAATTCTGCTCGACCCCGAGGCCCGGCGGGGCGACAATCCCGCCAATGTGGAACCTGGCGATGGTCACTTGCGCGAGCCTCTGCTCTACATCAACTACGCGCTGCGCGCACTGAATGCGACCTCCGACGGCAACGGCCTCAGCAACTACGGAAACGTCTTCCTACAGGCGCCATTCCTTTCCCCGAGCGTGTTCAATTTCTACCCGCCGAACTACCCGATCCAAGGGACGTCCCTGGTTGGCCCTGAGTTCGCGATTCTCAACGCCAACACCGCCGTATCGCGCGTCAACTTTGTCAACGATCTGGTCTACGGAAGCGTCGGCCCCGCCACTACGATCAACATTGCTCCTTATGTTACGGCCGCGGGCAACGGCGTGCCTGCGTTGCTGACGCTGATCAACACCAACATGATGCACGGCGCCATGCCAACCGATATGTACAACGAACTGCTGAGCACCTTGCAGAATTCGGCTTTTACCACGCCAACCAGTGTTGCACAAGCGGCGCTTTATCTGGTTACGAGCTCGGCCCAGTTTCAGTTTGAAGACTAGCGGAGTGAGATAGAGAACGAAATCGTCAGGTTTCTGGAGGATGTCATGGGGATCTTCACACGGCGCGATTTTCTGAGGACAGGCTGCTGCACGGCGGCCGGAGTAGCGGCGGCGAGTATCAGCCGGCTTGGGCTGATGAACGCTTTTGCCGCCGGCACCGACTACAAAGCTCTGGTGTGCATCTTCATGTTTGGCGGCAACGATGGCAACAACACCATCGTTCCCTACGATTCCGCCGGCTATGCTAACTACGCCTCTCTCCGTTCCCTGCTGGCATTACCGCAAGCACAGCTTCTGCCCATTCAGCCAAAAAGCCAAAGCTTGCCCTTCGCGCTTCACCCCGCCTTACCCGAAGTTCAGAGCCTCTTCAATAGCGGCCAACTTGCCTTCGTCACCAATACAGGCGTGCTCCCGCAGCCGACAAATCAAACCCAGTATTTGAACAATCAGGTTCCGATCCCCATCAATCTCTTTTCCCATCAGGATCAGCAAAACCAGATGCAGTCCGACACGCTGCAGTATCTCGGACTTCCCACCGTCGGCTGGGGTGGTCTTGTCGCCGACCAGATGCAGGAGATCTACGGCGGCAATTTCCCCATCACGATTTCTCTGGACGGCGTCAACGTCTTCGCCGAAGGCTTGGTCGCCCAATCGCTTCAGACCGGCGGCAACCCCACTCAGGGACTGAGCGGGTTTTCCGGCTCGTCCGCGGATAATGCGCGTCTGGCGGCGTTTCAGGCGCTCCTTTCTTTCAAGGACGGTCCCACGCTGATGCAGCAGGCAGCCACCACCACGTCGAATGCCCTTCAGGCCGCCTCCACTCTGGCGGCGGCGCTGGCGACCGGCTCTTCTTTGAAAATCAAGTTTCCCAAGACCCAACTCGGAGGACAAATCGCCCAGGTTGCCCAGATTCTCCAGGTGCGCTCCGCGCTCGGATTGAACCGCCAAATTTTCTTCGTCGGCGCCGGCGGCTTCGACACGCATACCGCCCAAATCGTCACCCAGCACAACCTTTTGCAGGAAGTCAACGACAGCCTCGCCGCTTTCTATACTGCCTTGCAGGACATGGGCCTCACGCAACAAGTCGTTACTTTCACCTTGTCGGACTTTGCCCGAACCTTCGAGCCCAACAGCACCTACGGCAGCGATCACGGTTGGGGAAACCATCATCTCATCATGGGCGGCCCCGTCGTGGGAGGCGATTTCTATGGCGATTGGCCTACCCTCGCGTTGGGCGGTCCCAGCGACGCCACTCAACAGGGTCGCTGGATTCCGACCACTTCGCTTGACCAATACGGAGCCACGATCGCCCAGTGGTTCGGCGTGCCGGCGACGGCGCTGCCGACGATCTTCCCGCACCTGAGCAACTTCTCACCGCAAACGCTTGGTTTTCTGCCGCCCCCGGCGCAATCCGTGCGTAAGCCGTGAACTCCCTAGTGGAGTGAAGGTGCAGTGAACAGTTCGGCGAGGCCATTGGCACGTTCGCGGTGCCCAGAGCAGTTGGAGGCTCGTCACTCTCCCTTTCATTCCCAATCCATCTCTGGCTGCCCCACCCTTGCGCTTGGCAAGGGTGGAACCAGCGGCCCCAGCGATTGGTGTTGCTCGGTTCGGTCGAACTTCTTAGTGCCCACCTTCGCAAATCCGGCGTAGAGGGGTAGCCTGCTTGATGGGGTGATCACGGGGCGCTAAACCGTGCATCGGCAAATTGCGCTCCGGCGTGGCCCGTGCCTTTTTACTGTCACGCCGTCCCTGTGCCCACAGCAGCGCGCGCGGCCACACTGGCGGGAGCCTTCGGCTCGGCGGCGTCCGCTGGCAGCGTCCCCTCCTCGCCAGCCCTTCTCCGCCAGTCGGGCAGCGATGGTTCGCCTCCCGCTCTGTTCTGCGATTGCCAGCTCGCTCCGCCGTGGCCGGCCACATAGAGCGCCAGTTCCAGTCGCGTCCACACGCCCAGTTTGTCGAACGTGGTCCGCAGATAATTCTTTATGACCTGCTCGCTGGTCACGAGCACGGCGGCGATGTCTTTGTTGGTCAGGCCCTGCCACACTAGTGTGGCCACCTGGATTTCTCTCGGATTCAATCGATCACGTGGCTGCATGGCTGCACCTGCTCCTTCATAAACATGGCGGTCGCGAGTTTCACCCGCTTCCGGCCTTCCTTGATGCCCGCGCGCAAAAACAATGTGCGCAGGTGTTGCTTCACCGTTCTTGGGCTGATGTTCAAATGACTGGCGATCTCTTTGTTGCTGCACCCTTGCACCAGCAGGTGCAGCACCTCCTGATCGCGCGGCGTTATTTTGATCTCATTCAAATTGATCATGGCCTTCTCGTCGACTCCTTCAGTTCAATCTCAGGTTCGCTCCCTGCTGACTCCCTTCCAAGCAACCTGTTCGCCAAATCTTCTCCCTCGGCATTGTCCCTATGTTTCCAATAAGTTACGCTGATGTAACCACTGAATTCGCACCCCGATTAGCCTTCTCTCATGAGCCGCTTCCCACTTCGGCCTCCCGCTTCGGGAATCCGGCGGCGCCTCCGCCTTACCCCATTCCCCCGGGTTATGCCCTTGCGGCATGGCCCCTTGGTGCTCCCTTTCCCCATTTCGGCGAGAACCGAGTTGAACTATAATGAAGCTTGCTATTCGGGTTTGCCTCGCTTCTCCCCCCGCATTTATGGCGTCCGATCGGACTAAACTCGTGCTCGACGAGCAGTCCTTCCAGGGACTGCTCGCGGCTGCTTTTACGATTCAGCAGCACATAGCGCGCAATGCGGCCGCTGGGACGCCTGCCGCTGATGCCGAGACCGCTGCCGCCGGTAAAGAAGCCGTAGTAACGCCAACCAACGAATCCCAAGCACATGCCGATGATGCGAAAGCGCCCTCGATCTGCAGTCGATGCGGCGCTTCTCTGTCCGCGACCGAGACTGCCTGTCCGAAATGTGGCGCAAGCGGGCTGCGTCCCGGTGAGCGGCTGCAGCGAAACTGGGCATCGCTGTGGCAGATGAGCCAGGAACAGGGTCTGCCGCTCGATGCGCGCCGGCACCACGAAAACGATTTTCCTCTGTCACCGGGCGATCCGGGCCGGCCGCGTCCGGCGCCTGCCACCGCGGGAAACGCCACCCCACCCGCACCAGCACCCGCCTTGCACTCTCAGATTGGGCCGCCGAGCGCGGAACCGGCCGCTGAGGCTTCCACCACCGCTCCAGAATTGCCCGCTCCTGGCGCGGAACACGGCACAATCCGTTATCTGGAAGCCAGTGACGAACCGCCCCACGCCGCACCCGAAAGCAGCGAACCAATCCCAGAACGCATGGCATCCGCCGAACGCGAAGAGCTCATGCCTTCCTGGAATCAAGCGCCCACCGAGGACTATCGGACGGAGAGCGAACCGGACTGGCGCGAACCGGAAACAGTTCCCGAGGGGGGCGGCGGCCGTTTGCAGGCCATGCGGTTGAAGCTGCGGTTTCACCGCGCCGATTTTTTCCTGGCTCTGGCCGTCATCGTGGCCGGGGCGGCGATGCTTTGGCCGGTGGCCGGGCAAAGGCACGACCGGCCGCTCTGGGAGCGCATGCTGATCGCGGCGGGCCTGGCGGAGGCGCCTCCTCCGGCGGTGCATTTTCACGGAGATCCGGACCTGAAGGTGTGGGTCGACACGCATACGGCGCTCTACTATTGTCCGGGGGATGAGCTGTATGGCAAGTCGCCCAACGGACACTACACCACGCAGCGCGAGGCGCAGGCGGACCGGTTCGAGCCGGCCGAGCGCAGCGTCTGCATCCAGTAGAATCCTTTCTGATTTAGAATTCTGCATGTTCCACGGCACACAATGTTTCCCGTGGAACATTTGTTCATGTATATTTGTATGTACTTATTTATAGGGCAAAGGCGGGTAAATGAAACGGCGTAAAACAGTTAGGCGGCAGAGGAAGGGCGTTCGCTTGAAGGCTTCGGCGGGCGCGAAACGGGCGTCGGCGGGAGTGAAACGGGGGCGTTCCATAGAGGCCGGAGCGGCGGGGGCTGGGGAGGGGGCTATAGGGCGGCGGGAGCGGCGGGAACCCAAGAAGCGCATCACGCTGTTTCTGGATGCCGATATTTTGGCATGGTTCAAGGACCAGGGACCGAGATATCAGCGGGCGATCAACCAGACGCTGCGCGAGGTGATGGAAGAAGAAGCGAAAGGACGGGAGGGGTGATGGGTTCGCCGGGCGCGGTTTGTACATATCCGGTTATACGTACGACAGGGCCTGGTTCGAGGCAAACAGGCGGCGAACAAAATATTGTTTGCAACACAGATGTGTACGTACAATCCGCGTAGAGGCAACAAACGAAAGGGGCTCGAAGATTTCTGGGAGGTCAAACGGGGCTTGACAGGGTGTGTTATGTGGGTCGCGGCGGGCTGGAGCCTTCCACACAACCAAAACTGGATTGTGTGAGCCAAATCCAAAACTGGAGGCGACCGTGGAATCCCACCCTTGACCAAGAACGTCAAGGATGGGGCACCCTCGTGTGTTGCCGGGATCAGCGCGATCACAACCTGGCCTGCGCCACCCGCCAGTACTCGAGGCTGTGCCCGGGTCAGGAGTACTGGAGGCTGCGTGCGGCTGCGAGGAACGTTTTGTGGTCCGAGGGTTTGCGCGTCACTAGATTGTAACCAACCTTTACCATCAGATCTCCCCAGGCTTGCTCGATCTTTGACACGCAGACAGCTGGCAGCCGTTGCGTCCAGCCGCCCGACGTGGCCACGCCGACCATGGGGATATCCTGCCTGCGATTGCGGGTGCCGATCCAGACCTGGGCATCGCGTTTCTCCAGTTGGCGCATGTTGTCGGCGGAGCTGAGGTCGATTACTTTACGCAATCGAGGCTCGTTCGCTTCAATTCCGAGAAAACGCGCCAGGGAAGCCATTCCGCCGATGGTATCGGCGATCAGGTCTTCGTAGCGAAGCAGCAGAAAATTTGGATCGCTGCCTCGGGTCGCCACCCAACTACCAACATTTTCCCGCCACGAGCCCCAGCCCTCGGAACCGATTTTTCCGGCAATAAAGGGATCGACATACCGTTCCAGCGGAAGGTCGCCGGCAATCTGCTGGTACTTGCGCTGGAAGTGATAGTAAGAAAGCACGATGTCGCGAGGATCGCGGACGATGTAAACGATCTTGCCGTAGCGGTGATCGAAATAGTGGTGGCTCTTAATAAAGCGCGGACGGGGGGTGCGGTTCAGGGCGCGGTGGGACTGGTTTGAAGTATCCGGGACAAGCCGCTCGATGTTGGAGAAGCGAACTTCAAGGCCGGGGTGCAGCAGATTGGCGACGAGGAAGCGGACCCAGACGTTGCCGGATCGAGGATAGGAAACGAGGAAGGTGTCGTCGGGAAAGATGCGGAAGTTACGGCCCGCAAGGTCGGTGCCGAGTGTGTATTTTACGGTTTGTTTTATGCCATAAATCATGACGGTCCTCGGGTTTACCAGTCTCCGGCAAAATTCCGGAAGAGAGAATCAGGCGGCGGGGGGTAGTTCGCAGGCGACAGCATCCGATCGAGGGCATCGCCGAAAACAATGCTTGACCAAATGTTGCCCTAATATTACAATTATGTCAAGTACGTCGATTGTATTGATAGTCATTAATTAGTCCCGCGGTACCCTCCTCCGAGCCAAGGCTGGTTCATTCAATGATGGACTTCGAATAATCGGGTTATTCCATTGGGATCAAGAGCACAGTCTCCAGTTTTTATCGTCGGTTGTCACCGCTCAGGAACGGCGCTCCTCTACGACAGCCTGCTCGATGCCGGGGGATTTCCGATCTACCGTTACACGCCTTTTATTCACAACACGCTGCTTGCGGTAACCGGAAACCCGGCGAATCGGCGCAATCGCAAGAAGATGGCCAACATCTGGTTGCGGAGCGAAGCATTCCGCAGAACTGGCCTGGACCGGGAGGAGACGCGCGAAAGGATCATGAACGACTGCCGAAGTGGCAGCGACCTGTTGCGACTTACGATGGAGGAACTGGCGCGTCGCGATGGAGTGGATCGCTGGTTGGTTCACGATCCCGACTGCATCCTGCATATCCCTCAAATCAAGAAAGAGATACCCGAAGCTTTGTTCGTTCATATTGTTCGCGATGGACGGGATACTGCGCTTTCGTTGCATCGCCAACATCCTTCGATACCTCTGGGATGGTCACGAAAAAACCCTCTTCTTGTATGGGCGCTTCTGTGGGAATGGACGGTGAAGAAAGGCCGACGATATGGCCAACAGATACCGGCAGACTATCTCGAGATAAGTTTTGAGGATCTTGTGCAAGAGCCGGAGAAGACGTATGCGGGTCTCGGAGAGTTTCTTGAACACAACATTGACTATGCTCGTATTGGGAGAAATGCCTCCGGACGGACCGTCGCACCTAACACGGTCTGGAAGGAGGAGGTTAGTGAGAATTCTTTCAGCCCGGTAGGCCGTTGGAAGACGAAACTCTCGCCAAGTGAGATTGCTGTAATTGAGGGTCTTATTGGTGACAGCTTGAAGCAATTCGGATATTCGCTCTGGGCAGACGAACGTGCCCCGAATGATGCGGCCGTCAAACTGCCCGCGAAGGTTCATCTGATGGGCGCGTTTTACCCACGATTCTTTGGCACCAAGCTGTTTCTGCGAAACAAGACACTTGTGGGCAGGCTGAGCAGGACGACGGAATTCAGGCTTGACCCATCATGAACCAAGATGGCTTAAGAGTTCGACAGGTATGGTTATTTGGCACCCGCAACCTATTGCAAACGCAACACCTATTAAGAATCGCCACTCATTCCCATCGCCAAGCGCGGGCGCGCGGGCCGATAAACGTAGAGACGGCTGAAAAACCCGAAAAAAAAGCTTGACGGCACATTAACATAGCGTTAATATTCTTACTATATTATGTCTATTGAATTAGTATAGATGTACCTCCCCAACATCATGCTCCACATTGCGGATCCCCTCTAGCGGTTTTAACGCTGGGCATAGGAAGCATAGAAAATCTCGAATAAACGGAGCCTCAGTATGGGTAAGCTGATCTTGGTGCGTCACGGAACGACCGTTTTGAACTCGCAAGGTGAATCAGAGAGGTTGCGCGGATGGCTTGATGTGCCGCTGGATGAGAATGGACTTCGGCAGGCGTGGGAGGCCGCAGATAAGATAGCGGAGCATCCTATCCAGACGATTTACTGCTCTGACTTAATACGGGCGCAACAGACAGCAAAGCCGATCGCCGACCTTACTAGGATTCCGGTTATACCGACCCGCGCGTTGCGGCCATGGAATGTAGGCAGTCTTGCGGGACAGCGGGTCAATACGATCCTGGGCACTTTAAAGAAGCTGGAAGAAGACCCAAACCTGCCCGCGCCGCAGGGCGAATCCTTCATTGAATTTTACGATCGTTACTCGGGCGTGCTCAAGAATCTTCTAGTGCAGGCAAGCCGTTCCTCCAAGCATATCGTGGCGGTTACGCATGTGCGGAATGTGCTGGCGACGCCGACCATCCTGAAGGATGGGGACAAAACACAAATTCCGGTTAAGGGCGGCGCTAAACCAGGCTCCGTGATTTGGGTGGAACAGACGGATGGAAGGTGGGTGGCTCGCGCGCATGAAGGCGCTTCGCCGGCCTGCTCCCATTCCTGGCCGACGGATGATCGGGGCGCCGTGGCTCCATGCAGTTGCGGTGGGCTAGCCGCGGCCGATGGCGGCTTATAGCGGAGTGTCCGTGCTTTCGGCGGCGAGCGCCTCTTTTTCCATGTATTGGCCGACGAGGGCGGCGCAGGCTTCGGTGAATCGTTGCTCGAAAGAATCGAAGGTGTTAGTGAAGTAGCTTTCGACGCAGAGTTCGGCCATTACTCGCTTCTTCACAAAGACAGGCACGACGATGTTGGACTTCACCAGGTCGGAGCCGAGATAGCGGGGGTCGGCGGGCACATTGTTGGCGATGATCGTGTCTCCGGTGGTGGCCGCGGCGCCGCACAAACCTTGATCGAGCGGGATGCGCAAGGTTGGAGAGAAGCTTCCGGCGTAGGGGCCGACGACCAACGCGTCGCACAGGGGGAGTTCCATGAGGTAGAAGCCGACCCAGTTATAACGCGTCTGTTGCTCGTGGAGGCGCTGGACGATGTGTTCCATCAGCGGCTGGACACCGGGGCCGGTGCGCGCGAAGGCCTCGAACTCTTGCAGCAATTCCGCATGATTTGACATACCGGTATCACTGTAGCACTGATTTTGAACCGCAGATCATCAAGCTTGCGGGACGAAAAAAAGTCCGCTTGTGCAAGGGGCTGGGCGGAGTTCAGGGGATGGAGCCGCTGGCTAGAGCGCCTTCTCCATCTGCTGTCGGATGGCGCTTTCGACGCGCTTCAGTTGCTCCAAGCGTTTCTCGATGCGGAGCGAAACGCTCGAAATTGTTTGCTTCATCTCTTCCACGAAGTCTTCCGGGAGAAACAGCGCCTCCGAATCGAGAAAATCGGTCTTGGCTTCGCTGGCTCCTTCGAGCACGCCGTCTAAGTAATCTTGAGTAGCAAGGTTTCGCTCCAGCTCGACTGCCAGGATGCGCTTGTCGGCGGTAGCGCGGATGCGCTCGATGATCTGTTGTTCCGTCATGCGAAGATCTCCGATTGGCTCTTAGTCCATCGTGAGTTACTTGAGCGTAACCAGCTTGTCGACTAACCCCGAGTAATCTTTCTTCTCCAGGCCGTGGACTTCCTTGTTGTATTCGTCGACTTTGCTGGAGTAATTCATGGAGCAGAATTTCGGGCCGCACATGGAGCAGAAAGCAGCTGTCTTATAGCCCTCTTCGGGCAGGGTTTCGTCGTGCATGCTGCGCGCGGTTTCGGGGTCGAGGGATAACTCGAACTGTTTCTCCCAGTCGAACTTATAGCGCGCATAACTAAGTGCGTCGTCACGGTCGCGTGCTCCGGGACGATGGCGAGCGACGTCGGCGGCGTGGGCAGCGATCTTGTAGGCGATGATGCCGTCTTTGACATCTTTCTCGTTGGGCAGGCCTAAGTGCTCTTTGGGAGTTACATAGCAGAGCATGGACGCGCCATACCAGCCGATCATCGCCGCTCCGATGGCCGAGGTGATGTGATCGTAGCCGGGCGCGATGTCGGTGACGAGCGGGCCGAGCGTATAGAACGGAGCTTCATCGCAAAGCTCGTTTTCCTTGTCTACTTGCTCTTTGATCTTGTCGAGCGGAATGTGGCCGGGGCCTTCGATCATGGTTTGCACGTCGTGCTGCCAGGCGATCTTGGTCAGCTCGCCGAGCGTTTTGAGTTCGGCGAATTGGGCTTCGTCGCTGGCGTCGGCGAGGCAGCCGGGGCGCAAGCCGTCTCCGAGAGAGAAACTGACGTCGTACTTCTTCATTACTTTGCAGAGGTCGTCGAACGCCTCGTAGAGGAAGTTTTGCTTGTGGTGGTGAGCCATCCACTGCGCAAGGATCGCGCCGCCGCGGCTGACGATGCCGGTGATGCGCTTGAAAACCATCGGCAGATATTGAATGAGCACGCCGGCGTGGATGGTCATGTAGTCCACGCCCTGCTGCGCCTGCTCCTCGATGACTTCGAGCATCAGGCTGGCGGTGAGGTCTTCGATGCGCTTGACGCGCGAGATCGCCTCATAGATGGGCACGGTGCCGACGGGGACGGGCGAGTGGCGCAGAATGGCTTCGCGGATTTCGTGAATTCCGCCGCCGGTGGAGAGATCCATGACGGTGTCGGCGCCGTAGTGGACGGAGGTGTGCAGCTTTTTCAGTTCCTCTTCCACGTTGGAAGTGACGGCGGAGTTGCCGATGTTGGCGTTGATTTTGCAGGTGGAGGCGACACCGATGGCCATCGGCTCGAGCTCGGGATGGTTGATGTTGGCGGGGATGATCATGCGGCCGCGGGCGACTTCGTCACGGACGAGCTCGGCGGTGATCTTTTCGCGGCGGGCAACCCAGTCCATTTCCTCGGTGACGACGCCTTGGCGCGCGTAGTGCATCTGAGAGAAGTTGCCGTCTTTATTTTCGGCCTTGCGCTTGGCTAGCCACTCGGCGCGGGGCTTTAGAGCGAGGTTGAAACCGTTGCCGTTCGTGCCGTTTGCCGGGTTGCCGTTATTTGCAGACATAGTGATACACCCCATCGTTCACAGAATCTAGATTGAGATTATACGCTGGGGGAGGGGCGCATTTGCGCCTCAGCGGCTAAAGCCGGCACTGAAACGAGGCATTAAATCGCAGCGGTAAACCGCTGCGCCACCCCAATTCCTCAATTCCTTAATGTCTTACCCGTCTTCAGTGTGTACTGGATTCGCTCTTGCGTCTTCTTTTCGCCGCAGAGCGATTTGAAGGCTTCGCGCTCCAGGTCGAGCACATATTGCTCGCTGATCGGCGTTCCGGGCGTGATGTTGCCGCCGCAGAGGACCTCGGCGATTTTGCCCGCCAATTTCTGCTCGTGGTCGCTGATGAATTCTCCCTGGCGCATCATGTGCGCCCCCAGCTTGAGCGCGGCGAGAATGTTTTCACCGGGCGCGAGGATGTCGGTGCGCATGATGGGAGGCTCGTAGCCGGAGCGCACCAACTCCAGGGCGCGCGCTTTGGCGTCGGAGAGCACGCGCTCGCGGTTCATGGTGATGCGGTCGGAACTACTAAGGAAACCAAAGCCACGGGCTTCGTGGGCCGAGGTTGCGACCTGGCCCATGGCAATCGTCTGGAAGGCTTTCTTCAGGGCCTCCATTGTCTCGACGGATTCGCCTCGGCCATCGGGGCGGATGGAGGTGGCGCTGTCGACGGCACGTAACAACATTTCTTTGCAGCCGCCGCCACCGGGCAGCAGGCCGACGCCGACTTCGACCAATCCCATGTAGAGTTCGGCGTGGGGCTGGCGCGCGGCTGCGTGCAGAGAAATTTCGCACCCGCCGCCTAGCGCGAGCCCGAAGGGCGCGCTCACCACCGGCTTCGGCGAGAACTTGATGGCCTGCGTCATGCCCTGGAACTGCTTGATGGCCATGTCGACATCGTCCCACTCCTCTTCCTGGATCGACATGAGCAGGAGCATGAGATTGGCGCCGACCGAGAAATTCTGAGCGTCATTGTGGATGACGAACGCGTCGAAATTGTCGCCGGGGCCGCCGGGTTTGAGCGACTGCTGGATGAGGGTGATGATGTCCGCGCCGAGAGCGTTCATCTTGGAATGGAATTCAATGCAGCCAACGCCATCGCCGAGATCGACCAGCGAAGCGCCGGAATTTTTCTTGACCACGCCGTTGGATTTTTTGGCGACCTCGACGGACCAGACGCCTTCAGAAACAGTTACCGGTTGCCAGTTGCCAGTTGCCGGATCGAAGTATTGTTTGCCAGAAGCGGCTTTCGCGTCGTCCTCGTACCAGGACTTCTTGCCGCTGCTCAGCAGCTTTTCGACATTGGCTGCGACCGGATGTCCTTCTTTTTTCATGCGGGCTACGGTGGCTTCTACGCCGGCGGCATCCCAGAGTTCGAACGGGCCCTTTTCCCAGTTGAAGCCCATGCGCATGGCGCGGTCGATTTCGACGATGGAATCGGAAATTTCAGGTACGCGATTGGCGGCATAGGTCCAGAGATCGGAAAGCGCGGTCCAGATGAAGGCGCCGGCTTTGTCGGTCTTTGCCGGACCACCTGCGCCGCCGTCGAGGCCGAGCAGCATCTTCAGGCGCGCGCCGGTATCGTCAACTTGTTTCGCGGTATCGAGCGCGGCGAACTTCGGCTTCTGGCGCGGATGATATTCGAGCGTTTTCCAATCCAGAGCCATGCGTTCTTCGGCGCCGTCTTTGCCTTTCGTCTTCTTATAGAAACCGCCTTTGGTTTTGTCGCCTAACAGCTTGCGCTCGATCATCTGCTGGAAGAACGGAGGGATTTGCAGTTCGCTGCGCTCGTCGCGGACGTTCTTGGTCATATTGCCGACGACGTGGCCGAGAATGTCGAGGCCGACGAGGTCGATGGTGCGGAAGGTGGCTGAGCGCGGCCAGCCGACGGCGTTGCCCGTGAGCGCATCCACTTCTTCGATCGTCAGGTCCATTTGCTGCATGAGATGGATGACGTTGAGAACGGAAAACGTGCCAATGCGGTTGGCGATGAAGTTGGGCGTGTCCTTGGCATAGACGACGCCCTTGCCCAACTGCGTATCACAGAAGTGCGCGACCGAATCGATGAGCCCGCGATCGGCCTCGGGGGTGGGAATCAGCTCCAGCAGGCGCATGTAGCGCGGGGGATTGAAGAAGTGGGTGCCGAACCAGGAGCGGCGGAAATCGTCGGAGAAGCCCTCGGCTATTTTGCCCACCGGCAGGCCGCTGGTGTTGGTGGTGATAATGGAGCCGGGCTTGCGGACGGCTTCCACTTTTTTCAGCAGGCTGCGTTTGATGTCGAGGTTCTCGACGACGGCCTCGATGGTCCAATCGACGTCGGCAAGTTTTTTCAGATCGTCATCGAAATTGCCGATTGAAACCAGGCGCGCGAGTGAAGGTTCGAAGAACGCCGCGGGCTTGGATTTTTTCGCGCCGTCGAGACCGGCAGCGGCGATTTTGTTACGAGCCGGGCTGTCCGCATCGGGCGGAACGATATCCAGCAGCAGAGAAGGCACTCCGGCGTTGGCAAAATGGGCGGCAATGCGAGCGCCCATGGTGCCCGCTCCTAATACGGCGACCTTGTGAATACGCTTCATGAAGGAACACTCCTAAGAAGATTGGAGGACAGACCACGATAATCGAACTGCCCATTTAGGGCAATTTGTCCACCACCCAGTCGTTGTTACCGGTCTTGACGAGAACTATGTTTGAGGATCGGCGCGATACAGCCTTGGCCTCGGCGGCCGGATCGGATGCGGAGGACGCCTTCAGACTAACCAACACTACAGGAAAGCTGTAGCGGCCGCGATTTCTGATGCCCTTGCCGATTTCAAAGGCTCGATCCGTCTCCACCGAGAAGAAGCGCTCGATTTCGCCGGCGGTCTGCGCGCGGCGGATGCCGTCGCTGAGCAAAGCCATGCCATTGCCCAGTTCACCTGCCTGCCAGGCATACATAAATCGGTTCGCGGCAGCCAGGGCTAGAACATAGCCCGGGTCAGGAGGGGCCGATGGTGGTGTTTTCCGATGGGCAGCAATGGCGGCGGGGGTAGATAATAAGGGGGTGAGTAATAAGAGGGTGGCAGCGATCCAAAGTTTCCGGCCGCGCGCCAGCCGGCGCCCGGTCGGCAGTTCTTTATCGAGATCGTTTGGTGTTTGCGTAGTTCCGATTCTTGGAGGCTGCACGCGCCGTACGGTTCCTCGAACTCCGTACCGCTTATTCTGGCGGCCCGCACCGTGATTTTCAAGTGTAGAACACGGTTTGCCGGATAATTGCTGACCAGCCGTTTCTTGCTTTACGACAGCCAAGTAGAATGCTAGTATGCGCTCCTAGCGAAACGGGATTGAGCTGCCAGCGAAAGGTACTTCATGAGTTCTTCGCCCTACGGGCTTCAAATCACTGAGAACTGTCTGATCTGCAAGCTGCGGCAGTCCGGTTTCTTCTGCGATCTTCCCAAGCCCTCCCTCGAATATCTGGAGAAGATCAAGTACGCGAGCGCCTATCCGCAGGGAGCGGTTTTGTTTGTCGAAGGCCAGGCGCCGCGCGGCATCTATATCATCTGCTCAGGCCGCGTGAAACTGACGACCACTTCGCGCGACGGCAAGACTCTGATCCTGCGCATCGCGCAGGCGGGCGAAGTGCTCGGCTTGCACGGCACGGT
>Ga0326728_10010611_pt1 | contig 21485 bp, 19 predicted proteins | sample MB3enrmetagenome_FD_207602 | JGI IMG/M metagenome (GOLD analysis project Ga0326728, IMG submission 207602) | Lab enriched peat soil microbial communities from McLean, Ithaca, NY, United States - MB31MN | ecosystem: Environmental > Terrestrial > Soil > Wetlands > Peat | place: USA: New York... | reverse complement strand
GAAATCGAGCTGATCACGCCGGTGGCGATGAACAAGGGGCTGCGCTTCGCGATCCGCGAGGGCGGCCGCACGGTGGGCGCCGGAACCGTCACGGAGATTGTGGAATAAAACATGCCGCGAGAGATGATCACGTTTCAGTGCAACGAGTGCAAGCACCGGAACTATACCAGCACCAAGAACAAGAAGACCACCACCGAGCGGCTCGAACTGAAGAAGTTCTGCCCGCACTGCCGAAAGCACCAGCCGCACAAGGAAGTTAAGTAGGCAGGCGGGGCCAGGGCTCGATTCCATCCGGCCGGCCCGGATACTGTAGACTATAAGGGGTCTCCAGCCGCGCGAGCGTGGTGGACGAGGTTGGAGGCAGTGGACTTCCGGCCGCGAGTTGGCCGAGAAGGGGCGTAGGTTTAACGGTAGACCAGCGGTCTCCAAAACCGCGAGTGGGGGTTCGAATCCCTCCGCCCCTGCCAGAGTCTCCCACGCGTGCGGACTACGATTAGGGCAATACATGGCTGATAACACGTCTTTGGTTGACCAGGTCAAACGGTGGCCGGTGGAATTGAAGAACTACGTCCAGGAACTCCAGATGGAGATGCGGCGAGTCACGTGGCCGAACCGGACGCAGGTCCAGGGCACGACGGTGGTCGTCATTATAACCGTGTTCGCGTTTGCCGCCTACTTCGAGGTGGTCGATACGATCATCGCGCGACTCATCGGCAAGCTGTTCCAGGTATTCATCAGGCAGTCTTAAGGGCGGTGCCCTAATGGCAGACGACGACAACACGGACCTTCAACAGCCCGCAGCGGCGCCCGAGCTGGAGCCCGAGGAAGCGGGAAGCGATTTCCACGCCGAGGCGCCCGCCAGTGAGGAAGCTCCTGCGCCCGTCGCCGACGAGTCCCCTAAGCATTGGTACATCATTCACACCTATTCGGGTTTCGAGCATAAGGTGGCGGACTCCCTGAAGGGACGCGCGCAGGCATTCGGGTTCGACGACAAAATCGGACAGATCCTGATCCCGACAGAAGAGGTGGTCGAGGTCCGCGGCGGCAAGAAGGTCACCAGCAAACGCCTGATGTATCCCGGCTACGTGCTGGTCGAGATGGAAATGAGTGATGACCTCTGGCACGCCGTCAAGAACACACCGCGAGTGACCGGTTTCGTGGGAGGGGGCAACACACCCGTGCCGCTGAGCGCAACCGAGGTCAACGACATCCTCTACCGGCAGGCGACGTCCGCCGACCGGCCCCGTCCCAAACAGACCTTCGAGAAGGGCGAGACGGTGCGCATCAACGACGGTCCGTTCACGAACTTCTCGGGGCGGGTCGATGAAGTGAACCCCGAGCGCAACACCGTGCGCGTGCTGGTGACCATTTTTGGCCGCGCGACACCGGTCGAACTCGAGTTCGGGCAGGTGGAAAAGCTCTAAGAAAGATGAGGCTTCCAGTCCCGCGGGGCCGGCGGCCAAGGACTTACGAATGGCAAAGAAAGTAACCGCGCAAGTGAAACTGCAGATCCCGGCGGGTAAGGCGACGCCGGCGCCGCCGGTGGGCACCGCCCTCGGCCCGCAGGGCGTCAATATCATGGAGTTCTGCAAGGCCTTCAACGCGAAGACGTCCGCCAAGGACCAGGACGGCCTGATTATCCCGGTCGTGATCACGATTTACAGCGACCGCTCGTTCACGTTCATCACCAAGACGCCGCCGGTTCCGGTACTGATCAAGCGCGCGGTGAGCCTGGCGAAGGGATCCGCCGAGCCGAATAAGGTGAAAGTTGGCAAGATCAGCGTGAAACAGGTCGAGGAAATCGCGAAGCTGAAAATGCCGGATCTCAACTGCTTCACAGTCGATGCGGCCGTCGAGTGCGTGAAGGGAACGGCCCGCAGCATGGGAGTGGACGTGGTTTAGTTCTGCCGCGGAGGCCGGGGCTTTTTGTGGTAGATTAGAGGTTTCGTCCAACATCTCTCAGTGGGAGGCAGGGACAGCGTTCCTGCCGATCGCACCAATGAGGAAACATGGCCCGCAAACAAGGTAAACAGTATCTATCCGCCGTCCAGCAAGTGAAGACTCTGCCATACGCCCTGGAAGAGGCGGTCCCGCTCGTGCAGAAGGTCAAATTCGCCAAGTTCGATGAGACGGTGGAGCTGCACATGCGGCTGGGCGTCGATCCGAAGCATGCCGATCAGATGGTGCGCGGCACGGTGGTGCTTCCGAACGGTCTGGGCAGGTCCAAGCGGGTGCTGGTGATCGCCTCCGGCGAAAAGCTGCGCGAGGCCGAGGAGGCCGGTGCGGATATGACCGGCGGCGAGGACATGGTGGCGAAGATTCAGGGCGGCTGGATCGATTTCGACGCCGTGATCGCCACCCCGGACATGATGCGCTCGGTGGGACGCCTCGGCAAGGTGCTCGGACCGCGCGGGCTCATGCCCAACCCGAAGACCGGCACCGTGACGATGGAGGTCTCCAAAGCGGTCCGCGAGACCAAGGCCGGCAAGGTCGAGTTCCGCGTGGACAAGACCGGCATCATTCACGCACCCGTCGGAAAGACCAGCTTCGCCACGGACAAGCTGACCGAAAATGCGCGCACGCTGCTCCAGGCGGTGGTGAAAGCCAAGCCGGCGGCGGCCAAAGGCAAGTACGTCAAGAGCGCCACCATCTGCTCGACCATGGGGCCGGGCGTAAAACTGGACGTCACCCCTTACAACGCCAAGGCGGTATAAGCCGGCACGGAGACAGTCGTGAAAAAGAAATCGGATAAGGACAAGGAAGTACAGGCGCTGCGCCAGGAGTTGCGGCAGACCTACCACCTGTTTGTCACCAGCTTCGAGAAGCTCACGGTGGCCCAGGATTTCGAGCTGCGGAAGGCGATCCGGAGCGCGGGCGGAAAATACCGCGTCATCAAGAACAACCTGGCCGCGAAGGCGGCCGAAGGGACGCCCGGAGAGCAGTTGCTGGGATCGCTTCGGGGCATGACCTCGCTGGCCTACACGGAATCCGACCCGGTGGCCCTGGCCAAGGCGCTCACGGTCTACGCGAAGACCAACCCGGCCTTTTCGTTCAAAGCCGGCATGGTGGAGGGCCGGGCAATTGACGTCAAGTCGATCGGCGACTTGGCAAACATGCCGTCGAAGGAAGAATTGATCGCCAAGGTGATGTTCCTGATCAACTCCTCCGCGCAACGGCTTGCCGTGTCGCTGAATGGCGTGGCGCGGAATCTGGCCGTGGTGATCGGTCAGGCGGTGAAAGAGAACAAGTTTCAGGCATGACGGCCGGCGGCTTGCGGCCTGCGCGCCAGTGGGCCGCGGGCGGACAAGCTGCGAGCAAACTACAAGCTAAGGAGTTCGAGGAAAATGGCGGACGTAAACGCGATTTTGGATCAAATCAAGGGCCTTACGCTGCTCGAGGCGGCGGAGCTCGTCAAGGGAATTGAAGAGGCGTTCGGCGTTTCGGCGGCTGCGGCCGCCGTAGCGGCGGCTCCGGCGGCGGGCGCGGCGGCGGCTGCTCCGGCGGCCGAAGAGAAGACCGAGTTCTCGGTGGTCCTGACGGCGGCCGGCGCCAACAAGATCAACGTCATTAAGGCCGTCCGCGAGGTCACCAGCCTCGGGTTGAAGGAAGCCAAGGACCTGGTCGACGGCGCCCCCAAGCCGATCAAGGAAGGCGTCAACAAGGAAGAGGCGGAAGCGATCCGCAAGAAGTTCACCGACGCCGGCGCGACCGTCGAGGTGAAGTAGTCCTCTTTATCTTATTGATCGGGCGGGGGTTGCCTCGCCCGATCCCAGCTCGCCTCAGGAGCGGCGGGGAGGTGCGGCTGGTCATTTGACGTCCGCCGGCGGAGTCTGTTAGACTCGTTTCTGGGCTTATTCCACATCGAGTGTTCGTGAACCTCGCATCCTGTAGTTGTGTCTTCAGTCCGCTTGAAGCTACAGAGAGGGTGTGTCCCATCGTTCCAGCTCTCATTCGGCTGCTGGATTTCCCCGTCCTCGCAGGGTTTCCGAAGCGCTCTATGCGCCACTCCGCTCAAGGGTTCCTGGGCGTAATACCACTCACGAAGTTCCGGCAAGCGCACTGGGCGCTGTTCCTAACGGGAAGTATGGGACCGGGCTTGACTATTTCATAAGAGTCTGTAGCCTTTCGGCTTTCAGGAGTCAAAAATGCAGATTGCGGCAAACGGCACCCCACGGGAGAGGGTCGATTTCTCGCGTATCAAGACTTCGATTCCCATTCCGAACCTGATCGAAGTGCAGAAGACATCGTACGAGCGGTTCCTGCAAATGGACCTGCTGCCGAGCGAGCGGGAAGATATCGGTCTCGAGAGCGTATTCGACAGCGTCTTCCCTATCTCGGACTTTCGGGGGCTGAGCCAACTGGAGTTCGTCGATTACGCGATTGGCAACTGGGAGTGCAAGTGCGGCAACCTCAAGGGACTTCACCATCTCCGTTCGACCTGCCGCAACCCGAGTTGCGGCGCCACCATCCGCACCGACCCGTTCCACGCGGGCGACGTGCTGTGCCCGAAGTGCGGCACCTTCAACAAGAACATCGTCACGTTCTGTAACCGCTGTGGCGACCCGGTGGGCTTGCAGCTCAAGTACGACGTCCCCGAGTGCGAAGAGCGCGGGATGACCTATGCCGCTCCGCTCAAGGTCACCATCCGCCTGACCGTTTTCGACAAGGACCCCGAGACTGGCGCGCGCACGGTCCGCGACATCAAGGAGCAGGAAGTCTTCTTCGGCGAAGTGCCCCTGATGACAGACAACGGCACGTTCATCATCAACGGCACCGAGCGCGTGATCGTTTCGCAGCTCCACCGCTCGCCGGGCGTGTTTTTCGAGAAGGTCGCCACGCAGGGCTACTATCTCGGCAAGATCATTCCGTACCGCGGCAGTTGGGTCGAGTTCGAATACGACAACAAGAACCTCCTGTACGTCCGTATCGACCGCAAGCGCAAGTTTTACGGCACGGTATTTCTCCGCGCGCTGGGCCTGAAGACCGACGAGCAGATCCTGCGCACGTTCTATCGCATCGACAAGATCTCGCTGAAGAATAAGAAGCTGTATTGGACCGTCGGCCCCGGCCTGCAAGGGATGAAGCTGTCCTTCGCCGTGACGAAGGGCGGCGAGACCATCGTTCCGCAGGGCCGCAAGATCACCTCCGGCGTGCTCAAGGAAATCCAGAAGGCGAAGATCGAGCAGGTGGAGGTCGCCGCCAACGATCTCGAAGGCGCCTATATCGCCGCCGACGTCGTGGACATGACCACCGGCGAAGTCCTGCTCGAGTCCAACCACGAGCTGAACAGCACGGGCATCGGCAAGCTGCTCGAAAGCGAGATCGAAAGCTTCGAGGTGTTCTTTCCCGAGCGCGACGACGCCGGCACGGTGATTTCTGCCACGCTCAAGAAAGACCCGGTCAAGTCGCAGAGCGACGCGCTGCTCGAGATCTACCGCAAGCTGCGTCCGGGCGATCCGCCGACTCTGGACACGGCCACGCAGTTGTTCCAGGGCATGTTCTTCGACCCGCGCAAGTACGATTTCTCCCGCGTGGGCCGCATGAAGTTCAACATCAAGATTCACGAAGACGCCGAATACGCGCCGGCGAGCTGGAAATCCAACCCTGATAACAAGGACCGGCACCCGCTCGACCGCAAAATTCTCGATGCCGAGGATTTCTACGACGTGATCCGCTACCTGTTAAAGCTGCGCAGGGTGTCGAGCCTTTCGGTGGACGACATCGATCACCTGGGCAACCGCCGCGTGCGCGCCGTGGGCGAGCTGCTCGAAAACCAGTTCCGCATCGGCCTGGTGCGCATGGAACGCGCCATCAAGGAGAAGATGTCGGTTTACCAGGAAATGTCGACGGCCATGCCGCACGACCTGGTGAACGCCAAGCCCGTGATGGCCGCGATCCGCGAGTTTTTCGGATCGAGCCAGCTCTCGCAGTTCATGGACCAGACCAACCCGCTCTCGGAGATCACGCACAAGCGGCGTCTGTCGGCCCTCGGGCCGGGCGGCCTTTCCCGCGAGCGCGCGGGATTCGAAGTCCGCGACGTCCACCCGACGCACTACGGCCGCATCTGCCCCATCGAGACGCCGGAAGGTCCGAACATCGGCTTGATCTCGTCTCTGTCCTGCTTCGCGCGGATCAACGAATACGGCTTCATCGAGAGCCCCTACCGCAAGGTCCTGGACGGTGTCGTCGTCGATGAGGTCAAGATCCTCAACCCCGGCGATACGCACTTCCGCGTGGGCGACGTGATCCGCCGCGCCGATGCCCGCAAGGCCAGCTCGGATGCGATCGCGAAGAAGAAGCAGGGGGCCGAGTTCGAGGCCCACTGCGAGTACCTTTCCGCCTGGGAAGAGGATAAGTACACCGTCGCGCAGGCGAATGTGGAGCTGGACGAGAACGGCCGGATTGTGCCGGACCTCGTGAACGCCCGGCAGGCCGGTAACTTCGTCCTGAAGCAGCGCGAAGAGATCGAGTACATGGATGTCAGCCCGAAGCAGCTCGTCTCGGTGGCGGCGAGTCTGATCCCCTTCCTCGAAAACGACGACGCCAACCGCGCGTTGATGGGATCGAACATGCAGCGCCAGGCCGTGCCGCTGCTGCGCGCCGAGGCCCCGTTCGTCGGCACCGGCATGGAGAAAGTCACGGCGCGCGATTCCGGCGCGGTGGTGATCTGCAAGCGCGCGGGCGTGGTGGATTCGGTGGACTCCGAGCGGATCATCGTCCGCGTCGAGGGCAACGTCCACGAAGGGCAGCTTTCCCGCGAAGTGGGCGCCGACATTTACACGCTGACCAAGTTCAAGCGCTCGAACCAGAACACCTGCATCAGCCAGAAGCCGATCGTGAAGCACGGCCAGCGGGTGCGGAAAGGCGAGGTGCTGGCCGACGGCCCATGCACGGATAAGGGCGAGCTGGCGCTCGGCCGCAACGTGCTGGTGGCGTTCATGCCCTGGCGCGGATATAACTTTGAAGACGCCATCGTGGTCAGCGAGCGCCTGGTGAAGGACGACTACTACACGTCGATCCATATCGAAGAGTTCGAGATCGAAGCCCGCGACACCAAGCTCGGGCCGGAAGAGATCACCCGCGACATACCGAACATCGCCGAATCGTTCCTGCGGAACCTGGACGACAGCGGCATCATCCGCATCGGCGCCACCGTCAAACCGGGCGACATCCTGGTGGGCAAGGTCACGCCGAAGGGCGAAACCCAGCTCACTCCGGAAGAGAAACTGCTGCGCGCGATCTTCGGCGAGAAGGCCGGGGACGTCAAGGACGCGTCGCTCTACTGTCCGCCCGGCATCGAAGGCACGATCGTCGATTGCAAGGTGTTCTCCCGCAAGGGGGCCGAGCTCGACGAGCGCTCGAAGGCCATCATGCAGCAGCAGGAAGACAAGCTGCGGCGCAACCTCGAGGACGAGAAGCGAATTCTGAACGACGAGCGCGCCAAGCGCCTGGCGGGCCTGCTCGAAGGCAAGCAGCTCCAGGCCGACCTGCACGACGAGAAGACCAACAAGCGCCTGCTGGCCAAGGGCGCCGATTTGACCCGGGAAAACATCGAAAAGCTGCGCGCCCGCGATCTGAAGCGCATGAAGCTCAAGGAAAAGGACCCGCGGCTGAACGAGCAGATCGACGAGATCGAGGAGATGACCTCGCGGCAGATCGCCGTGCTCGAAAAAATCACCGAAGAGAAGATCGCGAAGCTCAAGAAGGGCGACGAGCTGCCGCCCGGCGTGATCCGCCTGGTCAAGTGCTACATCGCGATGAAGCGCAAGCTCTCGGTGGGCGACAAGATGGCCGGACGGCACGGCAACAAGGGGGTGATCGCGCGGATCGTTCCCGAAGAAGACATGCCTTACCTGCCCGACGGCACGCCCGTGGAAATCGTGCTGAATCCGCTCGGCGTTCCTTCGCGCATGAACGTGGGGCAGATTCTCGAGACCCACCTTGGCTGGGCGGCGGCCAAGCTGGACCGGTTTTTCTCGACGCCGGTATTCGACGGGGCGACCGAACGCGACATCAAGAAGGCGCTGAGCGAAGCGGAGCTGCCTGGTTCCGGCAAGGTGAAGCTGAACGACGGCCTGGGAGGGCTTCCGTTCGAGCAGCCGGTGACGGTGGGCTACATTTACATGCTGAAGCTCTCCCACCTGGTGGACGACAAGATCCACGCCCGGTCGATCGGCCCGTACTCGCTGATCACGCAGCAGCCGCTCGGCGGCAAGGCCCAGTTCGGCGGCCAGCGTTTTGGCGAAATGGAAGTCTGGGCGCTCGAAGCGTACGGCGCGGCCTACATCCTGCAGGAGCTGCTGACCGCGAAATCCGACGACGTCTACGGACGCGCCAAGATCTACGAAGCGATTGTGAAGGGCGAAGCGGCCGCCGAGCCCGGCGTGCCCGAGTCCTTCAACGTTCTTATTCGAGAGCTCCAGTCCCTGTGCCTGGACGTGGAGCTGATGAAGAAACCGCGCGAGCTGATGGACACCGCGCTGGCAGCGGACTAAAGGCGGCTGGCGGGTATCGGGCGGCGGTCACGGCCGGTTCCCGGTATCCAACAACCAGGGATTTATATAGGAGAAACAACCTTGTACCGATCCTCTCCGTACGACAGAGCCAACTTGATCGCGGACTTTGATTCGATTCGAATCAGCCTCGCTTCCCCCGAAAAGATCCGTAGCTGGTCTCACGGGGAAGTCACCAAGCCGGAGACGATTAACTACCGCACTTTCAAGCCGGAGCGCGACGGCCTGTTCTGCGCGCGGATCTTCGGGCCCATAGCGGACTGGGAGTGCCTGTGCGGCAAGTATAAGCGCATGAAGCACCGCGGCGTCATCTGCGACAAGTGCGGCGTCGAGGTCACGCTCTCGCGCGTCCGGCGCGAGAGGCTCGGGCACATCGAGCTGGCCAGCCCCTGCTCGCACGTCTGGTTCTTCAAAGGGCTGCCGAGCCGCATCGGTTACCTGCTCGACATCACCCTGCGGGAACTGGAGCGCGTCCTCTATTTCGAGGCCTACGTGGTGGTCGATCCCGGCGAAGTGCCGAACCTCGCCAAGGCCGAGGTGATTAGCGACGAACGCAAGCGCCAGTTGGACCAGGAATTCCCCGGCAAGTTCGTCGCCATGATGGGCGCCGAAGGCATCAAGGAACTGCTGAAGAAGGTGGATGTCGAGGCCCTCAGCCTGGAAATCCGGGAACGGATGAAGACCGAGCTGTCGCAGCAGAAAAAGCTGAAGTACGCCAAGCGGCTGCGCGTGACCGAATCGTTCCGCAAGTCGGGCAACAAACCCGAGTGGATGATCCTGGACGTGATTCCGGTGATTCCGCCCGAGCTGCGTCCGCTGGTGCCGCTCGACGGCGGCCGGTTCGCCACCTCCGACCTGAACGACCTCTACCGGCGCGTCATCAATCGGAACAACCGCCTCAAGAAGCTCATCGAGCTGCACGCGCCCGACGTGATCGTCCGCAACGAGAAGCGGATGCTTCAGGAAGCCGTTGATGCGCTGTTCGACAACGGCCGCCGCGGCCGTGTGCTGCGCGGCGCCAACAACCGCCCGCTCAAATCTCTTTCCGACAATCTGAAAGGCAAGCAGGGCCGCTTCCGCCAGAACCTTCTTGGGAAGCGCGTGGATTACTCCGGACGCTCGGTGATCGTGGTCGGCCCCGAGCTGAAGCTGCGCCAGTGCGGCCTGCCGAAGAAGATGGCGCTCGAGCTGTTCAAGCCGTTCATCTACCACCGTCTGGAACAGCGCGGCCACTGCACCACCATCAAGCAGGCCAAGGAGCTGGTCGAACAGCAGGACCCGGTGGTGTGGGACATCCTCGAAGAGGTCATCAAAGACCACCCCATCATGCTGAACCGCGCCCCCACGCTGCACCGCCTCGGTATCCAGGCCTTTGAGCCGGTGCTGGTCGAAGGGAAGGCGATCAAGATTCACCCGCTGGTTTGCACGGCGTTCAACGCGGACTTCGACGGCGACCAGATGGCGGTGCACATCCCGCTTTCTCCGGAGGCCCAGATTGAAGCGGCGACGCTGATGCTGGCGGCCAACAACATCCTTTCGCCGGCGCACGGCTCGCCGATCGCCGTTCCTACCCAGGACATGGTTCTCGGCCTCTATTACCTCACCAAGGCGCGGCCGGGCACCAAGGGCGAAGGCCGGACGTTCGCCTCGAACGAGGACGTTCTGATCGCGCTCGAAATGGGCGAGGTGGAGACGCTCAGCCCCATCAAGCTGCGCTACACCGGCAAAGTGATCGACCTGGCGCACGCCTTCGACAACCAGAACATTCTGCACACCGAGCCGATCGAGTTCAACAAGCAGTACATGGACACGACGGTCGGCCGCGTGATTCTCAACGACGCCCTGCCTGAGGACATGCCGTTCGTCAACGGCCTGCTCAAGAAGAAGGGCCTCACCCAGATGGTGCAGTACTGCTATCTGCGCTTCGGACTCCCGACCACGGTGCAAATGCTCGACAAGGTGAAGGAGCTGGGGTTCAACTACGCCACCCGCGCCGGCATCTCCATCGGCATCGACGACATGGTGGTTCCGCAGTCCAAGCCCGCGCTGGTGAAGGAAGCCGAGCGCGATGTCATCGCCGTCCAAAGCCAATACACCGAAGGCGCCATCACCAACGGCGAGCGCCTGAACAAGATCATCGAAATCTGGTCCAAGGTCACCGAGCGCGTCTCCGAAGAAATGTTCAAGGTGATGGAAGAGGACGACCGGACCGGCCGCTACCTGAACCCGATTTACATCATGGCGGATTCCGGAGCCCGCGGCTCCAAGCAGCAGATCCGCCAGCTCTCCGGCATGCGAGGGCTGATGGCCAAGCCGTCCGGCGATATCATCGAGACCCCGATTACGGCCAACTTCCGCGAAGGCCTGAACGTGCTGCAGTACTTCATCTCCACGCACGGCGCGCGCAAAGGCCTGGCGGACACGGCCCTGAAGACGGCCGATTCCGGCTACCTGACGCGGCGCCTGGTGGACGTGGCGCAGGACGTAATCGTCACCGAGGACGACTGCGGCACCACCAACGGCATCTACGTCGAGCCCATCGTCGAATCGGGCGAGATTATCGAGGCCCTGCGCGACCGCATCGTCGGCCGCGTGGTGCTGGAGGATCAGCTCGACTACGAAGGCAACAAGATCGTCGGCGTCAACGAGGAAGTCACCGAGGAGCTGGCGGCGGCCATACAGGCGGCCGGAATCGAGCGGGTAAAGATCCGCTCCGTGCTGACCTGCGAATCCAAGCGCGGCGTCTGCCAGCTCTGCTACGGGCGCAACCTGGCGACCGGACGGATGGTCGAGCGCGGCGAGGCCGTGGGCGTCATCGCGGCGCAATCGATCGGCGAGCCTGGCACGCAGCTCACCATGCGCACGTTCCACATCGGCGGCACGGCGACCCGGGTCAGCGAGCAGTCCACCCAGGACACCAAGTCCGCCGGTTTCGCCAAATACATCAACGTCACCACCGTCCGCAATAAGCTGGGCGAATTGATTGCGATGAACCGCAACGGCATCCTGGCCGTGGTGGACGACAAGGGCCGCGAGAAAGAGCGCTACCAGGTCGTTTACGGCGCCAGGCTCCGCGTCGAGAACGGAGCCAAGGTGAAGGCGAACGACGTCCTGGTCGAATGGGACCCGTACACTTTCTCGATCCTGACCGAGGTCAGCGGCGTGGTCCACTTCAAGGACCTCATCGACGGCCTCACGCTGCAGGAGCAGATGGATGAAATCACCGGCATGTCGCACTGGGTGGTCACCGACTCGCCCGACGAGAAGCGCATGCCGACCCTGATCGTGCGCCCGACCGGCGGCAGCCGCGGCGACGACAAGCGCTACCTCATGCCCACGCACGCCCACCTGACGGTGAAGGAAGGCGAGGAAGTGCACGCCGGCGACGTGCTGGCCAAGATCCCGCGCGCCACCACCAAGACCAAGGACATTACGGGCGGCCTGCCGCGCGTGGTGGAGTTGTTCGAAGCCCGCAAGCCGCGGGAAACCGCGGTCATCGCCGAGATCAACGGCGTGGCCAAGTACGGCGACGTGGTGAAGGGCCTCCGCAAGGTGATTATCCGCGGCGACGACGGCCAGGAGCGCGAGTACATGATGCCGCGCGGCGTGCACATCAACGTGCAGGAAGGCGAGCGCGTCAAGGCCGGCGATCCGCTGATGGACGGTCCGCGCAATCCGCACGACATCCTGGATGTCCTCGGCGAGACGGAACTGCAAAAGTACCTCGTTAACGAGGTGCAGGAAGTCTACCGGCTGCAGGGCGTCAACATTAACGACAAGCACCTGGAGACCATCGTTCGCCAGATGATGCGCTGGGTGAAGGTCGAGGACATCGGCGACACCGAATTCCTTCCCGAAGAGGTGGTGGACAAGTTCAAGTTCCGGGAGGAAAACGACCGGGTGATCAACGCCGGGGCGCGTCCGGCGCAGGGCAAGGCCGTACTGCTGGGCATCACCAAGGCATCGCTATCGACCGATTCGTTCATTTCCGCGGCGTCCTTCCAGGAGACCACCCGCGTGCTCACCGAAGCCGCCATCAACGGCAAGGTGGACTACCTGCGCGGCCTCAAGGAAAACGTCATCATGGGCCGCCTGATCCCCGCGGGCACCGGCATGGAGTATTACCGCCGGGTGAAGATCGCCGGCGAGGAGATTGAGGAAGAACTGGTCCCGGAAACCGAACTGGCGGTGGCCGACGGGCTGGAGGGTTACGCCGACGAGACCCGCCTCCACTACTCGGGCGGCCTGTCGGAGACCGACGCACCACCGGCCGATCTCGAGTCGTTCGAGGCGGAGTAGACCAGTCTCAGCTACCTGAAAGCGCCGGGCGCTTCAGCGCGTCCGGCGCTTTCCATGGGGTATTTCTATGCGGCTCTGACGCCTACTTTAACGCCCGAGCCTGCGCCTTCGAACAACCACGCTCAAGCTCACGGAGAAGATTGCGGCAACCAGCATAGAAAATATCGCCCAGATTGCTCCAACATGATTCGTCATGTTCGTCTTCCGGTTCCCAATGCTACCATGCTGGGCCTGGTAGTGATTGCTTCGCGACGAACAGCAGTGGATCGAAGGCGCCATCCAGTCGGCGGGCAGGTTCGCCTCGGGGTGGAGCGATATCAGCGTGCGCCACGAGGATTGTCTCGCTGAAGCATTCGAGATCGTTCCGTAAGGCCTTGCGTTCAAGCGCTCTCCGGGCTTACAACTGAAAGCTTATGAAAGTTGTCGCGTTCAATGGAAGTGCGCGCCGGGACGGAAACACGGCGATCCTCCTCCGGCACGTTTTCCGCGAGCTGGAAAAGGAAGGCATCGAGACCGAGCTGGTCCAGCTCAGCGGCCAGACGATCCACGGCTGCCTGGCGTGCCGCGAGTGCTCCGCCCGGAAGGACCGCCGCTGCGCGCAGAAGAACGACTTCGGGAACGAGTGCATCGACAAGATGGCCGCCGCCGACGGCATCCTCCTCGGCTCGCCGACCTACGTCACCGACGTCTCGCCCGAAATCAAAGCGCTCATCGATCGCGCCTGTCTCGTCGGCAAAGCCAACGGCGGCATGTTCCGTTATAAGGCCGGCGCCGCGGTCGTCGCGGTCCGGAGAGCGGGAGCGATCCACGCCTTCGACACCCTCAACCACTTCTTCCTGGTCAGCGAAATGATCGTGCCCGGATCGTCCTACTGGAACATCGCCATCGGCCACGAAAAGGGACAGGTGGAGAACGACGCCGAGGGCATCGCCACCATGCATACTCTCGGCCGGAACATGGCCTGGCTCATGAAGAAAATCTCGGCCTGACTCATTTTGCGGGACGGCGGCCGGACCTCGTATAGTAGGTAGAAGGTGGAAGTTGGGGGCGCTCGCCTCGGCGCGCTCCACTTCAGTTCCCGATGCGGTGGGAGGATCTTTTTGCGAAGGTTGCTATTCGTTTGCGTTGGGTTCTTTCTCGCCCTTTTTCTGGCCCGAAGCGCGCCGCTCGCTCTGCTGGTTTTCGATAGCCGAATCGTACAGCCAGGGCGCCTGCCGGACGGCTGGCGAATCAAAGTGGTCCACGGAAACCCCGACGCCAGCGTCATTCATGACGCTCAGGGCGGTGTTCTGCACCTGAAGAGCCGCTCGTCCTCTTATTCGATCGAGCACGCGGAGGACGTCGATCCCGCGCAGTTTCCCTACCTTACCTGGAAGTGGAAGGTAACCGAGCTGCCGCGGGGCGGCGACCTGCGCAACGCCTCCACGGACGATCAGGCCGCACAGCTCATCGTCGCCTTCGCCGACCGCCGTATCCTGGACTATATCTGGGACTCCACCGCTCCGGCCAATACGGTCCAGAGTGTCAGCGTGATCCCCTTTGTCCACGTCTTCGCCTTCGTGTGCCGCTCGGGTCCGGCCGACCTGAACCGATGGATACCGGAGGTCCGGAACGTATCGGCCGACTACGAACAGGTGTTTGGCCATAAACCCGCTCAGCACGTGAAGGGCATCCGCATCCAGATCAATTCCCAGCACACCGGCACCTTCGCCGAGAGCTATTTCTCCGACGTGGCCTTCCGGAACGCCGTAAACTAGTTCTTCGCCCCGTGAGCGCTACTGCCTGTAAGCTCGCTCTTGTTACCGGCGCGACCGGCTTCGTCGGAAGCCACCTGGCCGAGCGTCTGATCGAGCTAGGGGTGCGCGTGCGCTGCCTCGTCCGCCGGACCAGCTCGCTCCGGTACCTGCCCCCCGGCATCGAGCTAGCCTACGGCGACATCGCGACCGGTGCGGGAGTGGCGGAAGCAGTGGGTGGAGCGGATCTCGTCTTCCACCTGGCCGGAGTCACCAAGGCGGGTTCGGAGAAGGCCTACTACGACGGGAATTTCCGCGGCACCGAAAGCCTCCTACGGGCGTGCGAGCAAAGCCCCGCGCCGCCCGAGCGGATGGTCCATGTCAGCAGCCTCGCGGCCGTGGGTCCGAGCCCGGATGGAACGCCTTTGAATGAGGACGCCCCATCCCGCCCGCTCACCTGGTACGGCCGTTCCAAGCTGGCGGCGGAGGAGGCCGTGCGCGCCTCGGCGCTCGCGCCGCGCACGGTGATCGTCCGGCCACCGGTCGTTTACGGCCAGCGGGATACGGACGTTTTTGAAGTCTTCCGCTCGGTCGCGAAGGGCGTTATGGTCCTGATCGGCAGCCAGGAGGCGTACTTCAGCTACATTCACGTCAAGGACCTGGTCGAGGCTCTGTTAGCCGCCGGCTGCCGCGACACCGCCCTCGGCAGGACGTACTTCATCTCGAATCCGGAGCCCGTTTCGTGGAGGGGATTCGCCCAGGCCGCCGCCGTGGCGATGGGCCGGTCCGTGCGGTTCGTGCGTGCGCCCGCGAGCGCGGCGTATGCCGCCGGCTGGTGCGCGGAAATCGCCTCCGGGCTGCGGGGCAAGCCCGGCATTCTCTCGCGTCAGAAGGTGCTCGAAGCCAAGTGCCGGTTCTGGACCTGCGATCCGTCGAGAGCGCGCGAAGAGCTGGGGTGGTGCGGCGTCCGGTCGCTCGAGGCAGGAATCCGTGAGACCTTGGCGTGGTATAAGGATGCGGGATGGTTGACGTTCTGAGTTCTCCTGCCGGGCGGCCCGAAGCCCCGGCGGGCGCTCCCACGGGCTGGTGGCCGGTGGACCGGCTGATCACCGGCTACCTGGCGGCGGCGACGATTCTGATCGCCCTCTATTTCCGCCAGGTTCCGGACGCCGGCCTGCTGCTGGGCGTCCACGCCGCAGGCATTTTGCTGATCGCCGCGGCAGCCGGGAGGCCCTCCCCGGCGCCGAAGCTCCAGGCTGTCTTTCGCCACTGGTATCCGCTGGTGTATGTGGGGCTTTGCTACAAGGAAATGTCGATCCTGATCCACGCGATCCGGAAAGCGGACTTCGATGCCGAAATGGCCCAACTCGATCACCGGATTTGGGGGGCCTATCCCACCGTCTGGCTCGAGCGGCTGCATAACCCCTGGTTGACCGAGTTTCTCCAGTTCGCCTACACGCTCTTCGTGCCTTGCATACTTATGGTTGCGGCCGTACTGTGGCTCCAGCGCAGGTATCCCGAGTTTCGGTATTATGCATTTGTCGTAGCGCTCGGGTTCCTGGCGTCCTACGCCGGGTACTTTCTGGTGCCGGTTCGCGGCCCGAGGTTCTTTCTAGCGCATCTGCAGCATTTTAAGCTATTCGGCGTGTGGCTTTTCGAGCCGATGCAGCGCATCCTGGACCGGCTTGAATCGGCGCACTATGACTGCTTCCCGAGCGGTCACACGGAACTCACGCTGATCGCATGCTGGGGCAGCCGGCGTATATCGATGAAACTATTCGGCGCCTACTGCGTTTACTCCCTGTTGATCATTCTCGCGACCGTCTACCTGCGGTATCATTACACGGTTGACGTGCTCGCGGGCGTTATCCTGGCAGCCGTGGTCCTGGCTGCCGCGCCGGGGCTTTACGGCTCAGCCAAAGCCGTGAGCGAGCCGGGCAGCGGCCCCGCTATTGCGGGTTTCGAAGGCCGGGTGCCCCTGAAAAAAGAGGAAAATTGAGCGGACTCGAAATCAATCCTGTACAGGACAAACCGGGCTCACGTCAGTTCATCGACTTCCCCTATTCCCTTTACCGTGACGACCCATTCTGGGTACCGCCGCTGCGTATCGCGGTCAAAGAACTCCTCGACCAGCGCAAACATCCGTTCTACCGGGAGTCCGAAATGCGGTGCTTCCTGGCCCGGCGGAACGGCAATGTGGTTGGGCGGATCGCCGCCATCCACAACCGCAAACATAACGAATTTCACCAGGAGCAGGCCGGCTTCTTCGGCTTCTTCGAATCCGTCAACGACCAGCAGGTGGCTGCGGGATTGCTCGACGCCGCTCGCGAGTGGCTTCACGCTCGCGGGGCCGAAGTCATCCGCGGCCCCGTAAACCCGTCCACGAATTACGAATGCGGCATGCTGGTCGAGGGCTTCGACTCCAGCCCGCAAGTCATGATGCCGTACAATCCGCCCTACTACGACACCCTCGTACAGCAGGCCGGGCCCCGCAAAGCCAAAGATCTTTACGCTTACTACATGCTTACAGATAAAATGGCGGCGGAGCGCGTCGAGCGTGTCGCCGAGCGTTCCGCCAAGAGCGATCACGTCCGCATCCGCGCCATCAACGTGAAGGCGTTTTGGGAAGATGTCGATAAGGTATGGCAGGTCTACAACTCCGCCTGGAGCCGGAACTGGGGCTTCGTCCCGATGACGAGTGATGAATTTTTGTTCATGGCCAAGGACATGAAATCGATCCTCGACCCCGGCTTCGTGCTGCTGGGCGAAGTGAAGGACCGTGTGGTCGGCTTTGCACTGGCCCTGCCAGACATCAACCGGGCTCTGAAGCCCGCCAAGGGGCGATTATTTCCTGTAGGACTGTTCAAAATCTTGTATCATAAACGGTCAGTCCGAAGTGTGCGCGTTCTGGTGCTTGGCGTTCTCGAGGAGTATCGGACCGTCGGTGTGGCAGCGGGCTTCTACGCGGAACTATTCCGTCATGCGAAGCGGCTCGGCTACCGGGACTGCGAGATGTCTTGGGTTCTGGAAGACAACAAGCTGATGAACCGCTCAATTACAGCGTTCGGCGGCAAGCGGTACAAAACCTATCGCATTTACGAATGGAACTGATCATGCGCAGCTCATCCTCCCCTTCTACCGTCCATGGCAGGAAGGCCAAACGCAGCAACGATTTATTCGACAAGTGCCGCGGATTCACGCGTCCGCGCGACATGCAGGAGGCCGGGCTTTACATCTGGTTCGAGGTCTTCGGCGGGCATGAAGGGTGCGGACCGGGCGAAATCCGCCTGCGCGACCGCAAGGTCCTGATGTTCGGATCGAACGATTACCTGGGGTTGACCACCCATCCGAAGGTGAAGGCCGCCGCCGAGGCTGCCGTGCGCCGCTACGGCAGCGGATGCAGCGGCTCGCGTCTGCTGAACGGCACGCTCGATCTGCACATCCAGGTGGAAGAGAAGCTCGCCGCGCTGGTGCGCAAGGAAGCGGCCATGATCTTCGGCACGGGCTTCCAGGCCAACTACGCCGCTCTATCCGCCATCACCGACACCGGCGACGTGCTGTTGTGCGATCACACGATGCACGCCAGCCTGCTCGAGGGGGCCCTGCGCTCGCCTGCTCGCACGGTCCGGTTCCGCCACAACGACCTGGCTCACCTCGAGCACTGTCTGCAGAATTGTTCCCCCGAGGAGAACGTGCTGATCGTTTCCGAGGGAGTTTTCAGCATGGAAGGCGACCTGGCCGAACTCCCGGGCCTGGTGAAGCTCGCGAAGTTGTACGATGCGCGGGTCTACGTCGATGAGGCCCACGGCATCGGCGTGCTCGGAGCTACGGGCGCCGGCGCGGCCGAGCACTTCGGCGTTCTAGACGACGTCGATATCGTGATGGGGACGTTCTCGAAATCGCTGGCCTCCGTGGGCGGCTTTATCGCCTCGAGCAGAGCGGCGGTCGATTACCTGAAGCACACGGCCCGGCCCTACGTTTTTTCCGCCGCGCTGGCTCCGGCTTCGGTTGCCGCCGTCAACGCCGCGGTCGACGTGATGCGCGAGGAACCCGAGCGGCGGAGCCGCCTGGTGGCGACCGCCCGGAGACTGCGCAACGAATTGCGCTCCCGCGGCTACTGGGTGCTGGATGGCGAAACGCCGATCGTTCCGGTGGTGGTTCCGAACGAGATCGATCTGTGCCGGTTGTGCAAAGGCCTGCTCGAGCACGACATTTACGTGAACCCGGTGCTGCGCCCGGCGGCGACCCAGAATCTGCTGCGCATTTCCTGCACGGCGGCGCACACGGACGCCCACGTCGACCGGTTGGTGGACGCCATCGCCCGCGTCGCCAAGGAACTGGAAATCAGTCTCTGCCCCGAGAACTGATTCTCACCGCAACGGCGCGGAGGACCGAGACATCATCACCCGCTATTCACAACGCGGTCTGCCCTGTGGCCGCCGAATGCGTGGATCGTCCTGGTCCCAGCCAGAACCTCCCCACTGTGCGGGACACCTCGCGGGATGAAGTATTCTTGTCCGGCCTGGACTGGAATCCGGGCTCCGTCGATGATCAGGGTATAGCAGCCTTGCACAACGAGCATGTATTCGTCGTAGTCGTGGGCGTGTGCGGCGGATGGCGCTGCCTCACGGCAGGTCCAAAACGCCATCTGGCCCCCGTCCGCCCCGTCGAATACATAACCCTCTACTCCTGGAGTCGCCTGATTGGTTTTCGAGATTCGGCTGGCCGGATGCTTCATGAATTCGGGGAAGTCGTCCATGATCGAACCCTCGGCTAGCCCTTTACGCCCACGGTGAGCTTTTCCGCGTCCCAGAACACTCGTTTTCCCTGCTTGTAGGAAAGGTTCGCCATGTGGCAGGCAACCGCCGTGCCGCAGCCGAATTGCACGTGCTCGACCGGCTGCTTCCGGGTGCGGACGCAGGCGAAGAAATTGCGGAAGTGGTCCGTCGTACCCTCGGCCTGTTGCCGGAATTCTTCGGGACTCTTCTTCGGCTGATCCTTTGCGGCGCCGATGTCGGCCAGCGGATCGTTCTTATGCTCCTCGATGAAGCGCTCTTTAAGGTCCTTCGGCCATGACTCCAGGGGATACGAATAGTCCTCGACCGGGTTGTAGGGAATCAGCCGGGCAATCCCGTCCTCGTTCAGTTCGATGGTCCCCTGGTCGCCCAGGAAGCGCACGATCTCGCCACCCTCCCAGTTCGAGGCCAGGTTCGCGCTGACCTGCACCTGGAAGTTGCCGTAGTCGTAGAGCGTGTTGTGGATATCCGGCACATCCCGATCGCCCTTCCACTTGTACAGACCGCCGCTGGCGGAGGCGCTGAGCGGGTACTGCGCATTCATGACGTAGTGGACCCGCGAGAGCAGATGAACGTATTCGTCCCCCGCGATGCCGGTTCCGTAGTCCCACCAGTTTCGGAACTGAAAGAACCGCGCCGCGTCGAACGGGCGCTTGGGAGCGTTTCCCAGAAACCGGTCCCAATCCACGGTCTTCGGCGACGCATCCGGCGGCACCGGATAGCGCCACGCGCCGATGGCGTTCGCGCGATAGATCGAGCACTGGACCATAAACACCGAACCGATTGCGCCCGCGTCGAACCACTGCTTGGCTTTTTGCGTGGACTCCATGCTCAGACTTTGGCTTCCGACCTGCACGATGCGGCCGGTATCCCTTGACACTCGCGCCATCTCGACCGCCTCCGGAATGGTGTGGGTCATCGGCTTCTCGCAATAGACGTCCTTGCCGGATTTCATGGCGCCGATGGCGACGGGTGCGTGCCAGTGGTCCGGCGTGGCGACAACCACCGCATCGAGGTCGTGGCGATGCATCACCTCGAGGTAGTCGCGCGTCGTAGGCGTGTTTGGCTGAATCTCCTGCGCACGGCGAAAATGGCCGTCGTAGAGGTCGCACACGACCGCGACCCTGCCGCCTGCATCGAGCACCGCCTGCATCAGCTCCAGACCGCGTATGCCGGCGCCGATGATGCCGACGGTAACGGGTTTCCCGGACTGCTCAAACCCCCGCGGCATCGCCCTAAGCGCCATCGGCGCGGCAACGCCCGCGAGCGAGCTTCCCACAAAGCGGCGGCGCGTGGTGTTCGTATCGTTCATGGTTCGGTCTCCCATCCTGTTCGCGGGTACAACCGCAGCTTATCGTATCTACTGGAATAAAAGGTTGCAAGGCGCAGAATTGTTCAACGCATGATGCGCCTGAACCAAGAGTTCGTTTCCAATGCGAGATGAGGCGGAACCGGCAGTTTGATTCCAAGGCGGGGTAAGCCTGAAAACACGAGGCCGTTACACGATGCTGCGTATGAACGACATTCCGAATGGAGGACCTGGAAAAGCTCACGTTGAGCGAGATGAGAGAGTTCCTCGAGAGCAACGGCGGCGTGAAGATGGGAAACTCCGAGCAAGGAGGCGGCTACGAACTGATCGAGCGAGTCCTGCGGACGCAGGGCTACCGGCGGTTGAAGAAGAGCAGGAAAGGAACATCCGGCGGTTACTGGCGAAGCTCAGCGGATTCAGCCGGGCGCAACTCACGCAGCTGATCGCGCGCTGTCTGCGAACGCGGCGGGTGGTGCACAAGCCGGCGCGCCGGCCGGGCTTCCCGGCCCGCCACACGGAACAGGACGTGGCGCTGCTGGCGTCCGTCGATGCGGCTCACGAAGATCTGTCCGGGCCGGCGGTGCGGCACATTCTCCAGCGAGAGTTCCAGGCGTACGGCAACCCGGCCCATCGGCGGCTGGCAGGGATCTCGGCTTCGCATATTTACAGTCTGTGCGCTTCGGCGGGGTACCGCAGGATCCGGGTGCGCGTCGAACACACGCAGGCGCGCCGGGTATCGCTCGGCGAACAGCGCCGGCCGGACCCCAAAGGGAAGCCCGGGTATCTGCGCGCCGGACACGGGGCAGCAGGGGCATTATGAGGGCCAGCCGGAGTT
>Ga0326728_10010609_pt1 | contig 21490 bp, 21 predicted proteins | sample MB3enrmetagenome_FD_207602 | JGI IMG/M metagenome (GOLD analysis project Ga0326728, IMG submission 207602) | Lab enriched peat soil microbial communities from McLean, Ithaca, NY, United States - MB31MN | ecosystem: Environmental > Terrestrial > Soil > Wetlands > Peat | place: USA: New York... | reverse complement strand
CATTATGGCGTGGCCGGGATGGTACCCGTATCCCGGAATTTGGTTTGGCGGCCCGTACCTCTCGTTCGGAATGGGTTACGGAATCGGTTTCTTCGGAGGTTTTGGCTGGGGCTGGGGTCATTGGGGATTCGATTGGCACCACCATTACGCAACTTTTGGCGGCGGCAGGTACTACTCGCGGAGCAACACGTTTTATAACCGGAGCAGCCTCTACCGAGGGGGAGGGGTGCGTGGGGGAGTTTCCAACCGCGGTGGGGGCGAGCGCGGGGGATTTGCCAACCGTCCCGGCCCAACGGCAGGAGCTTTCAACGGCAACCGGCAGGCGGCGCGAGGATACGCTGCACCCCGCGGTCAGAGGGGCACCCGCACGGGCGCCTTCAGCGGCATCGAGAAGGGCGGACAGACCAAGAGCTATGCGGCACGGGGAAAGGCCAGCGTCAGTAGCGGAGCCTCGCGGGGCGGCGGGGGCGGGCATCATTAATCCAAGTTCCGTGATGTTCTTAGTAGCTCGTAAAATCTGGAAATGGAGAGAGCCATATGCGGCGAACGAAGCTGAACTTCGACAAATTTCATGGGGCCAATCTTGCTAAACTAGCTGCAGTCGCGATCCTTTTGACGGCGTGCCTTCCCGCCCGTTCCCTGGCGCAGCAACCGGGCCAGAAAACGTTTTCATCGCCAGAAGAGGCGAGCAACGCACTCGTCACGGCAGCGCAGAATAACGACGAAAAAGCCATGCTCGAGATCCTCGGACCCGACGGAAAGCAAATCGTCTCGTCGGGAGATGAAGCCGAGGACGCCGAAAGCCGCGCTCATTTCGTCCAGAGATATCAGCAAATGCATCGTCTGGTGAAAGAACCGGATGGAACCACCGTGTTGTATATCGGCGCGGAGAATTGGCCCACGCCCATACCGCTCGTGAACAATAGTAGTTCGTGGTATTTCGACACCGAGGCGGGCAAGAAAGAAATTTTGTACAGGCGAGTCGGCCGGAATGAAATATCGGCCATTAGTGTTTGCCAGGAGCTGGTGGCAGCGCAAAAGGAATACTACTCCGCGCAGCACAACGAGTACGCCCAGAAAATCTACAGTGATGAAGGGCAGCACAATGGCCTGTATTGGAAAGGGGCTGAGGGCGAAACCCAAAGCCCCATCGGGCCACTGGTGGCATCGGCCTTTGCGAAGGGCTCTGCCAAGAGCGAAATCGCCGCCCCGACTCCTTACCGCGGTTATTATTACCACATCCTAACGCGTCAGGGGAAAAATGGCCCCGGCGGCGCGAAGAGTTACATCGTAAATGGAAAAATGACCGAGGGTTTCGCTTTCGTGGCCTATCCGGCCGAATACCGGTCGTCGGGCGTCATGACCTTCATCGTTAACGAGGAGGGAGTGGTGTATCAGAAGGATCTCGGCAAGAAGACCGAGGCTCTCGCCAAAGGTATGAAGGAATACGACCCCAACTCCAGTTGGCAAAAGGCGGAAGAGCAGCAGGAGGAGACTGCCGGCGACCAGAAAACCCAGTAAAGGGAATTCTGCCGTTGTACTCGCAGCTTGTAGGTCAGCACGCACCTCCAGGACGACGTATCCATTGTCCGCCCTCAACGCATCAACCGCAACCCAAAGGAGTTCGCCGCGGAGTTGGAGAGCCGAATAACTCCCCAGGAGTAGGCGAAGCGTTCGCGTCCGCGAACTACGGTTCTTCCCCCAGCCTCTTTTTTGTGAGCAGGTAGTTTTTCCCCTCGCGGCGTTCGTAGGCGAGGCTATCCATGAGTTGCCGGACCAGGTGAATACCCAGGCCCCCCATGCGCCGCTCCGCAATTGGCTTGGTGATATCGGGAGGGGGAGAATCGAGTGGATTGAACGGCACGCGATCTTCCTCAATTTCCAGGATCAAGTCTTGCTCGTCGCTCCTCCGCGCCAGGAGATTCTCTCCTCCAACTGCATTAGAATAGCAACTCGCCTTGTACCAGGGCATTGCAAGGCTCGCTCACAAGGGTTCAGGATATGGATCCCTCGGGTTTCGAAAAACCGATTCTGGTTTACGACGGTGATTGCACCTTTTGCCGCCTATGGATCGACCGCTGGCGCGCCCTCACCGGAGACCAGGTTCGATACGCGCCCTTCCAGGAAGTGGAGGGGCAGTTCCCGGAAATTCCACGCGAGGCCTTTGTCCGCGCGGTTCAGTTGATCCTGCCGGGCGGTAAGGTTTTCAGCGCGGCGCACGCGGTGTTTCGCACGCTCGCATTTGCCCCGGGACGCGCCTGGATGCTTTGGCTCTACCAGCATTTTCCCGGCGCCGCCTTCGCCGCAGGATTCTTCTACGGGTTTGTGGCACGGCACAGGAATCCACTCTACCGCCTCACGCGCCTATTCTGGGGAAAGCATTTCGAGCGGCCCTCTTTCTCCCTCGCTTCCTGGCTGTTTCTGCGCCTTCTGGGCGTCGTCTATTTCTTCGCATTCCTTTCTCTTGCCACACAGATCCTCGGCTTGATGGGGCAAAACGGCATCCTGCCGGCCAGGGAATTTCTCGCCATGGTTAACGCGCGCGTGGGCTCGGAGCGCTACTGGTTCTTCCCCACGCTCGCTTGGCTGAGCTCGAGCGACACGACGCTGCAAGTGATGAGTGTGGGCGGCGTGATCGGCTCCCTCCTGCTTTTCTTCGACATTGCCCCTATTCTGGTCTTACCGCTTTTGTGGATGCTCTACCTGTCTTTGGTCACGGTGGGACAGGATTTTCTGGCCTTTCAATGGGATAACCTTTTGCTGGAGGCCGGCTTTCTGGCCATTTTTATGGCTCCGTGGCAGCTCTGGCCGCGCGGATCACCGAAAGCCCCACCGCCCAGGGTCCCGCGGTGGCTGCTGTGGTTCTTGCTCTTTCGGCTGATGTTTTCCTCCGGGGCGGTCAAGCTCATCAGCGGCGACCTCACTTGGCGCAACCTTACGGCGCTGGAATACCACTACTACACGCAGCCGCTGCCTACGTCGATCGCCTGGTACGTTCACCTTGCACCGGCTTGGTTCCAGCACGGCTCGGTAGTGTTCATGTTCTTCATCGAACTGGCAATGCCTTTTCTGATTTTGGCGCCACGCCTTTGGCGATTCGTGGGGGGAGGCTTCCTAATTCTTTTACAGCTCCTGATCGCTCTGACCGGAAACTATGCGTTTTTCAATCTACTCACCCTTGCCCTCTGCGTCCTGCTTTTTGACGACGCTTTGCTGGCGCGTTTCTTCCCACGCGCCCTGGCCGAGCGCCTACGCGTCGCAACTTCCAATCCCCGGCGCTTTTCACTTCGCCGCTGGGTGACCGCCCCTATCGCGATGATTCTTTTCGCGGCCGGACTGCTTCAGCTAGCCGATCTCTTCTCCATCCATTGGCTGCCACCCTCGGCGTTCCAACTGCTTACTGACCTTGAGCCGGTGCGGGTCGTCAACGGCTATGGCCTGTTCGCACTCATGACCACTTCGCGCCTGGAGATCATCCTCGAAGGCAGCAACGATGGCAACACTTGGCTCGACTACGAATTCAAATTTAAGGCAGGGGACCCGCGCCGCGCCCCGCGTTGGGTGGAGCCCCTTCAGCCGCGCCTGGATTGGCAAATGTGGTTCGCGGCGCTGGGGGATTACCGCAGCTCACCCTGGTTTCGCCATCTCATGCTTCGGCTGCTGGAGGGTTCGGCACCTGTCCTGGCCTTGCTCGAGCGGAACCCCTTTCCGCAGTCGCCCCCGAAATATGTACGCGCGTTGATCTATGACTATCACTTTACGACTTGGTCAGAGCGCCGGACGCAAGGTGAGTGGTGGCATCGCCACCTGCTGGGAAGTTATTTCCCTGCCGTGACCCTGAAGCGAAGCGAGGAAGGCGAGCCGCACTAGCGCCATTCCAATATAGGGGGCCAAAACATGGCAGTCGGCAACACCCTGAAGATCTGCACTTCCTGCGCCGAAATGCACAGCCCCAGATAGTTGGAACGGCGCTAGGGGCCCATCGAGGATTTTCGCAGCGCCAAGTTGCATAAGAGAGGGGGAGTCGGTAAACTGTAGCCAATCTTAACTCTTGAGTGTAAGCCGGTGAAGTATGGAAAATGAGCAGCGTCGTTCACTTCGGATCATGTTCAGCATTCCCTTGAGTATCCGGGGTGTGGATCAAAAAGGGAATCCTTTCGAGGCGACAGGCCGCACGATCACGTTAAACCGCCATGGCGCGTGCATCCAGGTTTCACACTCTCTAAAGGCAAGCCAAAGTATTCACATCATCAATCAAGCCAGCGACGCGGAGGCCGAATTCCGAGTCGTCGGCCCCATCTCTCCTCCCCTCGACCAGGTGGGCGAATGGGGCGTCGAGTGCCTGCGAGTGGACAAAAACATTTGGGACATCTATTTTCCTCCCTCCAGCGAGGATTCTGATGCCCATGTCTTGCTCTCGTGCCGGCATTGCCACTCGTTGTCGCTGCAATCGCTCTCGCTGGTGGAAGTGGAAGTCCTGGAGACCGCGGGGTTGTTAACGAAACCCTGCGTTCATTGCGGGGATTCCACTCCTTGGGGATACCCCCAGCAGGCATTCGAGGTGGAAACCAATGCCTACCAAGCCGCAGTGACCGAAGCAACCGGTGGCTTTCCCACCTTGACGGCTGAACGGCGGAAATCTTTCCGGAAGTCTGCGCAACTTCCCGTGCGGGTGCGAGATTATTACGGTGATATGGAGATTGCCCAAACCGAAAACGTCTGCCAAGACGGCTTCTGTTTTTCGAGCTCCCGAAACTACCATGTGGGCCAGGGTATTGTGGTGATTTGCCCGTTCGATGCGGCTAATGAAAAACCGGAGGTTCGCGCCCGCATCATCCGTACGGAAGTGGGGTCAACCCAGGGGCGGTGCATCTACGGCGTGCGCTACGAACAAGGCCCGCATTAGGCGCACGGCGACACCCTCGTCCGGGAAACACGACGCACACGGCATCGCCGAAGCGCAGGGCGGTGGCGCCGCGTCGAGCGTCCAAAGCCACCCATGGGAAATCGCCGCAGCATTCCTCCTCCGCGAATCTTCCTAACATATTGAATTTCGGCGCGCCGAGTTTTGCTGGCAGTGGGTTCGTGTCGCTGAGAACCACTTCTGCGCTGGGCATGAAGAAGTGCACCCGGCAGTGGCTGGCATCGAGCGAACTTGGCTGTTAAGCTGGGAGATCCCGGAACGTAAACTCGATACCGTCTACTAGGTCAAGTTAGATCCGGCCGGGGTCTCGGCAGTAAAGGCAACTTCTTTTCGCAGTTTCTGAACGCGCGGGGCACGCGCGGCCGCCAGTCACCACTTCTCAACCCGCTTGAGAATGTCCGGCTGAATATCCTCCTCGGCCGGGATACAGAGGTAGAGACCGTCTGGTTCCATCGCTGCGATGAACGGCTCCAACTCGTCCAACCGTAGGTCTACCACCACGCCCTTGCCGGCGGCCTGAATTCTTTTGATAACCGGCAGCCACTGAAGGATGGGTAAATCGTCGCCGACGCCTTGCACCCATTGAAGGGCCTGGATTTGCGGGATGCTCAGAATGTGATCGAGGTGGCGCAGCATCCCTTTGCCGTCTACGTGGAAAATGTTGTGGGTCATGTGCGGACTTCTTTTTGGAGGGTGGGCAGGTAGAATTCGCAGAAGGTCTCAGTGGAGGTCATCGACGTGAAGTCGCAGCTCGGGATGTGCATCTTGCCGCGCGAGGGGATACCCATCCAAGTGATGGAGAGCTGGCCATGGGCCTTGAGCACGCCGTCGTAATGATCGAATACGTGAAAGAAGTTTTGGTTGGCCAACCGGAGCATGGCCTGGACTTTTTCCGGGTTGTCAACGATGTCAAGGCAGAGTTGTTGTGGGTTGCGCCAGTCAGCGACGCAATCGAGGCTGCCGTGCAAATCGGTGTAGCCAACCATGAACTTGCCGGCGCATTTCTCCAGGGCCACGCGCGTGAGGTCCTCGATACCGCGGAAGTATTCGTTGTCGCGGCTGAACTTGACACGCTGCAGGTCGTTCCAGTCGTGGATGCAATGCCGAATCCAGGAGGTGACTTCACCGTAATCGAGTTCACCACCGTGAAAGGCGGCGTACACGTTGGGGCCGAGGTTAGGCCAGAAGAGGGGGAAGGTTTCGCCATAAAACGTGCGGTTGCGGATGGATTCCAAAAAGAAGTCCACTTGGAACTCGGCGTCGAACCAGCGTGTTTTGAGGCTCGGCCACGTGCGCCCCGCCAGCTTCGGCGAACTGGCAAAGTCGGCGTTGTGCTCGGCAAAACGCACGGGCGGGCGATCGAGCGTCTCGTGATTGAACCAAGCCTCGATGCGCCGTAGAGCTTCTCCGAAATCCGGTTTACCTTGCAAGTCCATGGGGATCCTCTATCTTGCCCGACCAGCCGCCGGCTTGGGTTTTGGGTTGGGCGCGGCCGTGCCCTAGTTGCGGAGTTTTCACAAGACAGACGCGGATTCTACACCGGATTCATCGCAGGCAGGCCAAAGTTGTGTACGGGAGCGGATTGCTGCGATACGTTGTGTGCCCGAGGATTGCGCCCGTCGGGGGTGAGATCGTTTGTCCCCGCGTTTCTTCGGCCGTTTTCTCAGGCCGCCGACTTTCAGCTCAAGCTTCGATTGCAGTTGACATGGCGGGGGGGCTACAATCTATGGGCAAGGCCCCCATATGCTGACCCAGCGCAGACTCCGCTGCGGTCACGAAAGGATTCCGCCATGATTCCAGCTCGTCCGCTGCTGACGTTGCGCGGATTCATGCTTCCACTGAGTGTGGGGGTTGTTGCCGCATTAGTTTTGCTGACCACGGTATCCATGTGGAGTGCGCAGAATCCTGCTCCCCCCAAGAATGGGGAAGTCTTGTCTCCACCCTCTGCGGTGAATGACCAAGCCGCACTGATTACGCCAAAAGAGAAGGGGGAGCCTAAGAAATCCAATCTCGAGAAGACGAAAACCGATGCAGCAGAGCTTTCCGCCTTAGCCGACCAGCTCCGTGATGAGCTGAACAAGATGAACGTCAATGTCCTCTCGCTCGATATTATTCAAAAGACCGAAAAGCTCGAAAAATTGGCCAAAAAGATCAAGGGAGAGGCCAATGGGTACTAAGGTTCAAATTCCAACCGAGCCCGGCTGCTCCCCAGGGTCCGACCACAGGGATTCGGGCCTGTCACGAATACCATTATCCTGTGATAAGGCCAATGACCCTGAGCAAACCTCGGTGCGGTTCGGAGAGGATGTCACCATGACAAGACCTCCCTGGTTTGCCGGGCAGCGTGGAGTAATTTTCTCCATGGGTTTGCTGATCACCCTCACCTGCCTCATGCCGGCTCCCGCCCCCGCACAATCCCCAGTCCCGGGAACTCAGTCCACCAGCCACCATGCGCTGTCAGCAATGCCCGATAGTTCCAGTAACGAAGTCCTCCAACCGCTGAGCGCCAATCAGAAGCTAAGTATTATGCGTGCCAACTTCGAAAAGTCGCAAAGCGACGCGGCAGAATTGGCCGCCCTGGCCAAAGGACTCCGTGAGGTCTTGAACAAGCCGAACGCCAATGTTCTTTCCCTCGAAGTCATTAACCGCGCCGAAAAAATTGAAAAGCTGGCAAAGAAGATCCGGGAAGAAACGAAGGGATTCTGAAGGGGCTTTCCCTCCTCGCCCCTCAACCGTCAGGTTGGGATTAGAGCAACTTCCAGGCCAGCACCATTGCTGGAATGCGGTTCGCGAACCCGTCCGCATGCACTGCGCCGCAGCCAATTCCACACGTACAGAAAGGAAAACAGGCCTCAAACCCCGATTGCAGCCGGCAGGGCGGGGGGCTACAATCTATCTATGGCGAAGGCCGCTGATGCCGAGCCAGCGAAAACTCCGCTGCGGTCAAGAAAGGATTCCGCCATGATTCGAACTCGTCCACTACTTAAGTTTCGCGGATTCATACTTCCCTGGGGTGTGGGGGTCATTGCCGCTTTAGTTTTGCTGACGACCGTATCCGTGCCGAGTGCCCAGAATCCTGTTCCCCCCAAGAATGGGGAGGTCCTGTCTTCTCCCTCGGTGGTGAATGGCCAAGCCGCACTGATTGCTCCCAAGCCGAAGGGGGATACCAGGCAATCCAACATCGAGAAGACAAGAATCGATGCGGCAGAGCTTTCCGCCTTAGCCGACCAAATCCGTGATGAGCTGAACAACATGAACGTCAATGTCCTCCCGCTGGACGTTATCAAGAAGACCGTAACGGTGGAGAAATTGGCCAAGAAGATTAAGGGAGAGGCCAATGGGCGCTAAGGTACGATTCCCGACGGAGGCAGGATACTCCCGCGGGATGAACCATCCGAATGTGTGGCGCGAGCACTTTTTCCTATGGTCGGAACAGTGACACAGGACAATCCTAGGGGCGGTTCGGAAGGGATGGCGCCATGATAGGATCTCAATGCTTTGCCAGGCTATGCAGAGCAATGCTCTCTGGGGTTTTGTTGATCGCCGTTACAGGCCTCGCGCCGGCCCACGCCCCCGCGCAAACCCAGCCGCCGCTCCCAACCCCCCAGGGGACTATAGACAGCCATGCGCACGGCTATACTCCGCTGCCGGTTTTTACCGCCGGTGCAGATAATATCGCGGTCCGCTCCGAAGGCGTCCGACTGAGTCCAAAACAGAAGAGGTTGATTGTGCGCGCCAACTTTGAATTGTCGAAAAACGACGCGACAGAATTGGCCGCCCTGGCCAAGGGACTCCGCGAGGAACTGGACAAGCCCAACGTCAATGTTCTTTCCCTCGAAGTCATGAACCGCATCGACAGAATTGAAAAGTTGGCAAAGAAAATCCGGGAAGAAACAAAGGGATTCTGAACGAAGTATAAAGAAATGAGCTGCTTCAAGGAAATCGCGGACTGACTCGAAGCGAGTGGACGCGCTGAAGGATGACCGAATGGATTTTTCTGATACCCCGGAATTGACCGGAGATCTTTGCCCGAGCCATCGTCCGGCGGGGCCTGAAGCCGGTGCCCAGGAAAGCGCAACTCACCATTCGAGTCGATCGCGATGTCCTGGAATGGTATAAGCAACAGGGGCCAGGTTATCAAACCCGCATCAATGCTCTGCTCCGCGCTTATATTCAGGAACATCCGCGAAAGAGTGCCTGACATAGCGCCGCGGGCGGCGGCCAAAAGCGCGGCACGCCTGAGCGCCAGGGCCTTAGCCGTCCGCCGCGCATCACGTCATGGATACAGCTTGGCAAGCAGAATTTCGGAAACCATTGGAGTGGTAGCCACACTCAATTTGCCTTTGATTGACCGTGGGTTCGTCTTGCAGCGAAAAGCCCACGGACAGGAAGGCACTGTCCGTGGCTACCCGCTGAAAACTGAGAGCTGATTGCTGACAGCTTCATTCATACCGCAGCGCCACTATGGGGTCCACCTTCGTCGCCCGGCGTGCCGGGATATAAGTCGCCACCAAAGCAACGCCCGCTAAGATCAGCAACACAGACGCGAACGTTAGCGGGTCGTTGGGCTGGACGCCATAGAGGAGGCTGGACAAAAGGTGAGTTACCCCCAAGGCGCCGACAATTCCCATGCCCATCCCTATCAAGGCGGGAATCATCCCTTGATGTACCACCATGCGGAGCACGTCGCTCTTCTGCGCGCCGAGCGCCATGCGGATAGCGATTTCGTGCGTGCGTTGCGCCACGATATGGGAAAGGACTCCAAACAAACCCACCGCGGCCAAGGCCAGTGACAACCCGGCGAAGGCGAGCAACAAAGTCGTGTCAAAGCTGGCGTCCAAGGTGGTCTTTCCGATGAGCTGGTCCATCGTGAGGACGTCGGAAACCGCCAAGTCGGGGTCAAGCTGTTGGAACACTCGTTGCACGGGTAACGCTAAACCGGCGACATCATGGCTTGAGCGCACGGCAAGCATCGCGTAGTTGGGAACAGCACTGCCGTAAAGCGGCGCGTAAATGGGAAAGTACATGACGGGAAGGGGAGGCTTCGCGAGCTCGGAACGTGTATCGCCGACGACCCCGATTATTGTAAAGGGCCGATGGCCGATTGAGATCAAATGTTTGCCGATCGGATCCTCGCCAGGAAGATACTGGTGAACAAAGGACTCGTTAATAATGACCTCAAGCGGTTTGCCTGTTCGTTGCTTCTCATCGAACCGCTGTCCTCGCAGCAGGGGAATTCCCAGAGCTGAGAAATAGCCTGGATCGGCCCACTGAACAATACAATACTGGATTTGTCCCGCCGGGAGCGGGGGATGCTCCGCGATCGCGAAGCCGCTGTCTCCGGGGTATCCTCCACCGGGTACGGACCGGACCAGCCCCGCCCGCTGCACGCCGGGGAGCGCCCGCACTCGCTCGAGTAGCGCATCATAAAAACCTATACGCTGCACCGCTTGGCTGTACTTTGCCTCGGGAAGGCTGAATTGCATTGTGAGCACACCGTCCGTCGCAAAACCGAGGTTAACAAAACGGAGTCGCGCGTAACTTTTAAGCAGCAGGCCGGCCCCTACCAGCAGCACAACGGTGAGGGCTACTTCCAGCGACAGCAGCCATTTTCGGAGCCGCACTGGCGCTTTTCCCGCACTGTGCGAACGCGACGATTCCTGGATAGTAGTAAGAATCTGCTCGCCCCTCACCGAAAGCGAGGACGCCACGCCGGCAAAAAGCGCGCAGGCGAAAATCAGGCCCACCACGAAGGCCACAACCATGCCATCCATGTGGATGGCTTCAACGCGGGTCACGTCTGGCCGCACTGCCACGACCCATCGGATAATGGCATACGCCAGGAGGAGGCCTGCGGCAGCTCCCGCGACGGAGAGGAGCAAGCTTTCGGTGAAGTGCGCGCCCAGCAGTCGCCAGCGGCTGCCCCCCAGGGCGGCGCGAACGGCGGCCTCTCTTCGCCGGGCGACTCCTCGGGCCACGAGGAGGCCCGCCACGTTCAGACACGCAATCAAGAGCAGGCACGCGGTGGCGCCCAGCAGGGTGTATAAGGGCGTCTTGAGATCGCCGACCATATCTTCAAGCAGTGGGCGGCTGTGCGCGGCTTTGCTGATGAAAGCATCATCGGGGTGTGCATCGTGCAGGCGGCGCACGATTACCGAAAGCTCTGCCGTCGCCTCTGCCGCGCTTACCCCGGGCTTCAGCCGTCCAATGGCAGCGAAGTCATGAGAATCCGGCGCCTCCATCTCTTGAGGCGGCTCCTCGTGATAAACCGGCGTCCACAACTGCGTAGTATGGTCCGGGTACGCAAACCAGGCGGGCATGACCCCCAACACGACGTAAGACTTTGCATCGAGATGGATGCTCTGGCCCAAGATGGAGGGATCGCCTCCGAAACGTCGCTTCCACAATCCCCAGCTCAGAACAACCGTGGGGGCGGCGGATGGGCGGTCATCGGCGGTGGTGAAATTCCGGCCCAGTGCCGGTTCGACTCCCAGCGTGGGAAACAGATTCCACGAACATTCGGCGAAGTTCACTTTTTCCGCAAGCTGCCCGCCCGCTGACGAAACGTTGTACTGCCCACCGCCCACAATAGCCAGATCGGAAAAGCCATGGCTTTGCTTTTTCCATTCGGCAAATACCCCGGCAGCATTATTGTTATAGGGGAACTTATCATCCGAACTGTGCTCGTACAGACGAAGCAGGCGCACCGGGTCTTTGAAAGGCAACGGTTCGAGCAAGACGGAGTGCACCACGGTAAAGAGGGCAGTAGTAGTCCCAATGCCCATGGCCAACGTGATGACCGCTGCCGCCGTGAAGCCGGGATTGCGCCGAAGTTGGCGCAGACCGTAGCGGATATCTTGAAGCAGCGTCTCCAGCCAATTCCATCCCCACATGTCGCGACTCTCCTCTCTCAGAACTAGGTCATTGCCGAAGCGCCTTTGCACAGCGTAGTGAGCTTCCTGCACTGAAAGGCCGCGCTCGATCTGTTCCCGCGCGCGCAATTCGCGGTGCAGGCGCATCTCTTCGTCCAATTCAGCAGCGAATTCCTTGCGACGAAATAGCACCCAAAGCCGTCTCCCGAGTACGCGAAACCAATTCATGGCGATCACCTCTTAAGCAGTCTGAATTGCGCGAGTGATGGCTTGTACGACCCGTTCAAACTGGGAGACCTCCACCTCGAGCTGTTTTCGGCCCAATGGCGTGAGGCGGTAATAGCGCGCCCGGCGCTTCCCCGCCGTCACACCCCATTTTGCGGTGACCCAGCCTTTAGCCAACATGCGCTGTAGAGCGGGGTAGAGTGAACCTTCCTCCACCTGCAAGACCTCATCGGAAACCTGCTCGATCCAGTTAGCGATCTCGTAGCCGTGCAGTTCGCCGCCCCGAGCCAGGGCCTTGAGGATCAACAAGTAAAGTGTTCCGGGAGGGATTTCGTCCTGGTGCATGCACTTGCCTCCTTACCATAGTTAGACTATGCCAACAGCCAAACGTTAGCACCGGCACGAGAGTTTTTCAATTGCCTTTTGTTTGGATTTTCCGTTTGGACTTCTCTGTGGACTTTTCGCCCGCCCAATGCTTGGCGAAATCCTCGGGATTGCTTAGCCTGACCCGAAGATACGTCTACCCGCTATGTGGAACTCGCCCGAATAGCAATTGCACTTTGCTTGAGAGCCTCACTGCTCCAAGGGGGCGAGCGCCCTAAATCTAGATTACTGCCCCACACGGTCTCCGCGGCGACACTGCGGCTACGCGCACAAATTGGAAATGGGGATTAAGTCTTTTGAATGGGGGTTGCGGGCACGCCGCCCAATTTAGCGGCGTGCCCGCTGGGGTTTAATCTGCCTACTTGTCCGGCGCAAACTTTGCGGTGGGCGGCCAGGTGCCGCCAATTCGCATTCCGTAAAACGACCGGTAGACGAAGAACATCGAAACGGCGAAGAAAACCGCCGCCAAAATATGCGTCCACGTGGTGGAACCGTTGGTGGCGGTCAACTTGACGGCAAGCTCCACGGCCAGGAGGCCGAAGAGCGTGGTGAATTTGATGACCGGGTTGAGCGACACGGAAGACGTATCCTTGAACGGGTCGCCCACCGTATCGCCCACGACGGTGGCGTCGTGCAGTGCCGTGCCCTTCTGCTTCAACTCCACCTCGACGATCTTCTTGGCGTTGTCCCAGGCGGCGCCCGCATCGGCCATAAAGATCGCCTGGTAGAGGCCGAAGATGGCGATGGAAATCAGGTAACCGATGAAAAAGAACGGCTGCAGGAAAGCGAAGGCCAGCGTGGCAAAGAATACGCCGATGAAGATGTTGAGCATACCTTTTTGCGCGTATCGCGTGCAGATGGCCACCACCTTCTTGCTGTCCGATACCGAGGCTTTTTCGGTGCTTTCCAGCTTGATGTTGGCTTTGATGAACTCGACGGCGCGATAGGCGCCGGTGGAAACCGCTTGCGTGGAAGCTCCGCAAAACCAATAAATCACCGCGCCGCCGGTCACGAGGCCGAGGAAAAAGGGCGCGTATAGCAACGATAACTTGCTGACGTTTTCGGTGAGGCCCTGGGTGAGCGCCATGATGATGGAGAAGATCATGGTCGTGGCGCCGACCACGGCGGTGCCGACCAGCACCGGCTTGGCCGTAGCCTTGAAGGTGTTGCCCGCGCCGTCGCCTTCTTCCAGCATGTCCTTGGCGCGATCGAAGTTCGCCTCAAAGCCGAAATCTTTTTTGATTTCTTCCTTGACGTTGGGAACCTGCTCAATGAGGGAAAGTTCATAGACCGACTGGGCGTTGTCGGTTACCGGGCCGTAAGAATCCACGGCAATGGTTACCGGTCCCATCCCCAAGAAGCCGAAAGCCACCAGGCCGAAGGCAAAGACCGCTGGCGCCAGCATCAGGCTACCCAGTCCCAGGGTGCTGACCAGGAAGCCGAGGGACATCAATAACACCATCGCCAACCCCAGGTAATAGGCGGCAAAATTTCCGGCCACGAAGCCGGAAAGAATTCCCAGGGAGGCCCCACCTTCCGAGGCGGAGGTGACCACCTCGCGGACATGCCGCGATTCGGTGGAAGTGAAGACCTTGACGAGTTCGGGGATGAGCGCGCCCGCCAGCGTTCCGCAGGAAATGATGGTGGCGAGCTTCCACCACTGCGAGGTGTCGCCACCCAGGCTGGGAACAATCAGCCGCGAGGTCACGTAGGTGAAGGCAATGGAAACGAAGGAGGTGATCCAGACCAGCGAAGTGAGCGGGATCTCGAAGTTAAACCGGTCGGCGTTTCCGTAACGGGCTTTGGCAATGGCGCCGTTGAGGAAATAAGCCACGGCGCTGGACACCAACATGATGATGCGCATCACGAAGATCCAAACCAGCAGTTGCACCTGGATGGTCGGGTTTTTCACCGCCAGCAGGATGAAGGTGATGAGCGCCACGCCGGTCACGCCGTAGGTCTCAAACCCGTCGGCAGTGGGTCCCACCGAATCGCCCGCGTTGTCGCCCGTGCAGTCCGCAATCACGCCGGGATTGCGCGCGTCGTCTTCCTTGATCTTGAAGATGATCTTCATGAGGTCGGAGCCGATATCGGCGATCTTGGTAAAGATGCCGCCGGCAATGCGCAACGCCGCGGCGCCCAGGGATTCACCAATGGCGAACCCGATGAAGCAGGGCCCCGCATAATCGCCAGGAATGAAGAGAAGGATGATGAGCATCATCAGCAGCTCGACGCTGATCAACATCATGCCGATGCTCATGCCGGCGCGCAGGGGAATCTGGAAAATGGGATAGGCCTTGCCACGCAGGCTGGCAAACGCCGTGCGGGAGTTGGCAAACGTGTTGACGCGAATGCCGAACCACGCCACGCTGTAGCTGCCGGCAATTCCTACCAGACTGAAGAAGAGGATGATGGCCACGCGCAGGAACGGATATCCCAGTAGGACTTTGAAATAGACCAGGATGATGACCGCAATGAATGCCCAGAGCAATAGCAGGAATTTCCCCTGCGTAATCAGGTAGGTCTTGCAGGTTTCCCAAATCAACTGGGAGATCTCTCCCATGGCGCGGTGAACCGGCAAGTTTTTCAAATTGCTATAGATGACCAATCCAAACAGCAGTCCAAAGATGCAAAAGAGGATGCCGACCATCAACAGCTTGTGCCCGTCCACGCCCAGAAACTGCACCGTGGAAAGATCGGGGAGCTCGAGATTGGCTTCGCCCGCAGCAGCCTCATCGCCACCGGCGCCAAACGCCGTGGTAGTTGCCAACGCCAGGAAGGCTGCGCCCGCCGCGAGCACTCTGGCCAACGAGCGGCGACGTTCCCAGGCACCGGCAAGCAGCTTCCCCACGACTTTTTGAGCATAATCAGAAAGGATTAATGTGAGCACACTTAGACTAACAATCGTAAACACATGCATTGGGTTTCCTCCGACCGAAACTTCCTCTTCGCGTCCCCAAGGTGGGTATGTTTGGCTTCTCCGAAATTCAATCTCGGGAAGAGCGTCCTAGGATAGCTTGAGGATAAACTATAAGAGCGGTGCATAATAGCACGCAGAAAAATTTGACGTCAAGCAAAGAGGCGCATATAGACCTTGAAAATTAGTGACCTCTAATCCAGTCCGTCGAAAAATCGCCCGCCTTCCCGTTCATAATATGATTCCAAAGGACAAAACGGGCGCAAGCAGATTACGTTAGCAATTCTGAGTCCGATCTAAGTGAAGATTTGCTCCTTGCCGGTTGCGTAGTGGGGCAATTCGATATCGTAGCGGCGAGTTTGTCCGTCAACTGACGGACCAAATGGTCAGTCGGCTCACGGATAGAGCCGCCTCTGCATCAGATCGGCCCACTACCGTCGGTTGGAGAGAGGCGCGTATAATCAGCCGCTTGGCCAAGGTTGCGGCGGGAGGTCTCATATCAGACTTTTTGTCAGTCGCCAGCGAGCCACTTATTAGCGGGCAGTTGCGGGCTTTAGTGGTTTATCCACAGTGAATTCCTGTGAAGTCTTTTGCGTAGGAAATGCAGTGGCCGATGTTCTGGCGCGACCGGTGAATCATCTAGCACCATCGGGTACAAGCCAGCCGCTTGACCACGTCGTGCTTGGCCCTGGCGGCAATAGTTTCAACACTGCGATCGCACTGACACGCTTGGGCGTGTCGGTCCGCGTTGCCGCCGCCATCGGCAATGACCGCTTTGGCCAGTATATCCGGGATCGGGTCCGCGCCGAGGGCATTGACGACGCGGGCTTGGTCATACTCCCCGGTGCCAAGACCTCCACATCGATTGTTTTGCCGCGGGATTTCTCGCCGCCATTTGCCGAGGCCAAGCTCTCACCCTCGCCGCGCGCCATGCCAACGCCACCGGAGGGCTCGCCACGCTCGGTTTGGGTGGAACCGATTCGGCCCCCACACTCGCGCAACTCGAGGATTTTCTGCGCAAACATTCCACTGCCTGACGATCTCACTGAAACGGGACCAACCCTCGGATAAATGTCGATGGTCGGGGCGCTCCTGTGCTGTGCCGGTTTGATTTGTTGGGGGTCGCCTTGGCCTTACTTTAAAAGGTGAGGTAGGCCATAGAGGGCGATGGCTTCCAAGCTGAGGTTGAGCAAGGCATCCTGCACAACATGCACATATAGCAAATCGCGGCGATCCCTTCGCGCGCGGGTAATGAGTCCGAGGAGCCCGGTAATAAAGCCGATTACCCCCCAGCGGAGAGACTGCACGAACCCGAGGCCATCACGAATCGCACTGATCAGAAAGGCGACTGCCGCAATCGAATGCAGCGCCAAAATGAAAAGGACTTCGGTAGGCATCCAATCCCCTGTAGCGAAATCTCCAGACGACATTCTCCCCGCGTGTGAACGGGCATTATGAAATGTGTCTCACTTGTGCAGCGTACGGGGAGACCTTTCGACGCAAAGAAACTCTGGTTGGCTCCGTGGTGAAAACGCCGTCCTTTAAAGTTGGTTTCCGGCGTGTACGACCCTTAACTTCTTTATCATACCAGATTAGTTCTGCTGCGGCAGAGGTAATTCCCGAGCGCACAGGCAGTTTCGCCGACGACCGCTCGATGGGTGCGAAATCGCAGATGGCTCGGGTGGAGATATGCAGCCCTTGGGGGGCTCGAATCACGTTATGCCCGCTGCCGTCGCACAATTGAGGGAGGGCGTGCCGTTCCTTTCATTGACCTCCCTTTGGGCTTATGGTATCAACCCTGTTTCAATTTTATTCGGGGAGAAGCAATTGAGCCTACCTAAAGTTTTCATTACTCGCCCGCTGCCGCGCGCGGCAATCGAACGGATCGCGACGCGATGCGAAGTCACAGTAAACCCGGAGGACGCGCGGCTCCTCACCGCGCAAATGGCGGAAGCTTGCCGGGAGGTCGAGGGTCTGGTGACTTCCGGCACGCCGGTCAATGCGGAAGTGGTGGAGCAGGCGCCGCACTTGAGCGTGGTCTCCGCCGTGGCCGTCGGGTACGACAACATTGATGTGGCGGCCTGCACGCGCCGCCGCATCCTGGTTACCAACACTCCTGGCGTGGTTACAGAGGCGACGGCTGACTTGAGCTTCGCGTTGCTCATGGCCGTGGCGCGCCGGCTGGTGGAAGCCGACCGCTATGTCCGTGAGGGCCATTGGCGCTACTGGCAGTGGGGGAATATGTGGGGCACCGATCTGGCGGGCAAAACGCTGGGCATCCTCGGCTTCGGACGCATCGGCCAAGCCGTGGCTCGCCGCGCCCGTGGGTTCTCCATGCGCATCATTTATCATTCCCTTGACCGCCCCACCCCCGAGCGGGAACAGGAACTGGGCGCGCAATACGTGGATCGCGAAACCCTTCTGCGCGAGGCCGATTTCCTGAGCATCCATGTTCCCCTCGCCCCCGATACGAATCACCTGATCAGCTCGGCCGAACTCGCTTTGATGAAACCCACCGCTTTCCTCATCAACACGTCGCGCGGAAAAGTGGTGGAGGAAGCCGCACTGGTTGAGGCGCTCCAGTCGAAACGGATCGCCGGCGCGGGCCTTGACGTCTTCGAGTTTGAACCCCAGATTCATCCCGCCCTTCTCGCCCTGCCCAACGTGGTGGTAACCCCGCACATGGGCACCGCCACCGGCGAGACTCGCCTGGCGATGGCGATGTTGGCTGCGGAAAACCTGCTCACCGCACTGGCGGGGCAGCGCCCGCCGAATTTGGTGAACCCGGAAGTGTGGGGAAAGTAAGGCTGCAGTTGTCAGCTTTCAGATGTCGGGTACCCCTACGAGAGGCACAGCGCCGAAGTGGCAACCAACGGCCTGGCCCGTCCATGGGGAGGTCGGCGCACGCTTTATCCGCTCAGGATCTCTTTACGCAAAATGTTTCTGAATCGCCCCTTGCTGACGTAGTGATCGGAAAGCAGTCGTCCCTTCCACAACAGGCTGAAGGCGCCGTAATAAGACGGCGCATTCTGAGCCTCGCGCGCGCTTTCGAGAACCGTGACCCGGAGATTCAGACCATATTCCGCCGCCATCCGGGAAATGTCCTGCACCGACTTTGAGAGCATGGGGCATTGGTCCGAATACACGATGTGCAGGCCCCGGTATCGCGCGCGGTTAGGGTCAATATCGCGGAAGCGCGGCTCCGGGCCCGCCCTCAGCCGGTGAACGACCAGTTCGAACCGATCGCGTTCCGCTATCCTGGTGAATCCATTTTTCAGGAAGATTTCCTTCCCTGCCATCCACGGGCCGTGGCTGACCATGGCGGCGACGCCGGTGCTGCCGGCCCGTTCTGCTTCCTCGACACAGGCCCGGATCAACCGGCCTCCCAGCCCCCCAACCTGCTGTCCGGCAGCGAACACCCACAAGCAATGGACAAACAGCCACCCCGGGGCGTCGACCGGCCTCCAGGCGAATTCGCCCGGGACATATTCGAGGAACGCCAGCGGCTTTTCCTTCTCGTCACGGAACAACAGCAAGCGCAATCCTTCGGCAAAGCGCTTGCGCAGCCATTTGACCTTGCACCCGTAGCCGGGATTGTCACGATTTCTTATGCAGCCGATGCCGCACTCCGACAGGTTCTCGGGACCGACTCTCACGAGGGTAACGTTGTGCATCGCGGCAGTCTCCGTATCGGGAAGGATGGCACAATCGCGAGACTATCACAATCCTGCCTGCAACCACCGAACTCGCCGCGACATTCGGTTATCAGAGGGCAGCGCTCAGCGCACATCGATCAAGGACTCAATCTTCAGATCCTCTTCCAGCGTCTGGAGAAACTTGCCGGCCTCGTAGCCGGCCTCGGCTCCCACCGTCTGGGACGAGCGGCGGTGTCGTCGCCGAAAGCGTCGCAACATGGCCGCGGCCATCTGTCGCTCGGCATGGCCGTCGGCCACCGCCACGCGGACATCCCGGCACAACCCATGCCGCTTCTCCGCCAACACGTGGCCGCTGTGACACAGATGCGCGCCCGTCGGGCCTCCGGGGCCGTGGTGGATGGATGCGTTTCATTCGACCCCTTCTGGCCACGAAAATTCACCGAGGGGTTGCTGCTTCCCGCGTCGGGGGGATCAACTCCTTTCTCTTCCCGGGGCCGGAAGCTCTTCAACGAAGCCCAGGATTGGATCAGCGTGCCGTGCACGGTGAAAGGGTCGTTGGAGGCGTAGCGTTTCACCAAAGCCATCGCCACCACGCGCTGGAAAAACTTCTGCACCAAGCCGTGGCGCTCGAACCGTTCCCGATTCTTGGTGAACACCGTCGCCTCCCCCACCGCGGCGTCCGGGGCCAGATCACAAAACCAGCGGTAGAGAAGGTTCCAGTTCAGGGCGTCCATCAGCCGCCGCTCCGAGGGAACGCCGGACTTCCGGAAGGCCCAAGTTGGGAACAGGTCCGGCGCTTGATTGCCAATTGCGAGGCATTCCTACCGGTCAAAGGTGGTGAAGTTACGAACTTTTGGTTCAAGAAGTACCAGGCGCTCGACTGTCTTTTCCGTTTTTCAACCAGCCGAGGTTACATGAAGCATCGAATACTGCCGACCTCGATGCCCGATCGACCGCCGCGCTTCATCCCCTACATCTATTCGACCGAAGATATCCGCCACTTGTTGGGAGTGCCTGACTCGCATTACCCGCGAACATGTCCGTTGTCGCCGGACACCATGCGTACTTTCATCCTCGTGCTTTACGGGACCGGACTGAGATTGGAAGAGGTTAGTCGTCTGACGCATGCCGACGCCGATCTCAGAAATGCAACCCTTCTGATTCGGGAAACGAAGTTCGGAAAGTCGCGACTAGTTCTGATCGGAAAGGATCTTGTCAGCATCCCCAGACTTTACCGAATGCGTCATCGTCCGGGTGTAGGGTACCAGCGCCCACAGACACTCCTCGCCACCGAGATTGGGATGATGATCCGAAACGATCATGCTGACCACCATTTCGAATGGCTGAGAAAGGAGGCCGGGGTACTGCGATTTGACACTGCCCGCTATCAACCGAGGGTGCATGATTCTCGTCACACATTTGCCGTGACCCGTCTGTTGACCTGGTATCGCCAGGGAAGAGACGTACAGAGAATGCTCCCTTTGTTGTCCACATATCTCGGACACTGCGGGGTGGAGGAAACGTCGGCGTACCTCCTGAAGACACGGGAACTGCTCCAGGAAGCCAACCGCTGCTTTGAGCGCTATGCCTTCACGGAGGTGCGCAATGGCTGACCATGCGTCCGTTGGCTTTTGGGTTCGACGCTTTCTATCTGAGCATCTGGTTCATGAACGTGGCGTATCAAGAAACACACAGCAGAGCCATCGCGATAGTTTCTGTTTGTTCCTGCCGTTCGTCGCCGGGCAGCGCAAAACAGACGTTGATAAGCTCGTGATCGACGACCTTTCGCCCAATATCGTTTTGGAGTTTCTCTCGCACTTGGAACAGGCTCGAAGTTGTACCGTTGCCATTAGAAATCAAAGGCTTGCCACGCTTCAAGCTTTCGCTCGGTATACGGGGAACTCCAGCCCCGAGCATGCGGAATGGTGCGCAGAGATTCGGAATGTTCCATTCAAACGAGCGTGGAGAACCCCAGTTACGCATCTGGAAAAGGAAGAAATCGACGCACTTCTTCAGGCGCTGGATCGCAGGAGTAACCTTGGCCAACGTGATTACGCCTTGCTGTTGTTTCTCTATAACTCGGGGGCTCGAGTCAGTGAGGCAGTTCGAGTTGTTATCGAAGATCTGACTTGGGACTCAACAGGAACCGGTTCTGTAAAGATTCATGGCAAAGGCCGGAAAGTTCGGTTTTGTCCCCTCTGGAAGAAGGCGATGGCTGAACTGCGTTGTCTCATCCGAGGGGGAGAGCCGGGCAGGCCATTGTTCCTCAACCGATATGGCGACGCCATGACGCGCTTTGGGGTTCATGAGCTTGTGGCGCGTTATGCGGAAGTTGCGGCGGAAAACATCCAATCCCTAAGCCAAGCGCATTAGCCCACATGCGGTTCGCCACTATGTGCCCTTCCTGACTATGTCTTGTAATCGCTCGCCAGCCTAATGTTTACGGCCCGATGCATGTAGCGACATCGACATAGTATTGACTCCTCAACCCCGTACAAGGGGAGAAAGGAGT
>Ga0326728_10010604_pt1 | contig 21502 bp, 18 predicted proteins | sample MB3enrmetagenome_FD_207602 | JGI IMG/M metagenome (GOLD analysis project Ga0326728, IMG submission 207602) | Lab enriched peat soil microbial communities from McLean, Ithaca, NY, United States - MB31MN | ecosystem: Environmental > Terrestrial > Soil > Wetlands > Peat | place: USA: New York... | reverse complement strand
AGCCGCCAAGGGTCTGGGAATCCTGGTGGCGAAAGCGGCGGTTGCGGATTTGGTGACCGCGGCGCACGCTTCCGATGCGGACCTGGCCCGCGAAGCGCTCAATGCTCTTACCAAAATCAAGGACATGAACGCGGGCCCGAAGCTTGTGGACCTGCTCGACTCGCCCGACAAGGATATTAAGCGCGATGCCTGCGTTACGGTCGGCATCCTGCGGGCGAAAGAGGCCCTGCCCAAATTGCAGTCGATCTTCCAGAATGACGCGGACCAGAAGGACAAGGTAGCCGCGATGCAGGGTCTGGCTTTCCTGGGCGATAAGATTTCCGTGCCGTTGTTCATCAAAGCGCTGTGGAGTGATGACAAGAGCATTCGCCAGGGGGCGGGAGAGGGATTGGCACGTGCCGCGGATCCCCAAAGCCGGGCGGAGCTGGAAAAAGCTCTCACCGTGGAAAAAGACGCCGGCGCCAAATTGGCCATGGAATTCGCCCTCGCCGCTTTGGGCAAGGAGGATGCCCTGAGCGACGTGGTGAGCGAACTGGGCAGCAAGATTCGGGGTGATGTGGCCCGTGCCTACCTGACCGAACTCTCCCGCAACCCGACCTTCCTCCCCAAGCTCTACCCTTATTTGCAGAGTCCGGACACCGGCATTCGAAAACGCTTGTGCGAGGTGCTGATGTACAGCGGAGATCAGGCCAGCCTGCAACAACTGGACCGTCTCGAGCACGATCCAGACAGCGGTGTCGCGGCAGCCGCGCTGCGGGCCAAGCGGGCCATTCGCGCCCGTTTGGATGCGGCGGCGCCCGCCGCGAAGTCCTGAAAACGAATCACTTGTCTGGGTCTACCCAGGGAGGCGCCTCTGGCAAGCCGGATGTTGCCCGATTAAGATTGGTAATTCATAATTTGAGGCTTTCTTATTCGAGTTCGATCTAACTTCATAATACTCTGCCGGGGGGGGTGCGGCTTCTCGGCACCTGTGATAGAATAGCCCTTCACGTCAACCGAAGATGTTGCACTGAGATCAGGCATGTCATCCTCCTTTACGCAAAAGGCCGACGAACTCAAGCCGCGCGCGTTAGAGCTGAAGCTGGCGCACAGCCCGGACTCTGACGATGCTTTCATGTTTTACGCGCTGGCGACCAAGAAGCTGCAGACTTATGACCTGGCGTTCAAGCACGTTCTGGAGGATATCGAGTCGCTGAATCAGAAGGCGTTGCAGGGGGTTTACGACGTCACCGCCGCTTCGTTTCACGCTTACCCCTATCTGGCGGACCGTTACATCCTGCTGCCTTCGGGGGCGAGTTTTGGCGAACGCTACGGACCCATCGTGGTGGCGCGATCCAACCCCGGTGCCGACGGGTTGCGGGGCAAGCGCATTGCCGTACCGGGTAAAATGACCACCGCTTACTTGGTGCTGCAACTCTACGAACGCGAAATCGAACCCATCTTCACGTCTTTCGACCAGATTCTTGAAACGGTGAGCCGCGGCCGGGCAGACGCCGGCGTGGTGATCCACGAAGGCCAGTTGACTTACGCCGAGGTGGGCTTGAAAAAAATTGTGGATTTGGGTGAATGGTGGCATCAGGAAACTGCTCTGCCGCTGCCCTTGGGGGGCAACCTCATCCTCCGATCGCTTGACCGCCGCACGGTGCGCGCGGTGGCGAAATTGCTGAAGGCGAGCATCCAGTATGCGCTGGACCATCGCGAGGAGGCCCTGAACTACGCCTTGCAATTCGGGCGCGGTCTCGATTCTTCCACGGCCGACCGCTTCGTCGCTATGTACGTTAACGAATGGACGCTTGATTACGGAGAGCGCGGCCGCCAGGCGGTGCAGACGCTGCTCGACCGCGGGTATGAAAAGGGTTTGCTGCCCAGGCATGTGCACGCAGAGTTTGTGGAATTCCGTGGTCCGTCGTCCACGGCGTAAAGTGTAAGGTGTTATGGGTAAAAGCGCGGCCTCGGCATGTTACCCCTTAAAACCTTGCCCTTTAACATTTTGGACCACTGATTGCGGAGAATTGGCGACGGATCATTGACCTCTGAAGCCGGGCATCTGATTCCCAACCCCCATCCGAATGCCGACTAACACTCTTCGCCAACGCTTCTCTTTCACCTCGACGCAAAAGAAGGTGCTGTTGGCGCTCGCCAGCATGGTGGGATTGCGCATGCTGGGCCTGTTTCTAGTCCTGCCGGTCTTTACCCTTTACGGGCTTCAGTTTACCTCCTCCAAGTTTTTGGTCGGCTTCGCCTTTGGCGCCTATGCGCTGACCATGGCGATCCTGCAAATCCCCCTCGGCAGGCTGTCGGACCGCATCGGCCGCTGCAAGGTGCTGGTGCTGGGCATGACGCTGTTCAGCGTCGGATCATTTCTCTGTGCCGTGCCTCCGCTGTTTCCTCACTCCTGGCAGATTTGGGAACTGATTTTTGGGCGGCTGGTCCAAGGCGGGGGAGCGATCATCTCCGTGGCCTTTGCCACCGTGGCCGATTACATTGAGCCCGAACGGCGCTCCACCGCCATGGCGGTGCTGGGCATCCCCATCGGCGTGTCGTTTGCGGTGGGAATTATCGTCGGGCCCATCCTGGCGGGATGGTTGGGCACGGCTTTCCTGTTTTGGCTGACGGGGTTCCTAGGCTTGGCGACGGATTTTCTGCTGGTGCGCTACCTGAAAGACGAGCGCCCCCAGCGGGAGGCGCCCGCGCCCATGGCGCATGTCTTCGCCCATCCGCCGCTCATCGCTTACGCCGGGGGCGGGTTCCTGATCAACTTCTTCATGACCACGTTCTTCTTCCATTTTCCTCTGATCGTCACCGGCCAGCACCACCTGAAAATGACTCAATACTACATGCTGTTGCTGCCCATGATGGTGATCAGCGGCGTCACGATGTTTGGCTTTTCGCAAGGCGCGGACAAAGGCTGGGGGCGCCCGCTCGCGGCGCTTGCCTATTTGATGTTCATCCCGAGTTTCGTGCTGCTCTTCGCCCCCGCCTGGCTGGGGCAGGATCCCCAGCGTTTGCTTCCGGTATTTCTGGCCGGAACACTTTTCTACATCGGCTTCACAGGACTTGAGCCGATTCTCCCCAGCCTGGTCAGCCAAGCCTCTCCCGGAACGGCCTATGGAACGGCGCTGGGTTTTTACAACACCGCGCAGTTTCTCGGAAGCACGGTGGGCGGTTCCTTGGCCGGTGCGCTCGCCAACTACCCGCCGGAGCGCACTTTGTTGACCATGATGGTGGCCGCAGCCATCGGTTTCCTGATGATGGTCGCCACAAAGCCGCCCGATCGCACCGGGAACGTACTTAAGTAACCCCGTCCCTCTTTGCAAACCTGCGTGGAACCTTAAGCGAGGGGTTACTAGCTTATCTGAGCCCGCATTCTCAGCACACGTCTTGGAGGACGGGGCTGAAGAGCTTGCGCAAAAACCCGCGGGGACTGTCATTCTGAGCCCGCACTTTGGGCGAAGAACCCCGGTAGTTTGCTCTCTTCACCAGCCCCCGTGGACTGCAGGGGTCCTTCGCTTCGCTCAGGATGACAGCATTAAAGCGTTTTTCCGCAACCTGTGAAAAGCGTGGGGTTTAGACGCTGACCCGCAGGTCTTCTTCCGAGATCTGTGCCACCGGTCGCGAGGGCGGCGTGTAGCCTTGTGGCAAATCCCCATTGTCCGAACGCAAGTATTGCCAGTAATGCGGCTTGAGCGAGGCGATCAGTTCGCGCCGCGTCTTGGTTTTGAGGGGCCGGCCGAGGTAGATCTTTCCCAGGCGCGCCAGCATCTTCTCCGAAATTGCGCCCGAGAACATGATGAGCGGCCATTTGAAGTTCGGGCCATTGGTGCGCCGCAGTTTGAGCAGCCAGACGATGAGTGAGCCGAACTTCCAGACCAGGGGCGCCCACCAGGTATTGGAGGTAGGGCGCAAATCCATCTTCCAACACTTCATGATGATCTGCCACTGCAAGGATGTAAGCTGCCGCGTCTCGGTGACGCCGCGCTGCTTTTCCATGCGCGTGTCGTGCAGGGGCGTGAAGATGGAGGGGACCAGGATGGCGAAGAGGCCGCGGCGCTCGATTTCATAGAGCAAGTCGAGCGTGGCCCGGGAATCCTCGTCGGTCTCGCCGGGATTGCCCACCATCAGGGTCATGACGGGGAACCAGCTGTTTTCGTTGGCGACGCGCAGGCCTTCCAAAATTACGCTGGGCCAGTCTTCGATAGAGAAGGGCACGGCCTTGCTGGGCATGATCTGCTTCGCCATGCGCACCGACCCGGTCTCAAATCCGATCAGTGGCGAGAGCGCACGCTTCTCCGCATGCGAGCTCAGGCGAATGCGCACGGGGCTCTTGTCAAGGAGCTTAGCGGAGAGCTTCTTGATGAGCAGGGGGTCCACCACAAAGGGCGCCATGGTGCTATGGCTCAGCAAGTGGTTCTTCACGCCCGGGGTTTCAACAATGTCGGTATAGAGAGATACCAGCGCCTCGCGGTTGGGGAAGAAAAAAGGCGTTCCGGTGCGCACCTGGCCCCAGATGAACATGTCTTCGGTGGCCAGAGAAATCTGGTTGTTGCCCTCGCGGACGTTGGCGCGCACGGCCGCCATGATCTTATCTTTGGGCACGTCGATTTGGGGGTTCAGGTCGGGCACGCAGAACTGGCAACGCCGCCCACAGCCGGTAGTCATTTCGATGACCCCAAACGTCGTGCGCTTTTCCGGCACCAAGATACCCGCGCGGTCCGTGGGATGTGCGACGTTGACCTCACGCGGCAGGGTCTCACCCCGGATGGCTTTGTGGAACAGGCTCACGGCGTCCACCGATTCGCTGCGCCCTTCCACCACGCAATCCACGCTCAAGTCATCAAAGCTGTCGGTCTGAGTAATCTGCCAGCCGCCCGATCCACCCACGATGACTTTGAAATTCTGCCGGAAGGGGTTGGCCTTGATCTTCGCGAACATCCGCTTGGCATAGTGGGAATTGATGGGCTCCTTGGAAGACCCGAACATGGACGTATAGACGCCCGCGGCAAACGTCACGCCCAGCGGGTTGTGAGTGGAGACGCCGACGACGCGCGTTCGGGGTCCAAGGAATTTGTCCAGATCGTCGGGATAGCAGATCGCCATGTCGTCCGAACTAAATTCCCTCTGCAAGGATTTCTCCAGCAAGCGCACGCCCGCCGGCATATAACGCGCCGTCCCGTCAGGGTTGTGCTCCACCTTGCGCCAGGTGGGATACTTGTCGTTGATGACAAACTCCATCCAGACGGGCAGAGAAGCGAGCGCCATCTGAATGAAATAGCCGGCGTGATCGATGGTCTCGGTCAGCGGAGCCGTCAGGACGATGAGCTTGCCTCCGTCCGCGGGGGGCATGTAAGGCGTCGCAACTCCGCCGTCATGAAGGGCCTGCGCACGATCGCCATGGGAATTGCCGTTCCCACCAAACAGACCTTTAATCATGCAAACGCCTCGCGCGAAAAGTCACCTAGTGTCAGCCTTGATTGTTCAGGTGCCCTGAATGCAGAATCGACGACCTCAGGAATTCTACTCGAAATACGTTGCTGAATCCAGAGATTATGAAAGGGTGGTAAAGGTTGTTAACCAAATCCCTCCCCGAGCGTTATACCCGGTGAAGACAACTCGTCAAGGTTAAAACAACCGGGCCGCTGCGGGTTCGAGGGCCGGGGGAATCGAGAGGGAGGGACAGAAATGAAAACAAATGCAAAACGGAGCAGCGCCCTTTGGGCAGTGGTTTTGGCGGGGGCATTTTGGGGTGCGGTGGGGGCTGTGCCCTTTCCAGCCTATGCCCAGAAGTCCCCGGCAGTCGCCAGCGCCGCCAGCCCGTCGGGCCAAGACATGGCGAGCATCGACGCGCAGCGCGGCGCCCTGGATCGTTTTCTGGACACGCACCCGGAGATTGCGAGCGATGTGGTCGCCAACCCGGAGATGATGAGCAACGCAAACTACCTGCATCGGCGTCCGGAACTGCAAGCGTTCCTCGATAGCCACGCACAGGTGAAAGCCGATCCGCGCGCCTTCCTCAGTCCGCGAGAATGGAGGAGCGAGCCTCGCAGGACGGAGTTCAATGAGATTCTGAGCGATCTTGTTCCTTTCTCGGTGTTCGTCTGCGTCCTGCTGGCGGTTCTCTGGGTGCTTCGCACTTTGCTCGAAAATCGCCGTTGGAACCGGAGCTTCAAGGTGCAGGAGGAGGTACACACCAAGCTGATTGAGAAGTTTGGTTCCGGCGCGGATTTGAGCGCTTACATGCAATCCGACGCCGGCCGCCGGCTGCTGGAGTGGACTCCGCCGGCACTGGACAGCATGTCGCACGGCCTGCCCAATCCCCTTGGCCGGATTCTCTGGTCGCTGCAAGCCGGATTGGTCCTGCTCCTGGTGGGTCTCGGCCTGCTCCTGCTGCGTGGCCATATGGCCGAGAGCGACGCGCCCCCCCTGCTGGTGTTTGGAACCCTGGGCGTGACCCTCGGCGCCGGCTTCATACTTTCGGCCCTGGTTTCCTATAGCCTTTCCAAGCACCTCGGGTTGATCGGCGGAGCAGTGCAGGGGAAGCGATGAAATGGTGAAGCGTTGACGGCGCGGCGGGCCACGGGCCACATGATTGTTTGCGCATGGGCTGTAGCGGCGGTCTCCGACCGCCGTCGTCGATCGGAGATCGACGCTACAATTCATGTCGCTGTACATAAACCCTGTCCTGCGGCCCTGTTTGGTGGCAGAATCTAAGTATGTTCATCCGGGAAATCACCGTGGCGGAGTTGGAAAGTTCGAAGGTCGGAGCGGAGGCAGCCGAGCAAACTTTCCACATGGACGAGCAGACCTTCCGGGTTTTCTACGAGAGCACGGCGCGCCCCCTATGGTCCTATCTCTGCCGGATCCTGGGCAGTGCAACGCTCGCCGACGATCTTGTTCAGGAAAGCTACTACCGCTTCCTGCGGGCCACACTGAAATCGCAGGATGCGGCCTACCAAAAGGCTTACCTTTTCCGCATTGCCACTAACCTCGCGCGCGACCACTGGCGCCGCCTGCCGCGCCAGGAACAAGGGAAGGCCGCCGATCTCGAGCAGGTCCCCGCGGACGATCGCACCGCTGAGCATGTGCAGCAACGGTCGGACCTGGGACGCGCCCTGGGAGGCCTGAAACCACGAGAGCGCGAGCTCCTGTGGCTCGCCTACGCGGAGGGCTCGAGCCACAAGGAGATCGCGGAAGTGTTGGGCCTACGAGCGGGGAGCGTCCGTTTACTGCTGTCTCGGGCACGGCAAAAGATGCTGCAGTTGCTCCATCGGTCTCGGCTGGCGATGAAAACCCCGGCCGACCTAAGTCATCGTTCCTGAAAGTTGAGCAAGCATATGAAGCTTCCACAGTGTGATCGGGAACAAGAGGTGGTGGACGCGTTACGGTCCGGCCGATGGGCGACCGTATGGGGCGAGGAGATCCGGCAGCATGCGGCGATATGTGCGGTATGTGCAGAGGTGGCGTTTGCGGCCCAGGAGTTTCAGCGCGAAGTGGAGTTGGCGCGGGCCGAACTTCGGCAACCGGGCGCCGGCCTGCCCTCGGCCGGACTCGTGTGGTGGAAGGCCCAGCTCGCGGCGCGCCGCGCGGCCGAGCAGCGCGCCGCCCAGCCGATAGTGCTGGTCGAGCGCGCCGCTTATGCGCTCGGAGCGCTCACAGCCTTGGGGCTAGGCGTGTGGCAGTGGCCCCGGATCGCGGGCTGGCTTCACCAGGCGCAGACTCCGGCCTTCCTACCTCGCTTCGCGGCGATGCCCGAGTATTCTTCTAGCGGTGCGTGGCTCCATCGGCTCGCCCCGGCTTGGCCTGGCCAAACCCCGGCCTTTCTGCTGGCCGCCAGCGCCGCCGCCTTCCTCACCTTGATGGTCCTCGCCGCTTATGTGGTCTGGCGGGAGGATTAAAGCCGGGCACTGATGATGCCGGGGCGATCCTAATTCCGGCATTAATATATTTGACTGACCTGCGTCCGTAGAAGGGTTGCTTTCGCATCCGGGTCTTATCCTGATTAGGATTTCGCCTTTCCCTTTTGGCGCGGCTTGGCCCACTTGCGCTTGGCCTTGAGTTCTCGTTTGGGAACCTTGACCAGCTTCCCCAATAGGGACTCAAAGCGCCGCATTGCGTTAGCGGGGTCGGCCACTTCAAATGTATCTGCTTTCACTCTCACACGGTCGCTCCAATCAGCTTCTTATAGGTCAGTCTGCGATTGATGACGGTGGCCAGTACCGCTAAAAATCTGGCGAAGTCGTCCGTTTTGCGTTGATTGTAACGGAACGCTTCCTCATCAAGATATCGGAATAGGTGGTAGGGAGCCACGCTCACATACGTTCCCTTGAGGCCACGCTTCAACAGGCTCCAAAAGTTTTCGAGGCCGTTGGTATGAACCTTACCGCAGACGTACTCGACGGCATGGTCAACGACTTGATGAAAGAAGCGTCCGTCAAGACCATCGTAAGACGCCAACGCATCGGTGTACAGAGCGGAGCCAGCCGCAACACGACTCTTGACCAATCCTTGAAGTGTTTTCTTTTTCCGGTTGGCCACGACAGTTGCTTGGACGGGGCCACCACGCTCCAGAAATCCCATGACCGCTGTCTTGTCTTTCCCGCCCGTACCTGTGATAGCAGCCTCTCGCTTGTCCCTGTGCATATTCCGTGCTTTTCCGCCGATGAACGTTTCGTCAACTTCCACTTCACCGCCAAGCTTATCAAACGAACCGGAGTACATAGCCTTGCGAATCCGATGGAGCATGAACCATGCCGACTTCTGGGTTACGCCAAGCGCCCGATGGAGTTCATAGGAACTGATTCCGTTCTTGCAGTTGGCCAGCATCCATACCGCAGGGAGCCATTTCTGAAGCGGCAAAGAGGAATCCTCGAAGATTGTTCCGACCTTGAGCGAGAACTTTGGCCGGGGATGGCTGCCGTAGCATTTCCATACCCGAGCGTTTTCCAGATAGGTAACGTGGTCCGAGTTGCACTGCGGGCAACGGACCACGCCATCCGGCCAGTGGACCTTCATCATGTAACGTTTGCAGTTCTCGTAATTGTCGAAAAACTTTATCGCTTCGAGCAGCGTTTTGGGCGTATCATTGGTGTTCATCATGGTCAGAATAGTATCTTAAAATGTTCGGTCTGTCAAGTACTTTATTTCTAGCATTATGAGATACTTACGGGCCAAGTAAATCGAGGCCGCAATGAATCAGGATATTGACGAACCAGCCAGAAATGAAACTCAAGAGAAAGAAGATCAAGCGCCACCGGTCCGAACGGGTTCCCTCAAGCCCGTCGAAACCAAGACAGAAGAACCAAACTGCACCACCAGCAAAAAGCAGTGCTGCGAGAAACAGAAAAGCAGTTGGCCCATAAGAATAGAGGCGGCTTGCGCGGTTTTGCTCGTTTTCATCACTGGCTTCTACACCTACTATGCTCGTCAGCAAGCTGGCGCTGCCATAAAAGCTGCCAACGCCGCTAAAAGTGCCGCTGACACTGCTACCGCTGCTCTTCACATCTCCGAGAGAGCTTATGTCTCGGTCATATCGGACAAGATTGACTTGGACAAAAAGGTGGTCACCCTGGACTTGAGCAATGGCGGCAGAATACCATCTGGGCGCGTGGAAGCTGTTATCCATGAAATGACCGTTGATAAACTCGCTCCCTTCGATGTTTCCGGTAATGCGATTGAACATGTTTGGAAACGTTACTATTTGCCTTATTTCCCAGCCAATAGTATCCCTTTCCATATCGATTTGCCGTTGCCTGCCGCCTCTAAGGTTAAACTTGAGGGTGGACTCCAAGTCGTAGTGGTCGCGGGGACAATTACTTATACCGATGGATTCCCAGACGATCCCCCCGGACAATGGCCTGTCTGTCTTAGCACAGTTTGGCATCTCATTGAGAAACGAATCTTCCTGGTTCCGTGTGACCCGGAAGTCGAAATTCCCAAAATGGAAGCCTTGGACGGATACCCAAACAATGAACAGAAATAGAGCAACCAGAAGCAAGACAGCTCCTATGCCTGACAGAGCCGCCATCCCTTGGTCAGCTAAGTATGTTAATGCCCTAATTCCTGCCTCCAGGCGACACGGCGCGGGGGTTGCGCTCGCCCGGGGCCGAACGGTCGCCGCGGCGACCCCTGCATGGCCCGGCAGTCGCCCCGTGGCCGAACGCAGTTCGGCCCTACATCCCTCTGGATGATGCGTCTAGATATTTTGACTAGATCATCTGTGTGGATGTTTTTTCACGATATTTCGTCCTAATGCAGAGGCTGCAGCGGTGGTGAATTCAAAACAACGTCTCACCCGCCTCCTGGGGTGAACTGCGTTCGGCCATGGGCGAGCGCTGCACGCCCATTCAAGGCAGAGAGCCACTTCAGGGCAAAGCTGCCAGTTGTGTCTGAGCCGTGGTCACCCAGGCTGCCATATCCTCGGGGTGCGCTTGGGCGAGCTTCAGGCAAGCTTCGAACTGGATTCGGGCGGCTTCCGTTCGCTTGGCATGAGCAAGGATGTACCCGACAATGAAGGGCGGGCCGGGGTGGTCCGGGGCAAGGTCGCCCGCCTCCAGCGCTTCCTGGATGCCCGCTTCCTGGTTCTTGGCAGCAAGGAAATCCCAAGCCTTGTACATGTGGACGATTGCCGAAGCCCGGCGCAAATTGACATCTCCCTCGTACACCAAAACCGAGCCGCCGATGTTGGCCACCGGCTGCGCATCCAGAAAGTGGCTGTAAGGGTTTAGTTGGCCCCGACCCCAGTACAGACCGGCGATCTCCGTCCCGGCGATCAGGACGACGCCGTGGTGATTCTCCGGTGGCACCTCGATGGGAGTACGCCAATAGGCCAGGAAGGGATCGGGCAACAGCTTACAGGGAAGATGGTAATAGGCGGGATCAGCGCTGCCGTAATAGGCAAGCCAGCAATCCTTGATGTTACGGCGCTGGAGATAGCGCCGGGCCTCGCGCAGCCCCTGGCCCCAATCGGCATTGGAATCAGCGAGGCTTCGATACGTCTGCGACGTTCCCCCCCATAATTCGTTGGAGTAAGCGAGGTAGTCGGGAAGGGAACGAAGGGAAGAGGCAAGGTGGAAGGTCACCAGCGCGGCGACGACGAGGGCCCAGGCCTTATGCCGTTTGACTAGCACCCAGGCTCCCGCGGCAGCGGCCAGGATCAGAAAGGGGTAAATCGGCAGGACATGCCGGATGCCCATGTTGGAGCCCGCGGTCATGGCGACGCCCATAAGAAAAGCGGGCGGAATCAGAATGTAGGCCGCCTTGCGGTAGCATTCTCCTGACCAACTTTTGATCGCGGCCACTCCCAGAATCAAGAGCGCCAGGAATCCGAGGGTGGATTTGATCACGAAGGCGACGGGGAAGTAATACCAGAAAGCGTGCATGTTAAGCCGGCCCAGGAGAAAGGACGGGCGCGGGCCCGCGGTGACCCATAGGACATCGGTGAGGCCGAATAAGTAGGACTGAGGTAGCAGCTTGAATCGCGCCGCGGTATTCACCAGCCAGGGTGCGATGTGTCCCTTCAAGAGCGTGGTGTAACTGGCGATGGTTTGATAAAGCTGCAAGCCGTCAGGCCGAGCTTGATAGCGAAACCCGTAGAAGCCCCACAGGACGAGCAGAGCAAGTCCATAGATGATGATCAGCCTGCCGGTCCACATGCGAATTTCCCGCCCCAGAACTTGCCGTGGCGCGAATCCCTCCGGCCCAGGGCTTTGGGCCCGGCAAGCGATTTCCACGGCGGCCAGCAGCGCCAGGGTGGGGACTAAGAGGAGGGCGGAATGCTTGGAGGCAAGCGCCAATCCACTCATCGCACCACACCCGGCCAGGCGTAGGAGGGTGGGCCGCTCCGCCAGGCGCCAGAGGGCGTAAACAGCCGCCAAATAGAAACAGGTGAAAGCAAAGTCGGTAGTGACCAAGGTTGAATGGGCCAGAAGGTTCGGCTCAAAGACGGCGAGCACGACCGCGATCCAGGCAACCCCGGCGCCGAACATCCGATAGCCGGCCTCAAACAGAAGCAAGACGAGGAGCAGACCAACCACGGCTTCGGCCAGGCGCGCCCGCAGCAGGAGGACATCAGCGTCATTCCCGTAAACAAGCGCCCGGCCTTGTATATTGGCGGTGATTTTGGATTCGTCGCGCCCAACCTGGGGGGCTTTCAAATGCATGAACAAAAGCGGAAACGCACCCACCAGTTTTGCCAGCGGCGGGTGCTCGGGATTAATGCCGTAATCACCCGCCTGCCAGTAGTAATAACCGGCCAGGAGGTGATAGGGCTCGTCCCAAGTGGCGGAAAGATCTCGGGAGGAGAGAGTAACCTCCACGGCATAGATGCATAGGAGCGCCGCCACCGCGATCCCCACCAGGAGGCGGCGCGCGGTTGGACTGGAGGAGGGCAGGGAATCAAGCCAGGATCTCATGAAGTAGTTCTCGATGGCATCACGCGGCCTGTGGCCGTGGCCCCTCATTGTGGCGCAACGCAAGCGCGCCCGCGGCACATGTGCGGAACTCCGTACCGTTGAGATTTTGTGCCAGGAAGGCCAAGGAATTGCGACCTTCCCTTGCGGGTGTCAGTCATATACCTGGGTCTCGCATTTTGGCCTTTTGTCGCGCGGGAGTAAAGCACCTTTTGTTTCCCCGAGAATTCAGGAGAGCAGAAAGCAGCAGGCAGATCGCGATAGTTGCCAGGGGGAGGTGGGAATTCTCCCACAACCGCTTGCCACTTACCTTTTTGTGGTATAGTGCGCGCGCAAGTCCACGGTGCCGCAAGCTGCTCGCTCGGCTCATCGGTTGCGCGCTTTCCCCCGCCTAACGGTCCTGCTTTGCGGTTTACCAAATTCCAACAGCCTTCATGGCAGGAGGTGCTCATGGAAAGTTCCAAAATCAGTCGGCGCGACTTCAACAAATCGGCGGCGCTCGGCGTTGCCAGCTTGGCAATGTCGGCCGGTCCGATGGTCCGCAATGTGATGGGCGCGAACGACCGCATCAGCGTGGGGCTGATCGGGTCGGGAGGGATGGGCCAAGCAGACCTGCGCGATATGCTGCGCACGGGCCAAGTGAATTGCGTTGCGGTGGCCGATCCCTACGTGCCGAACCGGGATACGGGCATCATGATGACCAACGGCGCGGCCAAGGGGTACAACGATTTTCGCGAGGTTCTCGATCGCAAGGACATCGACGCGGTGATTGTCGCTACTCCCGACCACTGGCACGCCCTCCCCATGATTATGGCCTGCCAGGCGGGCAAAGACGTTTACGTGGAGAAACCTCTTTCGCACACCTTGGTGGAGGGCCGCAAAATGGTGGAAGCAGCGACGCGCTACAGCCGTGTGGTGCAGGTGGGAACGCAACAGCGTTCCGGCGAGCATTTTGTGAAAGCGGTGGAATGGGTGCGAAGCGGCAAGATCGGCAAGGTGACTTTAGCGGAGACCTGGATTCACGGCAACCAATATCCCGAGGGTTTGGAATGCCCGCCCGACACGCAAGCTCCGCCCTGGTTTGATTACGACCTTTGGCTGGGGCCCGCGCCGGCACGGCCATACAACCGTGTGCGCACCCTCAACACCTTCCGTTGGTTTTGGGATTATTCCGGCGGCATCCTGACGGACTGGGGAACGCACCTTCTCGACATCGTGAACTGGGCCACGGAGGTGGAAGCTCCGCGCACCATCAACGCCACGGGCGGGAAACTGGTGCTGGAGGATTGCCGCGAAACGCCCGACACTTTGGAGGTGACGTACGAATATACCGCTTCGCCCATCCGCGGGAAAGAGTTCATGGTGCGGTTCTCAAACCGCGTCACCAACGGACACGGGCCGGACGGGCACGGCTACGGGATCCAGTTTTACGGCACCGATGGCACCCTCTTCGTGGATCGAGACGGCTACACCCTGTGGCCGGAGCCGATCCGCGTGGGACCGGAGCGCCTCTCAAATCCCAATGTGATTCACGGTGAAGGTTCGCCGCAGCACTATCCCCACGTTCTCAACTTCCTCGACTGCGTGCGTTCGCGGCAGAAAACGCATTCCGACGTGGCAACCATGCATCGTTCAACGAGCGTGGGCCTGCTGGGAGTCATCTCTTATAAGCTCGGACGCAAACTCACCTGGGACGCTGAACGCGAGCAGTTTCCTGATGACACGGAGGCGAACAAGCTGCTTACTAAAGAGTATCGTAAACCTTGGGGGCTCTTGTGATCGGTGGGGGTTGGAGGTCTGTGGTCGCACGCGAAACTTCAACGGCGAGTGGCCTTGGCATCACAATATTAAGATGCGCAACGGCAACTTCGAAGCGATGCTTTCCTTGTTGATGACGCAATGCCTATTGAGACGCTGGAGTTCGGCGCCGCCCCCCAAGAAAAAAGAGCCGGAGTGCGGCCGTCTCAATTTGTTATAACGGTTAGATGCTTGAGCCGTCCGGCAGAAATGGTAACCTAAGGCGAAGTATCCGCGAGACCAATTTAATAGAACGATAACTTTTCGGCGGCGATGCAATCTTATTTACTCCAGAAAATATAACAGTCTAGTAATTGCCCTGTAACAAATTGAGATATAATAGCTTAGGCCGATAGGAGGGCGCATGACTGGAGCGGACCGCAACCGGGCCATTACGAAAAAAGTAAGATTATTCTGAAAAAAAACTTGACAAAAACGCTCGGAGATTATAGTTTATCGCAGAAGCGTATTCGGCTGATTAAAACTGCACCGTGGGTTGGGAGTGGGCAGTTTGCCTCCGTAACCCAAAAAGGAGTTTTCCACGATGATGATGAAGCCTACAGTATTACGCATGATCTTGTTTGGACTCTTAATGGGGGCGGTCGCAACGGTACCCGCGCTGGCCGGCTCTGCGGTGATTGGTTCGGTGGCTGGCAGCATGAACGCAAGCGTCGGAGGCCAGTCGCTTTTGCCTAACACGACGATTTTTAGCGGAGACAGCCTCCAGGTAAGAGACGGCGTCGCCGTAATAGCCGTTGGCAACAGCAGCCGAGTGATTTTCGGACGCGACACGGTTGCCTCCTTCTTGAAGGAGTCAGATGAAGTTACTGTCTTGCTCAGCCAAGGCAATGTTTCCATGCTCCACCCCACCGATGGCACTCCCGTGCGTGTGAAAGCAGGCGAGATTTCCATCACTCCTGCGGCGGGCTTTAAAACCCTTGGTGAGGTCGCCATGCTGAATGGCTCGGTGGTCGTTACTGCCAAGGAAGGCGCTCTGCAAGTGGAGGATCATGGCGCGACGAAGGATGTCGCCAAGGGACAGACGATCGTAATCTCCCCCAAGACCCATAAGGGTGGCGGTAACGCGGGCGGGGGTGGTGGCGGCAGTACCACTCTGGAAGTTGTTACAATTGCCGTTGCGGGCACGGGTGCGATTCTGGCGGGCGTAGCCATGAGCCGTGCTGGCACCGCGAGTGCGAATGCGAACGCAGCCATCTTGGCTGCCAACAACGCAACCTCTGCTGCCAACGTAGCAAATTCGACGGCAGCGGCAGCGGCGGCATCGGCAGCAGCGGCAGCGGCCGCAGCGCAACAATCGAATGCCGCGGTCTGTCAAATCCTTGGCGTGATATACAACGCGAGCGAAACACAGATTTATCCAAATGGATGCCCTGCTCCCTAGTTTGTTGATGGGCTAGGGCGCTGGCGTTTGGCGAGCGAGTCAAGATTCAAGGGCGAGCGGCATCCGAGGTGAAATCGGATGCCGCTCTTTCGTCTTTTTGGCTCCTCCTTTTCCTTCCTGACAATGCCCGCTTAACAAGAAGTGGCCTCATGAAGCTTGGTCGGCGCTAACCCCGGGATTTCAGCCACTCAGCAAATCTGCAAATTCCTTCTTCGAAACTGACTTTTGGCGAGTAGCCGAGGACCTGGCTGGCTTTGGTGAGGTCGGCGTGCGTGAGGACCATTTCACCGGCGGGGGTAGGGATAAACTTTCGCCGAACGTCTTTACCCAGGGCTCGTCCCAAGGTGTCCACCATTTCGTCAATACGCACGGGGTGGGAGTTTCCGATGTTGAAAACGTCGAATTTGCCGGGGGCGTTGAGGGCGCGCAGGATCCCATCCACGGTGTCGTCGATGTAGGTATAGTCCCGCTCCAGACTGCCGTCGCCGAAGATCGGGACTTCTTTCCCTTCCATAATCAGGCCCGCAAATTTGTGGATCGCGAGGTCGGGACGTTGGCGCGGCCCATAGACGGTGAAGAGGCGCAAGCAAACCACCGAAAGGGCGTAGGTGTGCGAATAGGTGAAGGCCACAGCCTCGCCCGCAACTTTCGTGGCGGCATAGATGGAGAGGGGATGCGAGATGGGGGCGTCTTCCCGGAATGGCGCGCGGCTCGAATGTCCATAGACGGAGCTTGAGGAAGCAAACACGAAGCGCTGCACGCTGCTTTGGCGGCTGATTTCCAGCACCTGCGTGGTTCCCAGAACATTGAGGGAGGTATACGCCTCCGGTTGCGCGAATGACAGGCGCACTCCCGGGCGGGCCGCCAGGTGAATGACGGCATCTGGCTGGAAGGTGGCAAATACTTCGCGAAGCTTTTCGCCGTCGCGAATATCGGTCGGGAAGTATTGAAACTCTCCGCTCGCCTTGACCTCGTCCAGGTTCGCGCGCTTCAATTCTGCCGGGTAGTAATCATCCAGGTTATCGACGATGGCGAGGCGTTTGCCTTCGCGGAGCAGTTGCTGCGCCAGATGCGATCCAATGAACCCGGCGCCACCGGTGATGAGAATGTTGTCCATAGTCTACGCGGTCACTTCTTTCGCATTGCCTGATACTGGGCGTCGGGCGCCGACACGAGCTGGAGATGGCCCTGAGCGTCAACCCAAAGACTGATTTGAGCCAGTTCCGTGGTGAGAAGGAAGCGCCGGAGCGTTCGTTTTTCTCCATCGACGGTGACGGGCTCGGAGCCCGCGGAATTCAAGGTGATCACTCCTGGCAGCGCTTCCTGCGGAATGAAGGCGCGAAACGCCTGCGTGCCGCTCTTCGCCTGATCGTAGTGGGCGACGGCCAGTTGGTAGTGATGAATGATGTTGTCGTCGAGTACGATGACATCCTTGTCCAGCTTGAAGTCTCGCCGGTCGTCTTGCCCGGTTACCGTCTTGTAGTGCGTGTGGACCGGTTGGGTGCGAAAGTCAATGCTGAGTTGCGAAGACTGCGCTCCTTTCTGGTTCCAGGTGTAGGAAAGGGGATCGAGTTGAGGGTCAAGCAAAAGGTTCGAGGAGGTTCGGACCTCAATAATCTTGCCTTTTTCTTGTACTCGCAGGTGAACATCGCCCTGGGCCTCAATCTGGCCCGAGCGGACGCGAATCTCAAAGCTTTCGGTCCCAAGGCTTTGCCCGGCGGAAATGATTTCGAATGTGCCGCGATCGTTCAGGTCCGCAGGAGCGGCGTTGGGGGCTTGCCCCACTCGCGGACCCGCAGCCGGAACGCCGGCCCATAGTGCGACAAGTGTCATCAGCAGCGCACAGCGTTTTAGGGAGACCAGTGCAGGCTCCTTTCAGGTCAGAAAACCCGCAAACTCAAGATTTGCTCGACGACCTCTTCCGGTTTGCGCCCTTCCGTCGAGATATGAAAATCCGCCAGGCGGTAATAGGGTAACCGTTCCATCCAGAGCTGCGTGAACGACTGCTCATCGCGAAAGAGTGGGCGGTTCTCCAACCCTTCGCAACGGGCGCGGAGGACCTCCGGCGGACAGTCCAGCCAAACCGTCGTGCCCCCCGACTCGCGGATTAAATCCACGTTGGGAGTTTGGGCAAACGTGCCGCCGCCCAAGGCGATGACCGCGGGCTCGGCTTTGGAAGCTTCCGTCAGCGCGGCGCGCTCGATCTGGCGAAAGAAGGCTTCGCCGGAGTTTTCGAAAATCTCCCGAATGCTCAAACCCTGCCCGGCTTCGATCACGGTGTCGAGGTCAATCAAAGGCCAGCCGAGCGCGCCGGCCAGCAAATTGCCCACCGTGGACTTCCCACTTCCCATGAAGCCCAAGAGGTAAATCACTTTTCGACGGTGGCGAATCATTCTTCGACAGGGTCCTGCATCAGAAGTATCCAAGCACGATTATAGTGGCGCGGTCATAAACAGCGCAACATTTCCCTACCTTTCCCAGGTCAAATCTGGCATCTCAAATCTGTGACCCCGAACGATTCCTTTACCACGCCTATGCCAAGATTCCGAAACCGCAAGACAGGGCGATAATCGTTTGTCGCCGGCGGCGAAACAGGAGTAAGATGGTCCGTCAAACAAGTTGAATAGTGTCTCGCGGTGATTCTCTGCTTTCTGGAGGGGTAAAGGAATGGGAACATCTCCCTCACAGCCTACTCGCGCGACCGACCGCGTCGCGCTTGTCATTCAAGTCCAGATTTTCGGCGCAAATGTGGAAGGGCTCGCGTACAGTGAAGAAGCGCGAACGCTGGTAGTGAGCCGGAACGGGGCATTGATCGTCGTGAACCGCAATCTGACTCCCCAGGATGAAATCACGATTCGCATCGAGCATACCGGCAAGGAAGCGCCAGCGCAGATTGTCGGACAAGTGCGGAAGGAGCCCGACGGATTTGTCTACGGCGTGAAGCTTCTCGATTCCAGCGTCAATCTGTGGGACATCGACTTCCTTCCCTTGAGCGAGTCGGAACGAGCCGTGGGGCGCACGTTACTTGAGTGCGCGAAATGCCAGCTTCGCGAGGTAGTCTATCTGGAGGAGTTCGAAACCGAGGTTTATCACGCCAACCGATACATCTATCACCCCTGCAAGCGCTGCCGCGAGTCGACAATCTGGAATGAGACCGCATACGAACCAACGGAGAGAGGACAGGGGATTGCCTGGCCACCCCCCGCTGCACCTCTGGAGCCCGCCCCCGCGCCTCGCACCAAAGACGAACGCCGGCACAATCGCATCCGGTGCACGCTCCAAGCCTGTATTCGCTACAAGCAGAATTATGAGGAAGAAATTCTGGAGGTCAACAACGTCTCGCGCGGCGGCATTTGCTTCACCACTCGCAAATATCTCGCCCCAGGAACCAAGATTGAAATCGCCATACCCTTCTCGCCGGGCATGGCGAACATTTTCGTTCCGGCGGAAATCGTTCGTATCAAGGCGATTCCGGACAAGAACCTTTATGAGTGCGGCGCAGCGTACCTCAAGTCCTCATAAACCCGGGAGTGGGGATTGAGCATCACGAGCATGCGTAGCACCGACCTTCAGGGCGGGATTTTTCCGCAGTCATCTCGTGTTGACCTAAAGGTCAGCGCGACTGTGGCACGGCGAGGACCCGTGCCGCTGGAATAGCCGCAGGGCTGGAGTGCGGGCCATGCACTTCGCTTGCCTACCGGGGCCGAACGCAGTTCGGCCCTACAATTTCTTGGCAACTTCCGAATCGACAGGATTGTGGTTAGTTTACTTCCCGCCCCCGCTGGTGCAGGTGATATTGAAATCGGCGTTGTTGGAACCTTGCGTAGGAATACCATGATTGCCCGAGGAGTCTTCCCCAATGGCTTGCAGGATGGCTAAACCGCCCATGTTATTGCCATACTTAGGCTGAAAGGTCATCACGTGGGTGACGGTTTTGGTCCCTGCGGCACTGAAGGTGATGGTTTCTCCTGGATCGAATTTGCCCGTGCCGAATTCGTAAAACACCGTTCCCGGCCCATCCACGGTGATAGTGCCCACCATTTTGATGTGCGCGGGGCAGGGGCCATTATAATTGCCGATCTTTTGCAGCGTCAGGGCGGTGACGTTGGTGGTGGGTTTTGGGCTGTTCGCACTCTGGATCGGGACGCAACCCCCCTCCGGGGCGGCGAAAACAGAAGCGGGGGGCTTGGCAAAGCTGAGCTTTTTTACTTCGATCATCGTCACCGCCTTGCCTGATCCGCAATAAAACGCAGGGCTGCGCTCGGCCTGCGCCAGCCGGCCCGCCTCGCCGGAAGTCCGTCGTCCCAGTGAGACGCAGAGCTGGGCTCGCTCTGCGCCAGCCGGCCAAACCCTGCGGGCACGGGACTAGCGGGCGCGATAAATCTCATGCCAACCGCTGGTGGGAAGCACCACTCCGATGACGGCGCCCACGATCGCGCCAACCCCAGTAACTACCCCGATGACTTCGCCTCTCGTGGCGCCAATGCAAAACCCCTGGCCGCAATGTGCAGTTGCCGCGCCGATCCCAGCGCCGGCGCCCGCCCCGATCCCCGCGCCGATCAGTGCGTTCCGCGCGCGGTGCCCTGGGCCTTTGGTCGACACCCGCAGGACACTCTGCCGACTAATGGTTTGTTCGCCAGTCGCCGTACTCACGACAATCGCCTCGTCGGTTACGCTGCGGAAGCTACCAGTAGTGGATTGGGCGGCGATCTGCACCACCCGAACTTGCTGGCCTGCCGACAGTTGTTTTAGCTTGTCCCATGCGGCTTGATTTTTGATGTCATCCCCGCGGGCGGGACTCGTCGCCATCCCCAATGAGAGAACCAGGAGCACCAGACACACACTACATTTGACTCGCTTCATTCGAAGCCTCCTTAGAAAGTAGTTTGGCCGCCCTAATTGAATTTGGCCGAAAGGGGGGAAAAGCACTTCGCCGGAATTGCCGGTTTCACCTTTATTTCGGCGTGAGAGCCATACGGCTGACGCCCTCGCGCGTAAAGTTTAAATCAACACCGAATTGGTCACGCTTTACGCCGCGCTCGACGATTCGGCTGATCGCTAATGGCATCCCTTCTTTTGAATCCATTCCCCAGGGACTGTAATGACTTCCAGGGACGAAACCGGGATCGAAAGTTTCTCTCCAAAATAACGGTCGAGGGATTTGGTTGCCAGCGCGACTGAGCGGGAAGGCACGAAATCAATGTGTCCGGACGTAATTCCATCTTTAGTGCCTTCCGGCAGCGTCTTAAGAGAAGGGTGATCCTCGGCTGCGAAGTCCGCCATATTGGACAACCAAACATCTCGCGACCCGATCAATACCGCATTTGCACCTATGCTTGCATTCCCTACGCTATACAATTGACCGAGTTCCCCCAAAACTATCGGGAAGGAGAGCAGAGGCTTCGAGTCTCGATCGGACCATACCGTACCGTCCGCCGCCAGCGGAATGGGGGGTTCCATTCGCCCTAAGAATTCGATCCCGATCACCCGATTGGTAAGATCAGCGGGATTTCCTGGGGAACAATAGCTTCTTTTTTCCTTGTCGTGGGGCCATTCGAGCGCAAAGCCTGTAGCATTACCCGCCGGCAGGCTTACTCGCACGATGCGGACCCGATCCAGGTGAAACCAGGATTGGGGCGGTCCCATCCCCTCAGTTGCCGATGCCGCACGGGGAAAATCCTTGGGATACTCCGTAAAGAGGTTAATCGAAATGGTATCGAGTTCGCGCGTCTCGGTGAATAGCAGGGCAGCATTCTGAGCCCAGGGCCAGGAGTTCTCGACGAAGGCAGAGCGACTTTTCGAGATTTCGTTCTGGGCTTCAGCAGAGAGCTTGCCAGGGTCAAAGAATCGGAAGGTGGCACGGAGCTTGATTTCGTGGGGGGTGGGGGTGAGCTTAGCC
>Ga0326728_10010602_pt1 | contig 21505 bp, 14 predicted proteins | sample MB3enrmetagenome_FD_207602 | JGI IMG/M metagenome (GOLD analysis project Ga0326728, IMG submission 207602) | Lab enriched peat soil microbial communities from McLean, Ithaca, NY, United States - MB31MN | ecosystem: Environmental > Terrestrial > Soil > Wetlands > Peat | place: USA: New York... | reverse complement strand
GAATCGATGTTGTGCGCCAGCAAATACTTCAAGCGGGGGCGCTCCTGCAGCAGGCGCGCCAGGACGCCGTTGCGCAGCAGGTTGGAAATCTCGTACCAATGCCCCACCGGATGCAGGCATTGGGCGGGCACGTTGTCGGTGTAATCGCTCCCCTCCCCCGCGTGCCTGGCCCAGGCAATGAGCGCGGCGCGCAGGCTGTCCCGCACCTTCTGTGCCTGCTCATCGAGGATTTGCTGCGGCATTTCCTCCCAAAGAAATCTCAGGTCGCGCTCCGTCGGCACCAGGCGCAAGCCGATGGCCCGGCCGGGTGACAGCAGCACCGGGCCGGCATAGCCGTAGTTGTTATGCCGGGCCAGCCACGTTTCGATGGGCTTGTGGGTCAGGTAGCTGGTGGTGATGACATGAGGCAGGGCCACGCCGGATTGCGAATTGGTGCGACGGCTTTTGGCCAAATGGACTTCCAGGAAGGTGCGGTGTTTGCCCGCCAATTTGCAGAACGGATGAAGCGCCTTGACCACGCCGGCGCCCTGGGTCCATCGGCTGCCCACCCCGGCTGCCAGAGTGACCACGGCGGCTTCCCCATTCGCCAGCGCCTGCCGCCCCAGCGCCAGACACTTTTCGGGCAACGGGCCGGTGGCATCGATGACGTCCGCCGCCTGGACATCTTCGATCCTGGCGCTGGCCGGCAGGCGGTTTTGCGCCAGTCCAATCCTCCCGTCCTTGAGATCGGCCCGGATTTGCTCGTGCTCGGCCCGGTCAAAACCATTCTCTTCCAGCAACGACGCCAGGCTCTGTCCGCCTGCCGCATCCGGTTTCAATTGCGGCAGCAGGCGGTCAAAGACGTCTTGCACCACGCCGCCCAACTCCGGCTTGTTCCGGCTGGCGGCGGCAAATTTATCCAGTTCCGCCCGGCGCATGGCCGGCAGGGTTTGCAAATCGAGCTTGAGCAATTGCGGCACCACCAGCGCATAATAATGCGGCGGCAAAAGCGAATCTCCGCCCGCCAGCAAATCGGCCCAGGTCCCCTTTTCATTGATGGCGAAGTCATAGACCACCGGCTCCATGGCAAACGGCAGCGCGCTTTCCAATTCGCCCTTCGTCCGGCCCATGATGCTTTGCAGGCGATCCTGCGCCTCGCTGCGGCGCGCGGGCGCGAAGATAAAACCCATGCCGCCGCCCGACATCCCGCCCAGCATCCAAAAGCCCCAAAAATCCGCGCCGAATTCCGTCCGCACCCGCTCAATCAGCGTGTCGGTGTAAAAATTGTCGGCCCACGGGATGATGGTTTGGATGGGGCCCTGAAAATTCCGCGAAGTGGCCGCGCCGATTTTTCGCACGTCCTGCTCGCGCAACGCGGCCAGGATTTCGTCCAGGATGCCCAGCGCCTCCTGCCGCGCCTTCCATTCCGCCTCGCTCCGCAGCAGGTATTTTTCCGTCACCATTTCCAGGATCGGGCCGACGTTCTGCGCCATGCCGCCATGGACCAGCACCAGGCTCTCCTGCAATTTCCGGCGCACCTCCCCCGGCGCCTCGCGTTCATCGAACACATGATGCACCGGCATCAATCGCCCGCGGCTCAGGCCAAATTCCGGGTCGCCTTCCCGCGCCGCCGCGCCCTGGATGAGTTTCATGCCCGGCCAGATGCCGCCCGAATCCTGCCATCCCCCGCCGGAGCCGCCCAACCATTCTCCCAGGATGGCGCGGGCCAGGACCAGGCGGCGCTCCTCCTCCCGCAACGGGCCGCTCAGGGATTGCGCCTGGCCCGTCGCCCGCATGCCAATGGAGATCAGAGCCGCCAGCAGATTCGTCGAAACCGCCAGGCGCGAACCCTTGGGAATGTCATGAACATTGCTGACAATTTCCAAACCCCGTCCGGGGCCGGCCAGCCGCGCCAATAAATCGGCCAGGCTCTGGCCCGACCCTTCGATGCCGGGTGGAACGATGCCCGCCGCGATCACGGCCGCTTTCAGCAGCCCCAGGTAATCCCTGGCGAAATCAAACACCTCGGCCAGGTTCGTCACGTCGGCGGCGGCGCCCAGATCGACGCTGGTCAATCGCAAGACCGGTTCATCGATCACCCGCAAATAAACCTCGATGGGCGGCTGCGGCGCGGCATCGCGGCCCCGCACCCCGAGGTCGATGGACACGTTCAACACCTTCGCCCCCTCGGGATAATCCATGCCCAGGAAAAAAATGTCGCTCCAGCCGCTGTGGGTCAGGTCCATGCGCACGGGCGTCCGCTCGCGCAGGAGCGGATAGGTCCCGTCCGGCCCCCGTTGCAGCAACTCGCTCCGGATGCGCAACGGCTGGTCGGCGGGATGGCCCATGCGGAACATCCATTGATTGCCGCGCACGGAGCGCACGCTGCGCCGGACCTGGTCCGCCAGCGTCTGAATGCCGAGCCGATGATAAGCGGCGGCCAGCGCGCTGAATATGGCGTCGCTCGGCCCGGCCTTGGCCTCGCAGTCCAAAAACACCTTGATCGCCTCCTCGAAACGCCGTTGCAACAGGTGGGCATGGCCGTGGAAGGGGATGAACCCGCGCAAGTTGACGCCGGGCTTCAACGGCAAATGGAAACGGTGAATCGCGTAGAGAAAGAACAACGCCCGCACCCGTTCGTAAAGATTCTCGCTACGCCGCCGGAAGGCCTCCAGATCGCGGGCTTCCGCCAGCAATTGCTCCAGCGACGCGCTCTGGCAAAACGCGTCCAGCGATTGGTTCGCCACCGCGGGGTCCGGGGAGGTGATGATCTGGCTGAGAGGGTGGAGCATGGGAGATATGGTAGGCTTCGTCATTCCAAGGCCAGCATCTCCACCAGGTTGGACAGGACTTCATCGCGGTCCTTGCCGTGGAAGGCCAGGGCCAGTTGCGCTGTCAATAAACCATATTTGAGGCCAATGTCGTAGCGGCGGCCCTGCAGCTCCAGGGCCAGGTAACGCTCCTTGCCCGCCAGTTCGTTGAGCGCCGCGGTCAGCGCCACCCCGTTGCGGGCATTTCCAACCATTTCAGCAAGGCGATGCATGACGGCGGGTGTCAGTACGTGCATGCCGAAAAAGCACAGATAGCGCCCTGCCCGCAATCCCGGCACGATCAGCCTCTGCTCCGCTTCCGTCGGCGTGGGCTTTTCCAGTACGCTCTCGATCTGGTAAAGCCGCTGGCGTCCCGGCACCAGGCGCCCCCCCACCGCGCCGTAAAAGGGCAGCTTGCTCTCATGCGTGGCCTGCACGGCGGAAACCGCGCACGATTCCGCCCGGGCCGCCTCCACCAGTTGTTGCGCGCAATTCTTCTCCGTGCGGCTCACGTAAAGATGGTCGCCCACCAAAAGCAGGAAGGGCGCCTCGTCCGTGAATTCGCGGGCGCATTGCACGGCGTGGCCGTAGCCCAGGGGGGCGGTCTGCTCCACGAACTTGATGCGCCCGGCGTGCGGACCGGCGGCGGTGCGGTAAGCCGCCTGGTCCCCCGGGCACACCACGATGCAAATTTCCTCGATCCCGGTTCGAAGCACCTCCTCCACGATGATGGCCAGCGCGGTCTTTTGCGTCCCGTCCCGGTCCACCAGCGTTTGCAACGGCAATGTCCGCTGGCTCTTGCCCGCGGCGGTGATGATGGCCTTTTTAATTTCCACAATTGATCTTTCGTTGATTCACCGCACAAAATCACACATCGCTGAAAAACCGTCAATGCCGCTCTGAAACCCCGCCGCGCGCCCGGCGCCTCCCGGTTTCTTGCAGGGGAGCGCGACCGTCCCGGTCGCCCTGTCCGGCGTCCCGCCGGACAGTCCCGCGCCCACACGGCACCCCGGCTCTCCCGGCGCGCCTTCCACCCCGCAAAAAATAAGATGCCTCCCTGGGGGGACGCGACCCCCATGCATTCTTGGCCAGTCGGTCAGTGCATGGCGGCGGGGGAACGGCGATTGGAAAAATGCTTTTCGAGCGGTCTAAAGAAGGGCGTAGCCCTAAAACCGCTCCGCAGGAGCGTCGCCCTGCCGGCGCTTTGATAAGGCCCTTCTGCGGCACTTCCGCTACGCCTGTTCCTGCGGCTGGCCGCACTGATTGCCGGGTTCCAACCGATGATGCCTTCGCGCAAGTTATCATAGCGATAAGTCAGACCCAGTTTCAACCCCAGCCAGGTGGGTTTCCATCCGACGGTGTAAAGGCCGCGTACCAAGCGCAGCAGAATCCGGTCGAGCCGGTAGAATTGCGAGTACAACCAATCCGCGCCGGCTTGCAATTCCACGGCCGTCATCCGGGCCGGACGAAAAACCACATGGCGATAATCAAAATGGCTCCAATCCTTGTCCGTCATCCGCCCCGCCTTTTCCATGTCGGCAAACAGCGGCGTGCCGGGCAATGGCGTGAGAATATTCAGTTGCAAGGCGTCAATTCTCGTCCGCTCCAGGAACCTCAGCGTGTCCTCAAACACGCCGGCCTCATCGCTGTCCATGCCGAGGATAATTCCCGCCACCACGCCGATGCCCGCGCCGCGGATGGCGGCCAGCCGTTGCGGGTAGCGTTCGCATTGATTAAATTGTTTATCCATCTCCGCAAGGTTCTCCGCGCTGGTGCTTTCGATGCCGATGAACAATCCGCAACAACCGGCTGCCCGCGCCAGCCGCAACAATTCCGCGTCATCCGCGATGTCAATCGAACACTGGCTGACCCACCGTTTGCGCAGCGGAATCATCGTGGCGAACAATTCGCGCGCGTAAGTCCGGTCGGCAATGATGTTGTCGTCCACGAAAATGAAATCGCGCGGGATTTGCCGCAGTTCTTCCAGCACGCTGGCGAGGGGGCGGTGCTGGTATTTGCGGTTGTGGAAAACCGTCACCGAACAATAGCGGCAAGCGTGCGGACAACCGCGTCCGGCCTGAACCGCATTCACGGTTACGTAGTGCCGGGCGGTGGCGGCAAGCAGCTCACGCCGGGGAAGGGGCGCGTGCCTCACGGCCGCATTGTTTGCACCTCCGTAGATCACACCCGGAGCAGCCCCCGGGCGCAACCATCCCGACTCGGCATCCGCCAGCACTTGTTGCCAGGCGCCGTCCGCATCACCGGCCACAATCGCGTCAAAATGATTTGCCGCCTCCACGGCGCACAGCGTCGCGTGATAGCCCCCGCCAACCGCAATTTTTCCACGCGCCCGGAAGACCCGCGCAATTTCGTAGGCCCGAGGCGCCAGCGCTGTCATGAAAGTGATCCCCACCAAGTCACAGTCGGCCTCGAAATCCAGCGGCTCGACATTTTCGTCCACGATGCGCACATCGTGTTCTCGTGGTGTGAGCGCCGCGACGGTCGTCAGCGGCAGTACACTGAACCGCAGCATGGCCCGTTTCGGCACGTCCGGATTCAGCCGGGTCACACGGACCCGCTCGCCGGCGGGAAGAATCAGTAAAATTTTCATGGTCGTCAGACGCCACAAGAATAGACCAGGCGGAGGTGGAAGCGTTAATTGATAAAATTCGGGCGAACATTGCCGGAATCAATGCTCTCTGCGCGCTGGCCTCCACGCATCGCCCCGGAGTGCTGGGCAAGGTGGGCGGGATCGAGGGTTGTTTGCCACGGCTGGCTCATGAAGGGAAATCTTCCCCGGCTTGAATGTTCAAGCTCATAGGTAACACTTTCTACCAAGCACATGGGTTGCACTTTTTGGGAACCCCTCCCTGTCCCTCCCCCGCTTGCGCAGGGCGAGGGGATTCAAATCGACACCTTTTTGCCAAAACTCTGCCAAAAACTGATTTGCGTCCGCGCGCAGCCGGCGCGTCGCGCCCTGTGGCGCCTCAAAATCATTTGGGCAGCAGGCCAAATCCCGCTTGCGCGAAATGGCGGTCGGTTGTCAGCGCCTCGTTCAACCTGAGTTCGTGCATCACGATGAAACTTGTGCAGTCGGTGAAGGAATAGTCCTTGTCGCGGTGCCGGAAGAAAAGGCCGAGCGCCTTTTCCAAACGTCCCATGTCGATGTACTCCCATCGCAGCCGCCAACTGCCCTCCAATTGGCGCCACCATGCTTCTGCCGTATTGAGTCCCAGCCGGAACCGGAGCAAGGTCAGCGTTTCATCGGCAACATAATCGGTGGTGACCAGCAGGCCGCCTTGCTCCAGCCAGTGGTCCCGCGCCGCGGCGGCCCGTTTGTGCGCAGGGTCGGCCCCATCGGCGCAAGCCATCCAACCGGCGGTATCGACGAAAAGTCTCCTCATCTGCGGTACAGAAGCGAATCGTGGTCGGCGGCGGAAAGATTGTCATTGGAGCGGCCGAGGGGCTTGGCCTGATACAATGGATCGTCCGCCAAATCTCCGGCCGTCTCCGGCGCCGTCTCCACCGGCACGAGCTGAAAGGCCGGCCGGCTGCGATACAGCACCGTGAAGCGCGCCCCGCGCCGCACCTTCCCGACAATGTCCGGCAATGAACCGCGCAGTTGCTTGGCATTAATCAGCGTATTCATATCAAGTTCATCTTAAGTTGAACTTGCTTCCTTGTCAATCCCGCTTCGGGGCTTTCCGGGGGAACACGCCGCTGAAAATGGTTTTAAATATTTGTTGCTTTGTGTGATATTTATATTACTGTTTCATGTAGTTGTAGAGTAGTTGATGCCATTATGAAACATTTGACCCTGGATGACCGCCACCATCCGCCTAAACCATGAACGTGCGCCTTCCAAACGCCTCCAGCCTGTCCGGTGCAATCCGCCAGGGGTTAAGCCTCCGCTTCGCATGCTTCCAGCCAGGCCCCAACCGTCCGATGGGTCAGGCCGGCCCGGCACAAGGGGTGCGACGCGGTCCAAGTGGTCAAAGCCGAAAGTCCAGGCTCGTAGCACTCAGTCGCAGTCTGTCGCAGTGAGTAGCAGTGAAAATTATTTTGTGGATTGGTTTGACCAATGAACGGAAAAGGTTCATCCACTCGTTCCTTGTCACCTCTTGGGCGGGCGGGTAACTTGCCGCCCGCGATGAAGCAAAAGGCATACGCCGCCGCCGGGGTCGATATTGACCTGGGAAACCAGGTCAAGGCCGCGTTGCCCCGCTTGCTGGCCTCCACCCATCGCCCCGAAGTGCTGGGCAAGGTGGGCGGGTTCGGAGGGTTGTTTGCGCTCGACACCCGAAAATACCGGCGGCCCGTGCTGGTTTCGAGCACGGACGGCGTCGGCACCAAGCTCAAAATCGCCTTCGCCATGGACCGCCATGACACGGTCGGCCAGGATCTGGTCAATCACTGTGTCAATGACATCGCGGTGCTGGGGGCGGAGCCGCTGTTCTTCCTGGACTACATTGCCACGGGGCGGCTGGAGCCGCGCGTTTTTGGCCAGTTAATCAAAGGGTTTGCGCGCGCCTGCGCCGAGAATCATTGCGCCCTCATCGGCGGCGAAACGGCGCAGATGCCCGGCTTTTACCGCCCCGGCGAGTACGACTTGAGCGGAACCATTGTCGGCGTGGTGGAAAAATCGCGCCTCCTGGACGGACGGGGAATCCGGCCGGGCGACGCGGTGATCGGCCTGGCCTCCAATGGGTTGCACACGAACGGATTCTCATTGGCGCGGAAAATCTTCTTTGGAAAAATGAAGCTCAAACCGCGCAGTTTCATCCCGGAGTTGCGCGGCGCCATCGGCGATGAACTGCTGAAGGTGCATGTCAGTTACGGGCCGCTGGTTCAAAAACTTCTGCACGGGCGCTTCGGGGTCAAGGGCCTGGCCCACATCACCGGCGGCGGTTTCGTCGATAACATCCCCCGCGTGCTGCCGAAAAAATGCGATGTTGTCATCGAAAAGGGTTCGTGGGATGTTCCGCCCATCTTTGAACTGATCGCGGCCAAAGGCGGGTTGGAGGAAGCAGAGCTATATCAGGTTTTTAACATGGGCATCGGCATGGCCGCGATCGTGGGAGGGGACAAGGCGGACGCGGCGCTCCGGTTCATTCGCGCGCAAAAGCAGGCGGCGTGGCTCATTGGCCGGGTGGAAAAGGGCGGCGGCAAGGTCAGGATGGCTTGAGTTCTTACTGCAAATGAACATTTTTGAAGAATTGGAATGGCGCGGGTTGGTGGCGGACTGCACCGACAAGCCCGCCTTGTGCCAACGGCTGGCCCAGGGGCCTGTCACCCTCTACGCCGGTTTCGATCCCACCTCGGACAGCCTGCACGTCGGCAACCTGGTGCCGTTGCTGGCCTTGCGCCGCTTCCAGCAGCACGGCCATCATCCCATCGTGGTGGCGGGCGGCGCTACCGGCTTGGTGGGCGATCCAAGCGGAAAAACCGTCGAACGCCAGCTTATGACCCGCGAATTGCTGGAGACGAACATCGCCGCCGTCAAGCAACAATTGCGCCGCTGGCTGGACTTCGACAGCAAGACCAATCCCGCCCGCCTCATGGACAACGCGGATTGGATCGCGCCGATCAGTTTCCTGGATTTTCTGCGCGAGACGGGCAAACATTTTTCTGTCAATCAAATGGTCGCCAAGGAGAGCGTGCGGGCGCGCATGGAGGACCGCGAGTCGGGCATCAGTTACACCGAATTCAGCTACATGCTCTTGCAGGCCTTCGACTTCTTCCACCTGCGCAAGGTCTGCAATTGCGAATTGCAAATCGGCGGCTCCGACCAATGGGGCAACATCACCGCCGGAATGGAACTGACGCGCAAGCAACTGGGCGCCCGCGTCTTCGGCCTCACCCTGCCCCTCATTCTCAACAGCGACGGCACCAAATTCGGCAAAACCGCCGCCGGCGCCGTCTGGGTGGACCCGCGCAAAACCAGCGTCTATCGCTTCTACCAGTTCTGGATCCGCTCCGACGACCGCGACGTCGTGCGCTACTTGAAGCTCTTCACCTTTCTTAGTCAAGACGAAATCGCCGCCCTCGCCGCCGGGCACCAGGCCCGCCCGGAGGGGCGCGCCGCCCACAAGGCCCTGGCCCGGGCCATGACCGATCTGATCCACGGCCCCGGCGCCACCGCCGAGGCGGCGCGCGCCAGCGAAATTCTCTTCGGCGGCGGTTTGGACGGCATTGCCGAGGCCACGTTCAACGAAATTGTCGGGGAGATCCCAACGCGCGATTTGGAGCGCGCCAAACTGGAGGGCGCGGGCGCGCCGCTGGCCGAGGCGCTGGTCCTGGCCGGCCTCTGCCCTTCCAAAGGCCAGGCGCGAAAGGACATCGAAGGCGGCGGCGTTTATATCAACAACGTGCGCGAAGCCGGCTCCCAGCGCAACCTGACGGCGGCGGATTTGCTTTTCGGACGGCACTTGCTATTGCGCAAAGGCAAACGCAATTATGTCGTTCTGACCGCAAAGTAGCACCCGACCCCAACACAATATGCCAAACGATTGCATGGGACTTGGATTGGCGGCATGCCTGGCTGCCGTCCTGCTGGGCCTGTCGGCAGGCCAATCCATCGCGGCGCCGGAACAACGGGAACTGGTCTTCGTCGGGTCCGGCCACAAGAACATTGCCGCGTTGTGGCTGAACTTGACTTCGGGGGCGCTCAGCCCCGCAGGCGAGGCGGCCCAAGTGGCCGCGCCCTCCTTTCTGGCCATTTCCCCCAACCGGCGAAATCTCTACGCGGTCAGCGAGGGCTGGGATAAGGCGGTCAGTTTTGTCAGCGCCTATCGCATCGATCCGGAGACCGGGAAACTGGTCTTGCTCAACCGCCAGCCCTCCGGCGGCGCCGGCCCCTGCCACGTCGCGGTGGACCAGGGAGGCAGGAACGTGCTGGCGGCCAACTATGCCAGTGGCAGCGTTTCAGTGTTTCCCCTCAACGAACAAGGCGCGCTGGGCTTGATGTCGGCGTTCATCCAGGACCACGGTTCGAGCGTCAATCCCCAGCGCCAGAAAGGGCCGTACGCCCATTGCATCGTGACGGACGCCGGCGACCGGTTCGCCTTCGTGTGCGATCTTGGTCTTGACAAGGTGCTGGCCTTCAAATTCGACCCGGCCACCGGATCGCTGGCGGCCAACGATCCCCCGTTTGCGTCCGTCACGCCGGGCGCGGGCCCCCGCCATATCGCCTTCCATCCCAATCACCGTTTCGCCTATGTGATCAACGAATTGGCTTCCACGTTGACGGTTTTCGCTTACAACGACCGCAAGGGAATTCTGAGGCAAATCGAGGAGCAGCCTTTGCTGCCCAAAGATTTCAAAGGGCGGAACACCGCCGCCGAAGTGGCGGTCCATCCGTCGGGAAAGTTTGTTTATGCCTCCAACCGCGGCGACGACAGCATTGTGGTCTTTCGCTGCAACCCGCGCACAGGACGGCTCGCCTGTATCGAGCGCCACTCCACGGGCGGGAAGACGCCGCGGCACTTTGAGATTGAGCCTGCCGGCGGGTTCCTGTTGGCGGCCAACCAGAACTCCGGCACAATCGTCGTCTTCCGTATCGACCCCAAGAGCGGCCGCTTGGAGCCGACCGGAAACACAGCCGTGGCGGACACACCCACCTGCGTGAAATGCCTGGGACTGACATCATCCAAGCCCTGATCTTGCAATGAGCCCTAAACGGGCTTGCCAGCCGGCGCCGCCTGGGGCTTACTGCCTTCAATCGATGTTTGAAGAATGAACCGCGACCTGCTGGCCAAAGCCAAATCCATGGGGTTCTCCGACCGCCAAATTGCCCATCTCACCGGCCAATCCGAGGATGAGATCCGCGACCTGCGCAAGGCACTGGGGCTGAGGCCGAGCTATCGCCTGGTCGATACTTGCGCCGCGGAGTTCGAGGCCTACACGCCCTACTATTACTCCACATACGATTGCGGGGATGACGAATGCAAAACGGGCCGGAAACGCCGGGTGATGATCCTGGGCGGCGGTCCGAACCGCATCGGACAGGGCATCGAATTTGATTATTGCTGCGTCCACGCCGCCTTCGCCTTGAAGGAGGACGGATTTGAAACCCTCATGGTCAACTCCAATCCGGAAACCGTCTCGACCGACTACGATACAAGCGACAAGCTGTTCTTCGAACCGTTGACGCTGGAGGACGTGCTCCACATTTATGAGCGGGAAAAATGCTGGGGAGCCATCGCCCAATTTGGCGGCCAGACCCCGCTGAACCTGGCGCTGGCCCTGCAAAAAAACGGCGTCAACATCATCGGCACTTCGCCGCAGAGCATCGAGATTGCCGAGGACCGCAAGCTCTTTGCGGCCATGCTGACCCGCCTGAAGATTCCCCAGCCGCCCAACGGCATCGCCACCAACGAAGCCGAAGCGGTCCAGGCCGCGCGCGGCCTGGGTTACCCGGTCTTGGTGCGCCCTTCCTTCGTGCTGGGCGGCCGCGCCATGCAGATCGTTTATTCCGACGCGGAATTAAACCACTATATGCGGTTTGCCGTCGAAGCCTCCCCGGAACGGCCCGTCCTGGTGGACAAATTCCTGGAGGACGCCACCGAGGTGGACGTGGATTGCATCGCGGATACGGGGCACTTTTCCGACCCGGCGCAAGGCACGATTGTCATCGGCGGTTTTCTGGAGCACATCGAGTATGCCGGGGTGCATTCGGGCGACGCCGCCATGGTCATGCCGCCGCATACCCTTTCCAAAACAGTCATCGAGACCATGCGCCAATACACCCATGCCATGGCCCGGGAATTGCGCGTCATCGGTCTGATGAATGTGCAATACGCCGTCAAGGGCCGCACGGTCTATGTCCTGGAAGTCAACCCGCGCGCCTCGCGCACCGTCCCCTTCGTCAGCAAGTCCATCGGCGTGCCCCTGGCCAAACTGGCCGCCCGCGTCATGGCGGGCCGGAAACTGGCTGACCTCGGTTTTACCAAGGAAATCTGGACCAGTCACTGGGCCGTCAAGGAATCGGTCTTTCCCTTCAACCGTTTCCCCGGCCAGGACATTCTGCTCTCGCCGGAAATGCGTTCGACGGGCGAGGTGATGGGGCTGGACGCCGACCTGGGCATTGCCTACGCCAAATCGCAGATGGCGGCCAACGCCCCCTTGCCGCTGGCCGGGCGCGTCTTCATCAGCGTGAGCGATGCGGACAAGAAGAAAGTGGCCGCCATTGCGCGGCAGTTTGCCGACCTGGATTTCGAGATCATTTCCACCGCCGGCACGGCCGCCGTTTTGGAGGAAGCGGGTTTGAAAGTTTCACGGCTTTTCAAATTGTCGGAGGGGCGGCCCAACGCCCTGGATTTGCTCAAGAACCGCGAGATTCAACTGGTCATCAACACTCCGGCGGGCCAGACGCCGCGCGCCGATGAGGTGAAGATCCGCACCACCGCGGTCTATACCGGCACGCCCATCATGACCACGTTGAGCGGCGCGCGGGCCGCCGCCCGCGGCATTGCCGCCCTGAAGAAAAGCGGCTACCAAGTCAAGACGATTCAAGAATATCATTGATGGCCCGCCGCTCCTTTTTGGTGGGCCGCCCCGCCCCTTTTGGCCGATGGAACACGGGCGCCAAACGGCGTTCGCGCGCCTTCTCCCATTCCGACTCCGGCGTCTGGTCTTCGACGTATTCCCTGGCGACGGGCGCGCCGACGCGCTGCTCCAGGAGTTGGAGCACTTTAAACGTGTGCGTCACGCCGTCCTTTTTGACCACGATCACCTCGTTGATTCTGACATCGCGCGACGGCTTGACCGCCAGGCCGGCGACGGTCACCCGCCCCTGCCGGCAGGCGGCGGAAGCCAGGCTGCGCGTCTTGAAAACCCGCGCCGCCCAAAGCCATTTATCCATTCGCACCGAGGCAATCTCCCTCATGGCATCACAGCTTAGTGCATCGCCCGCGCGATGGCGTTCCACCATAAATCATGCAGTTGCGCCGTCGGCCATTTGTATTCAGTCCCGCCCGCCTTGATGACCAGTTCGGCGCCGCCGGTAGTCCCAAGTTTGACGGCGCTGACGCCCAGTATTTTCGCCCGTTCCACGACCTTGACCTCGTCCCTGGCGGCGACCGAGAGGATGACGCGCCCCTGTGTTTCGCCGAACAGCAGCGCCTCCAGGCGAATTGTGGCGGGAGCAGCCGCAGCCAGGTCAATCTGCGCGCCCATCAGCCGGGGCGTGTCGCGCGCGATCTGCCGGCAAATGCAACTCTCGGCCAGCGCCACGGCCAGGCCGCCTTCGCTGCAATCATGCGCGCTTTTGACCAACCCGCACGCGATGAATCCGCGCAAGGCGTGGTGCATGGCGCGTTCCTTCTCCAAATCGCAGCGCGGCGGCGGCCCCGTCTTAAGTCCGTGCAGGCATTGCAACCAGGCCGATCCTCCCAGGCCCAGCAGCGCATCGTTTTGGTCCACCACATCCCCCAGCAGAATGATCGCGTCACCCTCGTCCCGGAACCACTGCGTGGTTATGTGCTCGCGCTTTTCAATCAGGCCGACCAGCGCGACCGTCGGCGTGGGATCAATGGGGCCGTTGGGACTTTGATTGTAGAGGCTGCAATTGCCGCCCGTCACCGGGGCGTTGAAGGCGCGGCAGGCCTCGGCCAGGCCGCGCACCGCCTCCTTCAATTGCCAGAAGGATTCCGGGTTGTGCGGATTGGCAAAATTCAAATTGTCCGTCGTCCCCAGCGGCGTGGCGCCGCTGCAGGCCAGGTTCCGCGCCGCCTCCGCCACCGCGATTTTCGCGCCTTCGTATGGATCCAGATAGACGTAGGCCGCGTTGCAATCCACGGTCAGCGCGATGTATTTCTCCAGGGGCGCGCCGTTGGCCTTCGCGGCCTCCGGCAGCGAATCCGCCTTGATGCGGATGACGGCCGCGTCGGACCCCGGGCAAATCACCGAGCCGTCCCGCACCATGTGATCGTATTGGCGATAGACCCAGTTCTTGGAGGCGATGGTCGGCCACGCCAGCAATTGCGGCAGGGCCTGGAGCGGGTCGCTCGATTCGGGCACGCCGGCGAGGGTGAATTCGCGCACCGCGTTCAAATAAACGGGTTCACGGGCTTCGCGCTCATAGACCGGCGCTTCGTTGGCCAGCTTTTTGGCGGGAATATCCACCACCACCTCTCCGTTGAACTTCACCACCATTTGGCCGGTGTCCGTCACGCGGCCAATTTGCGCCCACGGCAGGTCCCACTTGTCAAAAATGCGTTTGACTTCATCCTCGCGCCCCGCCCGGACGATGAGGAGCATCCGCTCCTGCGATTCGCTTAACATGATTTCGTAGGGCGTCATGTTCGGCGCGCGTTGCGGCACTTTGCTCAGTTCGATTTCGATCCCCGTGCCGGCGCGCGCCGCGGTTTCGCAAGTCGAACAAGTCAGGCCCGCCGCGCCCATGTCCTGGATGCCCGCCACCGCGTCGGTCGCCAGCAATTCCAGGCACGCCTCGCACACCAGTTTCTCCATGAACGGATCGCCGACTTGCACGGCCCCGCGTTGCTGGCCGGCGGATTCCCGGGTCAAATCCTGCGAGGCAAACGCCGCCCCGGCCAGCCCGTCCCGGCCCGTGGCCGGCCCGACATAAAAGACCGGGTTCCCCACGCCTTTGGCCGCCCCGCGCGCGATCTGTTCATGGCGCAAAACCCCAAGGCAAAAGGCGTTGACCAGCGGGTTGCCCTCGTAGCATTTGTCGAAATAAACCTCGCCTGCAATGGTGGGGATGCCGAAGCAGTTGCCATAATGAGCGATGCCGCCCACCACCCCGGCAAACAGCCGCCGGTTGTTGAGAATTGTACTGCCGTTTACGCCGGCGTTTTGCCCCGGGACAATCGGCCCAAAACGCAGCGAGTTGATCGCGCAGACCGGACGCGCCCCCATCGTGAAAATATCGCGGATGATGCCGCCGACACCCGTGGCCGCTCCCTGAAAAGGCTCCACCGCGCTGGGATGATTGTGGGACTCGATTTTAAACGCGATGGCCAGTCCGTCGCCGATGTCGATGATCCCGGCGTTTTCCTCGCCGGCGCCGACCAGGATGCGGGGCGACCGCGTGGGAAAGGTTTTCAGCAATGGCCGGGTATTCTTGTATGAGCAATGCTCGCTCCACATCACCGAGAAAACGCCCAGTTCGGTATAACTCGGCTCACGCCCGAGAATGCCCTTGATCTTTCCGAACTCCTCGGCAGTCAGATTATGCGCCTTCACCAGCTCCGGCGTAATGCCCGGCCCGGTCCAAGGCGGCTTGATTTCGGCTGTTTGATCCTTCATTGAACAAAACTCATGGGTTCATATTGAGGCGGTTCGTTGGCGTGTTCAACCATGGAAATGCGGATTTGGCAAAGACAGGAGAGGTTTTGACCACGGATGGACCCGGATAAACCCGGATAACCGCTTTGGCGGACAAATGGAGACGGATGGACAGAGCAGCGCGGCTTGGACCGCAACCACAGGGAATTGCCGCGAGAGAACGCAGCGTGGCAAAGCCGCAACCAAAAGGACTTTACAGAAGGCAACGAAGGAAACGAAGACAAGGAAATTTTGCCAAAAATGACGAATTCTCCGACATTGCGCTGCAACGAACGCCAAGATGGAAGTTTCATGCGGAATTTTTCTTTTTTTTGGTCAGAATCGGTCAGAAACGGTCAGAATCGGTCTGAAATCAGCCAACAATTCAGACCGCCCAACCGGTTGGGAAAAATGACGCCTGTGGAGCAGCCGCGAGAAAGCACAAGAGGCATTCGCCGCCGCCAAGGCTCTGGCGGGACAAGACGGCGCGACCAGCCTGCCTTCGACGAAACGCCATGGGCGCTTCGCGACGGAATGCGCGAAATTATCACTGCTACTGGCTGCAACTGACTGCTACTGACTGCTACGGAGCTTGACGGAGTCATGGTTGGAAGGACTTGGACGGCAGCGGGTTCCGATTGAGAAAGGGCAAAGAGTGATTTTTCACATTTTTCGGTTTTCATTTCCGCACTTTGAAGGGCTGCGGATTGACAAGGTCCCCCCGTCCCCGGAGAGGCCAAGGCACAGCGCGGCAGCGCCGCAACCAAAGCGCTGCGTCTGAATTGAAAATTGGTCATTGAGAATTTCTCGTTTGTCATTCGGAAAGTCGGTTCGGACAATCTTGCCACGCATACGCGATTCTCAGGCATAGCACTGTAACGACAATTGGCCCTTGCCCAGCCCTGAAACCACCGTGGCGATGGCGGGATCATTCGCTTCTTTCTGTTCTTCATTATTCATCATCCGTTTTCAATTATTCATTAAGCGAATCATACAGTTAGACTATGCTGCCGTCAACTGCTTTTTGAAAGAATTATTACAAAAAGTGGTGTTGTTTGCAAAAACCAGCGATAAGGGCTTGAGAGGCAAAGACTTAGGATTTTAACCACAAAGAACACAAAGTTCACAAAGAAAAATTCCATGTTCGGAATCTTGGCGAGGGCGGAGGCGACCGCGAAGGCGGATTTGTTGGTGGACAGAGCGGAGGAGGTGCGGACGCGACTCAAGAAGCCGGCGTTGTTCACCCGCATCGAGGTGGAGTGTGCCTAAACTAGGGGTTTTCTTCGGCGAGGAAATTGTCCGCATCCTGGAATCCGGGGGTTTCGTTCGCGCTCGACACAAGGGCAGTCACCTGATCATGTAACCGCGGACAATCCGGGGCACGATCACCGTGCCCGTGCCCCTGCATCGCACAATCAAAATCGGCACACTGCAATCCATTAAAACCGCGCAACTACTGCGGATGGGAAGTCGCAAGAGCCTGGGCCCCAAACTCCACGCGTGGAGGAGGAATGACGCATAAGGCAAATGGACAAGGCTATGGTCTGACGCCTTTGACGCCTTTGACGCACAAAGGCAACGCCTGGGCCGCGGCTGGCGCCTGAGCAGCCGCGAGTTCAAAGAGGGCTTTCTCGGACGGATTCGCGGCACCGGCACACGCTTAAAAACCTTCGCTATGCGAGGACGAAGACAAACGAAACGAGGAGCTAATTGTGCAAAAGTACGGTTTGACCCTTATGACTTATGACTGTTTGGGCAGAAGTGGGATTCCAGGGATTCATCAATTCGGCATTGTCAATCCACATGACAAAAAACGGCGTCTGCGCGCCACGCGTTTTCATGTAAATCAAAAAGGGTCGATCCAAATAAAGAGCTTTTGGCTGCGACGTCATATTCATCCGCGCCTCCGCTTTAAGCTCAGCCCCGTTTTTGTCGAGACGAAATAAAATGTCTTGCCGGGCAACATCGAGCCGTTGCCCCTTCAGCTTTTGGTTGCCGAATCCTCTTCCTTCAAGTTCTGAAAAACGATGGGAAACAAACCAGTGGAAGTCAGGCACGAGTAAGGAATCATGGATTGAAATATAGTCAGATCGATCCGCCGTGGCGATGTCCTTTTGGACCTGTGCCAAAGCCGCGGCAAGTGTCGGCTGCGGAGCAATCTTCGCCACAATGATTTGGCTCGGTGAAGAATTTGAACAGAGATCAATGACAAACTCCTCATATGTCATGCCTGTTGTTTCGTTCGTCCAAGTCCATTTATCACTCAGAAATAAGATATGTACTTGAGCGCGCAATTTGCTATATGTGTTAACGTCCTCCAGAGGAAGACCGAAAGAAGTGACCTGTGTTTTATTCCCAGAACCGTCCATAAAGGGAAAAGGCTCCTTGTTTTGGTTAAATGGGAGAGAAAATGTCACATTCGCCTCCAAGTAAGCAAACGCCACAAAACTATCTGGTGTTATTCCCGGAAAAGTCGGAGGTTCTTTGTCGGGAAATCTCCGCCGAAGGTCGCTTCGAATGTGCTCGACGATTCCACTCTGGCTCCACCCGATTGCGGTGTACATGGCCGAGGCAGGGATGAACGGGCGCGGGTCGACTGCATCGTTTAGCAATCCGGCTGTCTTGGGAGGGCTATCCAGTAATATCGCCTCCCTGACAAAGTCTTGTTCCATCGCCTTCCAGGCCGATAGAAATGAGGCACACCAGATGGCGTTTTTGCCTTTTGTGATTGGCGCGTCCAACGTCGAAACAATTTCGGTGGCTTTGAGCCCTCTGGAGTCTCCAGTGAATGCTAAAGGGATAGGGAAATCCGGCAGCGGCATGGGCACTTTCCCACCTCCTCCTTGATAAAAAGGACGCGCTAAAACCAACACAAGCAACAACAGCAGAAGCAGCAGTGGCACGGTAACTTTGAAAACAATTTTGATATTCATTTTCACCGTCGGTTTGTAAGTGCAGGACATTTATCAGAATCCATAGTCCGGATCACGTTCCGTCAAATCGTAGCACCCAGATATTCCCCAACCGGAAGCCCGATCCGCATAGGCGCCGAAACACTCAAGATTCATATTAAGCTCATCTCCGAGATATAGCCCGGCAGGCACGTCACATGGTTCCTCCGTCTTGGTTTCGTACGCGTGGCAAGATCATCGACATCTGGGGGCGCATGACAAGGTCAGCGACAGATACCTCTCTGCCCTTTGCCAATGTTTGTAGGCCTTCCTTTTGGCCTTTCCCAAGGCTCACGCTTATACGTTTAAAAACTCGTTTCTTTGGTCCCGGTTTCATAGCTTCCTCAATTATGCTGAATTATTGTGAAAACACATCACCCATGTTGTCCATGATGCCGCAAATTCCAAGGCATGACCATTCGTTTTTGAACGCACAAGCGTAGAGGAGTCGTCACCTTTTACATTGCGCGATCCCCGCGTTTTAAAACATTTCCCGGAGCATGTCCTGCTGTTTTTCGGGCTTGGGTTCGCGTTGGGCTTTGGCGAAGGGGTTCATGAGGGAATGCTAAAGGCTGAATGCTAAAGGCTAAAGTAATAGGAACCCCGCTCACTAAAACATTTCTCGCAGCATATCCTGCTGTTTCTCCGGGTTGGCTTCGCGCTTCGCTTTTGCGAAGGGGTTCATTTGGGGCGGCGCTTCGACCCGTTCGCTCCCGTCGAGCAATCCTTCCACGGTGAGGATTTGGATTTTGGGATAGTCTTTGTCGTGCCAGAGGGCCGAGGTGTAGCGGCCGGCGGCGGCGGCTTCTTCGCGCATGGGTTTGGAGGGCTTTTCCAGCGTGACAAGGATGCCGCCTTTGGCTTTCTGGTTGTTCACGTCGCCCAACAGGGTGGCAACGTCGCTGCGTTTGACGCCGCCGCCCTTGACCTGGACGATGATTTTTTCGCGCTTCTCTTTGCTCTCGTAAAAGTGGAGCAAACCATCCACGCCGCGATCCGCGCCCTTGCCGCCGCCCTCGCGCAGCGGGCGCGCGCCGATGAGCGAAAGCGCCCAATGCTGGAATTGGAATTTGTCCAACTGCGCCAGGCGTTTGGCGCTGCCCAAATCGGTGGGTTGTCCGCGCTCTTCAAAGCAAGCTTCTTCGCCGAAGGCATCGTTGAGGCGGCGCTTGATGAGGTTGATGGCGAGATAGGTGACGTCGATGCCGATCCATTGGCGGCCGAGCTTCTGCGCGGCATGAATGGTCGTGCCGCAGCCGCAGAAGGGGTCGAGGACCATATCGCCAGGATTCGTGGAGGACGCGATGATGCGCTCCAAAAGCGATTGTGGTTTCTGAGTCGGGTAGCCCAACCGTTCCGCCGCTTGCGCGCCAATGGGTTTAACATCCGTCCAGAGGTCTTGCAGGGGAACGCCCTCCATCTCGTCGAGGTATCTCTTGTATGCGGGGACCGTGCCGGGCTTTGTTTGAATGATGCGGCCTTCGTCGTAAAGCTGCCGCATCCTCTTTTTGCTGTAGCGCCAGTATCGCGTCACGCCAAGAAACTCATAGCAAGGATTCTTTTTCTTTGGCGAAGCTCCGCCTGGAGCCGTGATATCGCCCAGCCTGTATCGCCGGCCCGTCTTCGGTTCGACATGCTTGTAAAATCCATCCACATAATCCTGATCGTATTCTGTAAAGACGTTGTTCCAGGTCCAGTCGCCGCCTTTTGTGTAAAAGAGAATGATGTCGTGGATGCGTCCGTGTTGCTTCCGGCCCTGCCTGGCATCGCTGTGCGCGCTGTTTCGTTTCCAAATGATTTCCGTGCGGAAATTCTCAGCGCCGAAAACGCCGTCCAGCATCAATTTGAGATAATGGCTGGCCGTCGGGTCGCAGTGGAGGTAGAGGCTGCCGGTGGGCTTGAGGATGCGGTGAAGCTCAACCAGGCGCGGCGCCATCATGGCGAGGTAAGCCATCATGGGCGAGCTTCTGAGAAAACTGAAGAAGCTCTGCATCATGTCCACCACGGCCAGATTGGGGCAGTCGTCAAGGAATTGATTGTAAGTTTCGGCGGCATCGGCCCAGTTCCACGTGTCCGTGAAGGCGTGAAATTGCGCCGGACTGGCCTCGCCGGAAGCTTCGCGAAAGAGGACATTGTAATCGGCGTTGGAATTGAAAGGCGGGTCAAGATAGACAAGATCGACGCTGGCATCCGGGAAGATTTCCCTGTTCCGAAGCCAGGGCAGGTTGTCGCCAAAGAGTAGCCGGTTCATGTTCGCGCACCGTACCAACCCCACGCCGTCCACGCAAGAATGAAGCGATGGTTCTTCAATGTCCGGGTGTGAGACAAAATTCTTCAGGTGACGAAAAGGGAACCCCTCCCCATGAACCCCCCATCGAAAAAGCAGCCTCCTCTCCCCAGCCCTCTCCTCCACAAGGATGTGGAGGAGAGGGAGATGAAACAACGCGCATGGCCCAGGTTCATGGGTTCAATGCGCGAATTTCTTTTTCGGCGAAATCTCTCTCCGTCTCTCTCCCCGCAAGCGGGGAGAGAGGGCAAACGCAGCCCGAAAGGAGTCTGTTGGGCCACATATACTTCTCCGCCGCAACAATGGGTCGGCGAAGAATTTTGTCTCACACCCTCAATGTCCGATTGTCCTAAACGTCGGCACTGCACGACCCTTGCCGCCTCCTTTAGAACCCATTAAAAAAGCAGGAGGCGACGCAAGGAGACTTTGATCATGGCCTCGTTTTCGAGGAAATTTGAGCCTCCTCACGTCGTCTCCTACAAGAGTTGGTTGGTTTTTAACGGGCTGTCAGAACCCGTCGAAATCGTTGTGGTTCCGGGCGGCGGCGGCCATGCTGCGCTCGGACCAGTTGATGACCCAGGAGGCGATGCGGCTTCGCGTCACCGGCAGCGGCAGGCGGCGCATCATGGACCGGATACTGTAGAACTGTTGATACATGCGCTGGACGTTCTGTTCCAGTTCGTGCGGCTGGCACCAGCGCGGCGTGAAGTAACAAATCTGGCCGGGCCAGCGGTCAATGTCTCCCTCGCCAAAAATCCGGCCTTCCTGCTGCAGCCGGTCGAAGAGCTTGGTGCCCTTCTGCGGCGTCAGCACGTTGAAGTAGGCCGCCGGCACTTTGTGCCGATGGAGGAAATCCAGCGTGTTCCGGAACACGTCCGGGGTCTCGGTGTCCCAGCCGAAGACCAGGTTGACCGAATAACTGATCTCGCGCCGGCGCAAGTTGTCGAACATTTCGGCGAAGCGATTGGCCTTGTTCTGTTTCTTGTTCATGGCGGCCAGGGTCGCGCCGTCGATGCTCTCAATCCCGATGTTCACATGCAGCAGGCCGCTGCGCCTGGCTAGGTCCATGAACTCCCTGTCCAGGCACAGATGCGAGGACCAGAGGGTGGACCAGCGCAGCCGCAGCGGAATCAGGGCCTCCATCAATTCCATGGCCCGCTCGCGACGCCCGCCGAAATTGCTTTCGC
>Ga0326728_10010601_pt1 | contig 21505 bp, 17 predicted proteins | sample MB3enrmetagenome_FD_207602 | JGI IMG/M metagenome (GOLD analysis project Ga0326728, IMG submission 207602) | Lab enriched peat soil microbial communities from McLean, Ithaca, NY, United States - MB31MN | ecosystem: Environmental > Terrestrial > Soil > Wetlands > Peat | place: USA: New York... | reverse complement strand
GTGAGCGTCTGGATGGGGGCGACGGTGATGGAATCGCCGGTGTGAACGCCCATGGGGTCGAAGTTCTCGATCGAGCAAATGACGACGCAGTTGTCGTTGCGGTCGCGCATGACCTCCATCTCGAACTCTTTCCAGCCGAGCAGGGATTCCTCAATGAGAATCTCGGACACAGGCGAGAATTCGAGGCCGTGCTTGGCCATCTCTTCAAACTCCTCGCGGTTGTAGGCGATGCCGCCGCCGGTGCCGCCGAGGGTGAAGGCGGGGCGGATGATGAGCGGGAAGCGGCTGATCTTCTCGGCGACCTGGCGCGCTTCCTCGGGGTTGCGGGCGGTGCCGCTGACGGGCACATCCAGGCCGATGGAGAGCATCAGGTCCTTAAAGACCTGGCGGTCCTCGCCGCGCTCGATGGCCTGGGCGTTGGCACCGATCATCTCGATGCCGTACTTGTCGAGGGTGCCGCGGCGGAACAGGGCCATGGCGGTGTTGAGGGCGGTCTGGCCGCCGAGAGTGGGCAACAGGACGAGCTTGCCGCCAGCCTTGATGCGCTTCATTTCCTCGACTTCCCGGGCGATGATCTTCTCGAGGCATTCGGGGGTGATGGGTTCGAGGTAGGTGCGGTCGGCAAATTCGGGGTCGGTCATGATGGTGGCCGGGTTGGAGTTCGCCAGGATGACGCGGTAGCCCTCCTCCTTGAGGGCTTTACAGGCTTGCGTGCCCGAATAATCGAACTCACACGCCTGCCCGATGATGATCGGGCCGGCGCCGATGATCAGGACCGAATGGATATCCGTGCGCTTCGGCATAAGGGCGCAGGGAATAAAGCGCATTCGGGGGCGGTTGTCAGTGCCAAACTTTTGGGCGGCGGCGAGCCGGCCGATGGCAAGGGAAAAAAGCGCAGAAAGGGCTTGACGAGGGCTATTAGTTTATTAACATAGCGCAAACAGCAGATTTTATGCGGTGCCGTCAAACCCCATGAGTGTGGTGGCGGTGAGAAACGCTGGCAGGTATCTTGGCGCCTGGGGGGCCATCGCCCTCTGCGTCGTTCTGCTGAGTTTGCTGTTCACGTTTCTAGGGACCATTACGTGCGCCGTCCTGGTGGGGATGATGATGGGGGCGCTCAAGGGTGCGAAGTGGTTCTCGGTGTCAGTCTCGATGGTGTTCCCGGTGGTGATCTTCAGCATGGCCCGCGGCGCGAGGGTGGAGTTGACCATGCAGCAAGTCCTTCTGCTGGCAGCGTTATGCTTTGGGGTCTTTTGGGTGACTTATTTGGTGAGCGCGGTTCTGTTCTTCTGCGAACAAAAAGAAAGGCGGTCGGCCAGACCCCCAGCAGCCAGGCCGGAACCTTGGACCTCGGCCCAGGACACGCCTGTCGCCGCAACCGATTGCAGCCCCGCGGCCGGGCCGGTCGGGGCGACAGTGCCGGCACGGGAATCGTGCCTGGAACAGTTGCAGGGCAACTGGGTGCGTGAAGCATCCGGCACGGGTGGACCGGTTTACATGAGAGTTATCCGGATCAGCGAGACCAGACTGGAGTTGAAGGCACTGGATGCCAGCGGCCGGATAACCCTGCTCGCCGCGGGCGCTGTGACGCTGCAAAGCTTGACGCCTCCCCAGGCCTTGGTCATCTCGCAGGGAGAGTGTGAGCCGGCCGATTTCATCGTCGGCCTCTAGCCCACATGCTTCATGCTGGTGCAGGCGTGGGGCTGGCTATCGGCGTTAGTCTGCATCCATCTGTGGTTGCTTGGAATCAAGGTAAGCGGACGCGGTAGAAGCGGGCGGGCTAACGTCTGTAATGCTGCAAAGCATGAGGGCTTCTCAGACCTTGAGCGGTAGAAAACAGGGCTCGCGAGGACGCTCGCCCTCCGTCCATTACTTTTCCCAGTGCAATTCTCCCGTCCGCTGCTAGATTGTGCGCACGATGCTCCTGACCCAAGCTGAACTCCAGAGACTAGTCGAACTCAAACAGCGCACGCCCCATGAGTTGCTGGGGATGCACACGCTTGCCGATGGCACCGGGGTGGTGGTGCGGGCGCTGGTGCCGGATGCCGCGAAGATCGAGGTCCAGCCTGTCCACGAAAAGCGGATGCCGGCGATCAAACTAACGCGGCTGCATAAAGCGGGGCTGTTCGAGGGCGTAACGACGGAGGCGAGCCGCGTCTATGCTTATGACCTGGTGATCACCGATCAGCAGGGCCGGGTTCGCCGGACACGCGATCCTTATTCCTTCCTGCCGACGCTGGGAGAGTCGGACTTGTTCCTTTTCGGCAAAGGGGATGAGCGGCGAGTTTACGACAAGCTGGGCGCGCAGTTGCGCATGATTGACGGGCTGCCCGGCACCAGCTTCGCCGTTTGGGCGCCCAATGCCCAGCGGGTCAGCGTGGTGGGCGATTTCAACGGATGGGACGGGCTCTGCCACCCCATGCGGCCGCTGGGGTCGTCGGGGGTGTGGGAGATCTTTATTCCCGGCCTGGGCGAAGGGACGCACTACAAATTCGAGGTGCGCGATGTCCACGGCAAGATCGGCATGAAAACCGATCCGTATGGCTTCTTCTTCGAGAAAGCGCCGAAGAACGCGGCCATCGTGTGGAGTAACCGCAAGTTCAAGTGGACGGACGAGCCCTGGTTGACGCAGCGGCGGCAGCGTGATCCGCTGCGGGCGCCGCTGAGCATTTATGAGGTCCACGTCGGTTCCTGGCGGAAGGAGTCGGCGGGGGAATCGCCAGGGTATCGGGCGCTGGCCGAGCCGTTGATCCAATACGTCAAACAGATGGGCTTCACCCACGTGGAATTCATGCCGGTTGCCGAGCACGCCTTTTACCCGTCGTGGGGCTACCAGGTGATGGGATTCTACGCGCCGACGAGCCGCTATGGCACCCCCGAGGATTTCCAGTATTTGGTCAACGCTCTCCACGAAGCGGGCATCGGTGTGATTATTGACTGGGTGCCGGCGCACTTTCCGCGCGATGATTGGGCGCTGGCCAAGTTCGACGGCACCGCACTTTACGAGCACGAAGACCCGCGCAAGGGGGAGCACCAGGACTGGGGCACACTGATTTTCAACTACGGGCGGCATGAGGTCGTGAATTTCCTGCTGGCCAATGCGCTGTTCTGGTGCGATCGGTTCCACGTGGATGGCCTGCGGGTGGACGCGGTGGCCTCGATGCTCTACCTGGACTATTCGCGGCGCCCGGGGCAGTGGATTCCCAACCAATACGGCGGACGCGAGAACCTCGAGGCCATTGATTTCATCCGCAAGTTCAATCACCTCGCCCACACCGAGTTTCCGGGCGTGATGACCATCGCCGAAGAGTCCACCGCCTGGCCGCAAGTGACCCGGCCGCCCTATTTGGGGGGACTGGGTTTCTCGTTCAAGTGGAATATGGGCTGGATGCACGACACGCTCAGTTATTTCAGCCACGACCCGGTCCATCGGAAGTATCATCAGAACGACCTCACGTTCGCGATGCTCTATCACCATCACGAGAATTTCATCCTGCCGCTGTCCCACGACGAGGTGGTGCACGGCAAGCGCTCGTTGCTGGGCCGGATGCCGGGGGATGACTGGCAGCGGTTCGCGAACCTGCGGACGCTGCTGGGGTATCAGTGGCTGTTCCCGGGCAAGAAGCTGCTGTTCATGGGCGGGGAATTCGGCCAGTCCGCCGAATGGAATGCCAACGCCGAGCTGGATTGGGGGTTGCTGAAGGCCGGGCCGTATCATCGCGGCCTGCAGCAGTTCGTCCAGGACCTGAACAAGCTGTACCTGGCGGAGACGGCCCTCTGGAAATCGGACTACGACACCGACGGCTTCCGTTGGATTGACTGCACGGACCACCTGAACAGCGTGGTGTCCTTCCTGCGCCAGGACCCCGAGCACTTCAATCAACTGGTGGTGATCGCGAACTTGACGCCTGTACCGCGCCTGCGGTACCGGATCGGGCTGCCCCGCCCCGGCAAATGGCGCGAGTTGCTGAACAGCGACGCGTCGGTTTACGGCGGCAGCAACATGGGCAACCTCGGCGGAGTCACAGCGGCGGACAAGCCCTGGCAGAACCAGCCGTGCTCGGCCGAGTTCATCCTGCCGCCGCTGAGCATCCTGGTCTTCCGGCCTGCGCGGGCGGCGGATGAAGTTGTCGCCGGCGCCGAAGCGGCGCCTGAAAAGGCTCCAGCGGTGCTCCAGGGCGCAAAGCAAGTATCGAACGTCGCGGCTACACAGGCATCCCTTTCCCCTCGGCTTAAACCTGTCCCCGGGGCAGAGGGAACGCCGCAGGCCGGTGCGTCACAAACTGATCGCGCTCGGCTCGCCGACCGGCGGACAACGATTCTCCTTCTCTCAGAGGGAAAGGGCCGGGGTGAGGGGGAAGGAACTGTCGAAGAAGCTCCCGTGCCAAAAGCTGATTTGCGCCCCTGAACTTGACGGGCGGGACAGTGGGCGGGCGTCCCGCCTGCATAGTAGAAGGCTTGGTGCCGAGCTTGATGCAGCCCTGCGCGCTGTCAACCCCCGCCACAATTTCCGTGCATTCTCTCCAGATCCGGCGCACCATCGCTCGACTTTTTGTCATGGACGGCACAACTGCAAAGTCACCAATCGTTCCGGTGTCCCTCTCAGGCCACCCCGCACCGTTGGGTCGCGCCCAGACCGGTCCACCAGCCCGGCTGCCACACTGATGCCCCGCAACGAAGCCCAAACCAGATTTGAGCTGATTGATCCCGCTCTCGAAGACCGGGGCCGGAACCGTCGCACGGACATTCGCGTCGAGGAAACCGCCAAGCCCATTGACATCGTCAACCATCAGCCCCGCGAGCGCGCGGCTGGCCGCACCGATTACGTTCTCCGTCGCCCCCTAACCTCCGGAGCCGAGCCTGTGCCCCTCGCCATCATGGAGGCTAAGCACGAAGGATTGCCGCCCGAGCACGGTTTGCAGCAGGGCAAAGGCTACCGCGTTGGCCAGTTGCATCACGTGCCCTTCATATTTTCATCCAACGGGCACCTGTTCGTTGAGTGCGACGAAGAGACAGGCACAACCTCGGACCCAAAGCCGCTCACAGAGTTTCCCACACCCGAGGAACTGGTTCAGCGCTACCTTGCGGTTCGGGGACTCAATCCGAAGACGCCAGCCTTCAAACTGCTCGAAATCCCTTACCAGCAGGGCCTGGACTATTTCCGCTACTACCAGGACGCCGGAATGCGCGCCACCTTCGAGCAGATCATTCGCGCGGCGCAAGATCACAAACCTGCCCGCGCCCTTCTGCCGGTGGCCACCGGCGGCGGCAAAACACGCATGGCCGCCGGCTTGCTCCGCCAGATTTGCGATGCCGGCCTCATGGGCAAGGCGTTGTTTGTCTGCGACCGAACCGAGCTTCGCGATAACGGCCTCGGCGACTTCCAAGCGGCGTTCGGGACTGACGCCGCGGAAATCGACACCCGCAACCCGCAGAAGAATGCGAAAGTGCTCATCGCAACGTATCAGACGCTCGATCACAAGAAACGCACCTCACCTTTCCACCAGGTTACTGAAGAGGACGACATCGCCGAGCCCGATTCACCCCCCATTGACGCGACGTTCTTCCTTAAGCATTACCCGCCCGGCTACTTCGATGTCATCGTCATTGACGAGTGCCATCGCTCGGCTTGGGGCAAATGGTTCGTCATCCTGGAGAAGAACAGCCAGGCGATTCAAATCGGCCTCACGGCCACACCGCGCCAGCTCAAGCTGCCGGAAGTGAAGACGGGCGAGCTCGGCAAACAAATCCAGGAAGACCGGCGCTTGCTGGCGGACAACCTGAAGTACTTCGGCGAGCCCGTTTACGAATACACCTACCAGCAGGGTGTTGCGGACGGCTACCTCGCGCCGTGCGAGATCGAGCAATACGACATCCACCATGACGGCGAATTGACCCCGAGCGCATTCGCGGCGTGCTCCGCGCCGACGTAGCGGCCAAGAAACTCACCGACCTTTACACTGGGCAAACCCTCACCCCCGACGCCGTGCCCGTGTTCAACGATGGGTCCACGCTCGAAGGCAAACTTGTCATGCCGGACCGCCTCAAGGCCATGTCCGCCCATCTCTTCGAGCGCATCCTCGCCACGGGCGAAGGCACCCCACTCCAAAAAACCATCGTCTTTTGCGCCAGCGACCATCACGCCGACCTCATAGCCAACGCCTTGAACGGCCTCTACAGCGCCTGGGCCAAAGCCAACGGCCAAAAGCGTATTCAGAATTACGCCTTCAAGTGCATGTCCTCCGTCAATGGCCAGGCCCTCATTCCTGATTTCCGGGGCCGCGCCAAATCGCACATCATCGCCACCACCAAAGACCTCCTCACGACCGGCGTAAACGTGCCGCGGGTCCGCAACATCGTTTTCTTCCGCTACGTCCAGTCCCCGCTGCTCTTTCACCAGATGATTGGCCGTGGGACCCGCATTGACCGGGAGAGCGGCAAGCTCATGTTCCGCATCTTCGACTACACCGGCGCGACCGCCCTTTTCGGCGAGGAATTCGTCACGCCGCCACCGCCGGAGCCCGGCCCGCCGAAGCCCCCGCCACCCGACGGACCGCCGGTCCAAAAAGTCCGCGTCAAAGGGGTCGGCATCGAGCTTAAACCCGTAGGCAACTACAACCTGCTCACCAGGGACGGGCGCTTGCAGCGGGTAACGGCCCAGGAGTACCGGGACGAGCTGACGAAACAACTGATTGCCTCCGTGCCGACGCTCGCCGATTTCCGTGCAAGGTGGCTGAATCCGCTCCAGCGAGAGCAAATGCTGAAAGAGCTCCGCGACAAGAACCTTCTGCCCGAAGTCGTTAGCGAAGGCGCGGGCATGGAAGCGTTTGACGAGTTCGACATCCTCGCGGCGCTCGCCTACGGCGTGCAGCCGCTCACCCGCGCCCAACGCGCCGCCCAATTCGGCGACACCGGCCCAGCCTGGCTCATCCAGCTCCCCCAGCCCACAGCCAAGGTCATTCGCAAGATCGTCCAGCAGTTCGAGAAGGCCGGCACGGGTGCCCTCGAAACCGGCCAACTCTGGAGCACCATCGGCGAGCCCAACGCGCTCGCCACGCTCCGCCAGGGCGGTCAACCGGCTGAGTTGTTGCGCTTGACCAAGGAAACCCTATTCGCGGCATGAGGCCCGCCCCCCAAGGCCTAGACCAAGCCCCGTCATCGGTCCCAGCACATGCCAACCCGCCGTCAGGCTGGCCGCTCGCAAGGCTTGAGGAACTCGTCTCTCCCCACATCGGTTACTGGGGAGCGGATGAACCCAACGAGAATACGAAACCGGTGCTTGTCCTTGGCGTCGGCAACGTCACGAACGAAGGCAATTTAGACCTGGCGGGAGCGACCACCCGCCATCTTACCCCCCGTGAGTTTGACGGGATCGCGGAAGAAGGAGACCTCCTCGTAGTAAAATCGAGTGGATCGGCTGCAAGTATCCGCTCTGGGAAGGCGGCCATCTGCGCTCCCGACCTAGCCGGCAAAATTGCCTGCTCCAACTTCATGATCCGCTTGACCGTGGATCGCGAGAAGGCCGACCCCTTCCTGCTCTGGCTCCTGCTAAATTCTCCAGCAGCCAGGAAGTTCATCCGTGGAATCGTCGGCGCTTCCACTTACCCTAACATCAAGTGGTGCGACTACCGCAATTTCGCTTTACCCTTGCCGCCACTCCTGGATCAAAGCCGCATGGCAAAGCAATTGCGCCAGCAACTTGCCGCCGCGAGCGAAGCCCGCGCCGCCATGTAGGCCCAGAGTGAAGCGCTCGACACGCTGACCCACGCCGTTATCCGCAACTCCGTTATCAACGGCAACGCGCAACCCTCTCGTTTCGCCGACTGCCTGCACGAGGTGACCGAAGGCATCGGTGACGGCTGGCTCGACTACCCCGTCCTTGGCGCAACTCGCGAGGGCCTGGCACCGGCGAAGGAGTCGGTTGGCAAGAACCCTGGGCGCTACAAGCCCGTTCACCCCGGCACCATCTTCTACAACCCGATGCGCATCCTGCTCGGCTCAATCGCCATGCTGGGCGAAGGAGAAAAGCCCGGCATCACCAGTCCCGACTACGTTGTCATGACCGCCGTCCCAGGCCGGCTCAGCGCCAGGTGGTTCTATTACTGGTTCCGCTCGCGCTACGGCGCCGAATTCATCAAATCCATGACTCGCGGTGCAGTCAGGGAGCGCTGATGTTTAAGCGCCTCGCACCCGCAACGCTCCTCCTTCCCGAGTGGAAGCACCAACATGCAGCCGACAGCCAACTGGCCGCCATCACACAGGCGAAGGCGCGGCTAGCGGAAAAGCTCGCTGCCCTCGACCACCTCCCCGCCGCCCTCCTGCGCGAGGCCTTCGCCGGCAGACTCTAAAATGAAAGTCCACAACGACAACACCACTCGACTGGAATTTGTCCCCGTTTGCAAAGCCTGCGCCAAAGAGGCTCGCCAGTTGACAACCCGGCTCGAATGCCTCATCACGGGACTCGCCCGTTTATGGAATATGTACCGAACATAGAAGACCTTGGACGTGCTCGGCCCGACCTGCGAGGGTTGGAGTTCGTCGCGGCGGGAGGATTCAAGGCGGTCTTCAAGGCGAGTGTTGGAGACCGCAGCGAGGCTGTGAAAGTGATTTACATCCCGCCCGAGGCCGAGGAGGACAGTTCTCGGGAGGAAATTGTGGCGAGAGTGAAGCGCGAGATTGACGCGCTCCGGCTGTGCCGGACGAAGTGCCTGGTTTCGCTGGGTTCATTGGAGCTGCAAGCAGTAGCCATCGGCGGCCGGGACTACCTGATTTACAGCGAGGAGTTCTTGGCCGGGACGTCACTGAAATCACGGATCGAAGGCGGGCACCGGCCGGATACCGCCGAGGTCCTCGTGCTCGCGCGCTGCCTCTTGAAGGCGCTACGTGAAATTGAGAGAATCGGGCATATCCACCGAGACATAAAGCCTGCAAATGTGATCGCCCTGGCGGCCCCCCGGAGGCCCTTCGTGCTGCTGGACCTGGGCATTGCCTTCAAGCTGCATGGTACAGAGCTGACCGCGCGCGGTGGCGGTCCTCCGGGAACCTTGCTCTATATGGCGCCCGAGCTGTTCCGGCCGGACTACAGGGATGCGCTGGACATTCGATCGGATGTTTACTCCGTCGGCGTAACATTATTCGAATACGCGGCCGGGGTGCATCCACTGGCCCGGCGCGGCGAGGATGTTGGGACGACGATCTATCGGATTTTGCGCCAACCGCCGTCGAAGTTGCGCGATTTGCGCCCGGAGCTGCCCGAGCGGCTCTGCCAGGCCATTGACCGCTGCATCAAGAAGCGGCAAGCACTGAGATATCGCAATCCGCAGGCACTCCTAGACGAATTGGAAGGACTCACATGACAGTACTGGCACAGCATGGGCACCAGCCAACCGACAAGATCACGCGCGGCTTGAAAGAGAACGTGATCAGCGGGGTCATTTTCAGCGCGCGTTGCGCGAGCCCCGAAAAGGCACGGACTCTCATCAGCGAGGCGCGTCTCGTCGGCGCCGACGCAGAAATCCTCCTTGATCCGGAGTTCTACGCGACGAGACTTATCGGCACCCCAAACTGCCAGCTCGGGAATCTGGAGGGATGGCCTTATTTCAGGGCGCAACGGCGACGAGATCTGGTCAAGACGGAGGCTGTTGAGCGCGTCTTAAAAAGCGCCCGTGAGGCCGTCAGCGGATTCGACGTCTCCGCGCACATTGCGCCTAACGTTTATATCCCGCAGTCCTTCGACTCCATGGAAGCGGGGATTGCTCTTAACTTCATCGAGCAAACCAAGCCCATCTTCGCCGGCAGCCGCAAGCTAGTGTATGCCACGCTGGCCGTGGACCGGCGGGCTCTTCTCAGCCCGGAAGACTTCCGCTCGTTCCTCAATGATCTCACCGGTTTGGAGAACCCACCGGATGGGTTTTACGTCCTCATTGGCGGCGGACCGCTTGCCGAGCGGTCTGATTTGGCGCAATCGGAAGTCATGGATGCCAACGTCATTGGAGGCTGGATGCTCCTCAATTTCATCCTTTCTCTGAATGGTTTCCGCGTTGTGAATGGGTTCACCGATGTACTAACGCCTTTTCTGGCAGCCGCTGGAGGCCAGGCCTGCTCCACGGGCTGGTGGTCCAACCTCAGGGTGTTCTCGATGGGGCGCTACGTAAAACCCGAGTCCGGGGGTGGGCAGTTGCCCACGATCCGGTACCTCAGCAAGCTGTTGCTGAATCACATCAAGATAACTGAGCGGTACGATTACGGTGTGCTCGTGCCTGGAATCGTCAATCGCCTATCCTACGATGGCGTTTATGATAACGGCAGCCCAGGCCGGACAGAGGAGGCCCTGCAAATGTGGGAAGCTTTGACATCACTCACTCAGGAGGCCGTGAGCGGAAATGTGGAAAATGACTTAGCTGCTCTTCGGGAGCGAGTGACCCAGGCGGGCGTGGCTTATACGCAGTTAAGGAGTTACGGCGTGACGGCGGGATATGAAATCACCACGGAGTATCTGGATCAACTAGACGGTGCGATCGATGCGTTTAAGCGACTGGCAGAGCTTTAGTAGCCTTGGCCACGACACGCAGTGCCCGGAAATGCTGGCGCGTATCGTGGGGACTGGAGCGCCGCGGCGTGTAGTGGAGTACTATGCGATCAGTGTCAGCATCGTACGTCCAAAGGCCAACTCCCAGAGCACGGAATATCGCCAAATTCCGCAGCCCTGGGCCGCTCTTGTCGGCGGGCAATACTGCGATGGGGACGTGAGCAAAAAAGCGGTACCGGCTGGCCTGCCTCAGCGCCTTGCGCCAGTCTTCAAGTTTCACCTCGAAGGCTCTGACTGTCGGCTTCACGCGCGCCATAAATTCCGCAGGGGCCTGTGCCTTTACGCTTTCGCCCGGCTGGCGGGATCGCCAGGTGACAGCCACCACGTCGGCGATTCCGTAACCGTTAGCCGGAATCTCGCGTGCGATGGCAATCGAGTCGTTCGCGCTTGGGCGGTGCAAAGAGAAGAACTTCGTCCTGTATGCCTTCGCAAACTGCAGGACCAGACGCCTCTCAGCTCCCCTCCGCGGCTCAAACTGCGGGAGATTGCGCTGGGGCTCGTAAAACCCCGCTTTCTTAATTCGGGCGTCTGCGGTCGTGGTCATGAGCGTCAAGAACTCGGCTGCTGTTCAAGTCAAAACCGACCGAAAGCAGGCGTCTGCCATGAGCTGCCTGAAGACGCCTGCCGACCGAGCGTTCTCAGTCCCAGACAGGGAATACGCCAAATGAGGCGGAAAGGCAAGTGCCGTCTTCTGCCTCTTCGATACTTTGAACTCTGAAACCTGCAATTCCTGATTCCCCCATGCCCAAAAAGACCGATAAAGCAAACGGCAACACCAACGGCAAGCGCCACGCCACGCAGCAGTAGGTCAACTCAGCCATCAAGTCCATTTGCGACATCATGCGCCGGTCCAACTGCGCCGGCGCCATGAAGTACGTCCCGGAACTCACTTGGATTCTCTTCCTCCGTATTCTCGACGAGCGCGAGACGCAAGAGGCCGACGAAGCCGAAGCCCTCGGCATCCCCTTCGCGCCCACCATCAAGAAGCCCTACCGCTGGCGTGATTGGGCCGCCCCGGGTTGCGCGTTGCGCCAGGACACCAAGGCCAGCGTCTGGAAGTTCGTGCATGAGGAGCTGCTGCCCTACCTGAAAGGCTTCAAGGACAGGCGCGGCGCCACGCCCCGCCAGAAGGTCATCAGCCAGGTCATGGCCGGTGTCGAGCGCAGCCGCATTGACTCGGAGAAGAACTTCCTCGATGTCCTGGACAAGGTCCACGAAATCACCAACGCGGCGGTGGATACCACGCACGTATTCACCCTGTCACAGGTCTATGAGGGATTGCTGCTCAAAATGGGCGAGAAGGGCAATGACGGCGGCCAGTTCTTCACCCCGCGCGAAATCATCCGCGTGATGGTCCGGGTCGTGGACCCCCAGCCGGGCAAGACCGTTTACGATCCCGGCAGCGGCACCTGCGGCTTCGGCGCCCAGTCCTACGAGTACATGAAGGAGAAGGCGGAGCGCGCCGGCATACTCACCGGCCCCCTGCTCGAAATTCTCAAGCGCCATACGTTCTACGGCCGCGAGAAGGATGACACCATCTACCCCATCGCCCTGGCCAACCTCATCCTGCACGGCGTGGACGAGCCCCACCTCTGGCACGGCAACACCCTCTCGGGCGTCGCCACCTATGACGACCTTTTCCAGGGCGCGCCCCAGTTCTTTGATTACGTCCTCATGAACCCGCCGTTTGGCGGCAAGGAGGGCAAAGAAGCCCAAACACGGTTTGAGTACAAGACCGGTGCGACCCAGGTCCTCTTCCTCCAGCACGTCCTCAAGAGCATGAAAAAGGACAGCAAGTGCGGCATCGTTCTGGACGAAGGCGTCCTGTTCCGTACAAACGAAATCGCCTTTGTCCAAACCAAGCGCAAACTCCTTGAGGAGTGCAGTGTTGACTGCATTGTCAGTCTCCCTGGCGGTGTCTTTTCTTCCGCTGGCGCGGGCGTCAAAACCAACCTCGTTTTCTTCACCAAAGGCGAGCAGACCGAGCGCGTATGGTACTACGACCTCTCGGACGTAAAGGTTGGCAAGAAAACCCCGCTCACCCAGGCCCATTTTGACGATTTCTTCAAACTCCTCCCGCAACGGGCCGACAGCCCTCGAAGCTGGACCCTCGACTTTGCCGCGCGCCTGCAAAAGGCCCTGGAGGAAGCGCGCCCCCACCGCGACCAGGCCGCCGTCCTGGACGCTCAGGCCAAGCAGCTTGACGACGCCATCAAAGAGAAAAAGAAGGCCAAGACCCTCAGCGAGTCGCAACTCGCCGCGCTGGAGGAGGAGTGCAAGAACGTCGAGCGCGCCGCCCGCGCGTCGCTCGCCGAGGCCGAGTCCATCGAGAACGCCGTTTACGACCTGAAGGCTGTCAATCCCAACCGCGCCTCAGAGGAAGACACCCGCACCCCGGCCCGGTTGCTCGACTTCATCGCCGCAAAAGGCTGCGAAGCGGATGCCGCCCTAGCACGCTTGCGCGATTTAGTTGGCCAGCAAACCCCCAAGTCATAGCCCACATCAGGTCCCAGAGCACAACGCCGCGGGCGGCGCGCCTCGCCTGCGGGCGCCGGCTGGCTTCAAGCAACCGCAGGAGACGACGCAAGGAGACTCTGATTTGCGGCCGATGTGCCCGGCTCACTGGCAAGGTGTAGCGCAGGCGTCTCGCCTGCGAGTTTGATGGGCGTCCCGCCACGCGATCCTGGCAGCGGGACGCTGCCGGAACCTGCAGGCGAGACGCCTACACTACTTTGTGGGCCGGTGCGCTCGGGGCTTGAAGTTCAGGGTTGAGCTAGTAGCTTTGACGGAATTATCACGGGCATTCTTTATGGCAGACGTATATCATGCGCTAGGGCTGCACATGCATCAGCCGCTGGGAAACCTGGTGGCGCTGCACAACTCGGGCGAGAGTTGGGAGGCGCGGCAGATTCTGTGGTGCTACGACCGGCCCACGCGGATGCTGGAGGGCTACGAAGACGTGGCACGGTTGCACCTGAGCTTCTCGGGCACGCTCCTCAAGCAACTCGAAGACCCGGGGGTGCGGCAGACGTTCGGGGACGTGGTGAACATCGAGGATTTCCTGAACCGGTATCGCCGCTCGCAGATCGAATTCCTCGGCAGCGGGCTCTATCACCCAGTGTATCCGCTGGTCCCGCCGGCCGACTGGGATGCCCAGACGGAATGGTGGCTGGGGCTGGGGCGGCATCTGTTGGGGCGGGAGAGCTTTTCGGGATTCTGGCCGCCGGAGATGGGCTTTTGCATGGAGATGATCCCGCTGCTGAAACGGCACGGCTACAGATACGTGCTGGTGGATTCCATTTACATCAAGCCCAAGCGCGAGATGCGTTGGGAAGAACCGCGCTATCGGCCTTACCGGGCGCGTTACGACGGGGCAGAAATCATAGTGGTGCCCCGCGACCGGGAGTTGTCTAATGCCCAACTCTCGGGCCTGGACCCAGGCTGGTTCCAGCACGAGGTGTATGAGCGGACCAAGCACTGCGATTTCCCCGCGCTAGTGACCACCTGGACGGACGGCGAGAATGGCGGCTGGTTCCGCACGACGAAGGTCGAGAGCGGTTTCTGGGGCTTCTTCTACCGGCCCATCCTGGATCGGTTCCGAGCGGGAACGCTTGGGTTTACGCCCATCCACATCAGCCAATACCTGGAGAAGTACCCGCCCACGGAGGAGGTAGAAGTGCACCCGGGCGCGTGGAACACCGAGCACCACTGGGGCGCCGACTTTACGCAGTGGACCGGGTCGCTCTTGCAGAAAAAGGGGTGGGATGAGGTGCGGCGCGCTAGTGAGTATTACTGGCAAGTGAAGCGGAGTTTCGACCAAGGCCAGGGCGGGCTGGCCAACCCGGAGGAGGTTCGACATCTGGTCATGCGCGCGTTCGATCATCTGCTGGTGGCCGAGACCAGTTGCAACTTCTATTGGGGCAGCCGGTGGGTGCATCGTTCATTCGATGACCTTGAACAGGTTTATTACCTGCTGGACACGGCCATGAATCAACTGCGCAAGGTGTAGAAGGACCGACTATGTATATTGTAATGATTGCGTCAGAGTGCGCGCCCGTGGCCAAGGTCGGCGGGCTGGGCGACGTGGTGTTCGGCCTGAGCCGGGAACTGGAGATCCGCGGGAACACGGTGGAGATCATCCTGCCCAAATATGACTGCCTGCGGTATGACCAGATTCTCGACTTGCAGCTCTGTTTAAAGGATCTCTGGGTGCCGTGGTATGACCGCGCGGTCCATTGCAGCGTCTATTTCGGCTTCGTGCACGGCCGCAAGTGTTTCTTCGTCGAGCCGCATTCCGACCAGAACTTCTTCCACCGCCGCACGTTCTACGGGCAGGTGGATGACGACCTGCGGTTCGCATTCTTCAGCCGGGCCGCGCTGGAGTTCCTGCTCAAGAGCCACAAGCACCCGGACATCATTCACTGCCACGACTGGCAGACCGGCCTGGTGCCGGTGTTGCTCTACGAGATGTACAAGCACCTGGGCATGACTCATCCGCGGGTGTGTTACACGCTGCATAACCTTCAGCACCAGGGCGTCACCCGGGAGCACACCCTGCGCGCGACCGGGCTCAACCGACATGCCTACTTCTTTCACCAGGACCGCCTCCAGGACAATTTCAACCACGCGGCCCTCAACCTGATGAAAGGGGGGATTGTCTATTCCAACTTCGTCACAACGGTTTCGCCCCATTACGCCTGGGAGATCATGAACACGGCCCAGAACTTTGGGCTGGGCCACACCCTCCAGATCCATCGCGCCAAGGTCGGCGGCATCCTGAATGGCATTGACTACGAAGTCTGGAACCCGGAGATTGATCGCCACATCCCGCGCCAATACGGTCTCAACACGCTCCACGACAAATACGAGAACAAAAGGGCGTTGCGGCAGCGGTTCTGGCTGAGGGATTCGCTCAAGCCCATCGTCTGCTACGTCGGCCGGCTGGATGAGCAGAAGGGCGTGGCGCTCATCACCCACGCCATCCATTACTGCTTGCAGCACGGCTGCCAATTCGTGCTCCTGGGAACCAGTCCGGATGGCCGCATCGGGCATCATTTCTGGTGCCTCAAGCAGCATTACAACGACAACCCTGACTGTCACCTCGAGCTGAGCTTCAACGAAGAACTTTCCCACCTGGTCTATGCCGGGGCGGAGATGATCGTAGTGCCCAGCCTATTCGAGCCGTGCGGCCTGACGCAGATGATCGCGCTGAAATATGGCACGGTGCCCGTTGTGCGCGCGACGGGCGGCCTGGCGGATACCGTGTTCGACGCCAACTACGCGGAGCGGCCCTACCACGAGCGCAACGGCTATGTCTTCAACGACTTCAACGCGCCGGGCATCGAGTCAGCGCTGCATCGCGCCATCGGCATGTGGTATTCTTACCCCCAATACTTCCGCGAACTCATCACCAACGGCATGCGCTACGATTATTCCTGGAACCATCCGGGCGGGCATTACCTGAATGTTTACGAGTATATCCGGGAGAAGTGAAGGGGGCGCCGATTGCATCCGCCGAAGGCGACTGTCCCTTTCGGTGAGCCTGGTAGGGACGCGTTCCACCGCGTCCCTGTTATCTCGGAGGAATGGGGACGCGGTGGAACGCGTCCCTACCGGATTCAGTGGTAGGGGGCGAAGTCCCGCGCAGGATTGTCTCGCCTTTCCGTAGGGCGGGTCAGGCGCGCTGCAGGACCAGGCGGCTGGCGGAGGCGTCCAGCCGTGCGGTCCGTCGCCCCAGCCGCAATTCGCGGCGCAGGCGGAATCGCGCCCACAGGATGAGGGCCACATTCTTGGCCACGAAGAACAACAGGGCCAGGATAACGGGTGGCATCCTGCCCCGCGACACGGCCAGGGACGCCGAGTGGGTCGGCAGCCAGGTCCAGCCCCACATCAGGGCCACGGACAGCACCAGCGGGATTAGTTGTACCAGCGCCACGGTCCCCACCACGGCGGTAATCGCGTTGCGCCCGCGGAGCCCGAACCGTATGCCGACCCAGCAGAGGGCCACGGCTTCGAGGACGAGGTTCACGGCGATCAGGAACGGCTGCAGGAGGGTCCAGACCTCCCGGTGGTAGCCGTTGAAGAAGTCATGGAGGAGGGAGATGCCCGCGGGCAGGGCGACCACCAACACCACGCCGAGTGGCCAGGCGAGCGCCCGGCGCAGCACACACCATTGGCCGCCCAGGATTTGGCGGCTGCCCAGGGGGGTCGTGAGCAGCAGTTCGAGATCCTGGTGCCGCCGGGTGTCCTGGAAGAAGCGAGCGCCGGCCCACGCGATCAGCCCGCCGGAAAAGAAGATCACCGCCATGCCAACAAACGAAACCAGCCCCCAGGTGTCCGCGGGCCCGGCGCCGAAGTTGAGGATCGAACCCAGCGTGCCGAATTGGGCGAGGAAGTTCAGAGCCACCGCCAGCCAGAGCAATCCTTCTACCGAGCCCAGCCGCTCGACGCGCCAACGGATGGGGTCGTCGTCCCAGGGCCGCGGGTCGGTCAGCCACGAAGCGCGCGCCAGTGCGGTTGCAGGTTCGGGCGCAGGCGGGGGTCTTTCCAGCGGCGGTGATGTCGGCGTCGGCGTTGGCCATGCCTCGGCTGATTCCGGTTCGCGGACTTGCTTGTGCGGCTGGTCCTGCCAGTTGGCCGTGAGGGTAACGCCCGCGCGCCACAGAAAGAACCACCCCAGGACGTTGATTGCCATGAACCAAACTCCAAACACCAGTTTGAACGGACCCGGCATGTGCGCCGCAGTCATCCACCCGGCCAGGCCGAAGAGGCGAAAGAAGGGCACTGCGCCCAAGCCAAAATAGGAGCCGCCCAGAACCTCCGGGCCGAAGGCGAGGGCGGCTACCAATCCCAGCGCCGCGGGCACGGCGTAACGCCGCTCACGAAACACCGTGGACATCCATAAGCCCGCCGCGAGAACAACAAAGAGCGTAGTCAGCAGGCCGAGCCCGGTCAGCGCGGCTTCGCTGCCGGTCACGCCGCCCGCCAGCACCGGAAACATGAGCGCCGGCAGTGATCCGAGTAGCACAAGGAAGGTGGTGAGGCCGCACGAGAGCATTTTCCCCCAGACAATCTCGCGCGGGGTCAAGTCGGTCAGCAGCAGCAGGCCGAGCGTCCCCTCGCGCCGCTCGCGGGTGATGCTGTCGGCGCTTACCAGGGTCATCAGCAGGGTGGCCAGGAACAACAGCCACGCCATTTGATGGAGCAGAGTCGCGCCGTTTATGAAGGTGCCTGATGGCGCCACCCAGGGCATGCCCGGGGACGGAGGCGGGCCCATGACGAAGCGGCCAAGCAGTTCGTAGCCCTGGAAACCCGCGGCGAGCGCTAGCAACCCCCGCAACCAGAAGAACAGCGGCCGCCGCGCGCCGGCGCGCAACTCGCGCTCGACGAGCGGCGGAAGGACCAGGCGCTGGAGTGCCGGGAGCCGGAAGTGATAGTTACGGGCCATTGGACTTAGATCCGGACATCACGTTGTCTATCACGGGCGCTTCATGTATCGAAGGTGCTAAGTGATTCACTCAATAAACACCGGGACCGCGCGCTTTTGTATGTTCCCGCAAGAATAGCCAGTGGGAGCGGCGGGGGCCAGCCGCATTCCGAGTGCTGCAGCGGCGAGTGCGGCCGGCACCTGGCAGTCGCGCCGGTAACAGGAATCAGCAGTTCAGCTCGGAGAGCACGCCGGTTGACCCGTAGTCTGTGCTGTGCTTGCCGTTCTGCCAGAGGGTAAAGCCTTTGAGGATCGAGCCGCCGATGAACTCACGCAGGATCGAGTTGTCAGGGATAAGGTCCTCGCCGATGGGCAGGAACCACTGGAGGAAGGCGAGCAGGCGCTTGGCCTCGATGTATTCGGGCGTGCCGAAGATCACCTGGCGCAGCAGGGGCTCGGCCAACATGCGGATGGCCGAGAGTTCATAGACCAGGGCGGAGTTGAACATCTCGTCCGCATTCTCCTGGTAGGGGAAGATGTGCTTCTTCTCACCGCGCCCGACCGCGTCCCAGTGATTGATGGTCTGCTGGGCGGTGTAGCCGCGGTCGCGGGCGTCACGGATAATGCGGCGCAGCAGGCGGGTGTCGGTGGTGGAAATGCGGTTATGGCGGTCGAGGTTCAACTGGGTGAGGCAGGAGACGTAGATGCGCGTGGTCTCGCGGCCGGACAGGCCGGGCAGCAGGAGCGGGTTCAGGCCGTGGATGCCTTCCAGAATGACCAGTTGGTCTTTGTCCAGCTTCACCACCTCGCCCGGCTCGCTGCGGCCCAGGGGGAAGTTGAACTTGGGCAACTGGACTTCGTCTCCCGCGATCAACCGCTGGAGGTCGGCCTGCAGGCGGGCGGTATCCAGGGCACCGAGGGATTCAAACTCGAGTTGTCCGTTCTCATCCTTGGGAGTGTGTTCGCGGTCCAGGAAGTAGTTGTCCAGTTCGAGCGGGAAGGGCGAGATGCCCTGGGCCAGGAGCTGGACGGTGAGGCGCTTGGAGAAAGTGGTTTTGCCGGAAGACGACGGCCCGGCCACGAGCACGATGCGGGCTTCCTTCGAGCGTTGCATGACGAAGCGGGCGAGCTCGGCGATGCGGTGCTCGTGGAGCGCCTCGGAGATCAGAATGAGTTCGCTGGCGCGCTTGGCCTCGATGGCGGAGTTCAAGGCGCCGACGCTCTTGATGCCGAGTCGGACCAGCCAATCGTTGTACTGGCGGAACGTGGCCAAGAGCTTCTTGGAGTCGGCGAGCGGCGGCAACTCGTTTGGGGCGCGGCGGCGCGGGAAACGGAGGGCAAAACCGCCGTTCATAGGTGTGAGGGCAAACCAATGCAGGTAGCCGGTAGAGGGCACCATGAAGCCGTGGTGGTAATCGCAACGGTCGCCGAGTTTGTAGAGCACCAAGGTGCCCTTGGTGCGGAATTTAAGCAGTTGGACCTTCTCGTGCTGCCCTTTCGATTGGAAGTAGCTGATAGCGTCTTGCAGCGGCACTACCTGGCGCTCGAACGGCAGGTCAGCCTTGACCAACTCTTTCATGCGCGCCTCGACCGCCGCCAGTTCCTCCTTGGAGAGCGGCGCGCGGTTGATGACCGAGCAATAGAAGCCGCCCGAGGAGAGGGAGTGGTCAACGGAAATGTCCGCGGCAGGAAAGGTGTCCTCGAAGGCGGCTTCGAGCAGGAAGGTGATCGAGCGGCGGTAAATGCCCGAGCCGTCGGGGTCGGACATGCGGACCAGGCGGACGCGCGAATCCAATTCCACAGGACGCGTCAGCTCGCGCAGCTCGCCGTTGACGACCGCGCCCATAATAGGGTCGTGGGAGGTCCATTCCGGCAGCTTATTGAGGAACGAAGCGAGGGGCCGGTTGCGCGGGCCGCAGAGGATGCGCCCATCGGGCAGGAGCACTTCCACCGTGGGCCGGGGGACAGTGGTTTGGAAGACTCCGTTTTCGGACTTCATGATCGGGCTGAGTTAACGAGGAGAGGAGGCGCTCATCTCTGCCCGGCAGCCCTCGCACGGCAGGAGCAGCGCAGGGGAGCCAGCGCCCGGGCGGCGGGGCTGCCGCGTCCGCAAGCAAAGGGCATTAGAATCACACTGAGATTGGTAACGCACAGGCCAGAGGAGAGCAAGTAACAAGCCAAGGCGGGGCTGTAGGCACCTTTGCCAGTGCCGGCAAAACCTGCTTGAGTCCGGTGTGGTCTTTACGCAGGTCCGGTGCCATCCCGGAAGCTCTTTGGCTCGCCCGGCACCGGCAACGGCTCGGGCGGATCCACTTACGGCCTGCCCCGGTTCGCCAACGCCACCTTCAAGACCCGCTTCCCTTTCGGCGTCGTAACGCTCGGTGATCCGCAGCTTCCACTGAGCGTCGAGATCACTGGCTGGAGCCCGTTCGAGCGCAGCTTGCGTGAGACCGAGTTCGGCCCGTCGCAGAACGAAGCCGGGCACCAGCAATTCCGCAGCGGGCTGCCCATCAGGCCAGTGGAACACGACTTCCACGCCGCCGCCGACGGGCAGCTTGGCGGGATCATGAAGGTATTCCGCGAGTGGCGCATCAGCGGCGACACCGAATGGCTGCGCGGGCTGTGGCCGAAGGTCAAACGCAGCCTGGATTACTGAATCGAGACGTGGGACCCGGGGCACAAGGGCGTGGTGGAGGAGCCGCATCACAACACTTACGACATCGAGTTCTGGGGGCCGGACGGCATGTGCACGAGTTTCTACCTGGGCGCGTTGCAGGCCGCGGTGATCATCGGCAAAGGGCTCGACGTCGTGCGCACGTGCCGGGACCGCTACGACAGACGCGTCCGCAATCCCTTCAACGAATACGAGTGCGGCCACTGGTATGCGCGGGCCATGTCCTCGTACGCGCTCCTGTTCGGGCTGAGCGGCGCGCGCTATGACGCCGTGGAAAAGGTCCTTTACCTCGAACCCAGCATCAAAGGCGACTTCCGGTGCTTCTTCTCCACCGCGACCGGCTACGGCACGGTCGGCGTGCGCAAGGGCAAGCCGTTCTTCGAGACGAAGGCGGGCACGCTGGACATCCGCGAGCTCAAGTATGCGAAACGTGAGGCCTGAGGCGTGAAGCTGGCATTGAAAGGGTTCTTCGCTGTTTCCAGTGGAACAGGTTTTCACATTCAGGGTCATCTGAAGGGTCTGCCCCGGCGCTCGCCCTTGGGCGTCTCGGCGACCCATCCGAACCCAGTCTGGCACCCCAAAGAGCCGAGCCTCCGGCCCCCGGTTCCTCCCATCCTGGACCTCTCCAAACCTGCACCAGACCCTCCCGGGAGCCTCAGGGTAGCCTCAGGGTAGCCTGAGGGTAGCCTGAGGGTAGCCTCGAATGGCGCGTAGTTAAGCGCTTTGGTTTTTGGTGGTTTTGCGAGAGCGCAGGTGGGCTTTCCAGTAATTGCGGGGCCGGGTCATCAACGAGTAACGCTTGTGGCGGCGTTTGATG
>Ga0326728_10010600_pt1 | contig 21508 bp, 23 predicted proteins | sample MB3enrmetagenome_FD_207602 | JGI IMG/M metagenome (GOLD analysis project Ga0326728, IMG submission 207602) | Lab enriched peat soil microbial communities from McLean, Ithaca, NY, United States - MB31MN | ecosystem: Environmental > Terrestrial > Soil > Wetlands > Peat | place: USA: New York... | reverse complement strand
GGCAGAAGGGCGGAGATGTGGCCAAAGTGAATCCAGCAGGCGCCAAAAACCACGCCGGTCAGCAGTTCGACCACGAAATAACGCGCGGAAATCGGCGCGTGGCAATTGGCGCATCGGCCCCCCAGCCACAGCCAGCTCAGCAGCGGGATGTTCAGGCGCCAGGGAATGGCATAGCCGCAATGGGGACAATGCGATGCCGGCCACACGATGCTCTCTTCCCGCGGCATGCGGTGGATGCAGACGTTGAGAAAACTCCCGGCCACGCAGCCGAGGACAAAAAAGCACCCCGTCCACAAGTGATACGGCGCCAGCGCCCACGTCTTTGCGTCAAACATAGCGTTGAGTGATCCCTTCAGTCATGAACTTCTCTCTTCAGGGCCGCGCGCATGACGCCCGCTGGCGGCTCCTCCCCGCTCCACAACTTCAGCGCTGCCGCGCCCTGGTGGAGCAGCATGCCGAGGCCGTTGGCCGTTTTGCAGCCCGCTGCCTTGGCCGCCCGCAGCAGGGCGGTTTCTTTCGGGCGATAAATCATGTCATAAACACGGGCGGGCCGGCGCGATTGCAGCCACGGGAGATGGAGGGGCAGGGGATCGTCGGCCTTCAAGCCCAAAGAGGTCGCGTTGATGACCAAATCGACCGGATCAGACGGATACCCTTCCTTGACACTCGTGCGGGGAAAATGTTCGGTGATGTCGGCCGCCAATTGCCGTGCCCGGTCCCGGGTGCGGTTGACTAAATAAATCGTTGCAGCTTCTTCCTGTGCCAGGCGCAATGCGGCGGATCGCGCCGCTCCGCCCGCACCCAGAATCAGGACGGCGGCCCCGCGCAAATCCGGCCATCTAAAATCTTCCTTGAGAGATTGGACAATGGCGTCGGCATCCGTATTGAATCCGTGGCTGCGGACTTCGCCGATGACGTCTTCCCCGACCCTGGCCAGGGGAACCCACGCGCCTTGCGAATCGCGCGTTTCAAAGACAATGGTGTTGACCGCTCCCCACCTCCTGGCCTGCGTCTCCGCGACATCGACCATCTCCAATGCCAGAAGCTTGTGGGGCACCGTCAGGTTGAAGCCGATCAAGCGCAGGGCTTTCGCCCCCTCGATGGCGGCGCGCAAACTGTCCGGATGAACGTCGAAGGCCAGGTAGCGCCAGTTCAACTTCAGCGCCCTGATGCCCGCATTCTGCATGGCTGGCGAGGCCGAATGGCGCACTGGATGCCCCAGCACGCCGCACAATCGCGTGCTGGCATTAATGGCATCATTGACTCCGTCGGACACGCGCTGGTTATAGGGCAACGGCGCGCTGAGTTCACGTAAAATTTATACCGCCAATTCTCCTTTCTCGTCCGTGCGGATGCGAACGGCCGCCTCCACGTTGGAGATGAAGACCTTGCCGTCGCCGATCTTGCCTGTCCGCGCCGACGCGAGGATCGCCTGAATGGCGCCCTCGACCCGCTGGTCCGGCAGGACGATTTCAACCCTGACTTTCGGCAGGAAATCGACCGTGTATTCGCTGCCCCGGTAAAACTCCGTGTGGCCCTTTTGGCGGCCGAAGCCCTTGACGTCCGTGATCGTCATGCTTTCGACCCCGGCCTCCGCCAGGGCGGCTTTCACTTCATCCAACATGAAGGGCTTGATGATCGCGTCGATTTTCTTCACTGAATTTTCCTCAGCAGCAGTGATGCCACTTCCGGGATTTTCTGCAAACAGCGTGGAAACCGGGCTGTTTCGGGCGGGATTTGTGTCGCAGGTCTTCGCCTTGGGCAAAATGCGCTGTTGCCTTTTGCCCAACCGCCCTTCTTTTAACCAAAAGCCCTGTGGATAACCTGTGAGTAAGTTTCCCTTTGACTTGTGAACAATTCGATGGTTCGTTAAACTCAAGTCAGCAGGTGAGGCACGTGTGCCAGAGCTCTCCCTGTTTGCCTGAACGCATGAGCACAGGACGTGACGTCAATGTGTTTGGGAATAATGGCGGGGAAAAAACCAACTGGTGTCGTGTAGTTTCGATTTATGAGGATCTTGGCGGACGGGGCTTGCTCCTGCGCCTCTGCAGTTCCCTGGCCCAAAAGTTCAAGGGTGATTTGGAGTTCCATTTTGATTGGTGGCGTTTCAAATATCTGGCGGACCCGGAAATTGCCATGGAAGCGGCCCTGGGCGCCGCACAGGCTGACTTGATCCTTCTGGCCGCGCAATCCCCTGAGCTGCCCGTTCATGTGCAAAAGTGGTTTGAGGGGTGGCTGCCAAATCGGGCCGGTCGCGACGGCGCGCTGGTGCTGGTGCAGCCTTCGCCCGAGGAAGATTCCCGTCCGCTTTCTCTGTGGTCCTATCTGCGACTGACGGCCAAGCGGGCGCGTTTGGATTATCTGCGGCTCAGTTCTCCGGGCGTGGCGCCCGGTGTGGCCGGCCCAGTGGCGGGTTTGTCGCTTCTTCAACCCTACGCCAGCGAACTTCTGACGGATGAAGACCGGCCCCCGCATTGGGGAATCAACGAATAATCATCACCACGGCATGGCGGCGTTGAGGCGGAACAGTTCCGCGGCGGCCAAGTGATACTCGGCATATCTCCGTTCGCCGGTCGCCAGGCATTTCCGGAAAAATTCCCCAGCCCCGACACTGTCGCTGTTGCAAAGACGCTTCATGCCGATGTAGTAAAATGCTTCGCAACGCCGGCCGGGCGCCTGCACGGCATCCTTTCCCTGCGCCGCCGCCAGCAGCGCCGTCTCCTCCAACTGGTCCGCCAAAAACAGGCCGACGGTTTTGAGCCAATTGTCCTTCCAACCGGCCACGGCTTTTGAAAAATCCCCAGGGGGAAGGCCGAGCCGGCACAGCAATGTCTGGCGATGGATTCGCGCGCTGACCGAATCGTCAGGCTTCAATTCGACGACTTGGTCGTAGTCGGCCAGCGCCCCGGAAAAATCACCGTAAATTTGCCTCACCAGCGCGCGGCCGGCGTGGATGTTGGCGCTGTTTGGGTTCAAGGCCAGCGCGCGGGCGAAGTCAGCGAGCGCGCCGGTCAAGTCTCCTTTCTCCACCTTGGCCAGGGCGCGGTTGGCATAGGCATCGACATTGTTGGGATTGATTTCCAGGGCCTGGCTGTAATCGGCGACGGCGGAGTCGAAGTCCCTCCGGCTGCAGGCGGCAACGCCGGATCGGACCAGCAGACTGTCGCAATTCAACCGCACGTCTTGCGCAACTTGCCAGTTCCCGGTCCTGGCCGGCGGTCTGGGCCGTATGTAGGCAAAGCCATTCTTCCCATCCACCACCAAGTCCATACGGGTCAACGCCAGCAGGCCGATCACTCCCGTCAGCTCGTCGTTTGGGGCCGCTTTGTTGAGCCAGGCCGCTTCGGCTTGCGGCATGTCCTCCACCGGCACGTCCTTGAGGGTGAGCGCGCCCAGTTTGATTTCATTCACCCGCATGGTTTCCGCGTCAAAAGTGCCGATGGAAAACGTGGTGTGATGAAGCATGGATACCAGCGATCCAGGATGATCGGCCTTGGTCGCCGACCATGAAGCCAGGGGCAATTGCACTCCTTGTGGCGCTCCTGTATCCACCATGATCGAGCCTGTCTTGCCGTCCGGCAGCGGCGTTTCCAGCAGCAGGGTCGTGTACGGCCGCACCTTCAGCTTCAACCATCCGGATGTTTCTTCCGGAAGTTGCGCCACGCTCCGCACTATGTGGTGCGCCGCGTCAAAAACAAGGATATTGTCCCGCACCTCGGGCCAGCCGATGACGCCGTCGGTCACGGTGTCGGACGAAAGCTGGTGGGATGACGCCGGCAGTGCGAATACCGGAAGCCGCGTCGTGAATGTCTGCCCGCCCGCCGTCACTCGCGCCGGCTCGGACATCCCAGTGACGATCTGAAACGGGCCGGGGGCCACATCTTGCTTGGGCACTTCAAAATTCAAACCCACCCGCTTCGCCGTCTTGGCGTAAAGCACCGTTGAAGCCGCCCCCGTGTCCAACATCATGTGGACCGGCTGTCCGTTGATCGTCAGCTCCGTAAATACCACACGAGGCGTCGCCGGACGGCTTACACATCCCGCCAGGAGACAGGCCGCTGCCAGGCCAGCCAACGGACCGCGCCCCATCAAACGGATGACCTTCATTGCTTCCTAATCCTAATCTTAATCGTTATCGTAATCTTCCTCGTCATCCAACCCCCTGAGTCCGGGATTTCGATCATGATGAAGAGCCGCCTGCGCCCATGCAAAGCAAAATGCATTCCCGGAAGTCAAAGTTTGGAGTTCCGCGTTTACGCGGCTCCGGGCGCACCCTCCTTCAATCATTGATTTCCTTTCGCCAAGCGTCATGTACTATCCGCAGCCAAGTGAAGGCAAACAATCACAACGCCGTGCAGGCTGTCCTGGATTACCTGGAACGAAACAAGCCCCGGTTCATTGACGACCTCTGCCAGTACGTGCGGCATCCCAGTGTCTCCGCGCAGGCCGCCCATCGCGCCGATATGGCCGCGTGTGCCAAATGGCTCGTGGCGCATTGCCGGCAAATCGGCTTGGAAGCGCGCCTGTGCCCCACCGCCGGGCATCCCATCGTCGTCGCCAAAACTCCCCGCGCGCCCCGCTCCACCAAGCCGGCCTATCTCATTTACGGACACTATGATGTCCAGCCGGCCGAGCCGTTCAAACTTTGGAAGAGCGATCCGTTCAAACCCCGCATGGCAGGGCGCTCGCTCTTCGGCCGCGGGGCCAGTGACAACAAAGGCCAGAACCTGGCCCACCTCAACGCCGTCGAAGCCTACCTGAAAACGAGGACGAATCTGCCTTGCGATCTGACCTTTGTCATCGAAGGCGAAGAGGAAGTGGGCAGCACGAGCCTGGAAGGGTTCCTGAAGGCGCACCGCAAGGAATTGGCCTGCCAGGCGGTGGTCATTTCCGACACCGGCATGCCCAGCCTCAATCTCCCGGCGCTGACCTATGCCTTGCGCGGCGTGGTCGCCTTTGAAGTGACGGTGCATGGGCCGTCGCGTGATTTGCATTCGGGCATTTACGGCGGCACGGTCGATAACCCGGCCCTGGCGCTGTGCCAAATCCTGGCGCAATTGCGCGATTCTCGGGGCCGGGTCAACATCCCCGGTTTTTATGACGGTGTGGCAAAGCTGACGGCCCGCGAAAGGAAGGAAATGGCGCGGCTTCCCTGGAGCGCGGCGGACTACCGGAAATTCCTCGGCGTGCCGCAACTGTTCGGCGAGCGCGGTTACACCTTCATCGAGCAGCGCGCCGCGCGCCCCACCATTGAGATCAACGGCTTGACCAGCGGCTACCAGGGCGAAGGAAGCAAAACGATTATCCCCGCCCAAGCCAGCGCCAAGCTGACCTTCCGGCTCGTGCCAAACCAGGACCCGTCCCATGTCCGCAAAGTCATCTTGCAACGCCTCCGCGATCTTTGCCCGCCGACCGTGAAAATGGAGATCAAGGCCGGGCACGGCGGCGAGCCTTACCTGGTCTCGCCCACCAGCCCCCTGGCCCGTGCCGGGTTGCGCGCCCTCAAGAGAGCTTTCGGGCATGAACCAATCCTGATCCGCGAAGGCGGCTCCATCCCGATTGTCACGCAATTCAAAAAAATCCTCCACGCCGATTCCCTCCTCCTCGGCCTGGCCCTGCCCGACGACAACGCGCATTCGCCCAACGAAAAATTCAGCCTCGATTGCTATGAGAAAGGGATGCGGATGGGGGCGTTGCTTTGGCCGGAACTGGCGCGGATTTGTTGATATGCATATTTGCGCGGGTTTGGGGTAATTTTTTCTTTTTTTTGGCCTGAATCGCTTTGAAACGGCCTGAATCACTTTGAAATCAGCCCACAATTCAGGGTTGGGGGAATACTTCCATTTGCAGCCTCCTTGCCCAAATCTTCCCGAAAATGCGTGATTCTGACGCATTGCAGCACAAGAGGCGGAGCTCCAGATGGCGGCTTTCCGCGAGGCTTCGTGGCAATGTACTGTTTCAGGCGCCGTAGCAGATTCCCGCTTTTTCATTTGCCAACATCCATATTCATACATTCACTACACCAATATTATAGTTTAGAGATAATTGCGTCAACAGATTTCTTAAAGATTTTTGAAAAAGATATGAGTTTTGAAGCGAATGGCCTGTAAGCTTTTGCGCGGCAATGAGTTGTGAGATTTTTCACCGCTGGACGTGGAAGCGCGTCGCGGGGGGCTGGAAAAACAGACCGGCAACATGCAGCCGCTTTTCTGGAAATCTGAGCATATGTGCGGGATTGCCTTTTGCCGCGAAAACGGGTAGAGTGTTTGCATGAAGTTGACGGCCATCATCTATCCTGATTCAGAGACCGACTGGCTTGTGGCCGAGTGTCCCGAAATCGGGACGGCCAGCCAAGGTCACACCGAGGAAGAGGCCCTTGCGAATTTGCAAGAGGCCACCGACCTTTACCTCGAATCGTTTCCGCAAACACTCAAGAAACCAGCCGCGATCCGCACGTTTGAATTAGCTCATGGCTAAACTGCCCATCGTGTCCGGCGCGGAGGCGGTCATAGCTCTCCAACGGCTTGGATTCTTCGTGGATCGCCAGCGCAGCGCCAAAAAAGTCCGAGGGGCGACCCGTTTATGGGATAACTCGTTTGATGTCCACCACGCGAATTTCCAATGCCGGGTCGTCTGGCCAAAAGGTGACCAGCCATCGCCCAAACCTTTTTACTTGGAACTCACGGCCTGAGCGTCCCTTTTGAATCCACTCGCCCCGTTGGTGCGGCGAATCGGCCAAAGACCGAAACAGGCGAAGAAGGTCCTCCCGTTCTCGTTTGCTGCATCAGGAGAAAAATTCGAACACCGAGTCGTCCGCCGCGAAAACATAATGCGAAATCATTGGCCATCGGCGGCCAGCCGCTGATGCCGGCGCTCCAACTCGTCCAGAGTTGATTTCTTTCCGGCGTCCATGTCTGCCGCGCGCTGATCCAACTCAGATCGGTATTCCGGGTCATCAACGCGGTTGAGGTGGGCGATCAGCGCCGCCAGGTCAAGGCGTTCTTCCACCGTTAACCCTGCAATTTGATCTCTGATTTCAGCCAGGCTCACGGAACGTAATCTAAACAAAATGGCTGTGTTTGGGAAGTCTGCATTCTGTCGTCTATAAAAGCATCGTCCCAATTTGATTTGACTTCGTTTCCACCCCCCAGATAGCCGGGCCCGCCGCCGCCATCATCTTCTCCGGCTTTCGGTTTGTCGGTCAGGCAGGCCGTGACCACAAACCAACCGCAAGTTATGGAGAAACGGCGACCAGTCCAACTCGACTGGCCAAACTGGATTGGCGCGCGTCAAAGGTGCAAAACTCTGCCACACCCATCAGCCTGGCGGCGGCGACGTGCAGAACGTCCAGTGTGCGGCAACCAACAATCGGGGTGTCGTTGAGGGCGGATGCCTCAGCCTCTGCCACCACACGATGCCACAGACCGCCTCGTGCCACCAGCAATCCGGCAGCACAATCGTTTTCCACTTCCTGCCACGCAGCTTGAACCTCCTGGGGAGCAAGCCGCTGCTGAAACAAGGCCAGACTCAGAGCATTGCGCAATTCGAGACGGTGGAAAGCGGTGAATGGCAGGGGCGCGGGGTTGGCCTGACGCCACGCATCGGCCTTGCTGGAATTTGAGTCAGCTGCATAAAGCGAAAACAGGAAGCTGGTATCCGCGTAGGTTTTCACCAGGGTTCTTCCGCGCGAGCAACCAGAACCATGTTCGGCAGAACTTTGTCTCCGAAAATTCGGCGGCGGCGGGCGGCATAATCCGGCAGCGGCGGGGTCCGTCCGCCATTGTCGTCGGAGCCTTTTCCTTCGGCGTGGCTGAGATTGCTTTCCTGCAAGTCTTCCAGCAACCAACGGGCGATTTCCCACCGTTCTTGCGGAGGCAACTGCCGCAGCGCCATCTCAATTTCCAAAACACTGTTCATGAGGATAAGCGTACCAGAACCGCCCCGGTTTTGCGAGAAGGATTTTGACAGTCCATTGAATTGCTCGACTGCCAGCCGGATGACGTGTCAAGCCTCGTTATAAGTTCTTGTCTATGTGGTTTTTGCGTTCCTTTGCGGCAAAAATGTCCTCAACCAAGATTGCCAAACGCGCCAGGCGCTTACGCGCCGTATTCCTTGGGGGGAGATTCTCGAAGCGCTATCGGGGCGATGGAGGATTCAAGCCCTTCCAACTCCACCCGCCGCATGGTTTCTTCCCCGCCGAAACGCTTTTGAGCATCGAGAATTTCCAACCCGGCCAGACGGCCTTCGCTGTCATAGTCCGCGGCGATGCCCTCGGCCAGATGTTTGGTCGTGACCGTGGTTTTGCGGAACGTGATGCTCAACGCATCCACTTCGGCGTCATAGCTGATCTTCATGCCCTAAAAGTAATAGGTATAGACCGTTATCACAACTATTTCACTTTATGACCCATTTGTAGACCGGCAAAAAAGTCGTGACCGGCGAAAACCACCTGCCGCCAGCCGGCGCGGAAAAATGTTGGTTTGAGCGTGTGCTGAAACTGATCGGCCCCTTTGAGAATTTATCCCCTGTGCTGCCTTTTCCCATTTTGCAGCATAAAAAAAGCTGACTCCGAAACGATTCTGGGGCAAGATTTGTTCCATGCCTGAACGCCTTAACAAGCGGGAACTGGACGAAGCTGAAAGTATGAAGTCGTCGGCAGCCGGGATAAGCCGTCAAATGCAGGACATACACTTCAACTGTAGCCACTGCGATCAAGCTCTCATAGTAGAGGCCGCAGGCGCTGGACTTGCCGTTGACTGTCCCGAATGTGGGGCTTCATTGGTCGTTCCAGCACCCCAGCAACAATCCCGTGTTTCAGCGGAGGGGGCTGCGCCGGAGCAAAGGGTCCCGCCGGTCATTTCGGATGAAGGCTTTCATTTGCGTCAAATCAGCGATGTTGAAGGTGAGGAGCTTCTTCGCAAAAGGAACGCAGAACAAATCGGAGCAGTAAAATCTGCCGAACAAACGCTCTCGGAGCCTGAGGGCCTGACACCAAAACAATTCTCCGATTTTATCGGGCAAAACAGGGTTAAGGCACGACTGGAATTAGCAATCGCAGCGGCCAAATCAAGGGGGGAAGCACTCCCCCATGTTCTTCTTGTTGGCCCGCCGGGGCTAGGCAAAGCCACACTTGCCAGCATCATCGCAAAGGCGATGGGTGCGGGGATCAAAAGCACCTGTGGCAGCTTGATTAGAAAAGGAGGCGACCTTCCCGGATTGCTCACAAATCTTGAAGAGGGCGACGTGCTTTTCATCGATGACATTCATCTTCTGCAAAAAACCTTCGAGGAATATCTGCCACCCTCGGCACAAAGTTTCATAGTTAACCTTATCATTGACCAAGGCCCGAACGCCCGCAGCGTTCGCCTAAATCTCCCCCGTTTCACTTTCATCGGAACAACCCCACGACCAGACCGTGTTTCGCGCAATTTGCTATCGCTTTTCCCAATTGTCGAAAGCATGGACGCGTACACCAATGACGACCTTGCCTCCATCGCACGCCGGTTTGCCAACGCGCTGAAACTTGCCGTTGATCAAGCTACGGCTTCGCGTATCGCTCGTTCGTCGGACGGTACGCCGATAGATGTCTTAAATCGTTTGCAGCACGTCCGAGATTTCGCCCATGTGAAAGGCGAAGGAATAATCACATTGGAGGTTGCGGAGGCGGCTTTGAAGATGCTGGCTTCACACGATGAAAAGCAAGTCGACAGCGAAAACCGCGACGCGATTCCCTCTGAAGTCCGCAGAGAAGTCTGGCGCAGAGATGGCGGGAAGTGTGTACGGTGTGGAAGGCGGGAGAGACTGGAATTCGACCACATAATTCCAGTCGCCAAAGGTGGCAGCAGTTCGGCACGGAACATTGAATTGCTCTGCGAAATCTGCAACCGCGCAAAATCCGCTCGCATTGAATGAACTTTTCATTCCAATTAATGCCAACGCAATCACCCTATGTGCAACTGTGATGATGACGAAGATACTATCTGGGAATGATGACATTCCGCCGTACGCTATATGGAGCCTTGCTGAATTTGTTTTGGGCATCCTTATATCTGGATCGTGTGGTTATTGGTTGGGACTCCGCTCGCAAAAAGAATCCGAAAAGCTCAAGGCTAGAAATGATGCGCTCGCAAATGCAGATAAGATTCTGCATGAAATTCCACAGTCACTTGAGTTGTTCATGCTGCGTGTGAGCACACGAGATCTTTTGAGCGATGTTGTATTCAGGTTGTCCAGCCAGTTGAGTGAGCGCAAACGATTGAGACTAGAGAAAGCACTGAATGATTATCTTGCGCTTGACATAAGCTATTCTTTGCCCCCGACAGAAGGATCTCCGAATATGCAGATAGTTGACAAGGAACACAAAATCATGCTCGAAGCGTTGAGACATTTGAGAGATGAAATTGCCGATGCCTAAATTTGACTTTCAGACCCAATAGACGTACAATCAATTGTGACCGTGAGCGCCGAGACAAACATTTTAATCAAGCGCGCCGCTGCCGAACTCAAGTCTGCCGGCGCACGGGAAATTTACGTCTTTGGCTCCGCTGCCAAAGGGACGGCTGATGCCGCTTCCGATCTCGACATCGCGGTTTCCGGTCTGCCCCCGTCAATTTTCTATCGCATGGGCGCGCGCGTCAGTGATTTGATAGGTCATTCAGTGGATTTGATTGATCTGGACATCAACACGCCGTTCACCCGCCACCTCCGCACGGAGAATGAACTCGTCCGAGTGGGATAAATTTCGCAAACAACAGGCCACGGAACGCGAACAATTGCGGCGTTTGTTGTCTGGAATCCGCCGGCTTCTTACCAAATGCCGCGACACGGCTCCAACTGAAATTGAACTGTCCGCGCTGGCGGCCACACTCCATTGCTTCTACACGGGCGCGGAAAACATTTTCAAGCGCGTGTCAGTGGAACTGGATGGCGAGCCGGTGCGCGGCGACGCCTGGCATCGGGAACTTCTGCTGCGGATGAAAATACCAACGGCACGCCGACCGGCGTTGCTGTCTGAAGAACTTCACGACACGTTGAATGAGTACCTGCGTTTCCGCCATGTGTTCCGCAATGCTTATTCCTTTGACTTGGATTGGCAGAAAATGTCCCCGCTGGTGCTGCGCTTGGAAGAAACACTGCAAGAACTCGAAAATGCGTTGGATGATTTTCTGAAATGAACTGCGACACGTTTGCTTGCCGTCACTGAATGGGAATCTGCAGCAGTTCGGGGGATGTTTCCGGGCCGGGATGGATGTCTTTGCGGGCGGCCGTCACTTGCTCTGGTGTCACCGCCGGGGCATTGTTGCCCCAAGAGCTTCGGATGAAGGTCAGGACCGCGGCAATATGCTTGTCGTCGTAGGTGTCTTTCCACGGCACCATGGTCAGGTTCCATTCCTTGCCCTTGACGGTGATAGGCCCGGTCAAGCCGTTCAACGCAATGTGGGCGATCCGGTTCGGGCCGGGCGCCAGCACCCAATCCGAGCCGACCAGCGGCGGCGCCGTGCCTTCCTTGCCCAAACCCGACGGCTGATGGCAGGCCGAGCAGGTCTTATTGAAGACGTCCTGCCCCATCAAGCGAAATTCTTCGCCCGCGCTCTTGGGATTCATGGCCGCCACCTCCTCCAGCGAATCGAAAGGGGCATAGACTTGCTTGTCAAACCCGCCCGCGTGATTGCTCAGGTAAAGCTGGCTCCAATAAAACAAGCCGCCAAACACCATGATCAGCCAGATCGGGACCGTGGCAAATCCTTCGCTCGGCTCGGCATTGTCCCGGTTGGCGGGGTTTTTGGGGTCGTCCTGGCTCATTTCGCTGGCGAATTGGTCATGGGTTTCGCGGGGGCGTTGGTCTTGGCGGCGGGTTGCGGCGGCGGCGGGGCTTCAAACAAATAGCCCTCCTGGCGCAGGCTCGTCACATACGCCGCCAGGGCGCGCGCCGCCGGGCGGGGCACGATCTCATAGCCGGGCGGCGGCGCGAAAGCGGCCGGCAGCCGCAAGGCGTCCGGCGACAAGACGCCTTGGATTCTGCGTTTGTCAAATAGAAATGGATACGGCGGCATGATTGAGCCGGGAGTCAGCGCGCGCGGCTCATACAGCCGCAACAGCACGGCGGCGGCGTCCATGCGCCGGCCCGCGTTGGCCAGATCGGGACCGACCCGCAGCGAACCAAGCAAAACCGGCTGCTCGAAGAGATAATCGTAGCCGGTGCTGCGGCGGATTCCCCAGCCGCGGTTGATGTCCGAGCCGAGGGCGCGGGGCCGGACCTGCTCGGTGTGGCAGCAAGCGCAGCCGTTGGCGCGGTAAATCTCCGCTCCCTGATGGGCCGCGCCGGGCTCGGCATTGGGATAAATCTGCCCGCTGGCTCCCACCACGATATTGGTGGTGGGGCGCATGTCGCCGATTTGCAATTGCGGGCCAAGGACAAAGCTCAGCCAGGAGCAGGCCATGGCGGCAAACAAACCCAGAAAGAGCAGGGGACCGCTGTTCAAGCGACCTCCTTTCCCAACTCAGCCCAGCAACGGCGACCAAAGCGCAAGAGAAGCAGGGCAAAGTTCAGCAGGAAAAAGAGCGTGCCGACGAGGATGCACAAGTAGCCCAGTGTGCTATGGCGTAACTGTTTTGTAGTGCCCTCCATGATTATAGCGAAGGTAAAGTATGGGTCATTAAGCAGGAAGCCCTGACCCACGCCGACGACGAGCAGGACGATATACGAGATAAGGATACCGACAGAAGTAAACCAGAAATGACATTTGGCCAAACCGGGCGACCAAGCAGGTGGATCAAGCGGGTCAAGAAGTCGCGGCACGATGTAATAGAGCGCGCCAAACATGGCGAGCGCGAAGAACCCGTAATGAAAAAGTTCCCAATGCGCCACCGGAAACCACGTGTAATCGGTCAGCTCGCTCACGTGGGGAAGCGCCCCCACGATCTGGTGTGCTGCGGCGATCAGCCAGAAAACCAAAGCCACATAGCTGAAGCGAAGAGTCAGATGAACGTCCAGGGCCTGCAAATCGTGACGGACTGTTTGATAAAAGTTCACCGCCACCGCCAGCACCGGCACCGTCGTCAGCACCGTGCCGACCACCCCCATGCTGATGATCCAGGCCGGCAAGGGCGCGCCGGCGGGCATGCCGCCCCAACTCCCAAACAGGGCCAGGGTCCAGAACGCCAGCGCCGCCAGATAATGGCTGTAGAGCGGGCGGCCCAGAAGTTTTGGAATGAAGTAAAAAATCGAGGCCAACCCGGCAAAACCGAGAAACACGGAGCTCAAATTGTGCGCATACCACCAGGCAATGGACGCCTGCATGACTCCGCGCACGGGCGCCCAAAGCAGCAACATCGAGGCCGTCGAGAATATCCAAGGGAACCAAAACAGCGACCCCAGCACAAACCATTGCGATGGATAAAGCGGTCCTGTCGCGCGCCGGTGGAAGCTGAGGACGCCGCACAGGGCGATCAACAAATACGAAACGAACAAAATCAATGTTACGTAGCCAGGCATAGCGAAGGACTCGAAGCCGGTGCTGTCGCCGCAGAGAATCGCGCCCAAGCCGATGACGACGGCCATGTTCCAGAACACGGCTCCGATCACCACAACCCACGGCCCCGCCAGCGGCGATCGACCGAGACGGCACAAAAGCCACAGTCCCGTCCCCAAGGCCGCCGGGACGCCGAAACCGTAGAGCAGGGCGGTCCGATGCGCCGCCTGAACCCGGCCATAGGTCCAATACGCTTCATTGGCCAAAAAATGGGGATCGTGAAATTTGAGCGACGCGATCAACGCCAGCAACAGGCCGGCGAGCAGCCAAAGAACGCCGCCGCCAAAAAGGCTGAGAAGCGGCAGGCGGCATGAAGCCTCAATGCCGGCCGCCGCGGACAGGGGCGGCGAAGGGGAGGCTGTGTGCGCTGGAGAAGCAGTCACGCTCATGGCCGAAACCCCCTATTCATATTCATTCTTGACAGGGGGCGGTTTGGGAGGCAGGGCAAAGGCCTTGGCCGCCCGTTCCATCAGATGGGAATGGGCCGCGGCGGGATTCCGCCACTCCTCCAATACCAGCTCCTTGGCGCGCGCCACTGGCACCCGCACGATCCCCTTGTCCTTGTCCTGCCAATCATATTTCTCCACGAGAGGCAGGTTGACGGCGTTGAAGTCGGCCAGGATTTTCATGCGTTCGGCCGCGCGTTCCGCCGAGATGGAAGGCGGTGTCGTATAATGCCGCATCAAGCTGACGAGAAACGCCATGACGAGGAAAGTCCCCAGGATCGCCGCCACATTGGCGGCGGTTTGGGTCTTTTGGCTGCGGGCTTCCGGGTTCATTTGGCGCGCTCCGAGGCCGGTGGATTGTCGGCGGAGGACGGAAAGTAAATGTCCAGGGCCTCCGCCAGGCGCGGGTCCTTTTGCGGATACGGCGGATACCGATTAAAGGAGAGGATGAACATCTTGCCCAGAATCCCGCCGAAGAGCAAAATACAGCCCAGATCGGACAACAGCCCCGGAGTCAGAATGCTGTCCGTGTGCAGGGCCGGCATGATCTGAAACTCGATATCGACGAAATGCATCAGCCAGGCCCAGGCGGCGAGGGGCAGCATGGCGGCCAGTTTCAGCTTCCAATCAATGCGGAGCAGCATCAAAAACGGCACAAAGAAATGTCCGAAGATAATCACGTACTTGCCCACGTAATCCCACGTGCCTTTTTCGCGCAGCACGTACCAGAAAGTTTCCTCCGGCATATTCGCGTTCCACACGATGAAGTATTGCGAGAAATTGACGTAGCCCCAGAAGACGGTGAAGGCCAGGAAGAGCGAGCCGATCATGTAGTAAGTGTTCTCCGAGACAATCCCTTCCAAAATCCTGGCGCGTTGCAGGAGCAGGGTGATGACATACACCGTCGGCAGAGTGACCCAGACTGAGGCGGCGAAGTAACAGACACCGTACATGGTGGAGTACCATTCGTCGGTCAAACCCTTCATCCACATAATGGCCGCCAGCGTCGCGGAAAGGGCAAAGCAAACGATGCCCAAGCTCGAATAAAACCGCATCCGGCGGGTGCAGTGGGCCGACCCCGTTTGGTCCTGTTGCACGGACCAATAACGCAGGCGGTTGGTAAAGAGCCACCAGACCGCAAAAAGCGCCGCCGCCGCGATGTAGTAGCCCGGCGCGGTGTAGAGGGGGTACTTGGCGCTGAGGGCGTGATCCGGGTGCAGTTGCTCCGCGGATTCCAGCCACGGATAAATCCGCGGCGCGAGGAACGCCACGGGCAGGAACAGAATCAACAAGCTGGGACAGAGCAGGCAGGCCATGGCCTCCAGCACGCGCCGGATGGGCACCGTCCAACTGGCGTCAAACAAGTGGTGCATCATCACCAGGAACCAGGCGCCCAGGGCCAGGCTCAAATAGAACATGAGCGCCAGCAGCCAGGAAAACGCGAATTGTTTGACCGCGTTCCCGCTCAGGGCCGTTCCGCCCAGCGCCCCCACCGCCCCGGCCGCAATCAGCCACCAAGGCAGGTTGCGCCACCTCGCCAAATCCAACGGCGCGAAATGTGGCCTGTGATTGTCCGAACTCATAACATCATTTTTGGAATTGGGCGCGCTCCGGCTCGGGCACGTCCTGGACCGTGGCCAACTGGCTTCTTTGCAGCGCCCGCACGTAATAAATAATGGCCCAGCGATCCGCCACCGTCACGTTGGGACCGTAGGCGCCCATCAGGTTCTTCCCGTAGGTGATGGTGTTGAAAATTTCCCCGTCCGGCATGTTGACCAGGCGCTGGTCGTGGAAATTGGCCATGGAGAACATGTTGTATTTGCTGGTGATTCCCTTGCCGTCGCCCGCCGGTCCGTGGCAGGGCATGCAATTGATCTGGTAGCGCTGTTCCCCCCGGTCCAGCACCTGCCGCGTCAAGGGCAGGGGATTGTTGGGAATGAAATTGGTGGTGCCGGGGATTTGCCCCGTGTTGAACGGCACATCTTCGTAGGCATAAACCGGCTTGCCATCGATCAGCAGCAACCGGCCGTTGATGACGTATGGAGGCGTGTGCGCCACCGTGTGAGCTGGGATCGGGCGGGAGGACATCTGGTCGGCAAAGAAATCGCTGGGCGTCTGCGGGCGCACCTTGTTCTGGCGGACCATGTCGGGAAACAACTCAATGGGCGGACGGCGGGAATGGCTTCCCTGCAACCCGCAGAGGCCCACCACGGCCAGGCACGTCAAGAAGAATAATAGCAGGAAATACCGCATTATTCCTCCACCCATTCGATGTGCTTGCTGCCCAGCGATTCGAGCAGCCGGCGGGTCTCTTCGTTCGAAAACCTGGTGTCGCTGGTTTCAATCACCACGAAAAAGCGGTCGTGGCTGGCCAGGGCAAAGCGGCGGTTCTTGAGCAGCGGATGATGCAGCCGCGGCAGGCGGTTCAGGAAAAGCATGCCGAGCAACGCCCCGAAGGAACCAAACAAAATGGTCAACTCGTAGGAGGGCGGAAAGGAGTAGAACGGGCTGAACATCGGTTTGCCGCCGATCTCAATCCGGTAATCCACGGCGTTCATGAACCAAATCATCAGCATCCCCGTCAGGTAGCCGGTGCATCCTCCAATAAAGGAAAACCAGCCCACCTTCGAGTTGCTGATGCCCATGGCGCGATCCATGCCGTGAACGGCGAAGGGGGTGAAGACGTCCCAATTGCGGTAGCCGGCGTCATGCACCTTTTGCGCCGCGTGCAGGACCGCCGCCGGCGTCTCAAATTCAGCCATGATGGCGTAAGGTTGGGCCGGCATCAGTGTTTCCCTCCCGGTTTGGCGCCGCCCAGCGGATGGTGCGGGTCCGCCTGCGGCGTCACCCCTTTGACTTCGGCAATGGCGATCAACGGCACATAGCGCACGAACAAAAGGAAGAAGGTGAAAAACAACCCAAACGTTCCCAGATACTGAAGAATATCGACCCACGTCGGCCCGTAATAACCCCAGTTGGACGGCAGGAACTCGCGTTGCAGGGAAGAGACGACGATGACGAACCGTTCAAACCACATGCCGATGTTGACCAGGATGGACAGGACGAAAACGGTCAACATGCTGGTGCGGATTTTCTTGAACCAGAAGAACTGCGGCACGAGGACGTTGCACGTGACCATGGTCCAGAAGGCCCACCAATAGGCCGCCGGCTGCGTGTGCATGAGCGGGCCGAAGATGAACGGGTCCGCCGCGCGGTTGTGGAAAAACAGGAACCGCTCATAAGGGTTGCCGCTATACCAGGCGATGAAAAACTCCATGGCGTAGGCATAGCCCACGATCGACCCTGTCGCCAACGTCACCTTGCACATCAACTCCACGTGCCGCACGGTGATGATCTCCTCCAGCTTGAGCAACCGCCGCAACGGCACCAGCAGCGTCAGCACCATGCCAAAGCCCGAATACACGGCGCCTGCGACGAAGTAAGGAGGGAAGATGGTAGTGTGCCAGCCGGGAAGCTGCGAGACTGAGAAGTCCAGGGACACGATGGAATGCACCGACAACACCAGGGGCGTGGAGAGACCGGCCAGGATCAAATAAGCCTTCTCGTAATTGCTCCAATGCCGGCTGGACCCGGTCCAGCCCAGCGCAAAGAGGCCGTAGCCGAACTTGCGGATTTTGGTGGTGGCGCGGTCCCGCATCACCGCCAGGTCGGGAATCAGGCCCATGTACCAGAACAGCACCGACACTGTGAAGTAAGTCGAGACGGCGAAAACGTCCCACATCAGGGGCGAGCGGAACTGGGGCCAGATGCCGTTGGAATTGGGGATGGGAAAGAGCCACCAGCCAAACCAGATGCGGCCAATGTGAATGAGCGGGAAAACGCCCGCGCACATCACGGCGAAAATGGTCATGGCCTCGGCGGCGCGGTTGATGGAGGTGCGCCAGCGCTGGCGGAGCAGGAACAAGATGGCCGAGATCAAGGTTCCGGCATGGCCGATGCCGATCCACCACACAAAATTGACAATGGCCCATCCCCACATCACCGGATGCGCCAAGCCCCACACGCCCACGCCCGTGGACATGAGGTAGAGAATCATGGCGAAGCAAACGATCATGAAAGTCAAGCTCAGGCCGAAACAGATCTTCCACCAGCCAGGCGCCTTGCCCTCCACCACCCCCGCTATCCGGTCGGAGATCCAGCCGATGTTGCGGCGATTGGCCACCAGCGGGACCCGCTCCAGTTCCGGCGGCGGGCCTTGGACGCGCAAGGTCGGCTGTTCCTCAGCCAGGATGCTTTTGGGTGATGGGGCCATCAGAGGGGGCCTCCTTTGTCCTCAATAATGGGGGCGTCTTCAGCCCTCAGATATTCTTCAGTGGTAAAGGGCTGCGGATGCTCCTTGAAATCCGGCATCTCCCGGTTGGGATTGCGCACCCGCGCCAGATAAGTGCAGCGCGGCTTGGTCAGCAGGAATTCCAGCACGGCATACGTGCGTTCCTGGGCCTTGGCCTTGCTGACGCTGCTCTCCGGGTCGGAAATGTCGCCAAAGACAATCGCCTCGGCCGGGCAGGCCTGCTGGCAGGCCGTCTTCGGCACGGTCCCTTCCTTCTCCGAGAGCCGGACGTGGTCGCTGTCGCGCGTTTTGACCTTGGCCGCAATCTTGGCCTGCTCGATGCGTTGCAGGCAGAGGGTGCATTTTTCCATGACACCCCTCATGCGCACCGAGACATCGGGATTCTTCACCAGCCGCGCCAGTTGCCATTCGTCTTCAGGCAGGTTGCCCTTGTCCGGGTTCTTGAGCCAGCGCATGAATTCCCATTCGCCATCCGTGGCCATGACCAGCGGGCTTTTGTAAAGGTGGTTCAGCGGGCGGCGGTTGTAATCGAAAAAGTTAAAACGCCGGACCTTGTAAGGACAGTTGTTGGAGCAATAGCGCGTGCCCACGCAACGGTTGTAGGTCATGAGGTTCAGCCCTTCGTCGTCGTGCGAGGTGGCGTTGACCGGGCAGACGCTTTCGCAGGGCGCCGCTTCGCAATGCTGGCAGAGCATGGGCTGGGTCACCGCCTGCGGCTCCTCCTCCGGCCCGGCGTAGTAGCGGTCGATTCGGATCCAATGCATTTCACGGCTTTTGCCCACCATTTCCTTGCCGACAATGGGCACGTTGTTTTCGCTTTGACAGGCGATCATGCAGGCGGAGCAGCCGACACAACGGTTCAAATCGATGGAGATGCCCCATTGATGCAGGGCGTTCTTTTTGAGCTCATCCAGCGGGTTCGGGTAAAGCGGCGCAATGACCGGGGGCGGCTCCGTCCTCATGCCTTTGGCAAAGTCAGGGTGCTGCCGGAACTGGTCGAGGTTGGCTTCCCGCACCACAGGGCGGCCTTCCATGTGCCAATGGCTTTGGGCATTGGCCAGCTCATAGCTTAAGTCTTCTGTCTTCCTCAATCTCGCGCCCGAGGCGTAATAGGGATTCTGGCTGGTGCGGAGCGGGTAGGCGTTGAAGCCGGCGCCCTGGCCGACACGCCCCGTCTTGTCCCGTCCATAGCCGAGGGCCAGCCCGATGGTGTTGTCCGCCATGCCGGGCTGGATCCACACCGGCCCGCGCACGCCGAAGGCGGGGCCGATGCTGACTTCCACGATGTAATTGAAGAACTTCTGGTTCTGGGCGATGCGCTTGGTGATGAGGCCCAGTTCCTTGGCGGTCTTCGGGCTGAGCAACACGGCGTTGTCCCAAGTCAGCTTGGTGACCGGATCGGGCAGTTCCTGCAACCAGCCGTTGTTGTTGTGGCGCCCGTCATCCATCTTCGCGTCGCGATAAAAGACCACGTCCAGCTTGTGCGGGGTCGGCTCCGGGCCGGCGGGCTTGAGTTCCGCCAGGGCTTTGGCCAGGGCGGCCGCATCGTATCGCACCGCCACGACCGGCGAGGCGCTGCCCGCCAGGAACCCGTCGTGCAGAAATTTCCGCCAATCATTTTCGTCGTTTCCGGCCAGCTCCCGGTAGGTTTGACGCACAATTTCGCAGGGGTTCGTTGGGCTAAGCCCGCCAATCAGGGCCAGCACTTCCAACTCCGTCAGCCCGCCGAACAACGGCTCGATCAGCGGCTGGATCGGAACGATCGTGCCGTCGGCCGTGCGGGCGTCGCCCCAGGATTCCAGAAAATGAGCGGCCGGCAAATCCCATTGGACGGCGGCGTGCCGCCTGGGCTCCCAGGATGTCTCGTCTTCGTAATAACCGAGGCGCACCACGGTTTTGGCCCTGGCCTGCGCCTTGGGCCAATTCAGATCGATGGGCGCGTTGTAGGCCGGGTTGCCGCCCAGAATGACCAGCGTCTGCACCCGGCCGGCAAAAAGGGCGCCGGCCAGCCCGGCAATCGTCCCGCAGGCAGGGACTTCCGCCTGGCGAAATTCAACGGTATGATTGACAGCGCCCAGCGCTTCGTTTATCGCCATGACCAGCAGGTGGGCGGCCGGCGGCAGCCGGTAGCCGGCCATGACCAGGCTCTTGCCGGGATGGGCTTTGAGATCGTTGGCGCACGGGATGATCCACGCGTCCTGGGCCTGCGCCGGCGCGGCCAATTCCCGCAACGCTTCGTCGAGGACGGATGGGGCCAGAATATTTGTGGCCAGCCGGGCCAGCACCGGAACGACCCGGCTGGGCGCCACCCGCAAACGATGATCGGAATTCGCGCCGGTCAGCGTGAACAGGCTCTCCACCGTGTAGAGCCGGCTCATCGTGTCGCTGGGACCGGACAAATGGCGCCCTTTGGCAAAGCGGCGAATATGGTTCGGCGCGTCTTCTTCGCTGCCGATGAAGTCGCAATCCACCGACAAAATAACGTCCGCCTCGTCCAGCTTGAAGAATGGCGCCACGGCGGCGCCGTAGGCCAGGGAGGCGGCCTGGCGCGGCAGGTCCAGGTCCACCGCCTCATAAACATGCCAGCGCGCCTTGGGGAATTTTTCCGCAATGGCCTGCTGCAGGCGGGCGCGCGAGGGCGAACTGCTTTGCTCCAGCAAAAAGGCCAGCCCGCTGCCGTCGCCCAGGCTCTTGGAAAGCGCCGTCAAATGGTCCAACGCCGCCAGGCGGCTCTCCTCCGAGCCGTTGCGGGCGCACCGCATGGCGCGGTCCGGATCGTAAAGACTCAGGATCGACGCCTGGGCCAGATGGTCGGTGCCGCCGTTGCTGTCCGGATGATCCGGGTTGCCCTCGATCTTGGTGGGCCGTCCTTCGTTGGACTTGACCACCAGCGGAATGGCCGCGCGGCGCGTGGGCAGGGCGGTGGCGAAATATTGCGCCACCCCATGCGCGTAATCCTGCGGCATCCTGGCAAAGGGATAAATCTTCTCGACAGGACGCCGGCACCCGGTCGCTCCCAGCCCCGCCAAAAGAAACGAGGCCGACATGATCTTGACAAAGTGGCGGCGCGACACCGGGTCGTTCCATTCCCCGGCCCCGGCGGGAAATTCCCGCTCCGCCCACCGGCGAAATTCCGGCGTGCCGGCCAGTTGCTCCAGGCTGCGCCAGTACTTCGGCCCGATCTCCGGCTCGGGGCAGGGTGGGGGAATCGTCTTCAT